>CAEZVD010000001.1_pt1 | contig 92752 bp, 83 predicted proteins | sample 7264661 | NCBI WGS metagenome assembly CAEZVD01 (sample SAMEA6813847, study PRJEB35770) | uncultured Rhodoluna sp. | biome: Freshwater; feature: Freshwater reservoir; material: water | place: Czech Republic | collected 2017-05-23 | depth 0.5m m
TGCAACGTGCAGGTCAACTTTCTTGTTACGTAGGTTACTCAACCATTGAGTCACCTCTGGTGCGTCTTCTGGCATAACCGGAACAATTACTTCTTTAGGAATCTCTTGTGGTTCTGCTCCATCGATTGGCGCGTAAACATTTTGCAGAACGTATTCGACCAGTTCGCCTAAATCACGTTCGAGCTCTTTATCAATCACCCAACCTCTGACACCACGGATTCGTCCGCCACGAACAACAAACATCGAAACGGCTGCCGCAAGTTGATCGTCTGCTATTCCGAAAACATCTGCATCGGTTTGGTCGCTGAACACAACGGTGCTTTTTTCTAAAACCGTTTCTAGAGCCTCAACATCGTCTCGATACTGTGCAGCTAACTCGTACTGCTGCGAATCGGAAGCTGCCTGCATTTTCTGGCGCAGGAGGCCAACATGCTTTAGGTCGCCCCCGGCCATGAAATCTACAAATTGTTTTGAGATTGCCTTATGTTCTTGATTTGAAACTCGGGAAACACATGGTGCAGCACATTTTCCGATATCGCCTAAAAGGCAAGCGCGATTTGATGATTGTGCCCGTTGAAAAACGCCTTTGGTGCAAGATCGCACCGGATAGACCTTGAGCAGAGTGTCGAGAGTCTCCCTCACCGCCCATGACTGCGTATACGGGCCAAAGTATTTAACACCCTTTAGTTCGCGGTTTCGAGTAATGAAAGCTCTTGGTACTGCTTCACCAACTGATACGGCCAAATAAGGGTAAGACTTATCGTCTTTGAATCTCACATTGAATGGTGGATCGAATTCCTTGATCCAGGTGAATTCAAGTTGCAGCGCTTCGTACTCAGTCTTTACGATCGTCCACTGAACATCTGCCGCAGAGGTGACCATTCTTCGGGTGCGTTCATGCAGCGAATCAAGAGGACCAAAGTAATTACTTAGCCTTGCCCTGAGGTTTTTGGCTTTGCCAACGTAAAGCACTCGCCCGTTCGCATCTAACCAGCGGTAGACACCTGGATTGGTTGGTATCTCCCCCGTTTTTGGTCTGAACGAGAGCTCTTGAGCCATTACTTAAGCATTTCCTTCAGGAATCCACCTGTGAAGCTCTTAGGATTCTTAGCAACTTGCTCAGGCGTGCCAATCGCAATTACCTCGCCGCCTCTAGATCCACCCTCGGGCCCCATGTCAATAATCCAGTCGGCGCATTTAATGACGTCTAGGTTGTGCTCAATGACAAGAACGGTATTTCCTTTTTCAACCAGGCTGTTGAGCACCAGCAAAAGTTTCCGCACGTCTTCGAAGTGCAAACCCGTTGTCGGCTCATCCAAAACGTAAATTGTTCTGCCGTTTGATCTGCGTTGCAACTCAGTGGCCAGTTTGACTCGTTGCGCTTCGCCACCAGACAGAGTGGTGGCACTTTGGCCCAACCGCACGTAGCCAAGACCAACTTCAACAAGAGTCTCCAAGTATCTGGCAATTGAGGTGATCGCCGCAAAGAACTCGGCTGCCTCGGCAATTGGCATTTCAAGAACCTCGGCAATGTTCTTGCCTTTGTACTTCACCTGAAGTGTTTCTCTGTTGTACCGTTCTCCGTGGCAAATCTCGCAGGCCACGTAGACATCAGGAAGAAAGTTCATTTCAATCTTCAGGGTTCCATCACCAGAACACGCCTCACAGCGTCCTCCCTTTACGTTGAAAGAGAATCGCCCCTGCTGATATCCGCGCGCCTTGGATTCCTGAGTCTCTGCAAAGAGTTTTCTTATATGATCAAACACTCCGGTGTAGGTTGCCGGATTAGATCTAGGTGTTCGGCCAATCGGGTTTTGGTCAACATGCACGACCTTGTCTAGAAGATCAACGCCTTCGATTCGCGTGTGCTTGCCGGCGACTCCCTTGGCGCCGTTTAGTTTGTTTGCCAAAACCTCGTAAAGAACATCATTTACCAGCGAAGATTTACCTGAACCGCTTACGCCTGTGACGGCAGTAAATGTGCCAAGCGGAAAGTGAACATCAACACCCTTTAGGTTGTTCTCACGAGCGCCAACGACTTTGAGTTGTCTTGCCTTGTCTATCTCTCGGCGTTTTTTAGGAGTTTCAATCTTCTTGCGACCAGACATAAAATCGCCGGTTATCGACTTAGTGTTCTTCAGTAGCTCTGCGTAAGTTCCGCTGTGCACAACTTCTCCACCGTGGACTCCAGCTCCAGGACCTATGTCAACGACCCAGTCTGAAGCATGAATAGTGTCTTCGTCGTGCTCAACAACAATCAAGGTGTTACCTAGATCACGAAGCTTTATTAGGGTCTCAATTAGCTTGCGGTTATCGCGCTGGTGCAGACCGATGCTCGGTTCATCTAGAACATAAAGAACGCCGGTCAGGCCAGAGCCGATTTGAGTAGCCAATCGAATGCGCTGTGCCTCGCCACCAGAAAGGCTGCCAGCCGATCTTTCGAGGCTTAGGTAATCAAGGCCCACGGCCATTAGAAATTCGAGGCGTCCTTTAATTTCTCTGAGCACCTGTGCGGCAATCTTGACATCACGCTTGTCTAAAGAGATTTCCTTGAAAAACTTGACGGTTTCACCGAGGCTTAGTGCCGCCACCTGCGCGATAGATTTATCGGCAACCTTCACAGCCAAAACTTCAGGCTTTAGCCTCTGGCCATCGCAGGCCGGGCAAGGAACCTCGCGCAAGAAATCAGACCATTTTGCACGCGCATAGTCGTTATCAGATTCCAAGTACTTGCGTTCGATGTAATTCAAGACACCTTCAAAACCAGTGGTGTACTTCATCTCACGGCCGTAGCGGTTCTTCCACTTGACTTGAATATCAAAATTATTGCCGTATAGAACAGCTTCTTTCACTTCGTCAGATAGCGAACTCCAAGGCTTATTTAGTGAAAATTTAAGGTCGGTTGCAAGTCCTTCGAGCATGCGAGAGAAATAGTGAAAAAGACCCTTGCCTTGAGTCGACCAGGGCAAAATTACACCACCGTTGATTGATTCATCTGGATCACCAATGACTAGCTCTGCATCAACGGCTTGCTTCACTCCAAGACCCGAACAGGCTGGGCATGCGCCAAATGGGGCATTGAAAGAGAAAGTCCTTGGCTCTATTTCGGTCAGAGATAAAGGATGCTCGTTAGGGCAGGACATCTTTTCGCTGAAAACGCGAACTTTTTTTGCCGCAACCTTTTCGTCTACGAGATCTACAAGAATTCTTCCGCCCGCTAGCTTTAGCCCTGTTTCAACGGAGTCAGTGAGTCTGCCAATAATGTCTGGCTTATTCACAAGGCGATCGACTACCACCGAGATGTCGTGCTTGAAAGTTTTCTTTAGCGGCTTAGCATCTGCAAGTTGAATCATCTCGCCATCAACGACGGCACGTGCAAAGCCCTGAGAGTTCAAATCACGGAAGAGCTCCTCAAATGCGCCCTTCTTCTGATCTACTACTTGGGCCAAGATCATAAATTTTGTGCCGGTCGGTAGTTCTAATATTTGATCAACAATTTGCTGTGGGGTCTGCTTGACAATTTTTTCGCCGCAATCGGCACAGTACGGAATGCCAATTCGTGCCCAAAGCAGACGAAGATAATCATGAATCTCAGTGATGGTTCCAACTGTTGATCTTGGGTTGCGGTTGGTGGATTTTTGGTCGATTGAAACTGCTGGGCTCAAGCCTTCGATGAAATCTACGTCTGGTCTATCAACCTGGCCCAAAAACTGTCTTGCATAAGCCGATAGTGATTCAACGTAGCGCCGTTGACCTTCGGCAAAGATTGTGTCGAAAGCCAGCGATGACTTACCAGATCCACTCAAGCCGGTGAATACAACCATCGAATTTCGAGGGATTTCGAGGTCTAAATTCTTGAGATTGTGTACGCGCGCGCCCTTAATTATGAGCTTGTCGTCGTTTTTGTTTATCGGTTTAGGCACCATAAAAGTCTATGCGTGGCCGGCCTTCTCCATTTGCCGTAATTCGCCTTTTAGTTCGCTGATCTCGTCGCGAAGACGGCCAGCAAGCTCAAATTTGAGTTCCTCGGCCGCAGCCTTCATCTGCTGGTCTAGATCCACCACTATGGCCAAGATCTCGTTGTATGCCATTCCCGCGATGCCTTTTCGAGCCTTAATCGGAATCACAGATTTGCCGTCACGAACCTTTTTGTTCTTAGCTGCCTTCTCTAAAAGCTCTGCGGTATCAAGATCTTCGCGCATTATCTGATCTGTAATGTCGGCAATTTTCTTACGCAGTGGTTGAGGATCTACGCCACGTTCTTTGTTGTAGGCAACCTGTTTTTCGCGTCTTCTGTTGGTCTCTTCGATTGCTCTCTTCATAGAGTCAGTCAGGTTATCTGCGTACATATGCACTTGACCATTAATGTTTCGTGCTGCACGACCAATAGTTTGAATCAGTGAGGTGGTTGACCGTAGGAATCCTTCTTTATCTGCATCGAGGATGGCGACCAGGGAAACCTCGGGAAGGTCTAGTCCCTCGCGAAGCAGGTTGATGCCAATCAACACATCAAAGACTCCACTTCTAAGTTCCCTCAAGAGCTCTACTCTTCTGAGAGTGTCTACGTCGGAGTGCAGATAACGAACCCGAACCCCCGCTTCCGTTAGAAATTCGGTTAGCTCCTCAGCCATTTTCTTGGTCAGAGTAGTTACTAGAACTCGCTCGTCTTTTGCAGCTCTGACTCTTATCTCTTCAAGCAAATCATCAATTTGCCCAGAGCTTGGCTTGATAATGATTTCTGGATCTACGAGCCCTGTAGGTCTAATTATTTGCTCAACAACTCCTGCGCCAAGACCCATTTCATATTTTCCAGGGGTGGCAGAGAGGTAAACAGTTTGACCTACTCGTTCTTTAAATTCGAGCCATTTCAGTGGCCGGTTGTCTAATGCGGATGGAAGTCGAAACCCGTGCTCAACTAGAGTTCTTTTTCTACTCGAATCCCCCTCGTACATCGCACCAATTTGCGGAACCGTTGCGTGGGATTCGTCAATAACGGTCAGAAAATCTTCAGGAAAATAATCAAGCAGGCAACTTGGTGCTGATCCAGGCTCGCGTCCATCGATGTGCCGAGAATAATTCTCAATTCCAGAACAGAAACCAATTTCCTTAATCATTTCGAGGTCAAAGGTTGTGCGCATCTTGAGGCGTTGCGCTTCGAGCAATTTACCCTGCTGTTCTAATTCCTTGACTCGCCAAACCAATTCTTCTTCGATGCCTTCAATTGCCTTGCCCATGCGCTCAGGCCCAGCCATGTAAAGCGATGCAGGGAAGATTGACACAGCAGCAATTTTTTGAGCGATTTCTCCAGTGAGAGGAAATAGCGTGTGCAGAGCCTCTATTTCGTCGCCAAAAAACTCGATACGAATGGCCATTTCCTCATTTACGGGAATAATTTCGATCGTGTCACCTTTGACTCTAAAGTTTCCACGCACAAACTCGTAGTCATTACGTGCGTATTGCATGCCGATTAGTTGGCGAATTAGGTCGTCTCGATCAATCTGCTGGCCAACCTGCAGAGTAACTCGAGAATTTAAATACTCCTCCGGTGCACCAAGGCCGTATATGCATGAAACTGTGCTTACCACCACAACGTCGCGGCGACTAAGCAAGCTGGTCGTAGCCGAGTATCTGAGTCTTTCGACTTCCTCGTTAATCGAAGAATCCTTTTCGATGAAGGTGTCTGTCTGTGCAACATACGCTTCAGGTTGGTAGTAATCGTAGTAACTGACGAAATATTCAACTGCATTATTTGGCAGTAACTCTCTGAATTCGTTTACTAACTGAGCCGCCAGCGTTTTGTTGTGAGCCAATACCAAGGTTGGTCGCTGAACTGCCTCAATAAGCCAAGCTGTGGTTGCAGATTTTCCAGTGCCAGTTGCGCCAAGTAAAACTACATCGGTTTCGCCAGCGTTGATGCGCTGGGCCAAATCAGCAATTGCAGTGGGCTGGTCTCCGGATGGTTGAAAATCAGAAACAACCTCAAATGGAGCAAAGGACCTAGTCGCCTCCATTGTCACTCGCTTCTTTTTCAATTTGTTGCCAAAGTTTTCGAGCGTCTCTAAGCAGTAACTGCAGTTCTTGGTTTGAGTTCAAGATCACATCGGCAGCATTTGCTCGCTGAACCGGTGTGGCCTGAGCGGCAACCCTCGCTGCGGCGTCAGCTACCGACATATTTCTAAAGTTGACCAGGCGCTCAATCTGCTTCTCAGTCGGTGCTTCAACGGTCACCACTTTGTCGAACTCAAGATCAACCGATGCCTCCACCAAAAGTGGAACGTTATAAATAACGATGCTTTGTTCTGGAAGCTCAGCGATTCTTTCTTTGGCAAGGGTCTTTACCAGTGGGTGAATGATTGCTTCAAGCTTCTTACGCTTAGTCTCATCTGCAAACACGATTGCACCAAGAAGCGCACGGTCAAGTTCACCTTCTTTGATCACTGCAGAGCCAAACTCGGCCGCAACAGCGGCAAGGCCTTTTGTACCAGGAGCAACAACTTCACGAGCTAGTTGATCGGCATCAATTTCAACTCCACCAAGCTCACTCCACAAGGCGGCAACGGTCGACTTACCTGAAGCGATTCCACCGGTTAGCCCTACTAGATACATACCTTTAGCCTAAACAAAAAAAGAGGGCCAGCCTTTCGGCTGACCCTCTTTGAAATGAACGATTATTCAGCGCTCTTTAGCTTGTCGCGAAGTGCCGCAAGTGACTCGTCTGCTGCCAAAGTTCCGGCCTCAGTTGATTCGCTTGAGTAGCTTGAGCTAGATGCTGCTGGGGTTTCTGCAGGTGCTGCAGGTGCATCAGGAAGCTTTGCTGCAGCTTCGTTAGCTGCCTTAACCTGCTTCTTGTGCTCTTCCCAACGTGCGTGAGCTTCTGCGTATTCCTTTTCCCACTTGGCGCGAGCTTCTTCGAAGCCAGCTTTCCATTCGTTGGTCTTAGGGTCGAAGCCTTCTGGGTACTTGTAGGTACCGGTTTCGTCATAATCAGCAGCCATGCCGTAAAGCGCAGGGTTGAATTCGGTTCCCTCAGGGTTTACCTCTTCATTAGCCTGCTTCAGCGATAGCGAGATGCGGCGACGGTCTAGGTCGATATCAATTACCTTGACAAATACATCCTGGTTAACCGCAACAACCTGCTCAGCCAACTCGATGTGCTTTGAAGAAAGCTCTGAGATGTGAACTAGGCCTTCGATGCCGTCTGCTACGCGAACGAATGCACCGAAAGGCACCAACTTGGTGACCTTACCTGGTGCGTACTGACCGATTGCGTGAGTACGAGCGAATACCTGCCATGGGTCTTCCTGAGTTGCCTTCAGAGATAGTGATACACGCTCGCGCTCCTGGTCAACTTCTAGAACCTCAACGGTTACTTCCTGACCAATTTCAACAACTTCAGATGCGTGCTCAATGTGCTTCCATGAAAGTTCTGAAACGTGCACAAGACCATCAACGCCACCAAGGTCAATGAATGCACCGAAGTTAACGATAGAAGATACAACACCGGTGCGAATCTGGCCCTTGGCAAGATCTGCAAGGAAGGTGCTGCGTGAAGCTGATTGTGACTCTTCAAGAAGAGCACGACGAGAAAGAACTACGTTGTTGCGGTTCTTGTCTAGTTCAAGAATCTTTGCCTCAACCTTTTGGCCAAGGTATGGGCCTAGGTCGCGAACACGGCGAAGTTCGATGAGTGAAGCTGGAAGGAATCCACGAAGACCGATGTCAACGATTAGACCACCCTTAACAACTTCGATAACAACACCGTTAACAGTGCCGTCGGCTTCTTTGATCTTCTCAACATCGCCCCATGCGCGCTCGTACTGTGCGCGCTTCTTTGAAAGAATTAGTCGGCCTTCTTTATCTTCTTTCTGAAGAACAAGTGCCTCAACTGTGTCGCCTACTGAAACGATCTCTGATGGATCTGCATCGTGGCGGATTGAAAGTTCACGAGAAGGAATTACACCTTCAGTTTTGTAACCTACGTCTAGTAGAACTTCGTCGCGGTCAATTTTTACTACGATTCCGGCAATCAAGTCGCCATCGTTGAAGAACTTCAGGGTTGCTTCTACTGCTGCAAGGAAGTCTTCTGCAGAACCGATGTCATTTACAGCGATCTGCTTGGTTGTCTTGGTGGTCATATAGGTATTTACTCTTAACGGGCATTACTCGGGTCGCGCAAAATTCCCAAGGATTTTCCATGGGTTCCAACGCAACGATGGATAGGGAATGTGTCAAAAAAGACACCCCTATAGCCTACCCGTTAACGAAGCTAGTGACCAGCCTGGTCCCAGCTCTTGCCAATACCAATCTGTACCTCAAGTGGAACCGATAGTTCCACCACGTGGCCCATCCTCTCGGTGACTAGCTCCCTAAGCTGCTCAAGTTCTCCCTTGGCAACCTCAAATACCAATTCGTCATGCACTTGGAGGAGCATTCTGCTCTTTAGCCCCAAATCTTGCATCTTTTGGTCAATCGAGGTCATTGCCAATTTCATGATATCCGCGGCAGTGCCTTGAATCGGTGCATTAAGGGCTGCTCTTCTGGCGTTCTCTCGAACCTGAAATAGCTTGCTATTTAGGTCTTCGAATGGTCTGCGGCGCCCAAAAGTAGTGGCCGTAAAGCCTAATTTCTTGGCCTCATCAACAACCGAGGCAAGATAACGCTTTACTCCCCCGAATCGAGCGAAATAATCAGCCATTAACTGCTTAGCCTCACCGTTTGAAATTCTCAACTGTTTGGCAAGCCCGTACTCGCTTAGGCCGTAAACCAGCCCATAGCTCATGGCTTTCACTTTGCCTCGCATGGCGCTGTCTACCTCACTGGGTTCGACGCCAAAAATTCTCGCTCCAACAAATCTGTGCAAATCCTCACCAGTTTTGAAGGCTTCGATAATTCCTTCATCAGTCGATAAGTGGGCCATAATGCGCATCTCGATTTGAGAGTAATCGGCGCTTAGTAGGGTCTCGTATTCGGTGCCAGCAATAAAGGCGTCTCGAATTTCGCGACCTCGTTCACTTCTTATCGGGATGTTTTGCAGATTTGGGTTCTCAGAAGATAAGCGACCAGTGGATGTGCCCGTTTGAACATAGTTTGTGTGGATCCTGCCGTCGCTACCAACGGCCTTGAGTGTCGTTTCAACTATCTGACGAATCTTCGTAATTTCGCGGTGCTCTAATAGCTTCGCCAGAAAGGGATGCTCTGTTTGTTCGAAAAGTTCGTTCAGTGCTGCTGCGTTTGTTGAATAGCCCGTTTTTAGTTGCTTTGTGCCGGTCATGCCCAGTTCATCAAAAATGACGGTCTGTAACTGCTTGGGTGAGGCGAGGTTTATTTCGCGACCGATTATTTTGTAGGCGTCTTTGGCAACAGTCGCTACCTCTTCGCTTAGACGCTCAAACAAGGCCTCAAGTTTTTTCACATCGATGGCTATGCCATAGTGCTCCATGCGAGCCAATGCGAGGTTGGTCGGCAGTTCTACCTCTGAATAAACCTTCAGCTGGCCTTCGCTTTCAACCTGAGCAAATAGTTTTGGCGCCAAAGACACGCTAAGCCACGCATCGAGTGAAACATCGGTTTTTTCATCGGCAACCAGCTGGTTCGGGTCAGATCTTTTCACTGCCAGCCCCAGATACTCAAGAGCTAAGTCATCAAGGTTGAACGCTTTTCTAACTGGGTTTAGAAGATAAGACAACAAGAGTGTGTCGTAGTTAATGCCAGCAAATTTAATCTCGGCGTCGAAGAGGTTTTTACACACATCTTTTGCGCCGTGCAAGGCCTTGACGCAACTCTCATCTTTAAGCCACTCACCCAAAGCATCGACAAGATCTTGATTTGATTTCGGACTAAAGAAGAATCTCTCAGATTCTGTTGCAAATCCAATGCCAATAATATTTTTGTCTGCGAACTCGAAAGCCAAACCGATGGTTTGTTTTTGCGATTTTAGCCACTTGACTATTTTGACGGCATCTAGTTGGGAACTTTGAGGAATTTCAATTTCTTCAAATACCGCCTGTTTTTGCGCTGTGTCTGTCTCGAATGCTTGATTGAAGGCCTCAACTGCTTCAGATGTATCTGCGCTAGTTCCAGGCTTTGAGCCTCGAAGTCGAAGAACGCGTTCTGTGAGTGTTTTGAACTGAAGTTTGGCAAAAACCTTCTTAACTTCGGCTTCGTTTACCCCGCCTAATTCAAGATCACTTTGATCAAAGTCAAAATCCAAATCTCTTACCAAGTGGTTCAGTCTTCGATTCCTAATTGCCAGCTCTTGATGTTCCCTGAGGCTCTCGCCTACTTTGCCGGTGATTGCATCGGCTGCATCGAGCACACCTTGCAGGTTCTCGTGCTGCTGAAGCCATTTGGCTGCTGTCTTAGGGCCTACACCTGGAATTCCGGGCAGGTTGTCAGATGTTTCGCCAACAAGGGCTGCCAAGTCTGGGTACTGCTTGGCGTGAATACCGTACTTTTCCAAAACCGCAGCATCATCCATGCGGGCCAGGTTCATGACACCCTTAACCGGATACAGAATGGTGGTTCTTTCGCTGATTAGTTGGAACGTGTCTCTATCACCCGAAACCACGAAAACATCAAAGCCTTTGGCTGCACTCTGATCGGCAAGACTTGCCAAAACATCATCTGCTTCGTAATTCACTCGGGTAATGGTTTTGATGTTCATGGCAGCAAGGGCTTCTTGCAGCAATTCAGTTTGCCCAATGAACTCAGGTGGGGTTTCACCTCTGGTTCCTTTATATTCCGGGTACTCCTCGGTACGGAAAGAGCTGCGGGATAAATCGAAGGCCACGGCCAGGTGAGAAGGTTTTTCGGCTTGCAGGATGTTGAGCAGCATTGAAATAAAACCGTGCACTGCGTTGGTGTGCTGGCCATCTGAGGTCTTGAAATTATCGGGATTAAGTGCGTAGAAAGCTCGAAAAGCTAAAGAGTGCCCATCAATTAGCAGGAGGGTAGGCTTTTGCGTAGCAGTCATGTAGTAAGCCTAACTGGCCCAAACCCAAGGAGCCCAAATGTCAAACCCTAAATTGAGTCCGGCTGCAGAAGCGCTGGTAAAGGAGCGTGGCCTCGGTCTGTTGGCACAGAAGATGGGCATTGAATTACTTGAACTAAGCGCTGAAAGAGCCGTGGCAACAATGCCGGTTGAGGGAAACACTCAGCCGCTTGGCGTTTTGCATGGTGGGGCTCACGTTGTTCTTGGTGAGAGCCTCGGCAGTTTCGCGGCAAACGTTTGGGCACACCCAGATAAAGTCGCGGTTGGCATCGAGGTCAACGCCTCGCACTCTCGTTCGGCTTCGTCTGGAATTGTCACAGCGGTTTGCACCGCAATAACACTTGGTAAGACGCTAGCGACTCACGAAATAGTCATTTCTGATGAGCAAGGCAGACGACTATCTACCGTTCGCATCACAAACTTTCTGAAGGAAAAAAACTAGGCTTCAGTTTTCTTTGGTTCTGTTTTGGCGGCTCCAAGCTGCTCAATAACTGTGATGGCAACCTCTTGCATGGTCAGTCTCCTGTCCATTGAAGCTTTTTGAATCCACCTAAAGGCTTCTGGTTCAGTCAGGTTCATCTTTTCGTTAAGAAGGCCCTTTGCTCGATCAACCAGCTTTCGGGTTTCAAAACGATCGTTTAAGTCAGATATCTCTGCCTCGAGTGCTGTCATTTGAGCATGTCTACTTAGCGCAATTTCAATTGCTGGCAGCAAATCATTCGGAGTGAACGGCTTGACCACATAGGCCATTGCTCCAGCTTCGCTCGCCCGGTCGACCAGTTCCTTTTGGCTAAAAGCAGTTAGCAGCACGATCGGTGTTTTTGAGTCAGCGAGTTTTTCGGCTGCTGTGATGCCGTCCATGTTTGGCATCTTTATATCCATCACCAAAAGATCAGGCTTGTGCTCTCGAACAAGTGCCACAGCTTGTTCGCCATCGCCTGCCTCAGCTACGACATCGAATCCGTGCTCCCGCAAAGTTTCTACAATGTCCATCCGAATAAGAGATTCGTCCTCGGCCACGATAACTGTGCGCTTCTTCGCTGCATCATTCATGCGGACAACCCTATAAGAAAAAGGCCAGTTTTTATAACCATCTTGCAATCGGCTAGAATTCATACAAGGCCGAAGTGGCGAAATGGCAGACGCGGAGCACTCAAAATGCTTTTCCTCACGGAGTGCGGGTTCAAGTCCCGCCTTCGGCACCAATAAAGAAATGGTCCCCAACCGGGGACCATTTTTTTTAGCCTTAAACAGATAAAGACCCAGAAACAGGGTCTCTATCTGTGTTTAGGAATTTCTAATTTGAAACGGAAGATCCAACTTCGTGTACTCGAAGGGTGTTTGTTGAACCCGGAACGCCCGGTGGGGTTCCGGCAACGACTACCACTTCATCACCAATCTTCGCTTTGCCAGCAGCAATAACAATCTCATCAACTTGATTCATCATCTGATCAGTGTGCTTCACCGGCGCAACTAGGTAAGTTTCTGCGCCCCATACCAACGACAATCGGTTTCGGACGGTCTCACTAGGGGTGAATGCCAAGGTTGGCACGGCCGAGCGCAAACGCGCTACACGGCGAAGCGAATCGCCTGACTCGGTAAATACACAGACATACTTCGAGCCGAGTAGCTCGGCAATCTCGACGGCGGCTAGAGAAACAGCTCCCGAGTGAGTGTGAGGCCTTGTGCCAAGATCAGGAATTCGATCAAGACCATTTTCTTCGGTGGATTCAATAATTCGCGCCATAGCTTGAACTGTTTCGACCGGCCACTTACCAACAGAGGTTTCGCCTGAGAGCATTACAGCATCGGCACCATCCAAGATTGCGTTTGCAACGTCAGATGCTTCTGCGCGAGTTGGTCTTGAGTTTTCAATCATGGTCTCTAGCATTTGAGTCGCAACGATAACCGGCTTAGCCCAACGACGAGCAAGCTCAACTGCTCGCTTTTGAACAAGTGGCACGTCTTCAAAAGGCAATTCAACACCTAGGTCTCCACGGGCAACCATGATGCCATCGAAGGCATCGATAATTTCTTCTAGTGCATCAACAGCTTGTGGCTTTTCAATTTTTGCAATAACAGGAAGGTACTTACCTTCTTCATTCATAATTTCGTGAACGCGAACGATGTCAGAAGCATTTCGCACGAAGGACAGTGCAATCATGTCTACGCCAAGACGAATTCCCCAACGAAGGTCATCTTCATCTTTTTCTGAAAGTGCCGGAACGTTAACGGCCACACCTGGAAGGTTGATTCCTTTGTTGTTTGAAACAAAACCCGCGATGTCAACGACAGTTGTTACTGTGTCATCGGTCACGTCTGTCGCACGAAGGGTCACCTTGCCATCATCGATTAGTAGCAAGTCGCCAACCTTCACGTCGCCGCAGAGCCCCTTAAAAGTCGTGCCACAAATGTCTTTGGTGCCTTCAACTTCGTTGATCGTGATTTTGAAAACGTCGCCTTTTTCAAGCATGTGCGGGCCGTTGGCAAATTTTGCTAGGCGAATCTTTGGCCCCTGAAGGTCAACAAAGATTCCAACTGGCTTATCAAGATCAGCAGCAGCTTTTCTAACAGTTCGGTAGATCTCTTCGTGCACATCGTAACTTCCGTGACTCAGATTCATTCGAGCAACGTCTACACCAGCCTCGATAATGGCCCGAATACTTTCATATGTTGAAGTAGCTGGGCCTAGTGTGGCAACTATCTTTGCGCGTCTCATCTGTTCCTTTAGTTGGTTTGTTTTGGTGCTTAAACTGAAATTGGTTTGTCTGTTGTCTTTACCGGTCTTGGCAGTTGACTTGTGCCTTCGAGGTATTCATCGATGCTTGCCGCTGCAGCTCTGCCTTCTGCGATTGCCCAAACAATAAGGCTCTGTCCACGTCCTGCGTCGCCGGCCACAAAGACACCATCGGCATTTGTAGACCAGGTTGTGCTTCGAGAAACATTTCCACGATCATCTATCTCAATCGATGATTGCTTAGATAGTTCTTCGCTCTCAACGCCGGTGAAGCCAAGTGCCAGAAGAACTAGATCTGCTGGAATTACTTTCTCTGTTCCAGCTTTTGGAAGGCGCTTGCCATTCACAAACTCAGTCTCGGCAACCTTCACGCCTGTCAGTTGACCATTCTCGCCAACGAATTCAATCGTTGAGGCAAGGTAGGTACGATCGCCAAATTCTTCGTGGGCTGATGCTACTTCAAACAACGTAGGCATTGTCGGCCACGGCTGATTATCGGTTCTTTCAGAAGGCGGCTGCTTGCCAATTGCGAGGGTGGTTACTGAAATCGCACCCTGCCTTGTAGCCGTGCCAAGACAGTCAGCGCCGGTGTCTCCACCGCCAAGAATGATTACATTCTTACCGTCAGCAATAATCTGATCCGCAACTTCTGTGCCGGAAACTACTTTGTTTGCTGGAACTAAATAATCCATCGCGAAATGAACGCCATTCAATTCACGCCCGGGAATGTTTAGATCCCTTGGCTTAGATGCACCGGTTGCTACCAAAACAGCATCGTATCTAGAGCGAAGTTCTTCCCAGGTGATGTCTGTTCCAATATTTACACCAGCGCGGAACCTTGTTCCTTCTGCTTCCATTTGTGCAAGTCTTCGATCGATGTGGTGCTTTTCCATCTTGAAATCTGGAATACCGTAGCGCAGCAATCCTCCAATTTTGTCATCCCGTTCGAATACGGCCACGGTGTGACCCGCACGAGTAAGTTGTTGAGCAGCTGCTAATCCCGCAGGACCAGAACCAACCACGGCAACCGTTTTGCCCGTTAATCTCTCAGGCGCATGAGGTTTTACCCAGCCTTTATCGAAGGCCTCATCAATGATTGATACTTCAATTTCCTTGATAGTCACTGCTGGTTGGTTGATTCCCAACACACAAGAACTCTCACAAGGTGCAGGGCAAAGTCGACCAGTGAATTCAGGAAAATTGTTGGTTGCGTGGAGTCTCTCGATGGCCGCTTGACCATCGCCTCTCCAGGTCAAATCGTTCCATTCCGGGATCAGGTTTCCAAGCGGGCAACCGTGGTGACAAAAAGGAACGCCACAATCCATGCAACGACCTGACTGGGTCTTCACAACAGCAGAGTCACGCTTCTCATAGACCTCTTTCCAGTCCATGATTCGAACAGATACCGGACGTCGAGCTGCGGTTTCTCGCTCCGTGGTTTTTAGAAAACCGCGTGGATCAGCCATTTGTGACCTCCAAAATTTCTTTCCAGACGGTGTCGCTATCTGGGTCTATGCCATTTTGTGTAGCCCTTGATCTGATTGCCAAGACGTTTGCATAATCTCTAGGCAGAACGCAGGTGAAGTTCTTTGTCTCTTCGGCAAAATTCTCAAGAATTGCAGTGGCTATCGCAGAGTTTGTTTCGTCGCGGTGGCGCTCAAGAAGTGTTTTTAGTTGCTGAGCGTCTTTGTCGGATAGCTCGTTCAGGTGCAGCTCCCCCGCAGCAAGTGCCTCGTGGTTCACGTGATCGCCTCGAAGTTTATAAACAAAAGCGACACCACCAGACATGCCAGCGCCCAAGTTTCTACCGGTTGGGCCAAGGATTACTGCTACACCGCCAGTCATGTATTCGAGCGCGTGATCTCCACAGCCTTCCGCGATTGCAGTTGCTCCCGAGTTTCTCACCAAGAATCTCTCGCCAACGATTCCACGCAAGAACATGGCTCCGCTAGTTGCACCATAGCCAATTACATTTCCGGCGATGATGTTCTTTTCAGCAGCAAAAACACTGGTGCGATCCGGATGAATCACGATTACTCCACCAGATAGACCCTTGCCGACGTAGTCATTTGAGTCACCCTCAATTGTGAGCTTGATTCCTTTTGGTACAAACGCACCAAATGACTGGCCGGCCGATCCCTTTAATTTCACATCAATTGTCGCTTCAGGTAGTCCATCGGCTGCGAATCTCTTTGTCAATTCATTACCGAGCATTGTTCCAACGGCCTGATCAACATTTGTAATCGGCAGTTCGATCGAAACTTTCTTGGAGTGCGATAGTGCCTCTGCTGATAATTCAATCAATTTGTGATCGAAGTGCTTCTCTAATTCGTGATCCTGAACAGTGATTCTGCGACGCGATGCGCCAGCCGCAATCTTTGGCGTAGCCAAAATCGGTGAAAGGTCCAACCCATCAGCCTTCCAGTGTTGAATGGCGCGATTGACATCAATCAGCTCGCTGTGGCCAATTGCTTCATCAAGCGTTTTGAAACCTAACGCAGCCAAGTATTCACGAACCTCTTGTGCCAAAAATTCAAAGAAATTAACAACGTGGTCTGCTTGCCCAGTAAAGCGAGATCTCAAGACAGGGTTCTGTGTTGCCACGCCAACAGGGCAAGTGTCGAGGTGACACACACGCATCAAGATGCAACCCTCCACCACCAATGGCGCTGTGGCAAAACCAAACTCTTCGGCACCTAGAAGAGCCGCAATCACTACATCGCGACCGGTCTTCATCTGGCCATCTACCTGAACAGAAACTCGGTCTCGCAGACCGTTTATCAGCAAAGTTTGCTGCGCTTCGGCAAGACCTAGCTCCCAAGGTGTCCCGGCATGCTTCAAGGAGTTCAGTGGGCTAGCGCCAGTACCACCGTCATGTCCTGACACCAAAATGACGTCTGCTTTTGCTTTAGCAACGCCGGCAGCAACAGTTCCGATGCCAACCTGCGATACCAACTTAACGTGCACACGTGCCGCGCGGTTTGCCCGCTTCACATCGAAAATCAATTGCTTCAAGTCTTCGATTGAGTAAATGTCGTGGTGCGGTGGCGGAGAGATTAAGCCAACACCAGGAGTTGAGTGACGTATCTTTGCAATCCATGGGTAAACCTTGTTTGGAGGCAGTTGCCCACCTTCGCCAGGTTTAGCACCCTGTGCCATCTTGATTTGAATATCGTCGGCGTGAGTGAGGTACATGCTTGTCACACCAAAACGACCAGACGCCACTTGCTTGATTGCAGATCTTCTAGAAGGGTCTAGAAGTCTTTCGACATCTTCACCGCCCTCGCCCGTGTTGGATTTTGCCCCTAGACGGTTCATTGCAATTGCCAAAGTTTCGTGTGCTTCTGGAGAGATAGAACCGTAAGACATAGCTCCAGTTGAGAAACGCTTCACAATGGTTGAAATTGGTTCAACCTCGTCTATTGATACAGCTGGTCTTACACCTTCGCGCAGGGTGAATAGACCGCGCAGAGTCATGAGGTTCTCTGATTGGTCATCAACGCTCTTGGTGTACTCACGGAAAATTTCGTAACTCTTGGTGCGTGTTGAATGCTGAAGCTTGAAAACAGTCTCTGGGTTGAAAAGGTGCGGAGGCCCTTGACGACGCCACTGATACTCACCGCCGGTCTCAAGCGACTCATGCGGATTCAAAGCTTCATCGACCGGATACGCACTTGAATGGCGATCTGCAATTTCATCGGCGATAACTTCAATGCCAATACCGCCGAGCTGACTCGTGGTGCCAGTGAAGTAAGTGTCAATAAATTCTTGACTCAGGCCGATTGCCTCAAAGCACTGTGCGCCTGAGTAAGAAGAAACTGTAGAGATGCCCATCTTCGACATGATCTTAAGAACACCCTTGCCGAGTGACTTGATCAAGTTCTTCTGCGCGTGCTGAATGTCTAGTCCAGAAATTTGGCCGGACTTAACCATTTGCTCAACAGACTCTAAGGCAAGGTATGGGTTAATTGCCGCTGCGCCGTAACCGATAAGTGCGGCAACGTGATGAACCTCACGAACATCACCAGCTTCGACTACAAGTCCAACTTTTGTACGAAGGCCTGCACGAATGAGTGCGTGGTGAACAGCTGAAGTAAGCAGAAGAGAAGGAATCGGCGCCATGTCTCGGTTGCTGTCGCGGTCAGATAGAACAAGATAGGTTGCTCCATCTTCGATTGCTTGTTCTACTTCTTCAAAAATTTCACGGATTCTTGCGGCAAGGGCGTCTGCCCCGCCATCTACTCGGTATGTTCCTCGAACTGTAAATGCTTGGCCAACGCCTGGGCGCTCGTCGATGTGTTGAATCTTGGCAAGATCATCATTTCCAATTACCGGAAAGTTCAGAATTACTTGCTGAGCATGCTCAGGAGTCGCCTCAAGCAGGTTTCGCTCAGGACCGATACCGGTGCTTAGTGAAGTCACGACCTCTTCACGAATTGAGTCGAGCGGCGGGTTAGTAACCTGCGCAAACTGCTGCACAAAGTAGTCAAATAGCAATCGCGATCGATCAGATATCGCCGCGATTGGGGTGTCTGAACCCATCGCGCCAAGAGGCTCAATGCCTGCGCGCGCCATCGGTGCAATCAGAATTCTTAGCTCTTCTTCGGTATAACCGAATGTTCTCTGACGACGGTTAACAGAAGATGCTGTGTGGGCAATGTGCTCGCGTTCTGGCAGGTCTTTTAGGTTAATCCTGTTTGCTTCGAGCCATTCTCCCCACGGCTCGATCGCGGCAATTTCGGCTTTAATCTCATCGTCGTCGATTAGGCGGCCATTAACTGTGTCAGCCAAAAACATGCGACCCGGTTGCAAGCGACCTTTTCGAACAATCTTGCTTGGGTCAATCTCTGCTACGCCAATTTCAGAAGCGAGGACAACAAGTCCGTCTTCGGTGACAATGTATCTTCCCGGGCGAAGTCCGTTGCGATCAAGGGTCGCGCCAACCAGAGAGCCGTCTGTGAAAATCACTGCTGCCGGACCATCCCATGGTTCCATAAGCATCGAGTGGTATTCGTAGAAATTCTTGCGGTTCTCGTCGATGTCGCTTTGCTTCTCCCACGCCTCTGGAATCATCATCATCATTGCGTGCGGAAGACTACGACCTGACATGTAAAGCAGTTCAACCACTTCGTCAAACGATGCGGAGTCTGAGCCATCAGGTGTGATTATCGGTGTGAGCTGCTTGATGTCACCAAGTGCATCCGATGATAGCTGGGCCTCGCGAGAGCGCATCCAGTTTCTATTGCCCTTTACGGTGTTGATCTCACCGTTGTGGGCGATCATCCTGAAAGGGTGAGCTAGTGGCCAAGATGGGAATGTGTTTGTTGAGAAGCGTGAATGTACAAGTGCAAGTGTTGATTCAAAACGCTCATCACTCAGATCTGGAAAAAATGGTTCCAGCTGAAGAGTCGTGACCATGCCCTTATAGACAATTGTGCGCGAGGACAGAGAAGGGTGATATGCACCAAGGGTTCTTTCTGAACGCTTTCGCAATCTAAATGCACGTCGTTCTAGTTCCATTCCAGATGCGTTGTCTTCTGATGAAACAAAAACTTGTCTGATTACCGGCATGGCCTCGCGTGCAAGATCGCCAAGTACATCTGGGTTGACTGGAACTTCACGCCAACCTAAAACAATAAGTTTCTCTTGCTCGGCAAGGTTTTGAAACCCTGCTTCAACTTTTTGCTCATCGCCAGATTCGATAAACACTAAACCGGCAGCGTAGAGACCTTTTGCAGGAAGCTCAAAACCAGTTACGGCTCGTAAAAAGGAATCAGGTATCTGGGTAAGAATTCCAGCGCCATCACCAGTTCCGGCGTCTGAACCAACAGCACCTCGATGTTCAAGATTTGTTAGGGCGGTAAGTGCTGTTTTTACAATGTCATGTCCTGGAGTTCCTCGCAGGGTGGCAACCATAGCCAAGCCGCACGCGTCTTTATCGAAAGCTGGGTCGTATAGACCTTGGGCAACCGGTGCGGTGCCAAATCTTTCGAACGGCGACATTTCGGACATGCCACACTCCAATCATGAATTAGGAGGGACAACATTGGCCCAAAAGCCGACCAACAGCGGTCGGAAACGTTGATTAACTAGGGTTTGAGTCTAATGCATTTGCTCGGTAAACACTGGCCTCTGGGCCTTTGTGCTGTTTGGTTTGCCAGTAGATAATCGCAACCCCAACAGCGATTCCAAAGAGAGCTGACCAAACATTGGTTCTGAGGCCAAAAAGAATCTCACTCGGATCAATTCGGAGATTTTCGGTCCAAATTCGACCAATTGAGTAGTAAATCAGGTAGGCAGCGAACATTTTGCCCCAACGAAGCTCTAATTTCCTGTCCAAAAGAAGCAAAATTGCGACTCCAATAAGGCTCCAGATCGATTCGTAGATGAAAGTCGGGTGAAAAAGCACGCCATCAGGCAGACCATCTGGGTAAGCCAGGTTATAGGAGTCAATCTCCAAGCCCCAAGGCAAGGTTGTTGGCTGGCCAAAAAGCTCTTGATTGAAGTAATTACCCCAGCGGCCTATTGCCTGGGCCAATAAAATACCGGGTGCAACCGCGTCGGCAAAACTCCAAAATTTGATACCGGCTTGTTTAGAACCTATCCAGGCTCCGATTGCTCCGCCGATTAGGCCTCCATAGATGGCAATGCCACCCTCCCAAATACGAAATACTGCGGTGAGATCTGCGCCAGGGTAGAAATAATCAGCACTGTGAGTCAGAACATGAAAAATTCGAGCTCCAACGATAGCGATTGGGACTGTCCAAAGTGAAATGTCCAGCGCTAATCCACCAGCAGCACCGCGCTTTTTCAACCTGGTGTCGGCTATCCAAATTGCCATGGCTATGCCAACAACTATGAATAGAGCATAAAAATGTATCCGGAAGGGTCCTAACTCAAAAGAGCTGATCGCTGGACTTGGGATGCTTAGAAAAATTGATTTCACTGGTGAATTCCTGAAGAAATTTCTTTGACCTTTTCAGTTAGCGCCGAGATTCCGCCCGATGCGTATGCCTTTACGAATGCTGAACCCACAATTGCACCATCGGCGTACGCGTTCACATCGACTACTTGAGCGGAGGTTGAGATGCCGATACCCACGGCTGTATTTTGAGTCTTTGAGGCATCTCTGATTCCACTGACAACCTTTTTAGCAAGATCATCGACACTATCTCGAGTACCTGTGATGCCCATTGTTGATACGGCGTAAACAAATCCGCGACTTAGATCGCAAGCAGTCTTTATACGCTCTACAGACGATGTTGGTGCCGCAAGAAACACGCGATCAAGTTCCAATTCGTCAGAAACTTCTAGCCACTTTGCGGCTTCATCTGGAATCAAATCAGGAGTGATAAGGCCCGCTCCCCCTGCAGCTTTAAGGTCTCGTGCAAAGTTCTCTAACCCGTAACTCAGCACGGGATTCCAGTAAGTCATCACAAGAACTGGAGTATCAACCTGCGCTGTGATTGCCTTTACTGCTTCGAAAACCTGCTTGAGTTTGAAACCATTTGCCAATGCTGTTTCGGTAGCTTCCTGGATAACCAGTCCATCCATTACTGGGTCCGAATATGGAACGCCCAGTTCCAGCACATCCACACCGTTTTTACACATTGCAACTGCTGCCGCAACAGAATCATCTAATGTCGGGTACCCGGCCGGAAAATAACCGATTAGCGATCCACTGCCATCTTGCTTGTTTCTAGATAAAACCTCTGATGTTCTACTCTGCATTTTTTGCTCCGTCGAGCAAACCAAAGTATTTGGCCGCAGTTTCCATATCTTTATCTCCTCGACCTGAAAGGTTGATCAGGATAGAGGATCCGGCAGCAAGTGTCTTGCCAAGTTTGAGGGCACCAGCAAGTGCGTGGGCAGTTTCAATTGCTGGGATTATTCCTTCGGTGCGACTCAACAACCTGAGTGCGTCCATCGCTTCTGCATCTGAAATGCCCCAGTAATTTGCTCTACCAAGATCTTTCAGCCACGCGTGTTCGGGGCCAACGCCCGGATAGTCAAGGCCTGCGGATATTGAATGACTTTCAAGTGTTTGACCATCTTCATCTTGAAGCATGTAGCTTCTTGCTCCATGAAGAACGCCAGGTCGTCCAAAGTTAAGGGTTGCAGCGTGGCGTGGAGTATTCATGCCGTCGCCAGCCGCTTCGAATCCGTACATGCTGACTGTTTCATCGTCTAGGAAAGCGTGGAACAGACCAATTGCATTAGAACCGCCGCCAACGCAGGCAGCAAGGGCTGTTGGCAAGAAACCAAATTCCTCAAGCATCTGCGCTCTTGCCTCAGTACCTATAACGCTGTGGAAATCTCTAACCATGGTCGGAAAGGGATGTGGTCCAGCTACCGTGCCAAGTAAATAATGTGTGTTGTCAACATTGGCGACCCAATCCCTCAGTGCCTCGTTGATTGCATCTTTAAGGGTGCGACTTCCGGTTTTTACTGGCACGACGGTTGCGCCTAGTAATTGCATACGAGCAACGTTTAATGCCTGACGTTCTGTGTCTACTTCGCCCATGTAGACAACGCACTCGAGACCAAATAGTGCAGCGGCTGTTGCGCTTGCAACACCGTGCTGCCCTGCTCCCGTTTCAGCAATGATTCTTGTTTTGCCCATTCGCTTGGCGAGTAGTGCTTGTCCTAGAACGTTATTAATCTTGTGAGAGCCGGTGTGGTTTAGGTCTTCACGCTTCAAAAAGATGCGAACATCACCTGCGTGAGCTGCAAATCTCTTAACTTCGGTGATGATAGAAGGCCGGCCGGTATAAGTTCTGTGTAACTCATCTAGTTCGAGCTGAAAACTAGGATCTGCTTTTGCAGCCTGGTAAGTAGCGTCTAGCTCGTCAAGAGCTGCAATCAATGATTCAGGAACAAAACGGCCGCCAAACTCCCCAAAATAAGGGCCTACCTGGTCGCGCAAATTTGTCATGGGCTAATTCTATGACTTGCCGGCTTGAAGGAATGACTTCAGCATTGCAGCGGGATCGTTGGTTACCAGAGCCTCTCCGACTAGAACCACATCAGCGCCGCTTCTTCGATAGTGACTGACATCATCGGCATCTCTAACCGCTGATTCGGCAACCTTAATTACACCGTCAGGGATTTGATCGACAAGTTCGCCAAAAAGGTTTCGGTCGGTTTCAAATGTTGAAAGGTCACGAGCATTGACCCCAATGAACTTTGAGCCAAGATCCAGGGCAACTTTAAGCTCTTCAGCGCTGTGGGTTTCAATAAACGGTGTCATACCTAGTTCAAAAGTAAAATGCATCAATCTCTGAATCGTTGAGATATCAAGCCCTGCCACAATCAGCAGAATAATGTCTGCCCCAGCGGCTCTTCCCTCTAAAATTTGATGCTCAGTCGCTATGAAATCTTTGCGAAGCAGAGGTACGGCTACCTTTTCTCGAACTTGCTCCAGGTCTTTGAGTGAGCCCTTGAATTTTCGCTCTTCAGTAAGAACACTTATTGCACTTGCCCCATTTTCTGCGTAAATTTTAGCCAGAGCAGCAGGGTCTTGGATTTCGGCCATCTGCCCCCGAGACGGCGAGGCTCGCTTAACCTCGGCAAGAATCTTTACGGTGTCGCTTGGGGCAAGGGCTGCCATCACGTCAAGGGCTGGTGTTTGAGAAAGAGCTAGTTGTTCAACTACGCCCAACGCGGTGGTTTCTAATCTTCTCTCAGCGTCGGCTAATGAGCCTGCGTAAAGATCTTGAAGCACTAGTGCTTGTTCTTAGACTTCTCGCCGCCAACACCGTAGCCTGCGCGCTTGAGCAAAATTCCGGCTGGAATACCCAGAAGAGCAAGAACTGCTGAAGCCCAAACCAATGCAGGCTGGTCGAACCAGAATGCTAGCGTTCCAGTAGCCGAACCGATCATGATGATCGTTACAGCAGTCCAAGAGGCCACTGAATCTCCGTGGCTAGGTTCATTTGGGTTTTCTGACAAGGGTTACCTTTCGTTCTGCAACTGCAATCTTAGCAAGCAGGACACAGCTATCTCTGTTGATCCCAGAGTGAAATTGCATCACTCGGCTTCTTGAATGCCGTAGCGCGGCTCGCTGGGGTGCGTTTTTTCTGCCAGTTTCTAGACAAGTAGGCAATTGCGGCTAAATAGACTCCACTGCCAAGAAGCGCTAGGCAAGATAAGCCGGCTACAGGAAGAGTCGAAATCTGAAATTCGCTCAATCCGTGGGTTGCAGCAATTCCAGTGGCCGTTTCAAGGTCTTTCGCTAGGTTTCTGAGATCTTGGTCTCGAATACCAAGAAAAACTAAAAGCGCTCCAGTTAGAGTCGCGAACGATGAAAGAGAAATCATTGAAATCCGACCAATTTTTGGAAGCAAAGATGCGATGACCAACGTTGCCAGCGCGAGCGTTGCAATGGCCGTTATATAGGGAAAAGCCTGCACCCCGCTAAATTCAAGTAGAACCACCGAAGTCTCGCCTGGGTCCATGGATATCTCAAACCAAGTTTGGCTGCTAAGTATCAAGCTCACAGTGTAAAGAGCGACACCAAGAATGATTTGGCGAGCTTTATTTAGCAACTAGCTCTTCCTCCGAGTCATCGCATTAGCGGCTGCTACTGCCTTCAGCGGCGCCCCAGCCTTCGCTATTGTCTCTTGATACTCCGATTCTGGATCTGAATCCAAAACAATTCCAGCGCCAGCCTGTACATGGGCTACGCCGTCTCTAATAAATGCGGTTCTAATCGCAATAGCAAGATCAGCATTACCGGCAAAATCAAAGTAGCCAACTACCCCACCAAAAATTCCACGATTTGATGCTTCAAGTTCATCGATAATTTCAAGGGCTCGCGGCTTGGGCGCACCAGAAAGCGTTCCTGCAGGAAAAGTTGCTCTAAAGACATCAATTGGCGTGGCATCTTTAGACACTTTTCCTTCAACTGTCGAAACTAAATGCATGACGTGACTGAATCTATGAACTTGCATGAATTCAGTGACAGTAACCGTTGATGGTTCGCAGACCTTGAGTAAGTCGTTTCTTGCCAAGTCCACGAGCATAAGATGTTCAGATTTCTCTTTTTTATCGTCAACCAGAGAAATCTCGTTTTGATGATCGAGTTCTGTATCAGCGCCACGAGGCCGGGAGCCCGCAATTGGATGTGTAATCGCTTTGCCGTTTAAAACCGATACAAGTGCCTCGGGAGACGAACCCACTACAGCGTATGGTCCATCCTCGTCATCGAAATTAAGTAAATACATGTATGGGCTTGGGTTCAGGGCGCGTAGTACGCGATAAACATCTAAAGGAGAAGCCTGGGTTTGAATGTTGAATCTTTGAGAGATAACTACTTGAAAAACATCGCCAATCTTTACGTATTCTTTGGCGCTGAGAACCGATTCAATAAATGCTGATTTTGATATGTTGTTCTCAAAGGTTGGGTTGGTTGAGAAGTCAATGTCGGCAATTACAGCTTCGCTAGGTTTCAGTAAGTCAGCTCTCATTGAATCGATGTTTGCAAGTGCCTCGTCGTATGCAGCAGATACGTCAACGTCATCCGCAGCAAAAATATTTGAGACCAATAGGATGCTGCTAGTTTCGTGGTCTACGACAACCAAGTCTCTAAACATTGCCAACGCCAATACCGGAGAAGGAAAATCTTTTTTTGACTCCGGTTTGAGGTTCTCAATCTCTCTAATTAGATCCCATGCCATAACTCCCACCAAGCCACTTGTGAGAGGAGGAAGGGACCCAATCGGCGCGGTGGTCCAAGCTTTTTGAATTTGAGCTACGGCGTCTAGGGCTGCTTCAGCGAGCTTAAAGCTCGAGTCGGGCAGTGGAGCGCAATTACTCTCGCTGGTCCATTTTGCTTTCTTGCCTGAAGCCTGAAGAAGCATCCCTCGATTATTAACGCCGATGAAACTGTATCGGGCCCAGACACCTTGTTGAGCCGATTCCAAGAGGAAACTTCCAGGTTTGTTAGCCGCAAGTTTTTCGAAAATCGATAACGGAGTTTCAGTTCCCGAAAAAAGTGTTTCGATTACTGGGATGACTCTATGTGAGATAGAAAGGGCTAGGACTTCGTCACGTGAAAGTTGAACTTTAGCCATCTAGATGCACCGCACTCCAAAGTGTTGAAACGTCAAAGCAGGAGTTTGATCCGGTGTGACAAGCAGGTCCATTTGCTGACACGAAAACAAGAACCGTATCTTTATCGCAATCTAGTTGAATCTCTAAGACTTTCTGAGTGTGACCCGAGATTTCACCTTTATGCCAAAGTTCTTGACGTGATCTTGAATAAAAGACTGTCTCACCTAGCTGAATAGTTTTGCTGAGTGATTCCATATTCATCCAGGCCATCATAAGAACGCGCTTGGTTTCTGCGCACTGAACAATAGCTGGAATAAGACCTTGTTCATTGAACTTTAGCTCGGCTAATTGACTTGCAAAATCAGGCATCATCTATCTCGTCTCGTATCCTGACAATTTTAGTTGAGCCTTGGCTTCAGCAATTGAAACGGAACCTTCGTGAAAAATTGAGGCCGCCAGGATGGCGTCTGCGCCGGCGGTGGCCGCCTTAGGAAAGTCGGCTGCGGAACCAGCTCCTCCTGATGCGATTACTGGAACTGAAGAGATTGATTTAATGGCTTCGAGCATTTCTTTGTCGAATCCCTTGCGGGTTCCATCAGCGTCAATACTGTTTACAAGTAGCTCTCCAGCACCAAGTTCGATGGTGTGCTTAACCCATTCCAGCGCATCTAGATCCGTTTCGTTTCGACCTCCATGTGTGGTCACTAAGTATCCGGATTGGGTGTTTGGGGATCTTTTCAAATCAAGAGAAATAACCAGGACTTGATTACCGAAACGATCGGCAATCTGAGTCAATAAAGAGGGATTTGAGATGCCTGCAGAACCCACGCTAATTTTGTCTGCGCCGGCGCCCAAAAGCTTTGCAACATCATCAACTTCTCTGATTCCTCCGCCTACCGTAAGGGGAATGAATAATTTTTCTGCACACGAGGTGACCAGGTCATACATGGTTGAACGATTGTCAACCGTGGCATGTACGTCGAGGAAAGTGAGCTCATCTGCCCCGTCTGCATAGTACTTTGCAGCAAGTTCGATTGGATCGCCGGCATCTTTTAGGTTTAGGAAATTAACTCCTTTGACCACTCGGCCATCGGCTACATCAAGACAAGGAATGACCCTGATTGATAAGGGCATTAGATTCTCGCGGCGTGTATTGCGCTTACCAGAATAGCTCGAGCCCCAATTTCGTATAACTCATCCATCTTTGAATTTATATCGGAAGTCTTGACTAGAGCTCTAACCGCGACCCAATCTGCATCGCGCAATGGCGAAATAGTTGGTGATTCAATTCCTGGAGTAATTGCCGAAGCGGCGTCAACCAACGAAGTTGGGCAGTCGTAATCGAAAATTACATACTCACGAGCAACTAAAACGCCTTGCATTCTTCTAAGCAATTGGCTGTGCTCGTCTTTAATCTTTGGCGCAACTATAAGTTGTGCCGAGCTCTCGAGAATAACCGGGCCAAAAATCTCTAGACCAGCCTGTCGAAGGGTGTTTCCGGTCGAAACAACATCTGCAACCGCATCGGCGACTCCAAGTTGAACAGCAACCTCGACCGCACCATCAAGTTGAACCAACTCAACGGAGATGTGGTTCTCTTTTAGAAAGTCCTCAACCAAGTGAGGGTATGCGGTGGCTACTCTATTTCCTGAGAGATCCTGCAAAGATTTGAACTTGCCTAGAGGCCCCGCGAACCTAAAAGTTGAACCGCCAAAACCTAGATCGGCAACTGATTTTGCCTTGGATCTGCTGTCTAGCAATAGATCGAGACCGGTGAACCCAACATCCAAAGACCCGGAACCAACATAAGTTGCAATGTCACGCGGACGCAGATAAAAGAATTCAATGTCGTGTTTTAGATCAACAACGTGAAGATCTTTTGGGTCTCGGCGAACGGTATATCCGGCCTCTTTGAGCATCAAAATCGCGGAATCCGAAAGGATCCCCTTATTTGGAACGGCAACTCTTAGCAATTTAGTAATTCTTTCAAGATTTAGGTGGGTTAGAAGTTTTTTTCGAGATCTTCAATGGATAGTCCAAGGTTGACCATTAAAACCTGCAGATGGTAAATGAGCTGGGAAATTTCTTCGGCAGTTCGTTCCTTGCCCTCATGCTCTGCGGCCATCCATACCTCAGCAGCCTCTTCGACTATCTTCTTGCCGATCGTGTGGGTACCAGCATCAAGCCACTTGACCGTCTCTGACCCAGCAGGACGATTCGCAGCTTTTTCGCTGATTTCTGCATAGAGCATTTCGAAGGTCTTCATGTTTCAAGGTTACCCGTTAGATGACCTTTACGGCCAGTATCTAGACGTGAATACGCGAGAAGCCTAGTGTCGGTGGCTAATACCTTGGTCCGCTAATTTTCGAAGATTGCTAATTTGCTCGTCTCGGTTATGAGATTTAAACACGGCACTTCCGGCAACAAATGTATCTGCGCCTAATTCGGCGACTCTTGATATGTTGCTCTCATCAATGCCACCATCAACCTGAAGCCAGATATCTAATTTCTCACTGTCGATTCTTCTTCGAGCAGCCGATACCTTCTTTAACGTCTCTTCGATCAACTTTTGGCCGCCGAAGCCTGGTTCAACAGTCATTACTAATAGCTGATCAAATTCTTTGAGGTGCTCGAGAGTTGCGTCAAGGCTAGTACCAGGTTTAAGCGCTATTCCGGCTCTTGAGCCTGCCGCTCGTAGTTTTTTTGCGAGGGCGACCGGGTTTTCTGATGCTTCAGCATGGAAGGTGACTGAATAAACTCCCGCTTCGGCGTAATCGACTGCCCATTTATCGGCATTGGCAATCATTAGATGAACATCCAAGGGTTTTGGGGTTATTTCCTGCATTCTCTTCACCATAGGTAAACCGAAGGTCAGATTGGGTACAAAATTGTTGTCCATCACATCGACGTGAATAAGGTCACTACTTGTAATCGTGCCAAAATCACGTTCGAAATTCACGAAATCTGCAGAGAGGATGCTTGGGTTTATTCGAGCTGCCATTGAATTAGCCTACTGATTTCGTTAGAAGAGCAATAAACATTGCATCGGTTTGATGCAAATGTGGCCAGAGTTGAGTTGTCTTTCGGGATCTGTTTAGAGCCAAATTTCCATTAATTCGCGAAACTACTTGATTCGAATCTTCAAGAGAGGCGCCTTTGAGTTTACGTAGTGCCCAATCGATGATTGCGTTTGTTTCAGCGAGATGAGGTGAGCAGGTGACGTATGCCAAGACACCTCCAGGTTTCAAGCAATCCCAAGCGCTTACCAACAACTCTTCTTGCAGTGTGGTTAGCTCGGCAACGTCATTCTGCGTTTTGCGCCAGCGCGATTCAGGCCGTCTCCTCAGGGCTCCTAAACCTGTGCATGGAGCATCTAGCAGAATCCGATCAAACTCCCCCGAGTGCTTATCTGCATAGGCTCGGCCATCTTCTACCGTCACGGCCACTTTGGGGTCTACAACTGCAAGGGCTTGAGAGACAAGTTTTGCCCGGTGCGGAGCGACCTCGTTACAAGTTAGCTTTGCCCCGGCTAATTTGGCTTCTGCCGCAAGCAAAGCCGCCTTTCCGCCAGGTCCGGCACACAGATCAAGCCACTTTTCACCAACATCAGTTTCGCGGTATTCAACCAGTGCCAATGCAGCTAACTGCGAGCCTTGATCCTGAACTCTGACTCGTCCTTCTCGGAATGCTTTTAAGTTATTTGGATCTCCGCCATCTAGCAAAGCACCGATGGGGCTTGCTGGACCGATAGGTAAATCCTCGAAATCCGATTTACGAGCAAGCCCTGGCAAAGCAACCAAACTAACCAAAGGGGCAATATTGTCAGCTAGTAACAAGTCTTTTAGTTCGCTTTGGCGGCCGTCTAATTTGAGGGCCTGTTCTAGAGCTTTAACTACCCAAATTGGGTGTGAAAATTCAACTGCAACCCTTTCGCTTTCATTCTCGAGGCCGCTAAGTACCGCCTCAAGCCATTGCTCCCTAGATCTTTCTGATACTCGGCGAAGAACGCCATTTACGAAGCCTGCAGCACCTCTGCTTACAAATTGTTTTGCAAGTTCAACGGTTTCATCGAGCGCTGCGTGAGCCGGTATTCGCATTCCCAGAATTTGATGGGCACCAAGCCTTAGTACGACCAAAGATTCAATGTCTATTTCATCGCTATAGCGTTTCGCGCATTCTTCAATTATGCGATCGTAAAAAAGTTGCCATCGCAAAGTACCAAAGGCTAGCTCCTGAGCAAGAGCTGTGTCACGTTCATCAAGTTTGGAGTCGGTAAGAAGTTTTGGCAGCAGCAGGTTTGCATAAGCATCCTGCAGTTCAACGGCAAGCAATAATTTGAGTGCGACAGTGCGAGATGACTCTCTCATTGGCTTGTTATTCGAAGGCAAGCTGATCCTTTGATTGTTGGCCTCTAAACCAAGCCATGGCATCCATAGGCAGTTTGCCAGCCGGTTGAAGTTCTAATAGCTGAATGATGGATCCCTTCTTGCAGCCCACAAGAATCTGCCCTCCAGATTCAATAACCCTTCCTGGAGCAGACTCATGAGAAGAAGCTAAACTTTGCCTAACCGAAATAATTCTTATAGTGTCACTTCCAAATTGTGTCCAAGCCATAGGCTCCGGATTCATCGCTCGAACCTTGAGCTCTATCTCTCTTGCATCCAAGGTCCAATTAACGCGTGCTGATTCTCTGTTCAGCTTGGGGGCCAAACTGCTAAATTCCAGTTTCTGTGCAACACCTTTCGAGAACCCTGCGAATAATGAGGGTATGCACTCGAGCAATGCAGATATACCTAAGCTTGTTAGTCGCTGAAGCAAACGGCCACTAGTCTCGTCGGGTTCAATCTGGGTTGGAACCTGCATTAATACATCGCCAGTGTCCATGCCTGAGTCAAGTTGAAAAACAGTCACTCCTGTGGTTGTCTCTCCAGCAAGGATCGCGTGCTGAACGGGTGCTGCCCCTCTAAATTTTGGCAGCAGACTGTAATGGAGATTTATCCAACCCTTTGCAATTGCGTCAAGCGCCTGCTGGTTAAGAAGGCTTCCGTAGGCAACAACAACACCTAATTCGGGTTTGTATTTCGATATTTGTTCCAGGGTCTCGCTATCTACAGAATTTGACTTGATTACCGGTAAGGCAAGTTGCTCAGCGGCAAGTGCTACCGGAGAAGGCGTGAGTATACGTTTTCGACCAACTGCTGCATCTGGGCGTGTTAGAACGGCGACCACTTCGATTCCGGCAGTGCAAAGCGCAGACAGCGTCTGCGCCGCATTATGCGGAGTGCCGGCGAATAAAACTTTCAAAAAATGCCAATCTGAGAACCTGTTGTCAGGCTCTAGATTACTTCGCTATCGTCCATCTTCACTCGAATTGGCCGCATTGCGCGCCCAGATCGAGGATTGAATCTTTGCTGGCCTGCCGAGAGCTTTAGAACTTCTGACTTCAGGGTTTCAGCAAGGAGATGTCCCGATGAGTAATCATATTTAATCAAAACTCTTTGCTCTAATTCGATTCCTTTATCGATGATCGAAATAGGTCCAAGGAGTTCTACATTCTGCATTTGACTCAGCTGCTCAACGACCTTGGTCATAGTTTCTTTTTCAGCACCAATAGAGGCAAGCCGAACGGCTGGTGGAAATCTAAGTTCTTTTCGAGTTTCTAGTTCGTGTGTGCTGATTTCGGCTTGAGACCAAAGCGAGAATTTGGTTCCTAACGTGCCGGCTACGCCAACCAGAACGGCGCTACCATCTGCAGCCATAAGAGCGATTGCATTCGACCATTGCCGGACAGCATCTTCTGTTGCTTTAAGGCTGTCTTTGGCCAAGGCTGACTTGGCGTCAAGAATGATCACTGCCGAGTAGCCATTCTCTGCGAAGGGTTCTGCCCCAGGCGTCGAGATAACTAAAGTCCTAGGTTTGGATACCTTCTCGATTTTTGACTCGTAGTTCGATTCAATAATTTGAACGCCCGGGAAAGACTTGCCGAATTCACTTGCGGTCCTTGTTGATCCGGGTCTTCCTTGCTTTAGGGTTGCGGATCCGCATGTTTGGCATGAGTAATTCAGGTTTGATGTATTACACCAGCGGCATCTTTGTTGATTTTTTGAATCCAACCAAATTGGCCCATTGCAGGATTTACAGGTCGCCCTTTGATTACAACTCGAGCAATAGGCAGAAGTAGCGTTTCCTTTTGAAGCTACCTGAACGAGTACTGGCCCTTTTTCTATTGCCGTGCGAATAGTTTGCCAAGCCAAAGAGTCGACTCTGATGTCAGTCTCCGAATGTGCGATTTTAGGAATTGGAAATGCCTCAGTTGCGTCTTCAACAAAACCCATGCTTATCAATCTCTGCATCTCAGTGGATCTTGCATGCGACAAGAACGTTAGGTTGCAACTTTGCACCATTTGTCTAACAAGGCAAAGTTCTCGGGTGTGACTGTAAGGCGAACTAGGCTCCAAGTGGTTTGAATCACCGTCGTCCCAGATGATTATTTCTTGAAGGTTATTGACGGGTGCATATACCGCTGACCTGCTGCCTATTACAACCGAGGCGGAATTTGAAATGCATCGCAGAAACGCAGAATAGCGTTTAGATTTTGATTGCACAGAAGAGTAATCAACTATTTGTTCAGGCAGCAAGACCTGTTTCAGAGCTTGCAACACAAGTGCTTGATCTCGAAAGTCCGGCACCAAAATAATTACAGAACGACCTGATTGAGCAATAGAGGTCACTCTTGTCGTAATTTCATGGACCCATTCAGGGGTTCCCTGAAGGATGACCGGTCTGATAAGTTTTGAAACCCTTTTTGGATTAGCAATAACAGGGCTTGAACCCAAGGGTGCGAAGTTCTCGAGCCATTTATTTTCGATGGCGACGCTTCTATCTGGAATGGCAAGTCGCAGAACTTCGCCTAAAGATGAAGCCTGGCGATCAGCGATGGCCCTGCAAAGTTTGTAAATAACGGGGTCTAGAACGGGAGCTACTGACACTATTTCAAGAATTTTTGACAGCTTGCCCTCAAAGGTTGAAGACTCAACGATCTCAACGATGAAGGCGTCTAAGGTGGCTTTACGATTCCCAAATAAAACCTTTACTCGAACCCCTACACGCGCAAGTGTTTCAAGTTCCTCAGGAATTTGGTAATCGAATAGACGATCAAGCTGCGGCAAGGGCGAGACAATTGCAACGCGAGCAATTGAAGGGGAACCCATTTAGATTCCTAAATCTTTGCAGCGGTGCGCAACTCAGAAACGCGGTCTGTGTTTTCCCATGTGAACTCAGGAAGCTCGCGGCCGAAGTGCCCATAGGTTGCAGTCTTTGAATATATCGGGCGCAAAAGATTTAGCGATTCAATAATTGCCTTTGGGCGAAGATCAAACACTTCGTTGATTGCTTCGGCAATAGCTTCGTCCGATATGTTTCCGGTGCCAAAGGTTTCTACGTAGAGGCCGACAGGCCTTGCAACTCCGATTGCGTAGGCCACTTGAACTTCAACTCTCGAGGCAAGTCCTGCAGCCACTACATTCTTTGCTACCCAGCGCAGTGCGTAGGCCGCCGAGCGATCTACTTTTGATGGATCTTTGCCAGAAAATGCGCCTCCACCGTGACGGGATGCTCCACCATATGTGTCAACGATGATTTTTCGACCGGTAAGACCCGCATCTCCCATAGGGCCGCCTATTTCGAATTTGCCAGTCGGGTTTATAAAGAGTTCAACATTCGAATAGTCCAATCCGGAGTTCTCAAGAATCGGCGTGATCACTTCGGCACGCATTGCATCCACGATTTGTTTATGAGTGACACCAGGATTGTGCTGGGTAGATAAAACCACAGCCTCGATGGTTTTTGGAATTGAACCTTCAAAGCCCACAGTTACCTGAGTCTTACCGTCTGGTCGAAGAAATTCGACAAGGCCCTTTTTTCTTACAGCAGCGAGTTGTTCGCTTAGACGATGTGCAAGATGAATTGCAGTAGGGATGAGAGTTGGGGTCTCGTTGGTGGCGTAACCAAACATGATTCCCTGATCGCCGGCGCCCTGGGAATCGTAAGGGTCAGAGGATGATCCCTCACGTTTTTCAATTCCAGTATCTACACCTTGGGCAATGTCTGGTGATTGCTGACCTATCGAGATCGAAACTCCACAGCTGTCGCCATCGAAACCTATATCAGAGCTCGTATATCCAATTTCACGAATCTTCTCGCGAACTAATTTCGGTATCTCTACATATCCAGATGTAGTAACTTCACCGGCAACGTGTACCAAGCCTGTGGTCACCATAGTTTCAACGGCTACACGCGATGTGGGGTCTTGTTCGAGCATTGCATCAAGTATGGTGTCACTTATTTGGTCACAGATTTTGTCTGGATGACCCTCGGTTACAGACTCTGACGTGAATAAACGCAATTTGCTCATAATCAACTAAGCATATCCGAGATGATGTCAATAATCTCGTTTGCAACCAATCTCTTCGATCCGCCAACGGAAACGACCTGCCCTTTTCCGCTAATTACCAATGCCTGGTTGTCATCAGAATTGAAAACCTGTCCCCCTGCCACATTGTTTGCAACTATCAGGTCGCAACCTTTGGCCGCTAGTTTTTTGATGGCAAGCTCTTCAAGGCTCTTTGGCGAATCGCAGGCTTCAGCGGCAAAGCCCACAGTGAGTGTCTTTCTACCTGAAGACTTGATTCTGGTGACTACTTCGGCCAGCAGGTCTGGGTTCTGCACCAGATCGAGCGAAAGCCTGTCTCCAGTATTGGACTTTTTGATTTTTCCTGAGGTGATTTGTTCGGCTCTGTAGTCTGAGACAGCTGCAGCCATAACAAGGCAATCGATCTCATCAATTTCAGAATCGAGCAGGCTCTTCATTTCTGCTGCCGTATTTGCGAGTAGAACAGTGTCGAGAGATGCAGGCAACTCGGCCACGTTTGCGGCTATAAGCGTAACCTCCGCGCCTCGATTTTTGGCAGCCAGTGCAATTTCGATGCCCTGCTTGCCGGATGATCGGTTACCTATGAAACGCACATCGTCGATTGGCTCTTGAGTTCCTCCAGCGGTTACTAGAAATTTTTTGCCTTTTAAAGAGTTCGTTGGCAACTGCTGCATGCAGAAGTCGAATATTTCCTGTGGCTCTGGCAATCGACCAGGCCCACTGTCTTGCCCAGTTAATCTGCCGCTTGCCGGTTCGATGATGTGAACCCCTCGATTTCTAAGGGTCGAGATGTTTTGTGTCACCGAATCGTGATTCCACATTTCAGTATGCATGGCTGGCGCCACTACAACCGGTGCGATTGTGGCCAGCAGAACATTCGACAAGAGATCATCTGCCAAACCGTTTGCATAACGTGCCAAAAACGAGGCGGTAGCAGGAGCTATGACGATCAAGTCAGCACTCTTAGCTAATTCAATGTGTTTGACCGTATCAACATCGGTATATAGGTCGGGATCTACCTTGTTGTGTGAGAGCGCCTCTAAGGTGGTGGCGCCGATAAATCGCAAAGCGTTTTGGGTTGGAATCACTTTAACCGTGTGACCGGCCTCGGTGAATAACCTAATCAGAGTAGTGGCTTTATATGCGGCAATGCCGCCTGTCACGCCGACTATTACGTGCATGACTCAAATTGCTTTACTCTGCTGCGTGCTTCTGCAGCTTGTTTTGATCAATTTCGTGCATTGCAATAGTCAAAGGTTTCTCATCAACAGTTGCATCCACTAGAGGGCCAACATTGTTAAAGAGGCTTCCCTCGTGAAGCGCAGAGTAGTAATCGTTGATCTGACGAGCTCGCTTCGAAGCGAAGATAACTAGCTCATATTTTGAGTCAACCTTGTTTAGTAGGTTGTCAATCGCTGGTGAGACGATGCCTTCTAGTTTTTCAGACATGGTAATCCTTCTATCGAATTGAGTGATTGGCGATTTAATCGCTAAGCCTGGATCAATTCTACGACTTCAGCGGCGCATCTGGCTACATCATCATTGATAACAACATGGTCAAACTCTGATTGAGCGGCAAGCTCAAGTCGGGCTGTTTCTAGCCTTTTTGCCTGTTCATCTGCTGATTCGGTACCCCTCAAGGTCAAGCGGCGCACAAGTTCATCCCAATTTGGAGGTGCAATAAAAATGGTCACGGCCTCAGGCATGCTCTGCTTAACTTGCCTTGCCCCTTGAAGGTCAATCTCTAAAATCACATTTTCGCCTCTAGCGAGTGCCTCTTCGATGGGTTTTCGAGGTGTGCCGTACTTATTCACTCCATGAACGACTGCGTATTCGAGCATTTGATCCTCAGAGATCAGTTGATCGAATTTTTCGTGAGAAATGAAAAAGTAGCTCTGCCCATCAACTTCACCGGGTCTAGGGGCCCTTGTTGTAGCAGAAATGGAAAGATGCAGATTGCTCTCCTGTTGCCTGATGAAATTGACCACCGTGCCTTTACCAACGGCAGTCGGCCCTGCGATCACAAACAACTTACCAGTCATGATAGTTAGCCTAAACCCTGCTCCAGTTCAGATTTTGCCTGTTGTATGGCATTCTTAATGCCAGCTGGACCCGCCTGAAGCACACTTCGAGACACAGAATGAATAACTCGCGCTGCACCTTCGCCAAAGAGTTGTTTCGTTGAAGATAAGTCCGCGCCTTGGGCCCCAAAACCCGGAGCAAGAATTGGAGTTGCTGAGACCGTGGATTTTTCATGGACGCTCTGTAATCCAAAACTCATGAGGTTTAGCGTGGCACCAATCACGGCACCGAATGAACCAAGCTTGGCGTTTGGTGCCGCAGTCACATTATTGATTTCGTTTAGGTTTTGCCACATTTGACTTGCGATTGTTTTGGTGCCGTTGACTGCGCGCTGCACAGCGGCCCCTTCAGGGTTAGAGGTAGCCGCTAAAACAAAAAGCCCCTTCCCTCTTTCCAAACATCCTGTCATCACGTCTTTCAGTGAATCAAAACCAAGATATGGCGAAACAGTTAGGGCATCGCAAACAAAAGGGGCGTTAGCTCCGAGCCAGGCATCAAAGTATGCATCCATTGTTGTACCTATGTCGCCTCGCTTGGCATCCATAATTGTCAACAAATCGGTTTGACTTGCCTGTTGGGCAATTCTTTCAAGAACGGCGAATCCTGCAGAGCCATGTCTTTCGAAGAAAGATATTTGTGGCTTGATCACTCCGACTTGGCCCTGGGCTGCCTCTAGAACTGTGAGTGCGAATTTCTCTAGACCTTGCACATCATCGTTCAGACCCCAATCCGTCAACAAAGATTTATGTGGATCAATGCCAATGCAAAGTTGACCATACTGGTCAAATCGATTCTGTAGGTTTACTCCGAAATTACTTGGCAAGTGCAACCGCCCTATCGTGGGCATGATCCTGCAGTGACTTGACGGCGAATGGACCAGCGATGACTTCTTCAAATGAACCGATTGCAGCACTTAGTTGGGCGATTGTTGTGAAAATTGCTTTATCTGCAGCAGTTGTTGCCGCACGAATTTCATACCCATCTTTACGTGCGCTGGAACCCGAAGGTGTATTTACCACGACGTCAACTTTTCCTGCGGTAATAAGTTCAACGATCGAAGGACCTTCTGCCACGCTACTGTCATCGGAGTGCTTTCTGACAACTTGAACTTCAATTCCATGTCTTGCAAGAATTGCTGCCGTGCCACTAGTGGCAAGGACTTTATAGCCGAGCTGCTGCAATCTACGCACCGGAAGAATTACCTGCGGCTTGTCTCTATCGGATACAGATATGAAGATGCTTCCTGAAGTAGGTAAAGCGCTGCCAGCTGCTGATTGACTCTTGGCAAAAGCCTTCGGAAAGTCAACATCTATTCCCATAACTTCACCGGTCGAGCGCATTTCTGGGCCAAGTAGTGAGTCAACGAATCTGCCGTCCTTGGTAGCAAAGCGTTTGAAGGGCAATACTGCCTCTTTGACGGCAATCGGTGCCCCAGCAGGTATGTAAGTTCCGTCTTTCTCTGGAAGGTGCCCGTCAGCAATCAGGCTCTTAATTGAACGACCAACCATCACCAGCGATGCCGCTTTTGCAAGCGTGATACCGAGCGCCTTTGACACGAATGGAACCGTGCGTGAGGCACGAGGGTTTGCCTCCAATACGTAGAGCACGTCTGCTGCAAGCGCAAACTGAACGTTTAACAAGCCACGAACACCAATCCCCTGAGCAATTTTCAAAGTAGCCTCGCGTACACGGGCTATCTGAGAATCACTCATTGTAATTGGCGGCAAGGTGCAACTTGAATCACCGGAGTGGATACCAGCTTCTTCAATGTGCTCCATGACTCCGCCCACATAAAGGGTTTCTCCATCAAAGAGCGCGTCAATGTCAATTTCAATTGCGTCGTCTAGGAATCTATCTACCAGCAGCGGATGATTTGGTCCGACGATACCTTGGTCGGCAATACGAGCGAAGTAATCTCGAATACCTGCCTGATCGTAAACAATTTCCATTCCACGTCCACCCAAAACAAATGAAGGTCGAACTAAAACCGGATAACCGATTCTGGAAGCGATAACTTCGGCCTCGGCAAGGTTTAGTGCAGTTCCATTAGCCGGAGCAAGGAGATCTCCAGCATCAAGAATCTTGGAGAACAAACCACGCTCTTCAGCCAAATCAATTGCTTCAGGAGAGGTACCCAAGATTGGTATTCCAGCATCCTGCAATCCCTTGGCAAGCCCTAGGGCTGTTTGCCCACCCAGCTGCACAACAACTCCAACCAATTCGCCGCTCTGCTGCTCTGCGTGAATAACTTCGAGAACATCTTCTAAAGTTAGAGGCTCAAAATAGAGTCGATCAGAAGTGTCGTAGTCGGTCGACACTGTTTCAGGATTGCAATTAATCATGATTGTTTCGTAACCAGCATCAGAAAGGGCGAACGAAGCGTGCACGCAGCTGTAGTCAAATTCCACACCCTGACCGATGCGGTTTGGCCCTGAGCCGAGGATAACTACCTTCTTGCGATCTGAAGGTACAACCTCGGTCTCTTCTTCATATGTGCTGTAGTGGTATGGGGTTTCAGCAGGAAATTCTCCTGCACAAGTATCAACGGTCTTGTATACAGGACGCAGATTCATTGAATGCCTCATTGAGCGCACCTCTACTTCACTTATGCCGCGAAGGTGCGCAATTTGAGAATCACTGAAGCCGTGGTCCTTTGCGTGCTTGATTACCACAACATCTAAGCTCGGTGCCGCGGCGATGGAATCCGCTACTTCGTTAATCAAGACAATCTGGTCAATGAACCATGGGTCGATCTTTGTTGAGTCAAATACTTGTTGCGCAGTTGCGCCAGCACGCAGAGCTTGCTGCACCTGAACGATCCGGCCATCGGTTGGCGTCTTGATTGATTCCAAAAGTTCTGAGATATCTCCCAAAGGTCCTTGCCAGTGAAAGGAAGATCCACGCTTTTCAAGGCTCCTTAGAGCTTTCTGGAGCGCCTGGCTGTAATTTCTGCCTATGGCCATCGCCTCACCAACAGACTTCATAGTTGTGGTCAGTTCGTTATTTGCTGCTGGGAACTTCTCGAATGCGAATCTTGGAACTTTTACAACAATGTAATCCAGAGTTGGCTCAAAGCTGGCCGGAGTCACTCGAGTTATGTCGTTAGGAATTTCATCGAGGGTGTAACCAATCGCCAATTTGGCAGCAATCTTGGCAATTGGGAAACCAGTCGCCTTTGAAGCCAAAGCTGATGACCGGCTAACTCTAGGGTTCATTTCGATGACAACAACCCTGCCATCTTTAGGATCTACTGCGAACTGAATGTTGCAACCACCGGTATCAACACCAACAGCACGAATAATGTCGATGCTGATGTCACGTAGATTCTGGTATTCGCGGTCAGTCAAAGTTAGCGCCGGAGCTACAGTAATGGAGTCTCCGGTGTGCACGCCAACCGGGTCAACGTTTTCTATTGAACAAACCACTACGCAGTTGTCGTTTGTGTCTCTCATTAGCTCAAGCTCATATTCCTTCCATCCCAGGATTGACTCTGAAAGCAGAACCTGAGTGACCGGAGAGGCTTGTAAACCAGATTCGCAAATTCTACGAAGCTCTTCTTCGTTGTGAGCAAAACCAGAACCCAAACCACCCATTGTAAAAGATGGCTGAACCATGAGAGGGTAACCCAATTCACCAACGGCAGAAAGACATTGCTCGAGCGTTGAACAAATAACTGACTTTGCCACATCCGCTCCCGCATCAAGAACAAGCTGTTTGAAAATTTGGCGATCTTCACCTTTTTTGATTGCGTCAACTTTTGCCCCGATTAGTTCAACGTCATATTTTTCTAAGATGCCTAACTCATGAAGAGCCATAGCGGCATTCAAAGCGGTCTGGCCTCCCAACGTTGGCAATATCGCATCAGGACGTTCTTTGATGATGATTGATTCAATGACCTCAGGAGTGATTGGCTCAATGTAAGTCGCATCGGCGAAATCTGGATCGGTCATGATTGTTGCCGGATTTGAATTCACCAGGATGACTCGAATGCCCTCGGCACGCAAAACACGACAGGCTTGGGTACCTGAATAGTCAAACTCACACGCCTGCCCAATAACAATCGGACCAGAGCCGATGACTAGAACACTTTTAATATCGCTGCGCTTTGGCATTACTTGGCCGCCTTGTTTGAGTTAATTAGATCGACCAGACGGTCGAAAAGGTAGTTTGAGTCGTGCGGTCCAGCCGCCGCTTCAGGATGATACTGAACTGAAAAGGCAGGTATGTCTAGACATTCGAGTCCTTCAACGCAGTCATCGTTAAGTGAGACGTGACTTACGCGAACTCGCCCAAATCCCGAGGGGCTTTCGACTTCTGGTCCGCCATCGATCTTTACCGCGAAGCCGTGATTATGCGCTGTCACCTCGACTTTGCCTGTCTTGCGATCAAGCACAGGTTGATTGATTCCTCGGTGGCCGAACGGCAATTTATAGGTTTCAAAGCCGAGTGCGCGACCTAAAAGCTGATTACCAAAACAAATTCCAAAGAACGGAATCTTGGCTTCAAGAATCTCTCGAAGTACCTCAACCTGACCTGTGGCAGCCTCCGGATCACCCGGTCCGTTCGAATAAAAAACTGCGTCAGGTTTTGCATCTAGTAAGGTCCTAGCCGAAACCTTTGCAGGATAAACCTGGACTTCAAGTCCTCTTGAAGACATGTGCTCAATTGTGGATTTTTTAATTCCTAGATCAACAATTGCGATGGTCCCAATTTTGGTACCCTCTGCAGAAACTACGTATCCATCGGTAGTGGACACGACATCGCTCAGCGAAAGGCCCTTCATTTTCACTGCTGCGTTAACCTCGGCAACCAAATCTTCAAGGGGTTTCATGGAATCCGCACCCGAGAAAACACCACCACGCATTGAACCAGTTGTCCTTAGATGTCTGGTTAGAGCCCTGGTGTCTATTCCAGAAATTCCTACTACCCCGTACTTTACAAGTTCATCATCAAGCGAGTTTTCTGCACGAAAATTAGACACGATTCTAGATGCATCTCGAACTACGTAGCCCTCAACCCAAACCTTTGAAGATTCTTCATCTCGAGCGTTAACACCAGTGTTTCCAATGTGCGGTGCCGTTTGGACAACTATTTGTCCGGCATAAGAAGGATCTGTGAGGGTCTCTTGATAGCCGGTCATTCCTGTAGCAAAAACCACCTCGCCAAGAGTTTTGCCTTCAGCGCCATACGAATGTCCGCGAAAAACACGGCCGTCTTCGAGAACAAGTATTGCCTGGCTCATTTTGTTTCCTCTTTCGCTAATAAGCTATTTGCTGCCTGAAGGATTTCTTTTCTCGATTTTTCATCGACAATTCGAAGATGGGTACTGAGTTTCACAGAATCCTGTGACCAATTCACCTGTATTAGACCGTCGGTTTCAACTACCTTGTCGATTGAAACTTGACCTAACGAAACAGAAGTAATGCTTGCACGGTCTATTGCCAACGGCCTTTCACCAGTGCGAACAATGAGTAATCCCTCAGAGAAGATAAAAATTTGAGCGTTTCCGCGAGGCCCCATGCCATACGCTGCTATTCGTTCGAGCAAACTCTCAGCAAAGGTTGTGGCTACATAGAAAGCCTTGGCTTGTGCAATTAACTCGCCGAAGAAATCGAGAGCTTCGAGAGGTTCTGAAAAAGAATTAGTCTGTTGCAAGATTCTTTGCTTCCATGCGCGAACGATGAGCATGAGCAATAGCAGAAAGATGGTTGCTGTGGTGATTGCCATCAAGTTCTTCACCAATTAATTTCGGCCCTTCTCTGAAAGCTGGCCGTCACGAACGGTGAAAAATCCTCGGTAAATTGTGTGCTGAATTTTTCCTGGAAGTTCCATACCCACGTAAGGTGAGTTCTTGGACTTAGAGCCAGACTCGGCAATTACCCTCCGTCTAATTTTTGGATCTACTAGAACTAGATTGGCGACAGATCCAGCTTCGATGTTTTGCCCATGCTGTTCATCGCCAGCTATTCTGGCCGGGTTTTCTGATAAAACTTCTGCAAGTCGCTGCCAGTTGGATTTACCACTCTCAATTAGGACTTCTTGCGCGATTGATGCGGCAATTTCTAGACCGAGCATTCCGAAGGCTGCAGCGCTCCATTCGCAATCTTTTGCCTCAATTGGGTGCGGCGCGTGATCTGTGGCGATTATGTCGATTGTTCCATCGACCAAGGCCGCCCTCAATGCAGTCACGTCGGCAGCTGTTCTAAGCGGTGGATTAACTTTGTAAACAGAATCGTAGCTTCTAGCTAATTCATCGGTGAGTAATAGGTGATGTGGTGTGACTTCAGCAGTGACTTTGATTCCCCTGGCCTTAGCCCAACGAACGACCTCAACAGAACCTGCAGTAGATAGGTGACAGATGTGAACCCTGGAATTCACATGCTCGGCAAGTAAGACATCTCTAGCAATGATTGATTCCTCAGCAACAGCTGGCCAGCCAGTCAGACCTAATTCAGCACTCACGGCACCCTCGTGCATTTGTGCCCCTTCAGTAAGTCTTGGCTCCTGGGCGTGCTGAGCGATTACGCCATCGAAGGACTTCACATATTCAAGGGCTCTGCGCATTAGAACTGGATCGTGAACGCACTTACCATCATCTGAAAAAACTCTTACCTGTGCTTTGGAGTTTGCCATGGCCCCAAGTTCAGCTAGTTGTTTGCCCTCAAGCCCAACGGTTACCGCGCCAATCGGAAATACATCTGCGTATCCGGCCTCTTTACCTAAGGCTGACACTTGTTCCACAACGCCCGCTGTATCGGCAACTGGCATCGTATTTGCCATTGCATGAACAGCAGTGAAACCGCCAAGAGCCGCCGATTGGGTTCCTGTCAAAACCGTTTCGCTTTGTTCGAAACCTGGCTCACGAAGATGAGTGTGTAAATCTACAAACCCTGGAAGCACCATCAAGCCAGAGCAATCAATGGTTTTTTCAGATTGAAGGTTCTTGCCTACTGCAACAATCAGTTCACCCTCAATCATGATGTCTATAGATTCACCGTTGGCTAGGGTCGCGTTCTTTAAAACAAAATTAGATGACATCGGTGTTCCTCTCACCTGAAAGAAGTGTGTATAAAACTGCCATTCGCACAGATACGCCATTAGCTACCTGCTCTAGTACTGTCGATCGTTTTGAATCTGCTGAAGCTGCATCAATTTCAAGACCACGGTTCATTGGCCCTGGATGCATCAAAATGGCGCCTGGCTTCAAAGTTTCCAGTCTCATAGCATTGAAGCCCCAGTGTCTGGAATATTCGCGTTCGGTAGGAAAATAAGAAGCGTTCATTCTCTCGCTTTGAATTCTTAGCATCATAACCACGTCTGGTTTTTCGGTTGCCAGAGTTTCATCTAGTGAATAGTGGAATTTTGCTTGAAAGTTGGAAGTATTCGATGGGAGGAGCGTAGGAGGCGCAACAAAATGTACTTCTGCACCTAGCGTGTTGAGCAGCAAAAGATTAGAGCGTGCGACCCTTGAGTGAAGAATGTCCCCTACGATGGCAACTTTGATGCCAGATAAATCCTTACCTTTCGAAGAATCTCCGTGGAAGCGCTTTCGCATGGTGTAGGCATCTAGTAAAGCCTGCGTCGGGTGCTCGTGTGTGCCGTCGCCGGCGTTAATGATGCTTCCTTGAATCCAGCCAGAGTTAGCCAAAACGTTTGCAGCACCTGAAGCTGAGTGCCGAATAACTACTGCGTCTGCGCCCATCGCTTCTAAGGTCTGGGCCGTGTCCTTTAGGCTCTCACCTTTCGAAACAGAAGAGCCCTTGGCAGTGAAATTGATCACGTCAGCAGAGAGTCTCTTTTCAGCAAGTTCGAAAGAAATTCTCGTTCTAGTTGAATCCTCAAAGAAAAGATTGACAACAGTCTTACCTCTAAGTGTCGGTAATTTCTTGATCTCTCGCTCATTTACATCGGCCATAGATTCTGCAATGTCAAGAATCTCAATGGCGGCAGATTTTGAAAGATCACCTGCAGAAAGTAAGTTTTTCATGACTCAATCACCACCGCATTTTGATTGTCTGATTCTGAGAGTTGAACCCTGATTCTTTCTTCTCTGGAAGTTGGCAAATTCTTGCCCACAAAATCTGCTCTTATTGGTAGCTCGCGGTGACCTCTATCAACTAGAACAGCAAGGCGAACCGCCTTTGGCCGTCCATATTCTCCTAGAGCATCTAACGCAGCACGTATCGTGCGTCCGCTGAATAACACATCGTCTACCAAAACAACGACCTTGTCGTCGATGCCTTGAGGTGGAATGTGGGTCTGCGTGACCTGTTTAGTTGGCTTATCGGCCAGGTCGTCTCGATACATCGTTATATCTAGTCGGCCGAGCAAATTCCCAATGTCCGCTTGGGGTTCAGCACGCGCTATTACGGCAGCAATGCGCTCTGCGAGAAGAACGCCTCGGGTTGGAATACCAAGAATAACTAGATTGTTTGTGCCACTCTTCTGCAATGCAGTGTTGGCTTCAAGGATTTCATGAGCTATTCGCGTGACTGCGCGATCGATGTCGTCACTGCTCAAGACGGTGCGTGTAGACACGCCCACCTCCTTCTCCGTCTCTCTGGACGGCCTTTAAAGGATGTTTGAAAAATTCTAGCAGGTGAATGCTAGTTTGCAGATTTGGTGGATGAGATTCTTGAAAGCAGGCCGTTTATAAACGAGCCTGAGTCATCGGTTGATAGTTCTTTAGCTAGTTCAACAGCCTCATTGACGGCTACAGCGTCTGGTACCTCATCGTTAAAGAGCAATTCCCACACGGCTACACGTAGGATTGCACGATCCAGGTTTGGCATTCGATCAAGCGCCCACCCTTGTGAATAGGTCTCGAGTAGGTCATCGATTTGCTCGTGTTCATCAATAATCCCCTGCACAATTTGACGTGCATATCCAAAAATCGGGTCTTGATTCTGACGATCGGCTGCTAGTTCAGCAACCTCGTTGAGCAGCGTGATTGGTGAAATTTTGCGCAGATCGGCAGCGTAAACGGCATCAACCGCTCGCTTTCGTGCTTTTTCTCTAGAACTCAACTTATTAGTCTGTTACGCGACCAAGGTAGTCACCTGTTCGGGTGTCTACACGAACCTTGGTGTTGTTCTCTAAGAAGAGCGGTACTTGAATCTGCAAGCCTGTTTCAAGTGTCGCCGGCTTTGTGCCTCCGCTTGAACGATCGCCCTGAAGGCCAGGTTCTGTATAAGTCACTTCGAGCACTACCGAGGCCGGCAATTCAACATAAATCGGGTTTCCCTCGTGTAGAGCCACGGTTGCTTCTTGATTTTCTAAAAGATAATTGACTGCATCGCCCACGATTGCATCAGAAAGAGTCACCTGGTCGAAAGTGTCTTTATCCATGAAGATAAAGCCTTCTCCATCGTTGTACAGGTAGGTCATATCACGCTTGTCGACATTGGCTGTCTCAACCTTGACACCTGCGTTGAAGGTCTTGTCTACTACCTTGCCAGTCAGAACATTCTTCAGTTTTGATCTAACGAAGGCTGCTCCCTTACCAGGCTTAACGTGCTGAAACTCGGTCACAGCCCAAAGCTGGCCTTCAATGTTTAATACCATGCCGTTTTTAAGGTCATTTGAGGTTGCCATGACGAAATCACTCGTTTCAATAGATTTTGTTTCGAAAAATTCAGCGCAGCGTCGCTGAGCCCAAGTAAGTCTAGCGGAAAATGCCTTTTTAGCCCGCGAGCTGGGTCATAGCCAAAAGATACGAATCCACTCCAAAACCAGCTATTACCCCGGTTGCTACTCCCGAAATGACGCTTGTGTGCCTGAATTCTTCTCTTGTGTGAGGGTTGCTGAGGTGTACCTCTATGAGTTTCAGTCCAGCCTTTGTAATCTGAACGGCTGCGTCACGAAGAGCATATGAATAGTGAGTGAATGCAGCCGGGTTCAAAATTACGTTGGCGCCTGCGTCAACAGCTTCGTGAATCCAACCGATTAGCTCACTCTCATTATCTGTCTGTCGCACATCTGCGCTGAGACCCAGCTGGCTGGCTTTGGCGTTCACCGATGAGGTAAGAGCGTCAAAATCCATTGCCCCATAGATGTCCGGCTCGCGGGAACCGAGTCGTCCTAAGTTTGGACCATTGAGAACTAATACCTTTTGCATGGCTCTAGATTACCTGCTTGAAGCAGAAACTAGTCGTCTACAACCTCTTGAAATGCGGCAAACAGCATCTCAGGAGTGGGAGCAGTCATAATAGTCGGCTTGGCAAGATCATCAAGCACGACGAATCTAAGTGTTCCAGCGCGGGATTTTTTGTCTCGTTGCATGGTCTCAACAAGTTGGTTCCACTTGCCTGAAGAGTAGCTAGTTGGCAAACCAATAAGTTTCAGAACGGATCGGTGTCTGTCAACAACATCATCACCTAGACGCCCGGCTAATCTTGCAAGCTCTGCAACAAACACCATACCGATCGAAATAGCCGCACCGTGACGCCATTTGTATCGTTCAGCATGCTCGATGGCATGGCCCAGAGTGTGTCCGTAGTTCAAAATTTCACGAAGCCCTGCCTCTTTGAAATCCTCACTGACCACACGTGCCTTGATTGCGACGGATCGTTCTATCAGTTCCTGAAACTCAGCCGATGTTGGGTCAGTTGCAATGTCAACGCTCGATTCGATTATTTCTAGAATTCTCGGATCCGCGATGAAGCCATACTTCACGACTTCCCCAAAGCCGGCAAGAATTTCATTCTTAGGCAGGGTGAGCAGAGTATCTAAATCAATAATTACCTTTGACGGTGCATGAAAGACACCAACCAAATTCTTACCTTCGCTGGTATTGATGCCCGTCTTACCACCAATTGCTGCATCGACCATGCCAAGAAGAGTGGTTGGTACTTGAATCAATTTCACTCCGCGAAGCCACGTAGCAGCTACGAAACCTGCTAAATCCGTGGTTGATCCGCCACCAAAGCCGATAACGGCATCTGTTCGAGTGAAGTCGGATTGACCCATTATTCCCCAACAGAAAGCAGCAACCTCTACTCTCTTGGCGTCTTCACTATCTGGAACGCCCGCAAGGATAGCTTCGAACCCTTTAGCTATCAAAGACTCGCGAAGCGTTTCGGCGGATGCAGATAAACCAACAGGGTGAACAATCAATACTTTTGCAACATTCTTGTCGAGCGCAAGGGCGACTTCATCGAGCAATGCTCTACCAATGACGACATCATATGAGTTGTCACCTTTGACGCTGATTGTGGTTGTGTTGGCCATTAGATTCCTAGTCTTTCACGTATCTCAGCAATGGTCTGTGCCAGCGGATGCCCAGAGGTGTCAATTTCGATATCTGCTACTTCTTGGTAAATGTGCTTGCGCGATTCATAGATTCGCTTCCAGTCATCGATGCCATTTTTGATTAGCGGCCTTGTGCTTTTTCGAAGGCGCGAACTCATGTGCTTGCCGTCAGTAGATAGGTAAATAACAGTGGTGTTCTGCAACAATGATCGTGATTCGGCCTTTAATACTGCCCCGCCACCTGTTGCCACGATTCCGGGAGTTGATATTGCAGATTTAAGCGCTTCATGTTCAATTTCACGAAAAGCATCTTCGCCGTAATTTTGAAAGTACGTATCAATTGCGCCGTGCTTCTCAGTGACGATGTTATCGGTGTCACAAAATGATAGCTTCAAGGCTTTGGCGAGCTTTTTGCCAACGGTGCTCTTGCCAACGCCCATAGGCCCGACAAGCACAATCACCTCTGATTTATTAGGCATTCCAGTTGCTGGAATCTGATGAAGAAAGCACTGCTGGAATGTTTTCCAAATACGAATCCAGATTTCTCTTTGTTTCAATTAAGGAGTCGCCACCAAATTTTTCAAGAACCGAATTAGCAAGCACTAACGCAACCATTGCTTCGGCGACAACACCTGCCGCCGGTACGGCACAAACGTCTGATCTCTGGTGGTGCGCCTTTGCAGCTTCACCTGTTGATATATCAATCGTTGCCAACGCTTTTGGTATGGTCGAAATTGGTTTCATTGCAGCTCTGACGCGCAAAATTTCTCCATTACTCATTCCGCCCTCAATGCCACCAGCACGGTCGGTTAGTCGATGCACGATACCGGAACTATCACGCTCAATTTCGTCGTGTGCAACTGAGCCACGACGCTTGGCGGTCTCAAAACCATCGCCAACTTCAACGCCTTTGATTGCTTGTATTCCCATAAGCGCAGCGGCTAGTTGCGAATCGAGTCTTCTGTCCCAGTGCACGAAACTTCCTAGACCTGGTGGTAGACCGTATACGAGTGTTTCAACTATGCCGCCAAGAGTGTCGCCATCTTTGTGACATTCATCGACTTCTGCGATCATTTGCTGCGAAACCTGCTGATTAAAACAACGCATCGGGTCTTCATCTAGGGCCGCAACATCAGAAGGTTTTGGTAATGGCAGGTCGCCGCTTGCCATTACTGGCCCGATACCGACGGTGTGGGTTACAAGGTGAATACCCAATGAGCTTAAAAAGCTTGAAGCCACGGCACCAAGCGCTACTCTGGCCGCTGTCTCGCGGGCGCTAGCTCTTTCGAGTATTGGACGACTATCTAGAAATCCGTATTTTTGCATTCCAGTAAAGTCGGCGTGACCGGGTCTTGGTCTAGTCAGAGCTTCAGCTCGTGCACCAGATAATTTTTCAGAATCAACCGGATCGGCCGACATCACTTCTTGCCATTTTGGCCACTCTGTGTTGGCAACTGTGATTGCTACTGGTCCACCCATTGTCAAACCGTGACGAACGCCTCCTGATAACGAGACTTCATCTTGCTCAAACTTCATTCGAGCGCCTCGGCCGTATCCCAGCCTTCTGCGCGCAAGGGCAGCCTGAACGTCTGAGGTTGTGACGGAAATTCCGGCTGGCAGGCCTTCTAGAACGGCAACGAGCTCAGGCCCATGCGATTCCCCTGCGGTGATCCAACGTAACATAGACCTATTTTGCCACAGAGTACGTTGTTGACGGGTTGATTAGTGCTTATTCCTCAGCTGCGATGCGCATGGCCTCTAAGACGGCTACTTCATTCAATAGTTCTGCCTCTGGGCTACCGTTCTTGAAAATTCGAATTTGGGCAAGGGCCTGCCAAATTAGCATGTCTTTGCCACTGGCTACAGGCGCACCCTTATCGCTCCAAGTTTGAGCTAACACACTAGGCCAAGGGCTATAGGCCACGTCTAATAAAAGTGCGTGAGGCCTGAATGCAACTCTTGAAGACAGCTTTCTAGCGAATGAATCCATAGCTCCGCCAGGAAGGGTAGAAATGACTAAGTCAGCAGCGTTGAGGTTTCTCTCGAAAAGCAGAGACGGACGAGTGTTTAATCCCAGAGAGTGCGCGAATGCGATTAGTTCTTTCTTGGCAACTTTGTTTCTAGCTTGAATTTTGATTTTCGCATTTGGAGACACAATCGAAACAGCCACCACAGCAGACTTTGCGGTCGCTCCAGATCCGATAATTACTACATTTTCAATCTTGAGTAAAGATTTTGCGGATATTGTTTGAGTTATACCGAAGATGTCTGTGTTGTAACCAAGCCAGGAATTTTCTTTCTTTAAAAGTGTGTTGCAAGATTTGGTAATCAAAGAAAATTTATCGTGAACATCAGCAAAGTTAAACGCGTTCTCTTTGAGTGGCATGGTGACGCTAAAGCCAAGGTACTGAGGGCCAGCAGAGTCAACAAAGCGCTTTAGTCCGCCTGCTTCTACTTGTTGCTTCTGATACGACCACTCTTCACCGAGCACCCTATAGGCGGCTAAATGAATAGCCGGAGACTTTGAATGGTCGATCGGCGAGCCGAGCACTGCAAAACTGTTACTCATACTCAGGGTGGTCCTTCATCCATGAAATCCATTTCGCAACAGCAAGTTCATGCTCAGCGTAGGTGGAACTAAATAAAGTCTCACCTGTCTCCAGATTAATTGTGCAGAAGTAAAGCCAATCACCTTTAGCCGGATGTAAGGCAGCATCTAGAGCAACGGAGCCGGGTGCTGAAATAGGTCCAATCGGTAGGCCTGCATATAGATAAGTGTTGTAGCCATTCTTATTTGCTCGATCGGCGGATGAAGTGCTGACTGTGTTTCCATTTACACCGTATGAAACTGTTGCGTCAGATTGCAGATGCATCCCGTCTTCTAGTCGATTCTTGAATGTTCGAGATACCTTGTAGAAATCCTCGGTAAGCCTTGCCTCTTTTTGGATTATTGATGCAAGCGTAATTACTTCGTGAGCTTTATCCGCGCTGATATCAAGTGATTTCAACTCCATCAACATCCTGTCAATCATTTGTTGAAGAATTTGCTTAGCAGTTGCCCCAGGCGCAAATGTGTACGTAGCCGGAAACAGGTATCCCTCTATGTTCTTGAGTTTTGGATCAAGACTAAAAACACCAGGCTCTTGAAACAAAGCATTGAACTCAGAAAACTTAATTCCTGTGGACTCGCTTAGTACCTTGAAAACAACGTTCGCTCTTAGGCCTTCTTTAATGGTGGTGCGCTCAAGTGACGCCGAATTCGGATCGCTTAATGCCTTGATTGCTGACTTAGAATCCATTTGCAATCTGAGGGTAAAAACGCCCGGATAGAAAGTTGGATTAGTGTCAAGAATGTATTTATAGGTGGCTCGGAAGTTCTTAACAACACCAGCATCGACAAGCCTCTTTGCAATCACTTCACCGGAATCGCCGCCATTGACGATAAATTCAACCTCAGAAGTTCCTGGGCCTGGGTAATCATTTCCTTGTAGCTGCTCAATCGAAGATCTGAATTCACCTCGAAATGTGAATGCAACAGATCCGCCGATTACGGCAATCAGAATAAGGGAAATCAATAGGCTAAGCCTGCGTCGTTTGAACTTATCCATCTATCTCCCCCAGCGATAATCCGGGAGCCCTACCTAAGGACTTCTCAAGTTCGAGGGCTTGTTCCAAGATAACTGTTGCAGCTATTTGGTCGATTATTTGCCGACCAGATTTTGAGTCTCTTCCGGAGCTTCTTAGAGCCGCTGTAGCAGTAGTTGTTGAGAGACGTTCATCAATCAGTCGAATTTCAACATCTGTTGAGCCACTTAGAATTCGAGCAAAGTTGATCGCATCTTTTGTGGAATCTGTATGATTTCCACTCATTGAAATAGGCAAGCCAACGTATATCTCTATCGGTTCTATTTCAGCGATGACGGCTTTTATGTCGTGAATAGAAGTATTCAAATCTTGGCCTCTAGCAATTGTCGACACGCCCGAAGCCAAAATGCCGTGAAAATCGCTTGCGGCAATTCCTATTCGAACCTTGCCAACATCGATACTAAGTCGACGACCTGAACGCACTATGCCTTTATTGCTTCCTTGATTGCTTCGATAGCAAGCGAAATCTTTGTGGCATCAGCACCGCCACCCTGAGCGAGATCGTCTTTTCCGCCACCGCCACCGCCTAGAACGGCACTTGCAGCCCTAACTAAAAGACCTGCCTTGATACCGGTTTCTCTTGCAGATTGAGTGGTGGCTACTACTAACATCGGTTTTTGTTCGATTACTCCAACGGCAATAGAGACTGCGTTTTCTAAGCTGATACGTTCGCGGATTCCAGTAGAAAGTGACCTTAGGTCTTCAACCGAGTTTGCTTCACCAAGATCAGCCACAACCACCTTTGTGACACCAACGGTGGTTGCCTTGTCGATAAACTCTGGGATTCGAGTTGCAATTGCACCGGCTTGCAGGCTGGCTAGTTTTCTTTGTGCCTGTTTCAGATCTTCAATTGTTGAAGATATTCTCTCTTCGAGCTGTTCACGTGGTGACTTGAGAACTTCTGTAAGTCGACTGACTAAGGCGCGTTCAACTGCGAAAGCACGGAATGCCTCGATGCCCACCAGGGCTTCAATCCTTCTTGAACCTGAGCCGACAGATGATTCACCCATGATTGAAATCATTCCAATCTGTGAGCTGTGATCAACGTGAGTTCCGCCGCATAGTTCTCTTGACCAAGGCCCACCGATTTCGACGACTCGAACGCTTTCATCGTAAGTTTCGCCAAATAGTGCAACAGCGCCCCACTTCTTGGCCTCAGGCAACGACATGTATTGCGCAACAACGTTCAAGTCTTTGCGTATTGCCAGGTTACTTACTTCTTCAATTTCAGACTTTGTCTCTAGAGAAAGGGATTGAGCCCAAGAGAAATCCAAACGTAGATAGCCTGGCTTATTGTATGAACCACTTTGCAAGGCAGTAGGACCAAGAACTTCTCTTAGTGCTGCGTGAACAAGGTGGGTACCCGAGTGCGCTTGTCTCGCGCCTACACGCCATTCTGCGTCAACCTTGGTAGATACTTTCTGGTCAATTGAAACAGAGCCCTTGCGAACCAAAACTTTGTGACTGATTAGACCTTTTATCGGTTTCTGAACATCTAATACTTCTAACTCAAGACCATCACCAATAATCAATCCAGCATCAGAATCTTGGCCGCCAGATTCTGCATAGAAAGATGTCTCGTTGAGAATTATCTCGGCGATTTGACCTTGGGAAGCGGACTTGGTGCCTTGTCCATCGACTATGACACCCAAAACAACTGCATCAGAGTCGAGCGTTTCATAACCAGTGAAATTTGTGACACCTTTAGCTCGAAACTCTGAATAAACCGAAAGGTCTGTTCCGCCAAGTTTTTTCTCTCGAGCATCGGCTTTTGCGCGATCTCGCTGCTCAGCCATTAGCGCCTTGAATCCATCTCGGTCGACGCTTAGACCTGCTTCTTCGGCAATTTCTAGAGTTAGATCAATTGGGAAACCATAGGTATCGTGCAATAAGAATGCTGCTTCGCCCTTTAGCTGTGTAGCGGCTTGCTTCTTCACATCTGCAAGCGCCTGGTCAAGAAAAACTGTTCCCGAGCTTAAGGTGCGAAGAAAAGCCTCTTCTTCTGCAACGGCGGTTCTAAGAATTCGTTCGAACTCGTTTTCTAATTCAGGATACGCATCTTTCATAGCATCTTTAGATACCGTGAAAAGCTCAGTGAAGGAATTGGCTTCTACCCCTAGTAGGCGCATAGATCGAACAGTTCGGCGAAGCAGACGACGAAGTACGTAGCCGCGTCCATCGTTAGCCGGAGTCACGCCGTCACAAATAAGCATCAGTGCAGAACGCACGTGATCAGCTACTACTCGAAGCCGCACATCATCTTCGACGCTTGCGCCGTAAGTTTTTGATGAAAGCTTTGCAGCTAGGTCAAGCACTGGTCGTACTTGATCTATTTCATATAAGTTTTCTACGCCCTGCATTAGAAAAGCGACTCGTTCGAGCCCCATGCCGGTATCGATGTTCTTCTTTGGCAATTCGCGAAGAATTTCGAAGCTGTCTTTGCCGGTTCCCTCGCCGCGCTCGTACTGCATAAATACGAGGTTCCAGATTTCTATATAACGATCTTCATCTTCTTCAGGCCCGCCTTCACGGCCATAGGCCGGGCCGCGATCGTAGTAAATCTCTGAGCAAGGTCCTGCAGGACCAGGCTGACCTGTAGACCAGTAATTGTCTTTCATGCCGCGGCGCTGAATGCGCTCTAACGGAATGTCTGCAACTTCACGCCAAATGGCGATCGACTCGTCGTCGTCTTTGAAAACGGTCACCCAAAGCAGTTGTGGATCTAGGCCAAGACATCCGGAATCTTTTGAGCCAGTCAGAAACTCCCATGCGAATGCGATCGCTTCTTTTTTGAAATAATCACCGAATGAAAAGTTTCCGTTCATTTGGAAAAACGTTCCGTGACGAGTAGTTTTTCCGACCTCTTCGATGTCTAAGGTACGTACACACTTTTGCACACTGGTGGCTCTGTTGAATGGAGCAGGCACTAAGCCGCTCATGTAAGGAATAAATGGAACCATTCCGGCGACGGTGAATAAAAGTGATGGATCTTCACTAATTAAAGAAGCAGAAGGAACAACTGTGTGGCCTTTGCTCTCGAAAAAATCGAGCCAGCGCCGGCGAATCTCGGCGGTTTGCACGATTACTTAGTTGCAGGCTTTGTTGCCGGTGCCTTCTTTGCCGCAGGCTTTGCAGCAGAGGTTGGCTTCTTTGCAGCAGGCTTCTTGACAGGAGCTTTTTTAGCTGCAGGCTTTGCAGCAGGCTTCTTAGCTGCACGAGGTGTGCCGGTCAGTTCTGCAGTGCGATCAAGGAACGCTTCCGTTGCAGTTTCACCTAGCTCCTTGGCTTTTGCAGTTGCGTCTGCGAGCAAAGCCTGAGCGTTTGGGTTTTTGTCTAGTTGCTTCTTAATTTCTGCTCCAGCAAAAATTCCAACGATGAGCCAAAAAATTTTCTTCATGATATGACCTACTTCTTTTTTCCGATTAATGCCGAACGCAAACTTTGGGTTAGGCCTGCGATTTTGACCAACGGAGAACCGACAGCCGATGAAAATACAGCAACCAAAGCACTGATGTTTGAGCTGACCTCTGCGACATTTTCAGTGATTACATCTACACGCGCGAGCTGTTTGTTTGTTGCGGTAACTGTTTCGGTAAGTTCAGTGAGCAATGGAGACACGCTCTCGTTTAGATCACGAATTGAGTTTCGTGTTTCATCAAGAACGCGGCCAAGTTTTAGCAATGGCACAGCAATGAATAGCACCAAAAGGACAAACCCTCCGGCAGCTACCAGTGCTGCTATCTCTCCACCGCTCATCTGAACTCTCCTACTAAATTATTTATCGAGCTGCGTAGTACTCAACAACAAGCTGAACTTCGCAGGTCACTGGGACTTCAGCTCGCTTTGGGCGACGAACGAGTGTTGCGTGCAGCTTGTCTAGAGAAACATCCAGGTAGCCAGGTACTGGAGGAAGAACATCAACGTGTCCACCTGCGGCAGCAACCTGGAAAGGCTCAGTAACTTCGCTCTTTGGGTGCACGTGAACTAGCTGACCCGGCTTTACTCGGAAAGATGGACGGTCAACGCGCTCTCCATTTACGAGAATGTGGCGGTGTACAACCATCTGACGGGCTTGTGCGATAGTGCGAGCAATACCTGCGCGCAAAACGATTGCGTCAAGACGCATTTCTAGAAGCTCAACCAAGTTTTCACCGGTTAGGCCCTCGGCACGCTTCGCTTCAGCGAAAGTCTTGCGAAGCTGTGCCTCGCGAATTCCATACTGAGCGCGAAGACGCTGCTTCTCACGAAGACGAACGGCAAAGTCGCTGTCAGCCTTCTTCTTTGTGCGTCCGTGCTCACCTGGAGCATACGGGCGCTTTTCTAGGTATTTTGCAGCCTTTGGGGTAAGAGCTAGTCCCAAAGCTCGTGATAAACGAGTCTTGCTGCGGGTACGTGTTGTTTTTGACACGTGTTCCTTTCATTGAATCCGAAGATTCCTATAGCGGTAATTGTTCACAAGTCGGATCTGATGATCCTCTGCCACGGACCCTCTGGCTATAAGAGGGTCGCACCGTGAATTGAGCAATTGTTCAGCCGCGACCAATTGCTCCAGTCGGCAACCTATCTATCCTAACAGCGATAATCGGGTAAACAAAGGGCGGTTGGCTATTTTTTGAAGCTGCGGATGATTGTTCGAAGTTTTGCCCAGCGTTCTACAAGTTCTCTCTCGGCTCCTATGTCCTTGGGCACAAAATACGAACGATTTAGGGTTTTATCCGCAAGATATCGCTGTGGAACCACCGATTTTGGATCATCGTGAGGGTATAAATAGCCAACCCCTGCTCCGGCACCTTTTGCTCCAACATGATTTGAGCTCTTCAGCGGGTTAGGAACTTCAGCAAATAGCCCGTTCCTGATGTCATCAAGTGCAGAATTGATCGCTTTATAGGCTGAATTGGACTTTGGTGCCATTGCAAGGTAGATCGTTGCCTCTGCGAGAGGAATTCGACCCTCAGGCATTCCGATCATGGCAACGGCCTCCGCGGCTGCAACTGCAAGCGGTAATGCAGCTGGGTCAGCCAAGCCAATGTCTTCGGCAGCCAAAATAATCAACCTGCGACCAATAAACCTTGGATCTTCACCGGCTTCTATCATTCGTGCTAGGTAATGAATCGCAGCATCGGCATCTGAACCGCGGACAGACTTAATGAAAGCACTTATCACGTCGTAATGTTGGTCGCCATCTTTGTCGTAGCGCACCAAAGCTCTATCCATGGCTCCGGCCACGTGCTCTTCGCTTATTGCAACCATGCCAGGCTCTTTTGCAGAGCCAAGAGCAACGGTTGCGGCAGCTTCGAGAATGGTGAGGGCTCTTCGAGCGTCTCCTCCAGATAACAGGGCAATTTGGGCAAGCACGTCAGATGAAGCCTCGACAGCACCTGCCAGGCCTTGAGGTGCGAGGATGGCCCGCTGAAGCAGAACCACCAAGTCCGAGTCTTCTAGTGAACTAAGTGTCAGCACCAGCGACCTAGACAGCAAGGGAGAAATCACTGAGAAACTGGGGTTCTCAGTAGTTGCGGCAATAAGCACAATCCAGCCGTTTTCGACCCCTGGTAGCAAGGCATCTTGCTGGGCCTTTGAAAACCGATGAATTTCATCCAGAAAGAGCACTGTATTAACGCCGTAGGCATCTCTGTCGGCTCGCGCTCGCTCCATCACCTCACGAACATCTTTGACACCTGCAGTGATAGCGCTGAGCTCAATGAAACGACGCCCGCTAAGCCTGGCAACCAATTGTGCGATTGTGGTTTTGCCTGTACCTGGTGGCCCCCAGAGTATTACCGATACGGTGGACGATTTCTCACCTGGCACCGCCTTGGTTGCGAGAGCCTGAAGTGGAGACCCAGGTTTTAGTAAATGTTTCTGGCCAACCAGCTCACCCAGTGAGTTGGGGCGCATTCTCGCGGCTAGCGGCATTGCTCCGGCAAATAGCCCACTTTGGTCAGACATAGCCATCAGGCTAGCCGATGCTTTTGCTAAAGAAGGCAAAAACGCCCGCAAAGGGCCGTAAAATCGAGGATGTTGAACAGCAGAAGGAGCGCCTCGTGGCATCGAAGAAGAAATCTCAGAACATTTATGCCTCGGCGGCTGCTAGTGCTCAAAAGTTTGAACAGCACAAAGCAGAAGTCGCAAAGAAAGCTGCGATTCGGAAAAACGACAACCGTTTTGCCCTGATGGTCTCAGCCGGTGCAGTTGCTCTAGCGCTGATTTTGCAGCTTGCCTACTTTGGTTTTGGTCCTGGCAAAACAGAGCCGACTCCAGAAGTTAGCGCAAATTCCGCACTGGTTCCAGCTGCGAGTCTTGCAGAAGGTCGTGAATGGTCAGGAACTATAGAGGTCGGCGGAAAGAAACTTGAGCTCACCCTCGATGGAGCGGCTGCCCCACAAGCCGTATCAAATTTTCTTAGTCTCGCAAATAAAAACTTTTACACCGATGTCTCTTGCCACAGACTGACAACAGCTGGAATTTTCGTCTTGCAATGTGGTGACCCAAATGGTGATGGAACAGGCGGACCGGGATACAGCTTTGGGCCAATTGAAAACGCGCCTGCCGAAGACCTTTATAAAGAGGGGTATCTCGCAATGGCCAGACGGGGCGGAGATGGCTCAAGCATGGGCAGCCAATTCTTCATTGTTTATGCTGACAGCACTATCCCTTCAGATGATGCAGGGGGTTACACAGTATTTGGAAAAATTACCAAAGGCCTGAGCGGTTTGGATTCTGCAATTAAGGCTGGCACCGAAGACGGATCTGGTGATGGAAAACCTGCGCAAGAAATTAAGCTTGGCGCCATCGCTCTACAATAAAGAAGAAACTTATCGGTCTAGAAAACTAGACGCCTAACAACTAGGAGCCAGAACATGTCAACCAGTCAATTCGGTCGAGTAGACGCAGAGAACAACGTATATGTCATCGACGGAGCAGAACGTAAGGTTGGCCAGTATCCTGGCGTACCTGCCGAAGAGGCACTCGCCTACTTTGTTCGTAAATTTGAAGACATCGCTGCGCAGGTAAGAATTCTTGAGCAACGAGTTGCCAACAAAGTTGATTCACAGGGCATGAAAAAGATGGCTGCCAAACTTGCTGATGACCTAAAGGAACCAGCTGCTGTTGGTGATCTGTCAGATCTTAGAAGACGTGTGGCAAACCTAGATTCAAAGATAGGCGCACTTGTTAGCGAAAAGACTGAAGCCAACAAAGAAGCTACAGCCGAAGCGATAGCCAAGCGAGCAGCAATTGCTGATCGCGCTGAGTCAATTGCAAACCAGGACGCCACAAAGACACAGTGGAAGACCTCTGGCGCAGAGATGACCAAACTTTTTGAGGAATGGCAGCAACTTCAAAAATCTGGTGCCAAGGTTTCCAAATCGGATGCAGACGCAATCTGGAAGCGTTTTTCTAGCGCAAGAACCCGATTTGAGACCGCAAAACGCGGTTACTTCGCAGGCCTTGACGCAACCAACAAAATTGCGAAAGCAAAAAAGAATTCGATTGTTGAGCAGGCTGAAGCCCTCGCTGCTAAGGGATCAGATGACATAACCGGATACCGCAAGCTTCTAGACGAATGGAAGAACAGCGGGCGCACACCAGGAAAATCAGACGATGCTCTTTGGGCTCGCTTCAAGGCTGCAGGCGATCAGATCTTCGCAAAGAAAACTGAAACAGCAGTAGTCGAGACAGCAGAGTACGAAAAGAATCTTGCGACCAAGCTAGAGATCTTGAAAGAAGCAGAGACCATTGATCCGAGCAAGGACTTAGCAGCTGCCAAGAAGGCTCTAGTTGCGATTCAACAGCGTTGGGAAAAAGCTGGTCGTGTTCCTAAGGAAAAGCTGCGTGAGACTGAAGACAAGCTAAGAGCAATTGAAGCACGCGTGCGCAAGGTCGAAGAGGATGAATGGCGTAAGTCAGACCCTGCCGCCATCGAACGTTCAAATAGCGTGACCGCTCAATTAGAAGATTCAATAAAGAAACTTGAAGCTGCTCTCGAAAAAGCAACCGCAGGTAAAGATGCCAAAAAAATTAAGGATGCGACCGAGGCGCTTGAGGCTCGTAAAGCATGGCTTGAGGTTGTAAAAGCCTCAATGGTGTAAATCTTTTAAGCGATTTAGGCGTTACTTACTCGGTATACGTCGTAGACCGCTTCAATTCTTCTAACTGCGTTCAATAGGTGATCAAGAAGTTGGGCGTCACCCATTTCAAAGACAAATCTGCTCAGTGCTATCCTGTCGTTTCGGGTTGAAACAGACGCAGACAGGATGTTCACATGGTGTTCCGACAAAACTCTGGTCACGTCAGATAGCAAACCACCGCGATCTAATGCTTCAATTTGGATCTGGACCAGGAACAAACTCTTTGAGGTAGGAGCCCAGCTCACTTCCATCAACCTCTCCGGTTCAAGCATGAGTTGTTCAACATTCTTACAGTCTTCGCGATGCACAGAAACCCCACTGCCACGGGTTACAAAGCCGATAATCTTATCCCCCGGAACTGGCGTGCAACATCTAGCCAACTTAACAAGTACGTCGGCGTCACCCTTAACCAATACGCCCGCGTCGTTCGATCTTTGGCGATTCACACTGCGTGGAGTTGGAGGTAATTCGAATTCTTGCTCATCGTGGTCTACGTGGGAAATTGCAGCAACAAGTTTCTCAACAACCGACTGTGCTGAAATGTGGTTATCGCCGATTGCTGCGTAAAGACCCTCAACATCTGGAAACCTCAGTTCGCCTGCGAGCTTCACGAGTTCATCGGCAGCCATCAGTCGCTGCAGAGGCAAGTTTTGTTTACGCATAGCCTTTGCAAGAGATTCGCGGCCCTGCTCAATTGCGTCATCACGACGTTCAATTGCGAAGTGCTGCTTAATCTTTGATCTGGCTCGTGGCGACTTTACAAAATTGAGCCAATCCTTGCTAGGCCCTGCGTCTGGAGATTTAGACGTAAAAATCTCAACAACATCACCTGATTGAAGAGCTGTCTCTAATGGAACCAATCTGCCATTTACCTTCGCACCCATCGTGCGATGCCCTACGTCGGTGTGAATTGTGTAGGCGAAATCAACTGGGGTGGCGCCACCTGGAAGACCCACGACTTTACCCTTAGGAGTAAAGACGTACACCTCTTTGGCCCCAATTTCGAATCTAAGTGAGTCCAAGAACTCAGATGGATCTTGAGTTTCAGCTTGCCAATCGGTTAGGTGTTTCAACCAAACAAGATCTTCATCTGCCGCTTGTTCAGACTTTCCAACCTGCTCTTTGTATTTCCAGTGAGCTGCAACACCGTATTCAGCGCGGTTATGCATCTCAAAAGTTCTGATTTGAATTTCAACCGGACGCCCCTGCGGACCCATAACCGTAGTGTGCAGAGATTGGTACAGATTGAATTTAGGCATAGCTATGTAATCTTTGAAACGCCCCGGTACCGGATTCCAACGAGCGTGAATGGCACCCAATACGGCATAGCAATCACGAACTTCGTCTACCAATACGCGAATTCCAACGAGGTCGTAGATGTCATCAAATTCGCGACCACGAACAACCATTTTTTGATAGATCGAATAATACTGCTTCGGGCGTCCAGCTACCGAACCCTTTATTTTTGCTTCGCGCAAGTCCTCATTGATTGACTCGATGACGCTGTCAATAAATTCAGCCCTCTTTGGAGTCCTCTGAGTTACGAGGTTCACAATCTCCTCGTAGACCTTTGGATAAAGCACGCTGAAACTAATGTCTTCTAGTTCCCATTTGATGGTGCTGATACCAAGGCGGTGAGCCAATGGAGCGTAGATTTCTAAAGTTTCTTGTGCTTTTCGTTTTGCCGATTCTTCAGAGACAAAACCCCAGGTTCTAGCATTGTGAAGTCGATCGGCAAGCTTGATAACCAGCACTCGTATGTCTTTAGACATAGCGACCACCATTTTTCTCACGGTTTCAGCCTGTGCGTGATCGCCGAATTTAACCTTGTCTAACTTGGTAACACCGTCAACAAGCATGGCGACTTCGCTGCCAAAATCCTTGGTGAGCATATCAAGGGTGTAGTCAGTATCTTCGACAGTGTCGTGCAAAAGTGAAGCGGCCAGGGTGATTGGGCCGATTCCAAGTTCGGCAAGGATCTGGGTGACAGCTAAAGGGTGGGTGATGTATGGCTCGCCCGAACGTCTTTTTTGTTCGCGATGGGCATGCTCCGCAGTGGTGAAAGCTCTCTCAATAATTGAAAGATCACTTTTGGGGTGGTTGATCTTGGCGATTCTTAGAATCTCACCAAGTTCGAGTGCATACGGGCCAGATTTAGAAAAAAGGCGCGGCAAACGATTTCTCAGAATTGAGATACTACCCGTAGGAGTCTGATCACTCACCTGAACGCCCTCTCTTTAGATAGAGCATACCTTGCGAACCAAACCGCTAGTAGTTACTTGCTGGCAAGGACTTTCTCTGCAGCCTTCTTGTACTTGGCTTCACCTTCACGAAGCTGGCTGTAAAGAGGCGCCGCGATGAAGATGGTTGAGTACGTACCGACCACGATTCCAATAAACAAAGCCAGAGCGATGTCGCGAAGAGTACCCGCGCCAAGGAGGGTCGCGCCAATAAACAAAATAGAGGCAACCGGCAAGACCGCAACCACAGATGTGTTAATTGAACGAACCAAAGTTTGATTGATCGCGTAATTTACCTGCTCAGCAAAAGTTGAACTTTCGCTAAATTCGACTTCGAAAGTGTTCTCGCGAATCTTGTCAAACACCACAACCGTGTCGTACAACGAGTAACCCAGAATAGTCAAAAATCCGATTACTGCAGCTGGCGTGACTTCGAAGCCCAAGGCCCCATAAACACCGGCAGTAATGATCAAGTCATGAAGTAGCGCCGCTACCGCCGCGAGAGACATCTTCAGAGTTCTAAAGTAAAGCGCCATAAGGATTGCAGCTAGTGCAACGAATACCAGTAGACCGTTTAGGGCTTTGCCAGTAATGTCGGCTCCCCAGTTTGCACCAACAAAAGAGCTGGCAACAGCTCCACTTTCAACTCCATAGGCTTTTGCCAATGACACACGCACCTCTTCAGACTTCACATCAGTAAGTTGCTCTGTCTGAACGCGGATGCCATCTGTTCCAACATTTGAGACTAGAGGGTTTGCCTCTGGCTCAACGGCCTTTACTGCGTCGACTGCAACTTGCTGTGAGGTGTTTGCCGCACCTGAAACACGAAACTCAGAACCGCCTCTGAATTCGATTCCAAAATTGAAACCTCCACGTGCAACTGGCAAAAGAACAGAAAGAGTTACCATCACAGCTGCGATTGTGTAGAACAGTTTTCTTCGACCAACAAAATTGATCGAGCGTTTTCCTGTGTATAGATCGTTTCCGAAATCGCTGAACCTAGACATTAGTTCTTCTCCCCTGCCGCTGCAGCATTCTCAGCAGCTTTACGTTCGGCAATTGTTTGACGCTTTGCTGCCTCTTTAGAGGCCTGGGCTACTTTGGTCGCTGGAACAGCCTTGGAGGTGCGGAATTGACCCCGCCCGGTGTAGCTCGTTGCTCCTAGAGCCTTTGAATCAAATCCAGACCAAGGATGACCTGAACTGAAGAACGAAGTTTTGGCAAGCAGTTGCAAAATTGGGTGGGTAAACATGATCGCTACACCTAAGTCAACCAAAGTTGTCAAACCTAGGGTGAAGGCAAAACCGCGAACATTTCCTACTGTTAGTAAGTAAAGAACCACAGCGGCCAAAAGGCTCACAGAACCTGAAACGATAATCGTGCGAAAGGCACGGTTCCATCCTTGTTCAACTGCTGCACCCACAGTTCTGCCATCGCGAAGCTCATCGCGAACTCGTTCAAAGTAAACGATAAATGAGTCAGCTGTAATACCAATAGCCACGATTAGACCAGCTACACCAGCAAGCGACAGTCGGTATCCCTGTCGCCAAGACAACAAGGTAATTATTAGGTACACCAAAATTGCGGCAACAATAAGGGAGCCCACTGTCACTACCGCTAAGCCGCGGTACTGGAAGACAGAGTAAATAATCACGAGGATTAGACCGATTGCACCTGCAAGCAAACCACTTGCTAGTTGCTCTGAACCTAGAGTTGCCGAAATGTTCTCTTGGCTCTGAACTTCAAACCCGATTGGCAAAGATCCATACTTCAAGGAATCAGCAAGGGCCTTTGATGAGAGTCTGTCAAAGCTGCCTGTGATTTGTGCTTGGCCATTTGAAATAACAGCGTTAGTTGTTGGCGCTGTGATTACGTATCCATCAAGAGTCACAGCAAAACGGTTCTTTGGTTCTGCTTGCGGGAAAAGTCTTGTTGTAACTGCAGCAAACTGCGAGGTACCAGTTGAATCAAACTCTAGGTTTACAGCCCAGGTGTTTGTTGATGCACCAGTTGATGTGGTGATTGTGCCAGCATTGGCATCCGAAATGTTTGCGCCTTCAACTTCTACAGGCCCAAGAACGAATTTCTCGAATCCATTGGTGTCACAAGTAACTAGTGGCAAAGTCGGATCGTCTACTTGACCTGCTGATCGGAAGGTTGTTGCACAATCCAAGGAATCGAAAGCAGTTTGGATTTCAGAAGTCACCCAGTTGATGTCGCTTGCATCGGTTGGTTTGGCACTTGGAGAAACCGGTGCAGGAGCCGAACCGGACTCACTAGTAGCAGCTGTAGCGCTTTGCGAGGCAAGAATTACCGGGCGAAATTCTAGTTTTGCGCTTGAGCGAATTAGTTTGAGAGTGCTCTCATCAGGAGTGCCTGGAATTTCAACGATGATGTTGCTGTTTCCCTGCGTCTTGATAGACGCTTCGCTCACACCAGTTGAGTCAACTCGTTGCCTGATGATCTCAACCGCCTGAGAAAGTTGCTCTTCTGAGACGGTAGCACCGTCGGCCAGAACCGGAGCCAGGATGATCTGAGTTCCACCTTGAAGATCTAGAGCTAGCTTGGGAGTAAAAGTTGCTCCCGCTCCTGTAACAGCGCCAAGACCAATAACTCCAGCCAGTGCTACAACTACAACACCAAGCCAAGAAAGGCGCTTGCGTGCGCTCTTTGATACAGATGAATCAGACACGTGAAATCCTTAGGTTTGAAAAGGCTTTATTTGACGGCAGGCTTTTTTGAAGCTGGCTTCTTTGCAGCTGGCTTCTTTGCTACGGCCTTTGGAGCCGCTGCCTTAGCAGGTGCAGTTTTTGGGGCAACCGCCTTTGCAGAGGTATCAACTGAACGGATTGCGCCTTTTAAGAATGAAATCTTTACACCAGGGGTGGTTTCAATGATTGCGCGGTCGCCGTCGATTGAAACAACGGTGCCGGTGATACCACTGTGAAGAACTACAGCAGCGCCAACCTTCACACTGTCTAGCAAGGCCTGGGCTTGCTTCTTTCGCTTGCGAGAGCTCAAAAACATCATCGCAATAAGAATGGCGAGAGCAACTACTAGAAATACGTCCTGAGACATGGTGGCCTAACTATAAATGGGCAAACAAAGTAAAGACGCCATTTGGGCGTCTAGACGATTATAGGTCAACAAGCCCTTCGAGCTCGGCAGTTGCTGGTGTTTGCCCGAGGTGTCTGAAACCGGCAGCCGTGGCCTGGCGGCCCCTTGCGGTCCTAGAAATGAGTCCCGCACGCAGCAAGAATGGCTCAACAACAGACTCTATGGTGTCTTGCTCTTCGCCGACGGCAACTGCCAAGGTTGAAAGTCCAACCGGCTTTCCGGCGAAACGTTCGACTAAAACTCGCATGATCTCCCGATCCAGACGGTCTAACCCCAAGTCATCAACTTCATAGAGTTTGAGTGCCTCATTGGCTTCGGCGTGCGAAATGGCGGCACTTCCTGCTACCAAAGAGAAATCACGAACTCTTCTAAGCAGTCGGTTGGCGATTCTGGGTGTGCCGCGGCTGCGTTTAGCAATTTCGCCCAAGGCCTTTTCGTCAATCCCAACACCAAGTTTCGCGGCAGCACGGGAAACCACCTCACCAAGCTCAGAGTTTTCATAAAACTCAAGGTGAGCAATGAAGCCAAATCGATCTCTGAGAGGACTTGGCAGCATTCCTGATCGAGTTGTGGCACCAACCAACGTAAACGGGGAAATCTCTAGTGGAATGGAAGTGGCCCCAGGACCTTTACCAACCATTACATCTACCCGGTAATCCTCCATGGCAAGGTAGAGCATCTCTTCAGCCGCTCTGGCCATGCGATGAATTTCGTCAATGAAAAGAACCTCACCCGGAGCTAGAGAACTGAGAATTGCTGCAAGATCTCCGGCGTGCTGAATGGTGGGGCCGCTAGTAAGCCGAAGAGGCCGTCCACTTTCATGGGCAACAATCATTGCAAGGGTAGTTTTTCCTAATCCTGGTGGCCCGGCAAGAAGAATATGATCTGCAGTGCGCTTTTGAATGGCAGCTGCATCAAGGATTAGTTTTAGCTGGTTTCGAACCTTAGATTGACCGATAAATTCCTGCAGAGACTTTGGCCTCAGGGCCGACTCAAAGGCCAACTCAGATTCAGAGGCCTCTCGTGAGGTTATCTCACTCATCGCTCGCCCCAAGTGACTTTGTGGCACCAAGTGAGGCAAGCGCATACTTCAAAAGCTCATTTTGACTTGAATTTTCACCCAATGCTTTTGTGGCTTGAAGCGCTCCCTCTTTTGCCGTGCGCTCAGGCCAACCAAGGCCAACTAGAGCTGAAATCACATCCGAGACATTGAGTTCATTTCCAAAAGGTTGATAGCCGGTAACCGGGGCAATTTTGCCTGCAAGAGACACAACGATCAGTTTTGCGGTTTTTGGACCAATTCCGGAGACAGCTCGGAAAACTGAATCATCGTCTTTTGAAACCGCGTCACCTATTTGATCAACTGTCAAGGAGCCCAAAACAGAGAGAGCAGATTTTGGACCTACGCCGGTAACAGATCTCAATAATTCAAATGTGTTCAATTCACGTTTGTCTAAAAACCCATAGAGCGTGAATGCGTCTTCTCGAACAATTAGAGAGGTAAAGATGTGCACAGATGAATTTAGCTTGAGCGCTTGACTAGTGCGACTCGAGATTTGCAGACTGTAGCCGACTCCGCTTACTTCGATGACAGCGGAAGCGCCATCCAAGGCTGCTACGGTTCCGCTTAATGATGCAATCACAACTCAAGACTAACTAACGACGCTTTGAAGCAGTGGCAGCCTGTTCAGCGGCGTGCCAAACTTTTTGTGCATTCGTCATGGATGCGGATTTCGAAACCGTTCCCCCGGCGCTCTTCCAAGCGTGGCAAATTGCAATTGCCAAGCTATCTGCTGCGTCTGCGGGTTTTGGAACTTCAGCGAGCTTCAAAATTCGGGCAACCATTTGGCCAACTTGATCTTTATTTGCACGACCAGTACCCGTCACGGCCGCCTTCACCTCACTTGGGGTGTGCATGTACACAGGAACTTTGTGTTTGCCGGCCAAAAACATAACCACGCCACTAATTTGAGCGACGCCCATCACGCTTCGCAAATTTTGCTGCGAGAAAACACGTTCTATGGCTACAGCGTCTGGCTTGTATTCAAGGAGTATTTTTTCAAATTCAACTCCGATGTGACCAATTCGATCAACTAACTCCAGAGATGCATCTGTTCTTAGGGTATTGACCGATACCAGCATTACTTCTCTAGATGTCGATGCATCAATCACACCAACACCGCACCGAGTTAGACCAGGATCTACCCCAAGAACTCGGAGTGACAACTTAGTCTCGCTCTAGTTCGGCAAGCACATCTTGACTGATGTCTAGATTTGAATAAACATTCTGAACATCGTCCGAATCTTCAAGTGCATCAATTAGAGCGATAGCCTTACGAGCCGTTTCAGCATCTACCTGCAAAGGCATAGAAGATACAAATTCAACATCGGCACTCTCGTAGTCAATGCCGGAAGATTGCAGGGCAGACCGAATCGCAACCATGTCGCTTGGATCTGTGGTTATCACGAATTGCTCTTCACGGGACTCGAGATCGTCAACACCAAATTCAAGTACAGCCTCAAGAATCGAGTCCTCGTTAGTGCCCTCTGTTTTGGCGACAACGATTACACCCTTACGAGCGAACTGGTATGAAACGCTGCCAGGATCGGCCATTGTTCCGCCATTTCGCGATACGGCCAAACGTACCTCAGCGGCTGCGCGGTTTTTGTTGTCTGTTAGACACTCAATAAGAATCGCAACTCCGTTAGGGCCATAACCCTCGTAAAGAATGTTTTGGTACTCAACTGCATCCGCTCCAACGCCAGATCCACGCTTGATTGCGCGATCTATGTTGTCGTTAGGAAGTGAACTCTTTCTGCCCTTTTGAACAGCGTCGTAGAGGGTTGGGTTACCGTCAAGATCTGGCCCACCGATTCGAGCAGCAACTTCAATGTTCTTAATCAACTTGGCGAAAAGTTTGGCCCTGCGGCCGTCAATTACAGCCTTTTTGTGTTTAGTGGTCGCCCATTTGGAGTGGCCAGACATTTTGCTCCTTGAAAGATCAGATAGCCATAATTCTAGATTATTGAAACTTGGTGTCCTTGACCATTTGAAGAAACAGCTGGTGCACCCTGAGTTCCGAAGTCACTTCAGGGTGGAAAGAAATCCCGAGCAAATTCCCTGATTTGACTGCCACAACTCGCCCATCAGAAAGTCTTGCAAGAACATCTACGCCCTCACCGATGCGCTCAACAATAGGCGCCCTAATGAATGCAGCATGCACTAAATCACCTTCGATTCCGTCGAAATGCAAATCGGTTTCAAATGAATCCAGTTGATTGCCAAACGCGTTTCTTCGAACGGATACATCAAGGCCGCCGAAACCTTTTTGGCCTTCTATGCCGTCGATTATTTCATCGGCCAGCATTATTAGTCCGGCACAGGTTCCAAAAACAGGAAAGCCTTCTCGAACCAGATTTTGTATGGGTTCAAATAACCCATAATTCTGTGCAAGTTTTTGAATTACAGTAGATTCGCCACCAGGAATTATTAGGCCTTCGCAAATCGATAAATCCTCGATAGTACGAACTTCAATCGATTCTGCACCGCACTTAGTAAGAGCAGCGATGTGCTCTCTGAAATCGCCTTGTAGAGCTAAAACGCCTATCGGCATTATTACCAGCCGCGTTCAGCCAAACGGTGTGGAGCAGGAAGATCAGACACGTTAATACCAACCATGGCCTCACCTAGTCCGCGGCTTACCTCAGCTAGTACATCTGGGTTGTTGTAGAAAGTCGTGGCCTTAACAATCGCCTTGGCTCGTTCCGCCGGATTTCCTGATTTGAAAATACCAGAACCAACGAATACACCATCTGCACCCATTTGCATCATGAGGGCAGCGTCGGCAGGTGTTGCAATTCCTCCAGCTACGAACATGACAACAGGTAGCTTGCCGGTGCTAGCTACTTCTCTAACGAGCTCATAAGGAGCCTGAAGTTCTTTTGCTGCAACATACAGCTCATCCTCAGACTTAGCTGACAACGCGCGTAGCTCGCCAAAAATTGTCCTGATGTGTTTCATCGCTTCTGAAACATCGCCGGTTCCGGCTTCTCCCTTTGATCGAATCATCGCTGCACCTTCAGTGATTCGGCGCAAGGCCTCACCAAGGTTTGTGGCACCACAAACAAAAGGAACATCGAACTTCCATTTGTCGATGTGATTCACATAGTCAGCAGGGCTTAGCACTTCTGATTCGTCGATGTAGTCAACTTTTAGTGACTGAAGAATCTGAGCTTCTACAAAGTGGCCGATTCTGGCTTTTGCCATAACCGGAATGGATACAGCGTTGATGATTCCATCAATCATGTCTGGATCGCTCATTCGCGATACTCCACCCTCAGCACGGATGTCTGCAGGTACACGCTCCAGGGCCATAACCGCAACGGCACCGGCATCTTCGGCAATCTTTGCCTGTTCTGGAGTTACGACGTCCATAATGACGCCGCCCTTCATCATTTCGGCTAGACCGCGCTTGACGAGTGGGGTTGATTTTGATGTCTGAGAATCGCTCATGAGATAAGTCTAAACCTTGAGGCGGTAAAGAACTTAACCTTCTGAAACAGAAGCCCAGGCTTTGGCAATCTCGGCTCTAACCTCGCCCAGCAATCTTGGTAGAGCTTTAGTCTCGGCAATGATTGGAAAGAAATTGGCGTCGTTTCGCCATCTAGGCACGATGTGCTGGTGCAAGTGACCAGCGATACCAGCTCCGGCCACCTCACCCTGGTTCATGCCAATGTTGAACCCGTGCGACCCCGAAACCTGTTTGAGCACGCGCATGGCCTGTTGGGTGATTGATCCGATTTCGGCTATTTCCTCTGAAGTTGCCTGATCGTAAGTTGATATGTGGCGGTAAGGGCAGACCAGAAGGTGTCCGGAGTTATAAGGAAATAGATTGAGCAGCGCGTATGCATGCTTACCTCTATAGACAATGAGCGAGTCTTCATCAGATTTATCTGTAGCCAAACAAAAAGGACAATCCTTTTCTTCTGGCTGTTGACCATGCTGAATGTATACAAGTCGATGAGGGGTCCAAAGGTGCTGGAAAGCATTTGGCACGCCAGGCATGTTTGCCGACTGCTCCAAAGACTCAGCGCTCATTTTTATACCTGAACTTTGTTTTCAATCGCTGCAATGATTCGAGAAATTGCATCTGCTACTGGTATTCCGTTTTCTTGAGAGCCATCACGGAACCTAAATGAAACTGCTCCAGCTTCTGCGTCTTCACCGCCAGCGATAAGCATGAATGGAACCTTAGCCAAGGTGTGATTTCTGATCTTCTTTTGCATACGGTCGTCAGAATCATCAACTTGAGCTCGAACACCGTGCTTGCGAAGTTGTGCAACTACCTCGTGCAAATATTCTGAGAAGGCGTCTGCAATTGGAACAGCAACCACCTGCACCGGAGCTAGCCAAGGAGGAAAGTGTCCGGCGTAGTGTTCAGTTAGAACCCCAAAGAAACGCTCTACCGAACCAAAAAGCGCACGGTGAATCATTACCGGACGCTGCTTGGTGCCATCTTGTGTGGTGTATTCAAGATCAAAACGCTCAGGAAGGTTGAAATCAAGTTGAATAGTGGACATTTGCCAAGTACGGCCGATTGCGTCTCTGGCTTGAACAGAAATCTTTGGGCCATAGAAAGCCGCACCACCCGGATCAGGCACCAACTCTAAACCAGAATCAGAAGCTACTTGCTCCAGAGTTTCCGTCGCGGTTTTCCAAATTTCATCGCTACCAACGAATTTAGGATTTCCATCTTCTTTTGTAGAAAGCTCGAGATAAAAATCGTTTAGCCCATAGTCCTTGAGCAAGTTGAGAACAAATTGAAGCACATCAGTTAATTCCTGCTTCATATTTTCTTGCGTCACAAATAGGTGTGCGTCATCTTGAGTTAAGCCCCTGACCCTAGTCAGCCCGTGAAGAACACCACTCTTCTCGTTTCGGTACACGGTTCCGAACTCAAACATTCTGAGCGGAAGATCTCTATACGAACGAGGCTGGCTGCGGTAAATCAAAATATGGAAAGGGCAATTCATCGGCTTCAGATAGTAATCCTGGCCGACTTTCTTTACGTTTCCTTCTTCATCAAGTTCTTCATCCATGCGAATTGGTGGAAACATTCCATCCGCGTAGGTTTGAAGGTGGCCCGAAATTTCAAAAAGATTGCTTTTGGAAATGTGCGGTGAATAGACAAAGTCGTAGCCGGATTCTTCATGGCGCTTGCGAGAGTAATCCTCCATGACCTTTCGCATGATGCCACCCTTTGGGTGAAACACAGCCAAGCCAGAACCAATCTCTTCTGGGAACGAGAACAGATCTAGTTCCACGCCCAATTTTCTGTGGTCGCGTTTTGCAGCTTCTTCGAGTCTTTCCTGGTGCGCACGAAGCTCATCTTTGGATGGCCAAGCGGTTCCGTAGATACGCTGCAGTTGCTTGTTGTTTTCGTTGCCCCGCCAATAAGCAGATGCCAATCTCGTCAGAGCGAAGCCATTACCGATCATGCGCGTGTTAGGAAGATGAGGACCTCGACATAAATCGCGCCATACCGTAGCGCCAGATTGAGGTTCAATGTTGTCGTAAATAGTGAGATCGCCGACGCCTACTTCAGCGCTTCCTTCGCCGAGGTCAGAGCCTTTCAGCCCAATAAGTTCTAACTTATATGGCTCATCTGATAGCTCAATGCGCGCGTCTGAATCGTTAGTGACTCGACGCACAAAACGTTGGCCAGACTGAATGATCTTCTGCATGGCCTTTTCGAGGCTCTTAAGATCTTCAGGAGTGAAAGCGTTTTCTACGTCGAAGTCGTAGTAGAAGCCGTCTTTAATCGGCGGACCGATACCCAGTTTTGCTTCTGGATTCAGATTCTGAACGGCCTGTGCCAAAACGTGAGCCGCAGAGTGGCGCAAGATACTGAGACCGTCATCGCTTGATATTGAGACGCCTTCAATTTCGTCACCATCTTGGATTTTGTGTGCTAAATCTCTGAGCTGCCCATTTACACGCATAGCAACGATGGACTTGTCGCTAAAGAGCTTGAATCCATCTGAGCCGGCCTCAACTTCTGCAGAGTTACCGTCGACGGTTAGTTTCATAGAAGACACAAAAACCTCAATTTAGTGGAAATACCCTTTTATCCTACAGATGGGGCGGCTGCGAGCCTGCCTGCAATACTCTCCGGTTGTGCTATTTTCTTGAATTATGCCAACACCCAAGAATGTGAAAATCAATAAGAGACTCTTGGCTTCACAAGAGTTTCAACGCAACTCAATGGCAGCCAAGCTCAACTGGCTACGTGCGGGTGTTCTAGGCGCAAACGACGGAATCGTATCTACTGCAGGTCTAGTAATGGGCGTTGCAGGTGCCACTACGGATTCTTCAGCAATTCTTATTGCTGGCGTGGCAGGTTTGGTTGCCGGCTCTATTTCTATGGCAGGTGGCGAATACACATCAGTTAGTGCCCAAAAAGATAGTGAGAAGGCCGCTCTAGAAAAGGAGCGTGTCGAACTTGAAAATGACCCTGAAGGCGAACTCTTAGAACTTACCTGGTTCTATGAACAAAAGGGCTTGTCGGCTCCTTTAGCAAATCAAGTTGCCAGAGAATTGACTCAAAAAGACGCACTGAAGGCCCACGCTGAGGCAGAGTTGGGAATCGATTCGGAACAGCACGCTAGCCCTGGACAGGCCGCATTAGCATCCTTCATCGCCTTTGCAGTCGGCTCGCTCCTGCCACTTTTGGCAGTAACAGGACCTTGGGTCCAATATCGCATTCCGGTTACAGTTCTTGCTGTGATTGCATCGCTGGCGATCACAGGATATGTCGGCGCTCGAATCGGCGGCGCAAAGTCGGCCTCCGCGATACTTAGAAATGTGGTTGTCAGCTTGCTGACGATGGGCATCACATATGCAATCGGCTTACTTGTAGGTACCTCAATCTAGGTTTTTCTCAAGTTATGCTGGTCTTGTGAACCCATCGAAGACAATTGACGTTGCCCTTATTGGTGGTGGCATCATGAGTGCCACTCTGGGCACTTTTCTAAAATTACTGAATCCTAAAATCAACATTCAGGTATTTGAGCGTCTCGAATCTACTGCTTTAGAGAGCAGCAACCCTTGGAATAACGCGGGCACTGGGCATGCTGCTCTGTGTGAGCTCAATTACATGCCAGACAGCAAAGATGGCTCGTTGCCAAATCCAGCCAAGGCAATCGCCATAAATGAGCAGTTTCAGCTTTCTCGTCAATTTTGGGCTCACCTTGTTTCTATTGGCTTTCTAGAACAACCAGAATCGTTTATCAGCTCGACCCCGCACATGACTTTTGTAAAAGGCGCAAAGGATGTCGATTACCTGCGCCGAAGATTTGAAGTACTTAAAACACAGCCACTATTTGCTGGGATTGAATATTCAGAAGACCCTGCAAAAATTAGCGAATGGGCTCCACTTCTTATAAAAGGTCGATCTTCTAGAGAGCCGATAGCTGCTACCAGAATCTCTAGTGGCACCGATGTTGATTTTGGAGCAATCACTAGGCAGATGTTTAGCTCACTGGCTAAAAACGGAGTGACCATCCGAACAGGCGAGGAAGTCAAAGACTTAAACAAAAACGCCGACTCCTCATGGAATCTAAAAATAGTCAACAGCCAGTCGGGTCAAGTCAACTATGTAGACGCAAAATTTGTTTTTGTTGGAGCCGGTGGTTGGGCTCTCAAACTCCTGCAAAAGTCAGGCATCGCCGAGGCTAAAGGTTATGGAACATTTCCTGTCGGTGGACAATGGCTAAGAACCGATAATCCAAAGATTGTTGCCCAACACCAAGCGAAGGTTTACAGCCAGGCGACAGTTGGCGCTCCCCCAATGTCGGTTCCTCACTTGGACACCCGAGTTGTGAATGGCAAGGCGTCTTTACTGTTTGGTCCTTATGCGACAGCAAATCCAAAATTTTTGAAAAACGGAAGCATTTTTGATTTGCCGGCATCACTCAGGTTTGCAAACCTTCGACCTTATTTATCTGTTGGTCTATCAAACATTCCGCTCTTGAAGTATTTAGTCGGCGAACTTTTGAAATCAAAAAAGAAGAAGTTTGAGTCATTGATTGACTTCATGCCAAGTGCAAAGGCTGAGGACTGGCAGCTGCTAGACGCAGGGCAAAGAGCCCAGGTAATCAAGAAAGATTCACGCAAGGGCGGAATATTGCAGTTTGGTACCGAAGTCATCACTTCTAGAGATGGCTCGATTTCTGGGCTACTTGGAGCATCGCCCGGAGCATCAACAGCTGTCCACGTGATGCTTCAGGTTTTGGAAAGAAGTTTCGCTTCAGAATACAGAACCTGGCAAAAAGAGCTATCCCAAATAATTCCTAGCTTCGGCTCTCAACTTAACTCAGATGCAGAGAAAGCACGAGAGAACATGAAGGCTACATCAGCAACTCTGAAACTGAAGTAAAAAAATAAGCCCTCAGAGAGGGCTTATGGTGGTCGATACTGGGATCGAACCAGTGACCCCTTCCATGTCAAGGAAGTGCGCTACCGCTGCGCCAATCGACCGTTTCTGAAAAAATCTCAGAGGTATTTATTTGGAGGTGGAGACGGGATTTGAACCCGTGGGTTTACAGCTTTGCAGGCTGTTGCTTTGGGCCGCTCAGCCACTCCACCATGCTTTTGCGAGGCTTACGCCCTAATGCGAGCGGATGACGAGATTCGAACTCGCGACCCCAACCTTGGCAAGGTTGTGCTCTACCAACTGAGCCACATCCGCGTGCCTTGTTTCCAAGACTTGGCTACTCTAACCGAAAAAACCTTGCTTCGCAAACTTCAAGCGGCGCGATTTAGCCCTTCCAAGTCCAGCGAGGATCAGCTTCTGAATACGCGTTCTCGCCATGCATCACAACATCCACACCTGCGATTTCATCGGTGCTGGTAACTCTAAAACCGATAGTTTTTTGAATCAACCAACCGATTACATAGGAAGCAACGAAAGCAAAAACCAAAACAACGACAGCTCCAATTAACTGCTTAATTAGCTGATCAAAGCCAAAACCTAAGAAAAGACCAACCCCAGTACCGAAAAGACCAATGTAGATAGTTCCTACAAGGCCACCAACCAAGTGAATGCCAACGACGTCTAGAGAGTCATCAAAACCTAGTACATACTTCAACTCGACTGCCATCGCACAAACAACGCCAACAATCACGCCAAGCAAAAGGGCGAAGATCGGCTCTAGATATGCACAAGACGGAGTAATTGCAACTAGACCTGAAACAGCACCTGAAGCTGCTCCGATTGAAGTTGGTTTTTTATGAACTATTTGCTCGTACATAATCCAGCTGAGCATTGCCCCAACAGGAGCTGCGAGTGTGTTTACGAAGGCTAGTGCAGCAATGCCATCGGCTGCCAACTGCGAACCGGCGTTGAAGCCAAACCAACCAAACCAAAGAATTGCTGCACCAATCAAGGTGAGCGGTACGTTGTGAGGTGCGTGCATTCCTTTTGTAAAACCAAAACGTTTGCCAACAACCAGGGCAAGAGCTAGAGCAGACGCGCCAGAAGCTATCTCAACAACCGTTCCCCCAGCAAAGTCCATCACGCCTACGTTATAAACCAACCAACCACCATCGATCACCTTGCCATCCTCGACGGTGAAATTAAAAATCCAACCAGCAACAGGAAAGTACACCACGATTGCCCACAGAGCGCCGAAGATCATCCAAGATCCAAATTTGGCTCGATCGGCAACAGCGCCGGAAATCAGTGCAACAGTGATGATTGCGAACGTGCCTTGAAAGCCAGCGAAAGCCAGATTGAAGCCGTCCCCGTTTTTGGCCTGCTCAATTACATCGGCCAAGAACAGTTTTTGTAAATCAATTCCGAACACTCCATCGATGCCAACAAATGAGCCGGTTCCTGCACCACCAAATGACATTGCATATCCAAAGACGACCCACATAACAGAAATGAGCGCGAGAGAACCAAAACTCATCATCATCATGCTGACCACACTCGATGCTCTTACAAGCCCGCCATAGAAAAATGCAAGGCCAGGTGTCATGAATAGCACCATGGCGGAACAGATGATCAAAAACATTGTGGTGTTCTGATGAAGCATTTGAATCCCTTTCAAACGGCCGAAAAGAGGAGCCCCTAAGAGCTCCTCTTTTTGGCTAATTACTTAAGTTTAGCCACGGTCTGCGCCGAATGCGTAAGCCTCTTCACCGTGAACAACGGTGTCGATTCCCGCAATCTCATCTTGCGCCTGTACACGGAAACCAATGGTCTTCTCGATGATGAAACCGATGATGAGGGCCATCACAAAGCTGTACACGAGTACCGCCGCGGCACCGAGGGCCTGAGCTCCCAATTGACCGAAGCCGTTGCCAAAGACTGCACCAACGCCGTTTCCGAAGAAACCAATCCATAGCGTTCCTACGATTCCACCAACAAGGTGAATACCCACAACATCTAGTGAATCGTCAAAACCGAATGCAAACTTTAGATCTACCGCGAGAGCACAAAGAGCTCCAGCAACTAGCCCAAGTAGCATCGCCCAAATTGGGTCAAGTGAAGCACAGGCAGGAGTGATTGCTACAAGACCTGCAATTGCACCAGATCCTGCACCGATAGAAGTAGCTTTGCCGTGCTTGATCTTTTCAATGAGAATCCAGCCAAGCATCGCAGCCGCTGGCGCTGCCAATGTGTTAATGAATGCGATAGACGCGATGCCATCAGCTGCAAGCTCTGATCCAGCATTGAACCCAAACCAACCAAACCAAAGAAGCGCAACACCCAAAAGGGTTAGTGGAACGTTGTGAGGCTGAGTGATGCCCTTGCTAAAACCGAAACGCTTGCCAAGCACAATAGCTAGAGCAAGACCTGCAGCACCGGCATTGATGTGAACCGCAGTTCCACCAGCGAAGTCAATGACGCCAAGACCGTAGACGATCCATCCACCATCAACAACTTTTCCATCTGCAAGAGTGAAGTTGAAGACCCAGTTAGCCACTGGGAAGTAAACCAAGGTTGCCCAAACACCAGCGAAAACCATCCACGCGCCAAACTTTGCACGGTCAGCAATCGCTCCTGAAATAAGAGCGACAGTAATAATTGCAAAGGTAGCTTGGAAGGCAACAAAGGCCATAGTCGGGAAGGCACCTGCTGGAGCCGCTGCATCGGCTACCTGAGCAGTCAGACCGAGGAATGATGTGTCAATTCCAAACCAGCCATCGATGCCGTAGAAGGTATCTGAACCAGCGTTTGAAAATGAAATCGCATAGCCATAAAGAACCCACAGCACGGCAATAAGCCCGAGCGAGCCGAAGCTCAACATCATCATGCTGACTACGCTCTTGGCCTTAACCATTCCTCCATAGAAGAATGCCAAACCTGGCGTCATTAGTAGAACTAGTGCTGCTGAAATGAGCACGAAAGCGGTATTGCCTTGATCCACTTGTTTACCTCTCTCTAAGAAAACAAATAGCATCCAGAAGGGATCTGGTACTAATCAGAGTTTGTCCTCTTAAAGTTTCGGTTCTAGACCGCGAATGTTTCGTGTTTGTAAAAGATGAAGATTAACTAGACATCGCTCCGAGCCTCGAAACTGCTCGTAAGTACTTCTTTCGGTAGCCGCCAGATAAGTATTCGGTAGAGAAAAGATCGGTAATTGGGGTGCCAGTTGCCCTTATCTGAAGTTGGGCTTCATAGGCTCTATCGACGAAAGCAACAAACCTCAGAGCCTCCACCTGGCCTTCAAGTACATGACAGTCAAGTAAAACCAGGTTCTCTATTTTCTCGAGCAAACGACCGTATCTCGAAGGATGGATTGTGGCGAGATGGGCTAAAAGCTCATCGAATGAATCGATTGCGGTTTTGATTGAAGACTTTTCTGTCAACCACCGTTCAACATCATCGACAGTCAAGGATTTGGAATGGGCTTCTAAAGGCCTGTGCCGATGGTCTTCGCCATCTATGCGCATCATGTCGAATTGATCTGCAATTCCGTGAATTTCTCGGGTGAAGTCGGCAGAGGCAAAGCGACCTTCACCCAATGCATTCGGTGGCGTGTTGCTGGTTGCAGCAAATTTCACGCCCTTAGTGGTCAACTCGTTCAATAATCTCGACATCATCATGGTGTCGCCCGGGTCATCTAGCTCAAATTCATCAATACAAATCAGTTGAAACTTTGATAGCGCCTTGACTGCCTCAGCAAAACCTAGCGCCCCAATCAAACTTGTGTAGGCGATGAAACTACCGAAGGCCTTAGAGCCCTTGAATTCATGCCAAACCGAAGCCAGTAAATGTGTTTTTCCGACGCCGAAGCCGCCGTCTAGATATATGCCAGGAGGTAAATCCTGCGCCTTTGCAAATAGCTTCTTTGGCACCTTGCCTTGGGCGAAAAGGCGGGCTTTCTCTAGAACCTGTGCCTGAGACGGAAACTCTTGATGCGGCAAGTAATTAGCGAAGGTAGCACCTGAAAACTCACGAGGGGGAACCAATTCAGCCAATAAGGCGCTCACGCTAGGTTTTGGGTGTACAGAAACCAACGTTGCGTAAAGATCGCGCTGAATTGCCAATTATTACCTTGTCGTTGGATTGAATGCTTTCTTGAGTTAACCTAGTTGATAAGAGCTACAACCTCAGAAGGAATCACTGAATTATGCCCGTTGAATTTGAAAAAAATACCAAGTTCGCTGAATACTCAGACCCAACGGTCTTGGTTTCTACCCAGTGGTTGGCCGAGAATCTCGGAAAAGCAGATTTCGTCTTGGTTGAGTCAGACGAAGACGTGCTCTTGTATGAAACCGGTCACATACCTACTGCCATCAAAATTGATTGGCACACCGATTTGAATGATCCGGTAACACGCGATTATGTCTCTGACGAACAGTTTGCGAAATTGCTTTCTAGCAAAGGCATCAGCCGCGACACAACAGTAATTATTTATGGCGACAAGTCGAACTGGTGGGCTTCTTACGCACTTTGGGTATTCAAGCTGTTTGGCCACAAGGATGTGCGTTTGCTGGATGGCGGTCGTGACAAGTGGATTGCTGAGGGCCGCGAGCTAACCAAGGAAGAGCCTGCAATATCCGTAGCTGACTACCCGGTTGTAAAGCGCGACGACACGACCCTAAGGGCCTTCAGAGATGACGTCTTGACTCACTTTGGCAATCCCCTAATTGATGTTCGATCATTAGAGGAATACACCGGTGAACGCACACACATGCCTGCATACCCAGATGAAGGTGCGCTGAGGGCCGGTCACATTCCTAGTGCGGCATCCGTACCTTGGGCCAAGGCTGTTGCCGAAGATGGATCATTTAAATCGCGCTCTGAACTAGAAAAGGTTTACCTAGATGGTGCTGGTCTAAAAACTGGTGACAAGGTGATTGCCTACTGTCGCATCGGTGAGCGCTCTAGCCACACCTGGTTTGCGCTAAATTTCTTGCTTGGCTTCGAGAACGTTAGAAACTACGACGGGTCTTGGACTGAATGGGGCAGCCTGGTTGGTGTACCAATTGTTAAAGGTCTTGAGGCTGGCCCGGCACCAGCAAGAAAGTAAGTATGCCGCTCGAAACAGTTGACTCGCTGATATCGGACTTCAATTCTCTGACCGTTAAAGATCGCCTGAATTTACTTCTCGAATTTAGTGAAAACCTGCCGACACTTCCAGAGCGATACGCACAACATCCCGACCTGCTTGAACGTGTTGAGGAATGCCAATCACCGATATTTTTATTTGTTGAAGTTTCAGATGGCGCGGTTAAATTGTTTTTCTCCGCACCGGCCGAGGCACCCACGACCAGAGGCTTTGCAAGTATTTTGCATTCTGTGATTGATGGAATGGCCGTCAGCGATGTGCTGAGTTTCGACGACGATTTTCCTTCGAAAATCGGTCTAACCGAGGCGGTTTCACCACTTCGAATGCGAGGCATGAGAGGCATGCTAGGCCGAATAAAGCGCCAAGTGACTGAAAAGTCATAATGCAGATTATCGAAATTGCTACTGGCCAGGAGCTGAACTTCTTTGCCGAACGTTTTGGTAACTGGCTGGGCTGGTCGGCGAGCCTTGTAATCGGAGCGCGGGGCGAAACTCAAGGAAGTGATGGCACCTCGAAGCCCCTTTCAAATCCTTTCGACTTGAGCCTCCTTCTGGCGCTGAGATCAAAGACGGATTTGATTGTCACAACCGGAGAAACGGCCAGGGTAGAAAAATACCGAACCTCAAGATTTGCACCTATAGCGGTTATCTCTAGAAGACCAAAGAGCCTAGTCACACTCCCCTTATTTTCTGAGGATCAAAGTAACCGCAACGTGATTCTTAGCCCAAGACCAGAACAAACCATTCCTGAGGCTGTTGCAGATGCAGGACTCGCACCAGTAGGCGGCAAAATTCTATTTGAGGGCGGACTCTCTACGCTGAGAGAACTAGTAGATCAAGGTCTAAACCTTAACCTGATAATTTCAAGGCCTAATTCTGCAATTGATTCGAAGCTTGAGGCCTTAGAAATTTTTCAAAATCTAAATTTGCCTAAGCAAAACATGGCAATACTTGACGATTTACAGATAGGTCAACACCGCATTCTTAGGTTTTCTATCAACGGCTGAACGGCGTGGCTCAGGGTCTTGCTGCCTTGCTGGATTTAGCCTTGTCACGATGATTGAATTCGAGATTCCTGAAGGTGCCCCAGCCGAGTTTTTGCTTGCTATGGAGTCGTTGCGCTCGGCAACTCTGCGCGAGGAACTAGTTGTTGAACAGATCGCTGCACCAGGTAAACTCGCCAAGTTTGAAGTTGCCTTCAGCGCGAATGTTGATGCATCTGCTACCGATGTGGCTTCAGATCTCGGCACAGGAAGATTTGTTCTTCTTTGGGACCAAGATGAACCAGAACCTTGGCACTCAAGATTCAGGGTAATCACCTTTGCTAAATCACCTCTTGAGACCAACATTGGTGCTGACGAACTTATTTCAGATGTGGCTTGGGCTTGGCTCACAGAATCGCTGCAGAACAGGAATGCCGACTACATAGCCGAGGCTGGTACAGCAACTCGAATTATCTCTTCAGGTTATGGGGCTTTGAGCAACCAGAGCGATCACGCCGAACTTGAAATACGCGCCTCTTGGTCTCCAACAAATACGAATGCCGCCTCTCATTTGGAAGCTTGGCAAGACCTGGTTTGTATAATGTCTGGTTTTCCAAATCTTCCGGCTGGGGTTTCAAGCCTCGGCTTGAATCGATGACTGAAGAGTCGATACTTGAACTACCGCTCCTCAAGGAGCCTAGAGTTCAAGATGTGCTGCTCGTAGAAACTAGCGCGCAACTCACCCAAGCTGTTGAAACGCTTAGCGGTGCAGCCGGGCCCTTTGCCTTAGATGCCGAGCGAGCATCGGGTTTCAAGTACAGTCAACGTGCTTACCTGATACAGGTTCACCGAAAAGATACGCCAATTTATCTGATTGATCCGGTAGCCGTTCTTGCTGACGGCGGAGAGCTAGCAATTGAAGCCCTAAGTGTTGTTTTATCAAGTGATGAATGGATACTGCACGCAGCAAGTCAAGACATTCCTTGCCTTCGAGAACTGGGTATTACTCCCAAACGCATATTTGATACAGAGCTAGGCTCGCGAATCGCTGGCTTACCCAGGGTTGGCCTTGGAGCCGTGACAGAGCATTTTCTCAAAATTAGACTCGCGAAAGAACATTCCGCTGTCGACTGGAGCATCAGGCCCCTACACAAGGACTGGCTGAACTACGCGGCACTCGACGTGGATGTTCTAATCGAACTTCGAAATGGAGTTTATGAACTGCTCGTCGAGCAGGGAAAACTTGATTGGGCAGAACAGGAATTTGCGAATGTAGTCGCGATGCCACCAAAAGAACCAAAAGTTGATCGTTGGCGCGGCATGACCGGAATGCACGAAATTAAAGATGCTAGATCTCTGGCGATCGCTAGAGAACTTTGGCTCGCAAGAGAAGCGCTTGCAGAAAAACTAGATGTGTCACCAGGCCGATTAATTCCAGATAGCTCGATAGTTGGATTGGCTGCAAATCCTTTGAAATCAAGGCCTGAATTGGCCTCTTCAAAATCTTTTTCGGGTAGAGCAAGTAGATCTTATTTAGATACTTGGTGGGCGGCTCTCAGCGAGGGACTAAGCACAAAGAACCTACCGCCGCTAAAGCTGCAGATGAGTGGAATTCCTAACCACAGAATTTGGCCAAACCGTTTTCCAGAAGCAGACGCTCGCCTAAAGGCTGCAAGGCCTGCTATTGCTGAGCTAGCAGAGAAGCTGAGTATCCCCGCAGAAAACCTTCTGACTCCTGATTACCTAAGAGCAATCTGCTGGCAACAGCCAGAGAATTTGTCTGTCGAGTCTCTCTCAGAGCAACTTTCGACTCTAGGGGCAAGGCAATGGCAAATAGAGATTGTTGCTGACGCGATTCTTAATGCGTTGACCGCAGAACCGATTTCAGATGAAACTAGCGAGGCTGACTAGTTTTAGTCTCCTCAACAAGAGGCCTCGCGTGTGGAATTCTTGAACCAACAACTTGAGCCACTATGTCGCGGGCAATATTTTGGGCGGTCATGCCTACGCGCTCTAGAATCTCTGTCCTAGATGCATGCTCTAAAAATTCATCAGGAAGACCAACTTCGGTCAAGGCCGTATCGATTTGCGCAGCTCTCAAGTCTTGTCGTACACGAGTACCAATGCCACCAATTTTCAATCCATCTTCGATGGTGATCACCAAACGATGAGCCGCTGATAAATCAATGACTGACTTTGGCACTGGCACAACCCAACGAGGGTCAATCACGGTGGCTCCTATGCCCTGTGCTGCCAATAAAGCCGCAACATCTAGCCCAATATTTGCCATTGAACCTACACACAAGATCAGCACGTCTTTACTAGCTGATTCGTAAAGAATATCTACGCCGTCGTTAGTTCTGCGCAGTTCTTTAATTTTCTCGCCAACTGAACCCTTAGAGAAACGAAGCACAGTCGGTGCGTCGCTAACGCCAACTGCCTCGTTTAGTTCTTCTCTAAGAGTGTCGGCATCGCGCGGGGCAGCAATTCGAATTCCTGGAACAATTTGCAGCAAAGAAAGATCCCACATTCCGTGGTGGCTTGCGCCATCAGGGCCTGTTACACCGGCACGATCCAAAACAAAGGTCACACCGGCTTTATGAAGCGCAACATCCATCAACACTTGATCAAAAGCTCGATTCATGAAAGTTGCATAGACGGCAACCACTGGATGCAAACCACCAAAGGACATCCCGGCAGAAGCAGTCACAGCGTGCTGTTCGGCGATGCCAACGTCGAAGACTCGATTTGGATACTTCTTGGCGAACTTGTCTAGTCCGACTGGAATAAGCATGGCACCGGTTATGCCAATTACATCTTTACGTCTATCTGCAATCTTCAGGATTTCATCGCCAAAGGCACCTGTCCATGTTTGAGCAGTTGCCTCTTCGAGCGATTCACCGGTTTTGGGATCTATTTTTCCAACCGCGTGAAATTGATCGTCTTCGTTTAACATCGCTGGATCAAAGCCACGACCTTTTTGAGTCACAGCGTGAACGATAACTGGACTACCGTAGTGTTTTGCCTGGCTTAGGGCTTGCTGCATTGCGTCTAAGTCGTGCCCATCAATCGGACCGATGTACTTTATATCCAGATTCGGAAACATGCCCTTAGGTGCAAATGTTGATAAAAGCCCTTTGCCCGCACCTCTCGCCGCTGAGTAAATAAGGCGTCCTGGCAGACCAAATTTATAAAAAACTTTTTTGCTGAACTTATAAAGGCGTCTATATGTGCGCTGAGTTCTAACTCCGTTTAGGTATCTTGCAAGACCGCCGATTGTTGGTGCGTAACTTCTACCGTTGTCATTTACAACTATGACAAGTTTTCGATCATTGTCATCTGAAATGTTGTTTAGAGCTTCCCAGGACATACCGCCGGTTAGCGCACCGTCACCGATTACGGCAATAACGTAGCGGTCATTCTGACCGGTTAATTTGTACGCTCTTGAAATACCGTCGGCCCACGATAGCGAAGAAGAAGCATGAGAACTTTCAACAATGTCGTGTTCAGATTCAGAGCGCTGCGGGTAACCCGCTATGCCGTTTTTTTGCCTCAAGCTACTTAGGTCTCGTCGGCCCGTAAGCATTTTGTGAACATAAGACTGATGCCCCGTATCGAAAATCACTGAATCTTTAGGCGAATCAAATACTCGATGAATTGCAACGGTAGTTTCAACGACACCCAGATTTGGTCCAAGATGTCCACCGGTTTTAGAAACCGATGAAACGAGGTAAGACCTTATTTCGCCACAGAGTTGGTTCAAATCAGCAAGGCTCAGCGAATCAAGGTCTCTAGGACCATTGATTTCACCAAGAATGCTCACGAGTACTACAACTCCAAACCGTTTGAGGCTATTCCTATTTAGGCTACGAGGCTTCGCAATACGTATTGCAAGATTCCACCATTGCGGTAATAGTCGGCTTCTCCCGGAGTATCGATTCGAACAACGGCGTCGAAAGTAATCTCTGCCTTGCCCGCTGGCGAATGAGCGGTTGGTTTAGCAACAACGCGAACAGTCTTTGGGGTTTCACCATCGTTCAATTTTTCAACGCCGGTTATTTCAAATTCCTCTGTGCCATCAAGACCAAGCGAATCTGCATTTTGACCGGCTGGGTACTGCAATGGAAGCACACCCATGCCAATCAAGTTGCTTCGGTGAATGCGCTCAAAACTCTCAGTGATAACGGCACGAACGCCCAGCAGACTTGTACCCTTTGCGGCCCAGTCACGAGAAGAGCCTGAACCGTATTCTTTACCACCCAAGATGACCAGCGGAGTTCCCTGAGCTTGGTAGGCGCTAGAGGCGTCATAGATGAATGCCTGCGGGGCATCTGGCTTTGTGAAGTCTCGTGTGTAGCCACCTTCAACATCGGTTAGGAGTTGGTTGCGCAAGCGAATGTTCGCAAAAGTTCCGCGAATCATCACTTCGTGGTTTCCTCGGCGAGAACCATAGCTATTAAAGTCAACTCGAGAAATACCGTGCTCGGTCAGATACTGGCCAGCAGGAGAATCTGCCTTGATAGAACCAGCAGGGCTGATGTGATCTGTAGTAACCGAGTCACCTAGTTTGGCAAGCACGCGTGCGCCCCTGATGTCTTTGACTAGATCAGGGGTCTTCTTCATGCCGTCGAAATAAGGCGGCTTTCTAACATAAGTTGATTTCGGGTCCCATTCGAAAACAGCACCCTTAGGTGTTGGCAAAGATTTCCATCTGTCGTCTCCGTCAAAAACACCAGCGTACTGAGACTTGAACATTTCAGAATTAATCGATGAATCGATAGTCTGCTGAACCTCTTCGGCTGAAGGCCAAATGTGCTTCAGAAAAACAGGCTGACCATCAGAACCATCGCCAAGCGAGTCGTTTTCAAAATCAAAATCCATGGTGCCAGCTAGTGCGTATGCAATAACCAAAGGTGGCGATGCCAGGTAGTTCATCTTTACATCTGGACTAATTCGACCTTCGAAGTTTCGGTTTCCCGAAAGCACTGCAGTGACAGCAAGATCATTGTCGTTGATGGCCTGAGAAATTTCATCTGATAGAGGCCCAGAGTTACCAATGCACGTTGCACAACCATAACCAACCAAATTGAAACCAAGTGCATCTAGATCTTTGGTTAGACCTGCCTTGTTGTAGTACTCAGTAACAACCTTTGAACCTGGAGCAAGAGATGTCTTAACCCATGGCTTAGCCTTTAGCCCCTTTGCTACTGCATTACGAGCAACCAAACCAGCTGCAAGCATTACAGAAGGATTTGAAGTGTTGGTGCACGAAGTGATTGATGCAATAGCAACGTGGCCATTATTCATGGCAAAGTCTTGACCCTTAACTGCAGTTGGCTTTGATGCCTGAGCTGAGTAGTTTGGCAAAACAGCCTCGAATGATTCTTTTGCCTTGCTAAGTACGATTCGATCTTGCGGGCGCTTAGGGCCGGCAATAGAAGGAACAACGGTTGCCAAATCTAGCTCTAGGTACTCGCTGAATCTTGGCTCGATACTTGGATCATGCCATAGACCCTGAGCCTTGGCATAAGCCTCAACAAGATCAATCTGTTCTTGAGCTCTACCGGTCACGCGCAGGTAATCAAGAGTCACATCATCGATAGGGAACATCGCGGCGGTTGAACCAAATTCAGGGCTCATGTTTCCGATAGTTGCTCGGTTGGCAAGAGGAACCGACGTGACACCGGCACCATAGAACTCAACAAATTTGCCTACTACACCGTGCTTACGAAGCATCTCGGTGATCGTGAGCACAACATCTGTAGCAGTTACGCCCATTGAAATTTTTCCGGTTAGCTTAAAGCCAACGACTTTAGGAATCAACATCGAAACAGGCTGACCAAGCATTGCAGCTTCGGCTTCAATTCCGCCTACTCCCCAGCCGAGTACGCCGAGACCATTGACCATTGTGGTGTGAGAGTCGGTTCCTACGCAGCTATCTGGATACGCCTGTAGCTCTCCGTTAACTTCGCGAGCCATAACGGTGCGAGCAAGGTATTCAATGTTTACCTGGTGCACGATTCCGGTGCCAGGCGGAACAACTTTGAAGTCGTCGAATGCTGTCTGACCCCAACGCAAGAACTGGTAGCGCTCCCCGTTTCGGTTGTATTCGAACTCAACATTTTTTTCAAATGCGTCAGGTGAACCCGCGACATCGATTTGTACCGAGTGATCGATAACCAACTCTGCAGGGGCAAGGGGGTTGATGCGTTTTGGATCTCCGCCAAGCTCAGCAACCGCTTCACGCATTGTGGCAAGGTCTACAACACACGGCACTCCGGTGAAGTCCTGCATGATCACACGAGCTGGGGTGAATTGAATTTCAACATCAGGCTCTGCCGATGGGTCCCAATTCACGAGTGCGTTGATGTGCTCAGAAGTGATGTTTGCACCATCTTCGGTTCTCAAAAGGTTCTCAAGCAACACCTTGAGCGAGTAAGGAAGAGTCTTTGACTCTACCGAGGTCAATTTGAAGATTCGGTACTCTTTTGAACCAACTTTAAGCAGATCAGAAGATCCGAAACTGTTCACTTTAGACATCTATGTCGTTCCTTACTTTGGGCTAACTAATCAAAAATACCACTATTGACGCTCATTCAAGACGCTTCTGATGAGTAGCCAGGTGAACCAAATGCAGAGAGCGTATAACGGCACCCCCATTGCAACCCTGAAAATACCCAGAACTTCGGTTTCTTGAGCGAGATATAACGGCACCTGAACCAGTAACCGAGAACCAAACAGCCCAATCCACATGAGAGTCGCTACCTGAAATCTCCTTGTCATCGCTTTGTTTTTGCGCCAAGAAGTTCCTTTACCCATTAAGACTCCAACCAGCACACCTATAAGAGGCCACCTGACCAGAAGTGAAATTAGCAGCACAAACAGATAAACAGAGTTTGTTATGAACCCTTGGATAAAGTAATCGGCTGGTTGCCCACCCTCACGTAAGGGTAAGAATGCTGAGATTCCTATTCCAATCGCCCCGGCTATGGCCTGGGTAAGGGGTTTCTTTCTGATTATTTGAGCAACGAGAAAAAAGACACTGAGAGAAACAGCTGAAATCACAGCAGCCACAGTGTTTTTTGAGAGTGATAAAACGCTCACGAACACAAGTGCAGGAACTGTAGCCTCGACTATGCCAAACCAACCGCCCACAGCACTCAAAAGAGATTGACGATTGAGGCTAATCTTTCCGTCAGCCTCATTCAGCCCAAGCTTGGCGGCGGCGTTCTGCCTTTTCGGATCTTCAGTCATCGCTAGATATTTCTTGGCGGCGCAACGGTTCCACCTGGCAGTGCCAGCGGCAATAGGTCTTTTGGAGGAAGCGGAACATCGCCACGCACTACAACAACAGATCTAAATAAGTCATCTATGTCAGCGGCCGCACGAGAATCAGTCAGAGCTGCTCCCCCAACTACTCCACGAAGAAACCATTTTGGCCCGTCTACGCCAACAAAACGTGCGAGTCGATGACCGGCCTGTTTGCCAGCTTCATCGGTCAAAGGTATTTTTGCAATTAGCTCAGGGCCCAGCGAGCCAACACGCTCTTCGATCTGCCCGCCCTGAGCTGTGATACTTTCTCTCATTTGGGTACGAATTTCGTGCCAAATACCTTCTGACTTAGGGGCAGCAAATGCCTGAAGTTGCAAGGAAGAACCGTTCAAATCGATGCTCACCGCAACAATTCTTTGAGTGGTCTCTTCGATTTCTAGTCTCATCTGCAGGTTTTCTCTTGAACCCACTCGAATTGCACCGAAATCCACGTAGGGCTTTACATCTTGCACCTCCGACAGATCGAAGGGTCCGGCCGTGCGGCGATCAGCAGGCGCGGACTTGTCTGAAGCGTATGCGTCGGAGCTCATTAGTTTTTTCCCGTTGAACCATGGCCGCCTTGGCCACGCTCGGTCTCTGGCAACTTTTCGCATTGGATAAATTGCGCGCGCTCAACCGCTTGGATCACGAGCTGTGCAATGCGATCGCCAACCTGCACGACAAAATCTTCCCTTGAGGAGTTGTATAAATTGACAGAAATCTCGCCCCTATAACCGGCGTCTACCGTTCCTGGAGTGTTGAGAACAGTGATTCCATGTTTGTGGGCCAAGCCGGAACGAGGGTGAACAAGTCCTACATATCCGTCTGGCAAAGCAATCGATACTCCGGTTGGCACCAGAACCCTAGAGCCGGCAGGCACGGTGGTTTCTACTCGAGAACGCAGATCTGCTCCGGCATCGCCTGGTTGAGCATAGGTTGGCATAAATTGGTCATCGGCAACAATGAGCACAGGAAGATTCTTATTCACGGTAAGAGCGTAATCTAAGAGCATGGCTAATCCGGCACAAACGCGAGCGCTCTATCGAGAGATAGTCACACCAAAATGGACAAGTTTTTTGCCACTTACCCTCATTTTTCCCACTTTTTGGCTGGCACTAGCCCCGATAAATGCCTATTTAGGTATTATTTTGGGCACTCTGATCACAATTGCCTCGGCTCTCGCCCTCATTTACCTCTCACCAGTCATTGAAGTTAGTAAAAGCGCTATTCGGGTTGGTAGAGCCAATTTGCCTATCCAGATGATTGGCGACGTAATCTCGGTGCCTAGTGATAGAACTTTTGCCGAAAGAGGGCCCAATTTAGACGCGAGAGCCTATGTAAGGCTCCAGTCTTCAAGAAGTGGGCTGGTCAAAATAGAGGTTCTTGACCGTTTGGATTTGACTCCTTATTGGCTGTTTTCAGCCAAAAAGCCAGAAAAAATTGTCGAGGCGATTTCTGAAGCGAAGAAGGCTTCCTAGCCCTCACACTCGATGCAGACCTTGCCATACTTGCCCTTTTTGGAAGCTAGTAATGAATGGTGCTTAACAATGAAGCATTCAGAACAGGTGAATTCATCGTCTTGAGGTGGTAGTACCAAAACATCTAGGTCTTCAGAAACAACGTCCGGAATCGAAAAGCCCTCACCGTGCTCTTCGTCAACGTCCACAACTCCAGAAAGTTTGTCTGGAATACGCTCCTTGATAGCCTCGATTGACTCGGTATCGTCATCGTTCTTTCGTGGTGCGTCGTAGTCGGTTGCCATTTGGCTTCCTCTCGTTTCTACCTAGATCAGTGGGCCATAGATAGCCCTGAACGTGCATAGTGTGCAACAAAATTGACTCAATAGCAAACCTGCAACGCCGAGTATACGCAGAATTCTTTTCTAAAGCCGCGGCGGCACGCCTAATAACCTGAGCGATTTTCAATAGTTTGAATGGCAAACTTTGCAAGTAGAAGGAGGTTGCAGTCATGGATGATATTCGTCTGTTCGAAACGGATGGTGACTATTTGGTATTAGAGGCCCAAGATGGCCAAAAATACCGCCTCCTTGTCGATGAAGGAATCAGGTCGTCGATAAAACGTGAACCCAAGCTTCACCTTGATTCGATATCAATAACGCCACGCGAAATTCAAGATGAAATCCGAAATGGTGCCTCAATTGAAGAACTAATCACTAAATCCGGTGCAACATTCGAATTCATAGAGAAATTTGCAGCCCCGGTAATAGCAGAGCTTGAACATATTGTCTCTTCAGCCCTAAGTGTTCGTCTAACAATTGCGGGCGATCGATATAACGATTCGACGCAAATTGAATTTGGCGAAATTATCGCTTCTCGACTGGTCACGAGTGGCGCAACAGGAATTTCGTGGCTCGCAAGAAAGATGGAAGCCAACACCTGGCACGTCATTGCTAATTATTCGCTGAACGGTGTAGCCGGTTCAGCCACTTGGAGTTTCGACCCGAGGAAGCTAACTCTGTCCCCAGAGAGTGAAACTGCGGTCTCTCTATCTACTCAAGAAACAATCAATAATTCAGTTATTCCTAAACTTCGCCCGGTTTTAGCAGAAGATCAAAAGGGTGCTGCCGATGTCGCTGCACCGATACATCAAGCACCAACGGAAATCCTCGATGACGTAATTCCTATTTCGCGATCAAATCAATTCAACGTAATCGATGAGATTATTTCGACCCCAAGTTTTGAAAAACCTGCACCTTCCACACCTGCTGCATTCGCAAAGAAAAATGAAATCCTTGAGGATGAGCAACCTCTTAGTGCAACAGCTGACTTGCTCGAAGCTCTGCGCAGAAAAAGATCAGAGCGTGAAGAGTCTCCAGTAGAGGTAGTCGCATTGCAGCCGGAGCCGCAGACAGAAGCTATTCGAATCGTTGAGATTGAGCCAGTTGTAACTGAAGCAAAGACCTCAGAGCATGAAGCAGAACAAGTTTCAGAAACAGAAAACCATGAAGCTTCGAAGCCGGCTGCCAAGAAGGGCCGTGCAAGTATGCCAAGTTGGGACGAAATAGTTTTCGGAACTAAGGCCGACGACTAGCTATTGGCGAATGCGCCAAATTTTAAGAGCGGAACCTTCAGCTCCTCAGTTGAAATTGAACCGTGCTGCCCAATCATTTGAAGACTCTTTGCCTTTGCAAAATGCCGATGATATAGGGCGCACTCCGAGATGGAAATAATGAAAAGCTCAGGCATTCGCTCCGAGGCATAATTCTCGACTTGGCCAAACCAACCAGCTTCAATCAATTCTGTTTTTGTCGCCACATAAGCGCGCTTGCCAACAAACTCTTGAATTGAAGAAATTGTTTCGTTATCTGGAAGTGAATCAAAATATAGAAACAAGACACGCGGATCCCCACCCACAGACCTCAAATTCTTAATTGGCAAGGCATCTAAATAAATGTGGTTGGAGGGGTTCACATCGACAATCCCGTGGTCGGCAGTTAGCAAAACCCCCGAATTCTTTGGGAGCTTTGAGATCAAGCCTTTTAGCCCTGCTTCAAGATCCTCTAGCTTCTCAACCCACTGTGCAGATTTGAAGCCATGAGCATGAGCGTTTTGATCTAACTCAGGAACATAGAGGTAAACCAAAGACGGGCCTCCCTTGGAAAGAATTTCGCCCGCTGCCGTGAACCGATCCGATATGTTCTTTGCTGGAAGATATTTTGCCCCACGCATAGTCGCCATTGTGAATCCAGAGTTTTCGTATTCGGCCGGGCCAACGAAAAATGCCTCTACCCCGTCTTCAATCGCTTTAGACGCAACTGGCTTAGATCTCTGCCAGTCCAGCGCTTCATCCATAGACACAATTCCAGTAAGGAGATTTTTTGCTTGTGAAATCTTTCTATCGAAAACCTGATAACCAACCATTCCGTGAGAGCCAGGCCTTGCACCTGTTGCGAAGCTGGCCAAACTCGAAACCGTGGTGCTTGGAAAACCAACTGTTATTGAACCATCTTTTTTTAGCGCCGAAGACAAAGTAGGAGCATGACCAGCGCGATACTCAAGATTGAAAGAACCCAGCCCGTCAACTAGAACTACACAGGCATTTTTTGCTCGCGGTAAACCTAGACGGTTGTCGTTACCAGTAATGGAGCCAAGCGCTGAGATGAAAACGTCTGATAGCCTCCCGAGGGATTTAGGAACCGAAGGTAGCATCATATTGATATTCTGCCATAGGCAAACTTAAGACCGAGAAAGACCATGACAAAGGAACAACCAGGCGAAGAACGCATCATCGACATTGATCTGTCGAAAGAAATGCAGGATTCATTTTTGGAGTACTCCTACTCGGTCATTTACGCTCGCGCTCTGCCTGATGCCAGAGACGGGCTAAAGCCGGTTCATAGGCGCATCGTCTATCAAATGGGCGACATGGGTCTTCGGCCTGACCGCGGTCACGTTAAATCAGCTCGTGTTGTGGGTGAAGTAATGGGAAAGTTGCACCCTCACGGAGATAGCGCAATCTACGATGCTCTCGTGCGCATGGCACAGCCATTTTCTTTGCGTGTTCCTCTAATTGATGGTCACGGCAATTTCGGAAGCCTAGACGACGGGCCAGCGGCCGCTCGCTACACGGAAGCAAAGCTATCGATTGCCTCAATGCTCATGAATGAGGGGCTTGATGAAGACGTAGTTGACTTCAAGCCGAATTACGACGCCCAACTGACAGAGCCAGAAGTACTACCCGCTGCTTTTCCTAATTTGCTAGTAAACGGATCTTCTGGCATTGCAGTTGGTATGGCTACGAACATGCCGCCACACAACCTTCGAGAAGTCATCAATGGGGCTATTTTTCTGCTTAGCAACCCAGACGCCACTACCAAGCAACTTATGAAGTACGTGCCTGGTCCTGATCTTCCAAATGGAGGAATCATCATGGGACTAGATGGCGTAATTGAGGCATACGATACGGGCCGAGGAACTTTCAAGACACGTGCTCGAGTATCTATTGAGAGCGTTTCGCCGAGAAAGCTCGGCATTGTCGTGACAGAGCTGCCTTATCTGGTTGGTCCTGAAAAAGTCATCGAAAAAATAAAAGACGGTGTGAATTCAAAAAAGCTTCAGGGTATCTCGGATGTAACTGATCTGACCGATCGCACCAATGGCTTGAGGCTCGTAATTGAACTAAAAACAGGCTTTGACCCTCAGACAGTACTTGATCTGCTGTATCGATTTACCCCAATGGAA
>CAEZVD010000002.1_pt1 | contig 31691 bp, 27 predicted proteins | sample 7264661 | NCBI WGS metagenome assembly CAEZVD01 (sample SAMEA6813847, study PRJEB35770) | uncultured Rhodoluna sp. | biome: Freshwater; feature: Freshwater reservoir; material: water | place: Czech Republic | collected 2017-05-23 | depth 0.5m m
ATGGCAATCCGTGCGATACGCGGAGCGATTCAACTTGATGTTGATGAGCGCGAACACCTATTAAAGTCAACAGCCGAGCTGCTAACCAAGACTCTGCATGCCAATAACCTCGATAGCGGGCAGCTAATCTCGATTCTCTTTACCGCCACCCCAGATGTGACCAGCGAATTCCCAGCAGTTGCTGCTCGAGAGCTAGCACTCGGTGATGTGCCACTGATGTGTTTTGTTGAAATGGATGTAGTTGGGGCGCTTCCTAGAACCGTTCGCATCATGATTACCGCAGAGACAGACAAGTCTCGTGCCGAAATCCAACACGTTTACCTACGTGGCGCAACAGCACTTAGGCAGGATATAGCCCAGTGACAAAGTTAGCGGGAACCGTTCGCATCGTAGGTGCCGGTCTTCTCGGTACCAGTATTGGTTTGGCGCTTGTGAAACAAGGAACTGATGTTGTAATAAGTTCTCAGTCACAAAAAAGTACAGACCTAGCTATCGAGTACGGTGCCGGTCGTGCGGCAACACCGGCAGATCTACCGAAATTAATTGTTGTCTGTGTGCCGCCAGAGTTGACCGCTGAGGTAGTTGCTTCTGAGCTCGCAAATTTTCCGGGAGCAATTGTTACCGATGTTGCGAGCGTAAAATCGAGCGTTCTTGAAAACCTAAAAGAATTAAATGCACCACTCGAGCGTTACATCGGATCTCATCCGATGGCCGGCCGTGAGCGCGGCGGAGCGATTGCCGGCAGGGCAGATCTTTTTGTTGGTCGTCCTTGGGTAATTTCTGCAAATGAAAAATCAAGCCCAGACTCAATCAACCTAGTAAGAGAACTGGCAACTGCACTTGAATCCTCGGTTATCGAGTTGACTGCTGCCGACCACGATCGTGCCGTTGCACTCGTGTCGCATGTGCCACAACTTGTATCAAGTATTTTGGCTGCACGACTAGTTGATGCAAAACAGCAAGATGTTAATCTGGCCGGCCAAGGCCTTAGAGATACAACTCGCATCGCAGCTAGTGATCCAAAGTTATGGCTTCAAATATTTAGTGCAAACTCTTCCGAGGTTTTAAAGGTGCTCGAGCTTTTTGCAAGCGATGTAGCAGCGGTTATAGCTGCGGTTAAAGACTTGGATGATTCATCAGCTCAAGAGAAGTTGCTAGCAACCATGCGCTCCGGCAATTTGGGAGTCGAAAAAATCCCTGGCAAGCACGGCGGTAAGCACTCAACCTACGCCCAAATTATTGTGATGGTCGATGACAAACCGGGTGAGTTGGCAAGGCTCTTGACTGAGGTTGGCGAAATCGGCGTAAACCTTGAAGAGCTAAAGCTAGAGCATTCTCCTAGTGCTCAAATCGGTTTGGTAGAACTTTATGTACTACCCGAACTTGAATCGAGCCTGATTTCAAATCTTCAAATCCGTGGCTGGCGAATTGCCTAATGAATCCGTTGATCATCGCGATTGATGGCCCAGCTGGTTCTGGTAAGTCGAGCGTAAGTAAACAAGTTGCAAGAGAAAAGAATTTTGGTTATTTAGATACCGGTGCGGCATACCGAGCTCTGGCTTGGGCGAGTCTAAATACTAAGGGTTTTGGGCTTGCTGAGCTTGAAACCAAAAATTTGCTCAACGACTTTGATTATTCGATTTCTATTGATCCAGACAACTATTGGGTAAAAGTAGGTGGCGAAGATGTAACTGAGGCCATTCGAACCCCAGCCGTTGCCGAATACGTAAGTAAAGTGGCCAAAATCGCGTCGGTTCGAACTTTTATGAAGGACCTAACTCACAAAATCGTTGCAAATTCGGGGTTATCGGGCGTAGTGGTTGAGGGCAGAGACATTACAACCGTTGTGGCACCTGAGGCCAAAATAAGAATTCTGCTGACTGCCAGCGAAACGGTTAGACTTAATAGACGATCAGCGGAACTTTCTGAAAGCAACGTTGAAAGCGTCAAGCGTCAGGTATTAGATCGTGACGCCAGCGACTCAAAAGTCGTTGACTTTATGACACCAGCTCCTGGTGTCCAACTCGTGGATACAACTGATCTCAATTTCAATCAGTCGGTTTCGGCCGTGCTGTCTTTGATTGAGCAGGGTTTGTCCTAAGGATCAAGAATGAATGAAGAAGAATTCCTAGCGGAACCGGTAGCACCAGAGTTCGTGGAACGTCTGCGCAATATGAGCACAGACGAAGAGGAATCTCGCGCTCGCGTTCTTCGCACCGGCCTTGAAGACTATGACCTAGACGATGAAGACTTTGATGTTCTAGAGGCAGAAGAAGGTCTTGAAGACGGTCACTATTTCTTGCCAGCGCTTCCTGTCTTGGCAATCGTCGGACGCCCAAATGTTGGTAAATCTGCGCTAGTCAACCGCATCCTTGGCAGGCGAGAAGCAGTGGTCGAAGATAAGCCGGGTGTTACCCGTGACCGCGTTTCTTACAAGGCTGAATGGAACGAACGAAAGTTCACGCTAGTTGATACAGGTGGTTGGGAACCAGACGCAAGAGGCATCGATAAGTCTGTTGCGATTCAAGCCGAAATTGCCGTTGAGCTCGCCGATGCAGTTTTGTTTGTAGTAGATGCAATGGTTGGAGCAACCAGCACCGATGAACGCGTTGTAAAGATGCTTCGAGCCTCTGGCAAACCAGTTATTTTGGTGGCGAACAAAATCGACGATGTGCGTCAAGAGCCTGAAGCGGCAAATCTTTGGTCACTCGGACTTGGCGAACCTTATCCGTGTTCTGCAGTTCATGGTCGCGGAGTGGCTGACCTGCTTGATGCGGCAATGAAGGTTCTTCCTAAAATTTCAAACGTTGCTAAAGAAGAAATTGGTGGACCAAGAAGAGTTGCACTCATCGGTCGACCAAATGTTGGTAAGTCTTCGCTACTCAATCGCGCCGTTGGTTCTGAGCGTGCTGTTGTAAACGAACTTGCCGGCACAACTCGCGATCCAATCGATGAGCAGGTTGAACTTGGCGGCAAGGCATGGAGATTTGTTGATACCGCTGGTATTCGTCGTCGAGTTCATTTGACTCAGGGCGCAGATTTTTATGCATCACTTAGAACAGCAGCGGCACTAGAACGTGCCGAAGTTGCCGTGGTTTTGTTTGATGTAACTCAGCCAATCAGCGAAGCAGATATTCGAATCGTGGATATGGCACTTGAGTCAGGTCGTGCACTCGTACTTGCATTCAACAAGTGGGATGAGCTAGATGATGAGCGCCGAAAATACCTCGAGCGAGAAATCGAGCAGGATCTTGCGCACGTTGATTGGGCTCCACGCGTAAACATCTCAGCTAAGACCGGTCGACACCTTGAAAAATTGGTACCGGCACTAGAAGTTGCTCTTGACTCTTGGGATCAACGAATTGCTACGGGCAAGTTGAACGCATTTGTTCAAGAGCTTGCCATGGAAACCCCGCACCCGGTTCGCGGTGGAAAGCAGCCACGAATTCTCTTTGCAACTCAGGCAAGCAGCCGCCCGCCAAAGTTCGTGCTATTTACCACTGGGTTCCTAGACCCGGGCTACCGCAGGTTCATCACCAGACGCCTGCGCGAGACATACGGTTTCGAGGGGTCGCCAATTGAAGTGGGCATGCGGGTTCGTGAGAAGCGCAAGCGCTAAAACGTTCTAAACCAACTCGCCGCTTGCTTGGCAAGATAGGTCAATTTGGCTTACTCACGTAAAATCGGCATCATGGCTAACCAAACAACTTTGAGTATGCGCGAGCAGTTTTTGACACTGCCAAACATGCTGAGCATGTTGCGTTTGGCGCTGGTGCCAATCTTCTTGATGTTGCTTTTGAGCGAGCGCTATTTATTGGCCATAGCCGTGCTTGCACTTTCGAGCCTTACCGATTACCTAGATGGTTATTTTGCCCGAAAGTTCAATCAGGTAACCAGGCTTGGCCAACTGCTAGATCCGGCAGCAGACAGACTCTATATTTTTTCCACCTTGGTGGGCCTAACCATCACCGGAATTGTTCCGGCCTGGCTCGCGATTGTGATCATCGGCCGCGACCTGGTGTTGGCTGTTGCTTACCCAATACTGGCAACCCATGGCTACGGACCACTGCCGGTGCACTACCTGGGCAAGACCGGAACCTTTGCTCTGCTGTACGCGTTCCCGCTTTTATTGATGGCCTACATCTTTGAACCGGCCGCTTTTATCCTTGAGCCATTAGCTTGGGCCTTTGCACTTTGGGGTGTTTGGCTGTACTGGTGGGGAGCATTTATATACCTTCGTCAGGTGCGTGACGTAGTGAAAAATGGGTCACTAAAAACCCATTAGGCTATTGCTCTAAGGAGTGGCAGCAAAATGGAATCAGTTGAATTGGGCTTTGGGGGCTCGTCCGATGAGGTCGAATCCACCGCCGTCTTCAGCTCAGACCTGCTTGCAGAAGCAGGCCCATTCCTAAGCAGCGATGAGCAAAAAGCCATCGAAGCTCTACCTTCTGGCTCAGCTCTTCTAATTGTTCAGCGTGGCCCAAATGAAGGTTCAAGATTTTTGCTAGACCAAGAATCAACTTCAGTTGGTCGTCATCCAAATGCCGATATTTTTCTTGACGATGTAACCGTCTCAAGGCGCCACGCAGAATTTCACCGTCACGGTAATACTTTTCAAGTGAAAGACCTGGCTTCTCTAAACGGAACCTACTATGAAGGTGTGCGAATCGACGCCGCTCTGTTAGAAGATGGCTCCGAAGTTCAAATCGGAAAATTCCGCATGACTTTCTATGCTTCAAAAACAGACTTAGCAGGTGAAAAATAATGTCACCTGCAGCAAATCAGGCGGGCGCAAAACTTTCATCGGTTAGAGCGGTCAAGCTTTTCAATATTGGTCAAGTTCTAAACGTTTTGAATTCTTCGTTTCCTGATCTAACTCCTTCAAAACTTCGTTTTCTTGAAGAGCAAGGTCTGGTTACTCCGCAGCGAACTCCTTCGGGTTATCGCAAGTTCACAGAGCTAGACATCGAGAGAATTCAAATTGTTCTCGAATTGCAGCGCGATCAGTATTTGCCGCTCAAGGTAATCCGCAATTATCTAGCTGATCTCGATGAGGGTAAGCAACCGAGCCTGCCGGGTGCAACGGTAAATCCTCAGCACCTTCGTCAGGGTCGTGGCAAAAAATTCTCTCGCATCGAGCTAATCGCTGAAACTGCAATAACCGATGCCTTGATTCAAGAGGCGCAAGATGTGCTTCTAATCAATCAAGAGCCATTTGAGGCTTCGGATCTTGAGGTTGCCAGGGCGATTGTGCACCTGCAGCGCTTTGGGATTCAACCGCGTCACCTAAGAGGCATCAAAGCTTCAGCTGAGCGTGAGATTGGCATCATTGAGGGAGTGGTTGCTCCTGTTCTAAGCAAGAACGACACCGCTAGTCGTTCAAGAGCTGCTCACTACGCAGCAGAGATTGAAAATCAGTTTTCAGCCATCCGTGCCGAACTTATTCGTTCGGTCATCGGCAAGATTGATGGCTAGAACCCTTTAAACTCAAGCGACACGCCGATTGATTAAATTAACCCCAGATACTCAGAAAAACGGCAACAATTAAACCTGTACTTGAACGTTAGATTAATTCTGGAAGGAGCCAATATGTCAACCATTGAAGACAACGCTCCTGAGAATTATTCGCGAGACATGCTATTTACTGATGGCCTGCCATCAAACGACCCAAAAGTTGGCTACCGAGGCACATCTGCAGCCACAGCTTGCGGAATTAGCTACCGCCAGCTTGATTATTGGGATAGAACCGGCCTAGTTCAGCCAAGCGTTCGTGGTGCTGCAGGTTCAGGTTCACAGAGACTTTATGCCTTCCGCGACATTCTGGTTTTGAAGCTTGTAAAGAGGTTGCTCGATACAGGGGTTTCACTTCAGCAAATTCGTATTGCCGTTGATCAGTTGCGTGCAGCCGGAATCAACGACCTAGCAACTATTACCCTGATGTCTGATGGGGCAAGGGTTTACCTCTGCACCACCCAAGACGAGGTTATGGATCTGCTAAGCCGCGGACAGGGCGTTTTTGGTATCGCAGTGGGCCGGGTACTTCGCGAGGTCGAGGCATCGCTTGTGAACATGAAAGAAAACAATATCGATGACGTTGATGAGCTTGCAGCTCGCCGTCAAATTCGCAAAGCCGTTTAGGTTCTTACCTAGTCAGTTTTTTCTGACGGTTGTGAATCAATCTCTAGAAAAGCCAAGGCTTCCAGTTTTTCAATTGGACTAAGCAGTGTCGGATCAACCGCTCTTACCGGGCCAGTAGGTAGATCAAAAACATCGGATGCCCCAGAAGCTAAAGTCTCACTTTGAAGTGACTCAAGTTTTAGAACCTCATCGAGGTTCTGGCCGCGCATAATTTTGCTAATTCGATTCATCTTTTTATCGGCCTTTTGGCGCTTCTGATCATTGTGAATCTGGAAAGAAGCCAAGGCCGCAGCCAGAATCTCGTCGAAAATTCTGGCAAGTTCTGCAGCGTGATCGCCTGGCCAGGTGTGAATCGGCCGAGCAGCACCCTGGGCCTGCTGAATGGTTGCTCGTTCTTCAATTTGAACCGCCATTAGGTTTTCCTTGAAGAGTTCTTGAAGTTCGCCAGCTCGATATGCATGCTCTTTTGACTGGGGACGAAGTCGGTTGATGACAACACCGAGGGCCTCAAGCCTTGGAGTCAGGCCCTTACGAAGTTCTTCGATGGCACGCATCGCTCGTTCAGCGGCAACCACCGAAAAGATTGATGGTTCAGAAACTATAAGCACCCTGTCACTTGCCACCCAGGCAGTTCGAGTTAGGCCGTTAATTGAGGGAGGGGTATCAATAATTACCAGGTCATAGTCTTTTTCGATGCGACTCAGAGCTTCTTCGAGCTTCCAAACGTCTCGAATCGTTGGATTTGGGGTGTCAAATTGCAGGGCCCTAGGGCTGCCAATCATTACATCTATGTGACCAGACTGAACTTTGCCCCAAGTACTCGCTACGATTGCTCTATGCACGATGTTGTGTTTGGGGTTTTGAAGGACATCGGCAACGGTCTCTCTAAATTCACCAATGGCGCCTAAGCCGGTTGAAGCATCACACTGTGGGTCAAGATCCACAACCAATGTGCGAAGACCGCGAGCAAATGCAGCTGAGGCCAGACCAAGGGCAACCGTGGTCTTTCCTACGCCCCCCTTCAGGGAGCTGACGCTCATTACATGCACGTAAATAGGCTACCTTTTTAAAGGCGGCGCCATGTATTCATGTTCGCCAATACGATGCTTGAGGAACCAATGTTCAAGAAGATTCTGGTAGCCAACCGCGGTGAAATCGCCGTTCGTGCCTTTAGGGCCGCCTACGAGCTGGGTGCTAAAACAGTGGCCGTCTTCCCTTATGAAGACCGAAACTCTACCCACCGCCTCCAGGCTGATGAGTCTTATCAAATTGGCACAGTGGGCCACCCAGTGCGTGCCTACCTAGATGTCTCTGAGATCATCAGAGTTGCCCTCGAATCAGGTGCAGATGCCATTTACCCGGGCTACGGATTTCTATCAGAGAACCCTGATCTCGCCGAAGCGGCCAAAGCCAACGGAATCACTTTCATTGGGCCTTCAACTGAGGTTCTTGAAATGGCTGGCAATAAAGTAACAGCCAAAGAAGCAGCTATTCGTGCCGGAGTGCCTGTTCTAAAGTCTTCGCCATCATCGGCCAATATCGATGAACTGGTAAATCAAGCCGAGGAAATAGGGTTTCCTATTTTCGTTAAGGCCGTTGCCGGTGGCGGTGGCCGCGGCATGCGCCGAGTTGCAAAGCAAGAAGATCTGCGTGCCGCTCTGATTGAAGCCTCTCGCGAAGCAGAAAGTGCGTTTGGCGATCCACGAGTATTTCTTGAGCAAGCTGTAATTAGGCCTCGTCACATAGAAGTGCAGATTCTGGCCGATACCCACGGTAACGTCGTGCACCTTTTTGAGCGTGACTGTTCAATTCAGCGCCGCAACCAAAAGGTTGTCGAGATTGCTCCGGCACCACTTATTGACGAAGAACTTCGTCAAACTCTTTACCGAGATGCCGTTTCATTTGCCGAGCAAATCGGTTACCAAAATGCGGGCACAGTTGAATTTTTGATTGACACCGTAGGTGCAAATGCTGGCAAGCACGTGTTTATTGAGATGAACCCGCGTATTCAGGTTGAACACACCGTCTCTGAAGAAATTACCGATGTTGATTTAGTGCAATCTCAAATGAGAATTGCCTCGGGGGAGACACTGGCAGATTTAGGTCTCACCCAAGATCAAATCAAAATGCACGGCTTTGCAGTGCAGTGCCGCATCACAACCGAAGACCCATCTCAAAACTTCAGACCAGACACCGGAAAGATCACCACATACCGTTCACCTGGTGGTGCAGGTATTCGACTAGACGGCGGAACAGTTTCAACCGGTGCCGAGGTTAGCCCGCACTTTGACTCGATGCTAGTCAAGTTGATTGCAACCGGAAGAGATTTCAAGTCTGCGGTCACCCGAGCAAAGCGCGCACTGGCTGAATTTAGAATTCGCGGAGTTTCAACCAACATCGCTTTTTTGCAGGCCGTGCTTGCGGATCCAATTTTTGAAACCGGCGATTTGAGCACTTCGTTTATTGATGAGCACCCAGAGCTTTTCACCGCCAAGCCATCTCAAGACCGCGGCACCAAGATTTTGTCTTGGCTTGCAGATGTGACTGTAAATCAGCCAAATGGCCCTCGTGGGCATCACATTAATCCTGGAGTAAAGCTTCCAGCAGTTGATCTCTCGATTGATGCTCCGGCCGGTTCTCGCCAGAGATTGCTTGAACTTGGGCCAGAGGGATTTGCAAAGGCACTTCGCGCACAGACCCAGGTGGCAATTACTGAAACAACTTTCCGCGACGCACATCAGTCACTATTGGCTACCCGAGTTCGCGGCCGCGACTTGGTAGCGGTGGCCCCATACGTTTCAAGATTGACCCCACAACTTCTTTCGGTAGAAGCATGGGGAGGAGCAACCTACGACGTTGCTCTTAGATTCTTAGGTGAAGATCCATGGCAGCGCCTTGCACAGCTGCGTGAGGCAATGCCTAATCTTTGTATTCAGATGCTTCTGCGCGGAAGAAATACCGTCGGTTACACTCCTTATCCAACCGAGGTGACTGAAGCCTTCGTGGCAGAGGCGGCTGCAACCGGCGTTGACATTTTTAGAATCTTTGATGCGCTAAACGATGTAAATCAAATGAAGCCGGCAATCGATGCAGTTCTAAAAACAAAGACTGCAGTTGCAGAGGTTGCTCTTTGCTATACAGCTGATCTTCTTGATCCTGAAGAGAAGCTATACACACTTGATTACTACCTAAAACTTGCGCAGCAAATTGTTGATGCGGGTGCACACATCATTGCAATTAAAGACATGGCAGGTTTGTTGCGCCCCGCAGCAGCTGAAAAACTTGTCTCGGCACTTCGCGAAAGATTTGATCTGCCTGTGCACCTGCACACCCACGACACCGCGGGTGGTCAGTTAGCAACTCTGATGGCTGCAATCAATGCGGGCGTAGATGCGGTTGATGTTGCTTCAGCTCCTATGGCTGGAACCACCAGTCAGCCTTCTGCGTCAGCATTGGTAGCAGCTCTTGCACACACGAGCAAAGACAGCGGCATCTCACTTGCTGCAGTTGCAGAACTTGAGCCTTACTGGGAGGCAGTGCGAAATGTTTATGCCCCATTTGAGTCAGGTTTGCCTGGTCCAACTGGCCGCGTTTACCAGCACGAAATTCCTGGTGGTCAGCTTTCAAATCTTCGTCAGCAAGCTATCGCGCTCGGTCTCGGTGATCAATTTGAAAAAGTTGAAAACATGTACGCTGCCGCAAATGCAATTCTTGGTCGACCTACCAAGGTGACTCCGTCATCGAAAGTTGTTGGCGATCTAGCGTTGCACCTTGTTGCAGTAAATGCTGACCCAGCAGATTTTGCTGAGAACCCACAAAACTATGACGTACCTGATTCGGTTATCGGTTTCATGGCTGGTGAGTTGGGCGATTTGCCTGGCGGTTGGCCTGAGCCATTCCGCACCAAGGTGCTTGCCGGAAAGAGCCCTAAGTTTGGCATCACCCCGGTAAACGAAGTAGACCTCGCCGCACTTCAGGGCAAAGACTCTTCACTTCGCCGATCAACATTGAATCGACTGCTCTTTCCTGGCCCAACAGCAGATTTTGAAAAGTCTCAAGAGTCATTCGGTAACCTCGACCAAATTGAAACCGTTGATTACCTCTACGGTCTCGAGCAGGGCGCTGAGCACATCGTGACTTTGTCTAAGGGCGTTCAGATTTACGTGGGACTCGAGGCTATCGGCTCGCCTGATGCCAAGGGCTTCCGCACAGTCATGGCAACTCTCAATGGCCAGCTAAGACCGATAAACATTCGTGACCGCAAGATTACTGTCAATACCGTTCAGGCTGAGAAGGCCGACACGGCAAACCTTGGCCATGTTGCGGCTCCATTTGCGGGTGTGGTGACTTTGCAGACCGTAGAAGGTGCCCACGTTGAGGTTGGCCAGCCGGTGGCCACAATAGAGGCCATGAAGATGGAGGCAACCATTACGGCCTCGGTGGCTGGAATCGTGCGTCGTATGGCGGTTTCAAAGACTCAGTCAGTAGACGCTGGAGACCTGATCCTGGTGGTTGAGGCCGAATAGAGGCCCTCAGCCCTTCATCTAGCAGGTAAACTGGCTTAGTTCGTTGGTGCGCACCTTTTGGTGGGCCTAAAAACTAGGAGTTTCCGTGGCAATTTGGGGCAACAAGCCTGAAGAAGGCAATAACGATTTTCTTGCACCCCGCCCAGCAGCAGATGCGGTTGAAAAGTCGCATTCTTTGGCTGAGATTGCAGTAGATGCTGGCTACGTTGATGTGACTCCAAGCACCGCATCTATTCAGGTTGTGACCGAAGACCCAAGAGTGACCGCGTCTCAAGATGCCGAAGTCGCAGAGCTTCGCCGCTCAAACTATTCAAGACGTGACAGCCTACGTGGCGAGATTTTTGACCAGCCAGAACCAGCTGCCATGCTCACCGCAGACCGCCTCTTAGATGTCAGTGCCAGAAACCGCCCGGCACCCGAAGCCGGCTTTCGCCGTTTTATCTACTTTCTAACGCTAAAGACTGTGAACCTTGGTGATTCTCTAAAGGTTCGTGAGCGTAAAGCACTTGATGCCCGAATTGGGGCAGCACTTTCTGGAGGAGCAAAATTCGTTCCAGTGCTAACGCGAAAGGGTGGCGTTGGTAAGACCACCGTTAGCACTCTGCTTGGCATGGCTCTGGCGCTTGCACGTGAAGACCGCGTAATCGCAATTGACGCAAACCCAGACCGCGGCACACTGGCAGAGCGTGTCAGCAAGTCAACTCGCTTCACTGTTCGCGATGTAGTAAACCGTGCAGCTGCAATTGATGGTTTCACCGATTTTTCAACCATGGTCTCGAGGGATGTAACAAGACTTGATGTTCTTGCATCAGACTCTGACCCAATGTTGTCTGAAGCATTCGATGAGGGTGACTACAACGTAGTTGCCGATATGGCTGCTCGTTATTACTCAATAGTTTTGACTGACTGCGGTACCGGCATTGTGCACTCGGTGATGCGCCCAACCTTGCAGCGTGCAACCGGCCTTGTAATTGTTTCTGGCGGTTCTGTAGATGAGGCTCGTCTGGCTTCTGAGACCTTAACTTGGCTCGAAGCAAATGGATATGGCGATTTGGTGCGCAACTCTGTTGTTGCGCTCAACACGGCTACCCAAGCAACTCAGCTGGTGAAGCTTGATGAAATTGAACAGCACTTCAAAACTCGCGTGCGTCACGTAGTTCGAATTCCATACGACCCTGCATTGGCCGCTGGTTCTGTAATCAAGTTCAAAGATTTGAAGCGCGGCACAAGAGAAGCTGCTCGCGAGCTTGCAGCCATCGTGGTTGATGGTTTAAATAACCCTGTCTAACCAGCCGGTTTAAAGGTTTGATGAATTCATGACCGTTCGAGAAATCAGATTGTTCGGTGACCCGGTTTTAAAGACTGTTTCAGATCCGATAACGCAATTCGATGAAAAAGCCCGTGCGCTGATTCAGGATCTAATTGACACCACAAAACTTCCTGGAAGAGCCGGTGTTGCAGCACCGCAAATAGGTGTCAACCTGCGTGCATTTAGTTACAACGTGAATGGCCAAGTTGGCTACCTGATTAACCCCGTTTTAGTAGAGCTAAGCGGAGAAAAATCTGAAATCGATGAAGGTTGTCTATCGGTTCCTGATCTCTGGCACAAAACACCAAGATACGAATATGCAAAAGCCGTGGGGGTAGACCTGGATGGTAACAAGATTGAGGTCGAGGGCAGCGGGCTGCTAGCGCAGGCGCTGCAACACGAATGCGATCACCTTGATGGAATGGTTTACCTCGACCGGCTTACTGATGCCGAGCGCAAACTTGCCATGAAAAATCTGCGCGCAACAGATTGGTTCATGAAGTAACCAAACTGACTACTGTGCTTGAACTTCTGAAGTAGATGGGCCAGCCTGGTAGATCTCTTCAACGGCTGGGGCAAAATCTTTCAGCACTACCTCGCGCTTAATCTTGAGCGATGGTGTTAGGTGGCCAGATTCCTCAGAAAGCTCTTGACCAATAACAGAGAACTTTCGAATTGACTCGGCTGTTGAGAAGTTTTTATTTACGCGATCAACTGCCAACTGCAACGCTGCTAGAACCTTTGGCTCTTTTGCGGCTTTTGCAAGTGTCATGTCTTTGTCTAGACCGTTATTTGAAAGCCAAATTGGCAACATTTCAGGGTCTAGTGAAATCAGCGCTGAAACGAATGGACGCTGATCGCCAATCACAACGGCTTGCCCAACTAGTGGGTTAGCGCGAAGCGGATCTTCCAGTGCAGCTGGGGCTACGTTCTTGCCTCCGGCGGTGACGATTAGTTCTTTCTTGCGACCAGTGATGCTGATGAATCCCTCATCATCGATTTCACCGATGTCACCCGATTTGAACCATTCACCATCAAAGGCTGCCTTTGTTGCCGCCGGATTTCTCCAGTAGCCACGCAGGATGTTGTTTCCTCGAAGAAGAATTTCTCCATCTTCTGCGATTTTGATTCCGGTTCCAGGAAGCATTAGGCCTACTTTGCCGATGCGCAATCTATCCGGACGGCCAATCGAAACAGGTGCAGTAGTTTCGGTAAGGCCGTAGCCTTCAAGAACGGTTAGTCCGATTGCGCGGTAGAAGTGACCAAGGCGCGCACCTAATGGCCCGCCTCCAGAAACTGCATAGGCAACTTTGCCACCCATTGCAGCGCGCAGTTTCTTATAAACAAGCTTGTCAAAAATCGTGTGCTGAATCTTCAGACCAATAGATGGACCCTTTGCGGTGTCAAGCGCCTTTGAATACGCAATCGCGGTATAGGCGGCTTTTCTAAAGATTTTTCCTTTTCCGCCTGCTTCTGCTTTTTGTTCGGCAGAGTTGTAGACCTTCTCAAATACTCGCGGAACGGCAAGTAGAAAGTCTGGCTTGAAACTTGCCATGGCCGGTGCAACATTTTTGGTATCTGGTTGGTGGCCAACTTTTACACCACCGTGCACACAGAGCACAGAAATGAATCGGGCAAATACGTGTGCAAGTGGAAGGAACAAAAGAGTGCTGTGCTTAGGGTTTACAACATCTGAGATTTCTAGAGTTGCGTTTTTACTTAGTTCAACAAAACCTCGGTGCAGCAGTTCGCAACCTTTTGGCTTACCAGTTGTACCAGATGTGTAGATGATGGTTGCTAAATCAAATAGCCCAGATGACTTGCGACGAGTTTGAACAGTTTCGTTTGAGATGTCTTTACCAAGTTTGTTTAGTGCTTCAACCGCACCGCCTTCAATTTTCCAAAGCTGACGGCAAAGTGGCGCACCGGCTTTGATTTCTTCGAATCTGGATTCGTGTTCATCGTTTTCAACAAAGAGAGCCACGCAATCTGCGTCCGAGAGAATCCACTCGATTTGAGATGGAGCAGATGATTCATAAATAGGAACCGAAACCGCTCCTGCGTACCAAATTGCAAAGTCAATGAGCGCCCATTCAAATCGAGTTCTACTCATGATGGCAACAGCTTGACCAGGTTGAATACCTGCTGCGATGAGACCTTTAGCGAGCTTGATAACTTTGTCTTCGAATGCCTTGGCTGTCATGTCAACCCACACGCCAGGTTGGGTCTCCACGGAGAACAAATTATGGTTTGGGGTGGCCTTAACCCTTGCCGCCAGAAGATCTGTGATATTTTCGGTTGGGTCGCTAACCACAAGTGGTGGAACGTCGTATGACTGCACAGCATCTCCTCGTTGAGCCAAGTTTCTTGCGATAACTCTACTTGGGCAAACGCTAAACTTTAGAAGTCTTGGCTAGATTCTTTAGTCTCGAAATTTCTTCTAAAAAAGGTTGGTTATGCACGCGATTGGCATCGATATTGGTGGCACAAAAATTGCCGGCGCTTTGGTTGATGCCGAAGGCCAAATCCTTAAAGATTTACGCGTGCCAACTCCGGCAGAAGACCCAAATGCACTTGTAGATGCAGTCGTTGGGCTGATTGAAGAACTTTCAAAGGGCCAAGAAGTTCTAGGTGCCGGAATCGCTGCCGCAGGTTTCATTGACGCCGATCAGGCAAACATTATTTATGCGCCAAATTTGAGCTGGCGAAACGAGCCGTTCAAGGCCAAACTCGAGGCCAGGCTCTCCATTCCGGTCATCATCGAAAATGACGCCAACGCTGCAGGCTGGGCTGAATACCGATACGGGGCAGGCAAGGGCTACAAGCACATGATCATGCTCACAATTGGCACCGGAGTTGGTGGTGCAGTAATTACTGATAGCAAAATGCTTCGTGGTGGATTTGGCATTGCCGGAGAACTCGGGCACCTTCGCATTGTGCCGGATGGAATTCTTTGTGGCTGCGGCCAAAAAGGGTGCCTCGAATCTTATGGTTCTGGCACTGCACTTTTGAAGGCCGCTAAAGATTTAGCAGCATCCGGAACCCAAGAGGGCGCAAGATTGCGCCAACTGGAGGCATCGGCCGGCAAACTCACCGGTCATGAGGTTTATCAGGCAATTCTCGAATCAGATCCCGGAGCACTTCGAATCCTCGCAGAACTGGGTAGCTGGCTAGGGCAGGCCATTGCCTCGCTCACTGCTGTATTAGACCCAGAAGTTGTGGTTATCGGCGGTGGCGTCAGCGCAGCTGGAGACCTGCTGCTGAATCCTATTCGTGATGCATACCTGAAACACCTGCCTGCTCAAGGTTTTAGGCCTGAGCTTCGTATTTCAGCGGCTGAATTCGTAAATGATGCCGGAGTAGTAGGGGCTGCGGATCTCGCTCGCGTATCGCTTTCGCCAAAGGTAAACTAGAAGGCGATTGCCTATAGAGCGAAAGGGGTCTCGAGGTGGCTTACTTCATTTTGAAGACCTTTGTGCTCGGCCCTTTGCTCAGAGTTCTTTTTCGCCCTTGGGTTAGAGGAATGGAAAATATCCCTGGCACCGGCCCGGTTATTTTGGCCAGCAATCACCTTTCTTTTTCTGATTCCATATTTTTGCCTCTGCAGTCTCGTAGGCCAGTAGTTTTCTTAGCCAAGAGCGAGTACTTCACCGGCAAAGGCATCAAGGGCGCATTGACCAGATGGTTCTTCAAATCCACCGGTCAACTACCGATTGATCGAAGCGGCGGCAAGGCATCAGAGGCTTCTCTAAATACCGGCCTTAAGGTTTTAGGCCAGGGGCAGGTTCTAGGAATTTACCCTGAAGGCACAAGAAGCCCAGACGGCCGACTGTATCGTGGCCGAACCGGAATTGCCCGAATGGTTTTGGAATCAAAAGCACCGGTTATTCCGGTTGCCATGATTGACACCGAGAAGGTTCAGCCAATCGGTAAGAGGCTGCCAAGAATTCGCCGCATCGGAATTGTGGTGGGTAGCCCGCTTGATTTTTCAAGATTCGATGGCATGGAGGGTGACCGAATTGTGCTTCGCGCGGTAACCGATGAAATCATGTATGAACTTCGCAAATTAAGTGGTCAAGAATACGTTGATGCATACGCATCATCGGTAAAGGAAAAACGAGCTCGTCTCGCTAGGTAGGAAAGAATCAAATGAACGAAACAATAGTTGCAGCTAATCCGGCAGTACTTGCTGGGCTCGACAACTATCTGAGCCTTCCTGCCGCTCAGCAGCCAACCTGGCCAGATAAAGATGCCGTTGCGGCGGTTCGTGCTGAGCTAGCAATCATGCCGCCACTAGTTTTTGCCGGTGAGGTAGATATTTTGCGCAACCGTTTGGCCCAGGCAGCATCAGGCAAAGCATTTTTGCTACAGGGCGGTGACTGTGCAGAGACTTTCGCTGACGCAACCGCAGATCGCATTCGCAATCGAGTAAAGACTCTGCTGCAAATGGCAGTTGTGCTAACTTATGGCGCCTCGATGCCAGTAATCAAGATGGGTCGCATGGCCGGCCAGTTTGCAAAACCACGCTCAAGTGACACTGAAACTCGTGGCGATGTAACCCTGCCTGCCTTCCGCGGCGATATTGTCAACGGATACGACTTCACCGAAGAAGCTCGAATCCCAGATCCGCAGCGCATGCTAAAGGCGTACCACACCTCTGCATCGACACTTAATTTAATTCGCGCCTTCACCATGGGTGGCTTTGCCGACCTTCGCTCTGTTCACGAATGGAACCGCGGTTTTGCAAACAACCCTGCCAATGAACGCTACCTATCACTGGCTCAAGAAATCGATCGTGCAATTAAGTTCATGGATGCCTGCGGCGCTGACTTCAATGAGTTGCGAACCACAGAGTTCTACACAAGCCACGAAGGTCTGTTGATGGACTACGAGCGACCACTAACTCGCATCGACTCAAGAACTGGTAATCCTTACATCACATCTGGACACTTCATCTGGATTGGTGAAAGAACTCGTCAGATGGATCACGCTCACGTTGATTACCTTTCAAGAGTTAGAAATCCAATCGGAGTAAAACTTGGTCCAACCACGCAGGTTGAAGATGTAGTCGAATTGATTGAGCGCCTAGACCCAAACCGCGAGCCAGGTCGACTGACCTTTATTACTCGCATGGGAGCCGGAAAAATTCGTGAGGAGCTGCCAAAGCTAGTTGAGGCCGTTCGTGACTCAGACGCAAACCCGCTTTGGATCACTGACCCAATGCACGGCAACGGCATGACCACAAAGAACGGTTACAAGTCGCGCAGGTTCGATGATGTGATGGATGAAGTGCGCGGTTTCTTTGAGGTACATAAGGCTGCAGGTACATTCCCTGGGGGAGTGCACGTTGAGCTGACCGGTGACGATGTGGCGGAGTGCCTCGGTGGTTCTGAGCAAATTGATGAGGCGAGCCTAGAAGAGCGCTACGAATCTCTTTGTGACCCTAGATTGAACCACAGTCAGTCTCTTGAGCTGGCATTCTTGGTTGCAGAGCAACTAGCCAAACGCTAAAACTCTAAAAAATACGCCCCGATACCAGGGGCGTATTTTTATTTTGTAGAGATTGTGATTGAGTCACCAACGCGCAATTGAGTGTCGGCTGCGGCACTTTGGCGCTTTACTTTTACGATTCCCCATTTTGTGGTCAACTGATCTGTATTCACAATTACTCTCAAGCCAAGTGTCTCTAGATTAGTTTTTGCAGCGAGAATTGTTTGCCCAATCATGTTGGGCACAATCACAACGTTCGGGCCTTTAGAAACCAGCAAGTTCACGCTTCCATTTTTACCAAGCGGTTCACTCAGTGGCACCAAATTAATTACCTGTCCAGCGGCAACTGAATCACTAAATTCTTCGTTGATCTCATTTATGGTTAGGCCGGCCGTTTCAATTGCTGCGACGGCAACTTCTTGGCTCAAACCTGCAACTACTGGAATTGCACCCAGTGAAACCCACAAATCTAATCTGCTGGTCTCGGGAATTTTCGTTCCATCCGAACCCAGGTAATCAAAAATCTCACCTATTGGCAAAGAATTAAACGCTGACTTAACCTCACCTAACACAAAACCCGCTTTGATAATCTCTGCAGTTGCCTCGGCCAGATTCAATCCTTTGAGCTGCGGGGCGCTCACTAATTTTGGTCCAGATGAAATATAGATCTTGATGGTGCCGCCGAAGTAGTATGCGCCAGCTGCCGGTTCGGTATTTACAACCAAGCCCTGTGCAACCGTGGCCGAAGAGACCTCTTCAATTACTACATCTGCATTAAGCGAAGAGAGTGAAGTTTGTGCCTCCTCGAGGGTTCGGCTTGTGAGGTTTGGGATTGCCTTGAATCCGCCTGGTCCGCTGCTGAAGAACCAACCACCACCTGCGCCCATCAAAATAACTAACAGAGTGGCAATCACGATCTTCAACCCGCGACGTTTCATTCCAAGCTTTTCTAGCGGTGAAATATCGGGCGTTTGAAATTCAAAATCATCAAGCACAGTGGTTGCGCCATCAAGATTTGTGGCGCTAATTATCTCCGTGGCGTTCAAATCCATCGCAGGTAAAACTGTGGTTTTTGCATCTGTGGATTGATTCAAAACCGGAACTCTAAGTGCGGTGTCGTTGCGACCAGCCTTTAGCTCTGCTTTTGCCCGCTGCACCACTGCTAAAAGCTCTACAGCATCATTTGGTCTGTGTGCTGGTTCTTTTGCGGTCGCCCAAAGCACAAGCTCGTCTAGTAGCGCTGGAACACCAGCGTTTACCGTTGAAGGTGCTGGAACAATTTCGTTTGCATGTTGGTAGGCAATCTGCACAGCCTGTTCGCCTTCGTAGGGCTGCCTTCCGGTTAGCATTTCAAAAAGCATGATGCCAGCTGCGTATACATCGCTTCGAGCATCGGCAATGCCGCGCATCACAAGTTCTGGAGATAGATAGGCAACCGTGCCAACTAGCGATCCTGTAGATGTGTGGTTATCGATATCGCGGGCTAGACCAAAGTCCCCAAGTTTGATTCGACCATCATCGGCAAGCAAAACATTTTCTGGCTTTAGATCTCGATGTAACACTCCAGCACGGTGAGCAGCTGCGAGGCCACTGAGCATCGGCTCAAATAAATCAAGCGCCCGTTTTGCATCTAGGGCCCCAAAGTCTTTTAGTGCGTCTCGCAAAGTTATTCCCGAAACAAACTCCATTGCCATAAAGGCAATTTCTCCATCTTCGCCCTGATCAAAGACGTTCACAAGGTTGGGGTGAGATAACTTCGCAGCCATTCTTGCTTCACGCATGAACTTGTCTCTAAATGAAGCGTCACTGGCAAGGTGTGGGTGAATAACCTTAAGTGCAACCTTGCGCTCAAGCCTTAGATCGATTGCAAGGTATACGGTAGCCATCCCGCCGCGAGCTACGACTTGCTCAATCTGATAGCGCTGGCCAACCAGGCGACCAATGAGGCTAGGCATTATTGGTGCCCGCGCTTTGTAGAGAATTCTCGAGGGCATCGAGCCACACCCAAGCAGAGGCTTCCCACTTTGCATATGCATTTGGGTAAGCCGAAATCTGCACTGCCTGGGCTGCCTGCGTCAACGATTTGGTTGACCAATCTTTGATGTCTAGGAGTCCTCTTGCCACCCCGTAGGTGGGGCTTGTCTTTCCGCCAAAAAATGCTCGCGCTGCATATTCTGGGTTCATGATTTGCTCTACTGATCCCCAATGAGCACTAGGGCGTTGCTGAAAAAGCCCGACCGAGTCTCTGTCGCCGTAGCTAAGATTTCTAATTCCCGACTCTTGCATAGCTGTCGCCAGCGCAATCACAATTCCGTAGTCACTAATGCCAAGGGTTTTGCCAACCTTATAAATAACTGTCGCGTTTGATCGCATTTCTGCAGATAGGGGAGTTATGTCAGGGCAGAACTTGATTTGGTGCACACCAGGTATTTCGAGTTTTTGCCCGATGTAAATGGTGGATGACCAGGTAAGTGAGTTGGCGCTCAAAATTGATTGGGTAGCAACAGCGTAAACAGCAGCAATCTTGCTGACTGATTCGCCGGCCTTCACTGTGTGATAACCGTGCACCGCACAGACATCACTTGGTCTGTGAGGATCTATGGAGCTAAGACCGCCGCTAAGTGGAGTAGCAATTGGTTTTACAGAATTTACTGGAGCAGGAACAGTTGGTTCGATTGCTCTCAGTCTTATCTTCTGGCCGGCGTAAACCAAAGAGGATTCGGTGAAGCCATTTGCCACAAGCAAATCCGTCAGTGGAACCTCAAACTGCTTGGCAATAGAGGCCAGAGTTTCGCCAGGTTGAATCTCGTATTCAGTTGGGATTACAGTGCTTGCTTTCTTTGGCACAATCGAGCCAATTACAAGTCGTTGCCCGGGAAAGATGATTGCACTTGCAGAGAGTTTATTCATCGACAGCACAGTGGTAATCGAAATGGAATATTTCTTAGCAATAGTAGAAATTGTTTCGCCACGCTTTACTACGTGCACGCTCGCTGCATCGGCTTTTTCTTGGGCAGGGGAGACCACCGCGTTTGCAATTAGTCTCAGTTTTTGCCCAGGAACAATTACGGCGTTTACCTTGAGCGAGTTAATTTGAAGTAGCTGGTTGGTTGAAAGCTGAAATTTTCTAGCTATTGCTGAGATTGTGTCACCGGATCTAACGGTGTAACTGAGTTGACTGGCTGTTGAGATTTTAGAAGAAACCGAACCCGAATCATTTGTGGACCGGGTTGAAGCAGGGCTATCGTTTTCATTCTGCGATTTTTGATCTGTCGGCGACTGCGAGGCCAGAGCAACATCGGCCCCCGAGATTGCACCGACCACCGATATTGGCACTGTGACGAGCGCTAAAGCTAGCGCTTTCTTGTCACGTTTTTCGTCCACGGTGCCTACATTTCTAAGGGGAAGCCAGCCAATATCATCGCACGGTGAAGCTTTCTTACCTGTGAGGCGCTTAGGTGTGGCAGTCTTGTACCGTGAATAACGTTTTAGATTCTGTGCCTAGCTGGCTCACTGTTCCTGAGGTAGCCGAAATATTGGATATTCCAGTGGGTCGCGTACGTCGCCTACTTGAAGAGCACCATCTGATCGGTATAAAGAGAGACGGAATACTCAGTATTCCGAGTGAAATTATTTCTGAAGGCGAGACGCTGCCAAGTCTGCCGGGAACGATTATCGTTCTGCTAGACGCAGGGCTCGAATACCAGGCTGCATTTGAATGGCTCTATACGTTCAATGAATCTTTGCCCGGCACACCAATGGAGTTCTTGCTAAAGGGTCACAAGTCTGCCGTACGGCGACTAGCAATGTTGCTAGCGCTATAAAAATTAAGCTTGGCGGTTGATCACTTTGAGAGCTAATTCTCTAAGTTGAAGTTTTGCTTTTTCGTTTATCTCCAGCGAGTCCAAAGCATTTAGGCTTTCGTCGGCAAGTTCTTCAATCATTCGCTCGGTTTTGGCCAGAGCTCCAGAGCCCGAAATCGTTTGCTGCAAAAAGCCGATCTGTTCTTGAGTGAGATTTCTGCTCGAAAGCATTTCGTCAAAAATTGCGCCCACCGATTGGCTCAGCGATTCTCGGGTTAGGCCTACAAGAACAGTGCGTTTGCCTTCTCTAAGGTCATCTCCGGCTGGTTTGCCAGTAACTTGAGGGTCACCAAATACGCCAAGAATGTCATCGCGAAGTTGGAATGCCATTCCAAGAGGAATTCCAAAAGCCGATAAGCCGCGCAGCAAACTAGGAGATGCGCCGGCAAAGGCGGCACCAATTAAAAGGGGAGCCTCAATGCTGTATTTGGCCGTCTTATAAAGGATGACGCGGTTTGCCCTGCCCACCGCCTCATCTACTGGCCTGGTGTTGGCGGCATTTTCTTCAAGAACATCTAGGTATTGCCCCGCCATTACCTCTACGCGCATCTTGCTGAATTCAATTCGGCAAGCCGACTCAACACTTGGCTCAGGTGCTTGTAGTAAAGCGTTACCAAATATTTCGCTGCTCCAGCCGAGCATCAAATCGCCAACTAAAACTGAACCAGCTACACCAAAACGCTCTGGACTACCGGCCCAGCCTGAGTTTTGGTGCAAACTTTCAAACCTTTTGTGCACCGATGGAGCACCGCGGCGGGTGTCTGATTGGTCCAAAAGATCGTCGTGAACCAGTGCCGCTGCATGAAACATTTCAAGAGCTGAGGTGATTCCAACCATTGCTTCAGCTGAAGCCTGTTGCTGGCTGGCATTTTGAATCACATCTGAACCCTCAAGCGCACCTACCCAGGACCAGTAGCAAAAAAGAGCTCTGAAGCGTTTGCCGCCCTGGAGCAGGTCTCGGGTGTAGTCAACAACCGGGGTGAGATCCGGCGAAATCTGTTCAAAATCGCTCTTGCGAGATACGCAAAATTCATCAAGATGGTCTTGAATCAGGCCTAAAAGAACTTGGGTTTCACTCACGGGTATAGCCTAACTGGCGTTTGATGCATAGACTTTTGGTTAGTAGTGATGTGTCTTGTCGATGCATTTTTCTGAATTAGGAGTAACCGTGGGGCTCTCAGAACGAGAACAAAAACTTCTCGATGAACTTGAGCGCGGCCTTTATGCCAGCGACTCTAATCTGGCGCATAAATTGGGAAAGCCTGGCGCTAAATCGCCTAGACGCATGATTGCTGGCGGCACACTGGTGGTAATTGGCCTTTCTCTACTAGTGGTTGCAGTAATGCTCCAGTTCGCTCTTTTTGGCGTCGTGGGCTTCATTTCTATGCTGGTTGGCCTAGTGGTGGCCACATCTTCTAACCCGGGTTTGCAATCCTCGGCTGATTCAAAGCCAGCTGGCCCAAGTTCTCAGAGCGCAAACCCTTCAAAAAAGAGCTTTTTTGATGATCGCTGGGATAAGCGCCAAGGGCTATAACCCACCCAGCCCCTTCTAGGCACTCAAAACCCACCTAAATCAGGTGGGTTTTTTCTTTTTTGCTCATTTTTGTGGGATTTTCCTCCACTTGCTATATCCCAATAAATTACTGATGATTAAGACACGCCGAGCCGAAAAATATGCCGTTTTTTAACCAATTGTGGGGGAAAGTGGTGTAATGTGGAGTAAAGCGCAGAATCGATGTCGAGAAAGGGGGAACGCAGATGTTGTTAGGTACACATTCACCAAAGCTTGATGACAAGGGTCGCGTCATCCTCCCGGCAAAATTCCGTGATGAACTCCAAGGTGGTTTGGTTATTACCCGTGGGCAGGAAAACTGCCTTTACGTATTCAGCTCGGCTGAGTTTGCTAGCGTGCACGACAAAATTCGTCAGGCGCCAGTGACCAGCATCGAGGCCCGCAACTACCTTCGCGTTTTTCTATCTGGCGCTTCAGATGAATTACCTGACAAGCAAGGCCGAGTGACTATCCCGGCTGCTCTTCGTCAATACGCAGGTCTTGACAAAGACCTAGTCGTAATTGGCGTTGGCGCTCGTGCAGAAATCTGGAATGCAAAGTCATGGAACGATTACCTGGCCAAGCAGGAAACAGCTTTCGCGAATGTAGCGGCGGAGGTGATTCCGGGACTCTTCTAGAGCCTCATGTTAAGACTCCAGCTATTGCCTGAAACCAAGCCAGGCCAATGGATGGGGCCCTAGCACTAGGAACTTAGAAGTATCCGGGCGACGATGACCAAAAACATTTCCGAACTTCATGAACCAGTTCTTCTGCAAAGAGCTATCGAATTATTAGCACCTGCCTTTGAAGTGGAATCACCAATCTTCGTTGATTGCACCCTTGGTCTTGGTGGCCACAGCGAAGCCTTTCTTGAGAAGTTTCCTAACCTGACTTTGGTTGGCATCGACCGTGACCCTTCAGCTCTAGCTTTGGCGGGGGAGCGCTTGGCAAGATTTGGCGACCGCGTGCATTTGGTACACGCCGTTTATGAAGAAATCCAAGACGTCCTTGAGGACTTGGATATTTCAGAGGCTCACGGAATTTTGCTTGATCTTGGAGTCTCTTCCATGCAACTAGATGAGCGCGAGCGGGGATTCGCTTACTCCTACGAAGCGCCACTAGACATGCGCATGGATTCGACCGAAGGTAAAACTGCGGCAGATGTTGTAAACACTTATTCAGAAAACGACTTGGCGAGGATCTTCAAGGAGTTTGGTGAAGAGCGCTACGCCAAGGCAGTGGCTCGTGAAATTGTTGCAATTCGCAAATCAACACCTTTTGAGACCAGTACTGCACTGGCGGCTCTGATTGCAAAAGTGATTCCATTCATTCCTGGAAAGAGCACCGGACACCCGGCAAAGCGCGTGTTTCAAGCTCTAAGAATTGAAGTTAACGGCGAGCTAGAGGTGTTAGAGCGAACAATGCCTGCGGCATTGGCTGCCCTTGCCGTTGGTGGTCGCATCGTAGTGATGTCTTACCACTCACTCGAAGACAGAATCACTAAGCACGCGCTAGTGGCAGCGGCAAACTCATCAGCTCCTATCGAATTGCCAATCGAACTTCCTGAGCACGCACCTACTCTTCGCCTTCTTGTAAAGGGCGCAGAGGCGGCTACAGCAGAAGAAATTTCAAGAAACCCACGCGCTGCATCAGTTCGCATGCGCGCCGCAGAAAAGATCCGGAGAGCAGCATGAGCGCCATCAAATTGAGCACCCCTCGCAGAAGTTTTGCGCCAGCGCGCCCTCAACTACGTTCTGTATCGCTGTCTGGTGTGCAGGCATCCCGACCTGGAATGGCTGTGGTTGGCACATTAATCATTGGTCTTTTGTCTGTTGCAATTTTGAACCTGTTGGTAAATATCTTGACTTCTACAGCTGTCTACGAACTTGCCGATTTACAGCAGCAAAAGCGTGAATTGAACACAACCTCACAAATTCTTGCCGAGGAGGTTGATTCGCTTTCATCACAGCAAAATCTCTCTAATTCGGCTCAAAAGCTGGGAATGATTGCAAATGCAAACCCAGTGTTTTTGAGCATCGGGGAACAGAAGGTTTATGGCAAGCCGACAGCTGCGCTAAATACCGATGGCCGAGTGGCTAGAAACCTAATTGCCAATTCGGTCATGATTGAGACCTCGACAAACCTAAACGCAACTGTGGCAACCGCAGAGGCTGCACCAAGTCAGAATGTCGCTAACCAGAAAGCGTCTGCAGGTCAAGTAATTTCTAATGGTGGCGCTATTCCAGCTTCACCAACTCACTAGTTAGGCAGGTCGGCAGATGGCATATCTGACGCCTGGTGAGCCCTCAAAGCGACTCAAGCAAGTAATCGCTGCGATTTTAGTTTTAGTGGTTATTTTTACAATCAGACTTGTTGATCTGCAAATAATTCAGGCCAACTCGATCAACGAAAAATCCTATGAAAATCGCGCAGTCACGCGTACGTTGCCAGCTCTGCGTGGGCAAATTCTTGATGCAAACGGAAAAGTCTTGGCCAAAACTGTTTTTCGGTACGACATCAACGTTGCACCTAGCAAGGTCGGGCCAATCAGTCGCAAGGTAACCGGACAGTCTGTGACGGTTCCGGTAGAGCAAGTTGCGGCAGAGATTGGTGCGATTCTTGGAATGACCCAAGCCGAAGTGATTCAGAAAATCACCGGAACCGGTGAGTACGCGCAAATTAAAAAACGTGTGGACGCCTCTTCTTATAGAAAAATCAAGGCCCTGAATATCCCGTGGCTTTATTACGACGCGATTGCAGAGCGCATTTACCCAAATGGTGCCGTTGCAGGAAACTTATTGGGATTCATAACAGATTCAGGACTAATGGAAGGGCTCGAGCAGCTCTACGATAAATGTCTGGCTGGTCAAGACGGAGAAGAAACCTTCGAAAAAGGTGAAGATGGAATCAAGATTCCCTCGAGCGTAGTAACCACAAAGCAGGCCAAGCCAGGCCGCAATATTCGCCTAACTATAGATGCAGACCTTCAGTACTTCACTCAGCAAGTATTGGCCAGCACTGTTTCATATTTGCGTGCCGATTGGGCAAGCGCGGTAATTATCGAAACCAAAACAGGACGAATCTTGGCCGCAGCGGAGGCGCCTTCGGTAGATCCGAATGATCCCGGCAAACTATCCGCAGACGATCGTCGCGCAAGGGTTTTTCAGTTTGCTTTTGAGCCAGGCTCAACACTAAAGACTGTCACTGCTGCAACTGTTGTAGATACTGGTCTGGGCGATCCTTACACTCAGGCCGTGGTGCCATACTCCTGGACAGTGCCAAATTCTGGTGGCTATAAAGTGACCGACAGCCACTTTCACGGCGTAGAAAAATTGACCCTCACAGGTGTATTGGCTGAATCATCAAACACTGGCATCCTCGAAATCGGCAAGAGCGTAGATTACAAAGTTAGATACCAGTACCTAGAAAAATTTGGCTTAGGTTCAAAGACTGCAATTGATTTTCCTGGCGAAGGTTCAGGGCAATTGAATGCGCTTAAGGATTGGGACGGGGTCAAGAAATACGTTTCCATGTTTGGCCAAGGCGTTGCCGTCACCCCAATTCAATCCGCCATGATGTATCAAACTTTTGGTAATCAGGGTGTTCGCCTGAATCCTGTTCTGGTGGATGGCTGTGAAGAAGACGTTTCTAATTTTAAAATTCCTGCCACGGCAAAAGGCGTTCAGGTTATTTCTAAAGAGTCAAACGACCAGGTGCTAGCCATGCTCGAGAGAGTGGTTGAGGACGGTCCAATTGGTTCTTACGGTGCAATTCCGGGTTATCGAATTGGCGCAAAAACTGGAACAGCTCAAATTCGAGACCCGAATACTGGCAAATATGCAGGTCCTTACGCGATTTCGTATTTTGGCGTAGCCCCAATTGAAGACCCACAATTTGTGGTGGCAGTAACCGCCTATAAATCGAGAACAGTCGGATCTTCTCTTGGAGTAGCAACTCCGTTCAAAAGAATCATGCAGCAAGTGCTTCGTGCCTACCGTGTTCCACCATCAACTACAAAGACTTCTGACTTACCGTTGGAGTGGTGACTTTATGAAAGAACAAATCCCTCCAATCCTTAGGCCTGAAACGGTAACACCGGTGGCCCTGCAGACTTTTGCTGAGCACTTCGGCTTGTCTGCAATCGGAGAGATTAGCGGAATCAAGTTGACCGGTATAAGCATGAACACTGGCGATTTGAGACCCGGTGATTTATTTGTAGCAATGCCTGGTAAAAAGACCCACGGTGCAAACTTTTTGGAAAAGGCTATTGCTCAGGGCGCTGTGGCAATTGTCACAGATAGCAGAGGTTTCGAACTGATTGGTTCTGTTCAAATACCGGTCTTGATTCAAGAAAACCCTCGGGCGCACCTAGGTGACTTGGCTGCTTACGTTTACGGAAACGTTTCGGGAAACATGCCGAAGCTTTTTGGCACCACCGGCACCAATGGAAAGACCTCTACAAGCTATTTGCTTGAGGGAATTTTGCGACAACTGGGCGAGGTCACAGGATTAACATCAACAGCAGAAAGACATATCGCTGGTGAAATTATTGTTAGTCGATTAACGACACCTGAGTCGCCAGAAATGCAGGCTTTGGTTGCTCGCATGCGCGAAAAAGGAGTGGGGGCAATCGCGATTGAAGTTTCGGCACAAGCGTTATCTCAACTTCGAGTAGATGGTCTTTTCTTTGATGTGGTTGGTTTCACCAATCTGAGCCACGATCACTTAGATGATTACAAAGACATGCAAGAGTACCTAGAAGCAAAATTGCCGCTCTTCTCAAAAAAGCGAGCTTTAAAGGGTGTAGTTTGCTTGGACACAAAATATGGCAAAGAAGTTGCTCGCCAGTCTGAAATTCCTGTTGTGACCATCACCAGCGAATTGGGAGTTGATGCTGATTGGCATGTGGCCATCACGGCCGAAACTCCGAGATACACCTCTTTTGTATTAGCAGGTCCAAACAGCGTGACAATCAGGTCAAAGGTTCCTTTGTTGGGCGCACATATGGCTGCTAATGCTGGTTTAGCTATAGCAATGTTGGTTGAGGCTGGTTTCGAACCTGAGAAGATATCGGCGGCAATTGAAAATGGAATCGAAGCCTACTTGCCCGGTCGCACCGAAAGAGTGAGTGGCGAGACTGGCCCTGATATCTATGTTGATTTTGGCCACAGCCCCGATGCATTTTTAAACACTTTGGCGGCAGTTAGAAAAGTCACAGACGGAAAAGTAATCATGGTTTTTGGCGCAGATGGCGACAGAGATGCAAGCAAGAGACCCGCCATGGCAAGAGTTGCTGCTGAGGGCTCGGATATTTTGATTGTCACCGATCATCACCCAAGATTTGAAGACCCAGCAGCTATCAGACAGACACTCGTTGCAGAAGCGAAGGCTGCAAGGCCGGAGCATGAAATCTATGAGGTCTCGCCGCCAGAGTCAGCAATTAGAAAAGCTGTTTCTCTCGCCAAACCAGGCGACGCAATTCTTTGGGCCGGTCCCGGACATCAGGACTACCGTGACATAGAAGGAGTGCGAACACCTTACTCAGCTAGGCATGAGGCAAGGCAGGCTCTTTTAGAAGCAGGTTGGTCATGATTGAAATTTTGACCAAAGAACTTGCATCCGCCGTGGATGGAGAACTTCTAGGTTCAGGCGAAGTTTCAATTAACGGTTCAGTTGAGACCGATTCTCGCCTGTGTGGCCAAGGCTCGCTATTTGTTGCAAAGCCAGGGGAAGTAACCGATGGCCACAACTTCATTACCTCGGCAATTCAAAATGGTGCGCAGGCAGTTATCGTTGAGCGTTTTCAAGAAGACCTGCAAATTCCTCAAATAAAAGTAAACGATTCTATCGTTGCGCTTGGTTTGCTAGCAAAGTACGTACTTGAAAAAGTTCGCGAGCAATCCGAAATAAAAGTAATTGGAATAACCGGATCCAACGGAAAAACAACCACCAAAAACATGCTGGCTGCGATTCTTAGCGCGGCTGGCGAGACAATTGCTCCAATCGAGTCTTATAACAATGAGGTTGGTGCACCGTATTCAATTCTTCAAATCGGATTCAAGACTAAGTATTTAGTTGTAGAACTTGGTGCCGGGGGAATAGGCAGTATCGACTACCTCACAAAAATATGTAAACCAGACATCGGAGTAGTACTAAAGGTTGGCCTAGCTCACGTCGGTGAATTTGGCGGAATCGAAACAACTGCAAAAATTAAGAGTGAACTGGCAAGCGGCCTCGATGCAGATGGCATCCTTATTCTGAATGCAGATGACGGCTACGTTGCCGCAATGGCCGATTTGAGTTTGGCAAGAAAAGTTTGGTTTGGCACCTCAAACGATTCTGGCTACATTGCAAGCGAGCAATCGCTATCAATCGATGGCACACGGTTCAACCTTCATTGGATTGACCAGTCGGTAAGTCAAGTAAAGCTTCAAATTATTGGCGAACACCATGTCATGAATGCCTTGGCCGCCGCGGCAGTTGCCGATCAACTTGGAATTTCACACACAGACATAGTTTCTGCTCTGGAATCTATGCCGATGGCTGAGCGGTGGCGCATGCAGGTGCTGCAACGTGCCGATGGAGTCACAATAATCAATGACGCCTACAACGCAAGCCCTGATTCTACAAAGGCGGCCTTGCAAACTTTGGCCCAACTCGGAAAAGGCGGAAGAAGAACCATTGCGATTCTCGGTGAGATGGCCGAACTTGGTTTTGCGTCTAGAGAACAGCACGACACGATTGGTCGAATCGTCGTTCGACTAAACATCGATCAATTGATCGTCGTTGGCCAGGCTGCAAAGTTGATTCACATGGGTGCTGAACAAGAGGGTTCCTGGGCAGGGGAATCAAAATTCTTTGACTCGATTGACGAGGCTTTCGACCATGTTCGTGGAATGCTTGTGGCTGGCGATTTGGTTCTGGTCAAGTCATCTAAATCTGCCAATTTGAGGCACTTGGGCGACAAATTGATGGAGGTAAGTTCGTGAGAGCTATTTTGCTTGCGGGCGGTATCGCAATGGCGTTTACGCTGCTAGTCACGCCTGGCTTTATTTGGTTATTCAAAAAGCTCCGTTGGGGTCAATTCATTCGTGAAGACGGACCCCAATCGCACCACACTAAGCACGGCACCCCAACCATGGGTGGCGTGGTTATTATCGTCGCGGCCGTGCTTGGCTATTTTGTTGGCAAGCTAGCAAATTTTGAAGTTCCTACGGCATCGGGGTTATTGGTTCTGTTCATGTTGGTTGGATTGGGATTGGTCGGCTTTATTGACGACTTCATAAAGACCCATCGCCAACGAAGTCTGGGGCTTACCGGGTGGGCAAAGATTGCCCTTCAGGGAGTTGTAGCAACCGTTTTTGCCGTTCTTGCCCTGCAATTTCCAAACGATTCAGGTTTAACCCCGGCTTCAACTCAAATTTCTCTGGTTAGAGACACCGGCTTAGATCTAATGATGTTCGGCACCGTCGTTGGCGTGATTTTATTCATCGGCTGGATTTATATTTTGGTTGCAAGCGCATCTAACGGTGTCAACATAGCCGACGGACTTGATGGCCTTGCCACAGGTTCAACAATCATGGCGATCGGCGCGTACACAGTGATTGGTTTCTGGCAATTTAACCAGGCTTGCGGAACCGTAATTGAGAACGTGACCAGCTGCTACAACGTGAGAGATCCACTTGATCTTGCAGTTGTATCTGCGGCAATTGTTGGCGCGCTCATTGGTTTTCTTTGGTGGAACACTTCACCTGCGCAAATATTTATGGGAGACACCGGTTCACTTGGCTTAGGCGGCGCGCTGGCTGCACTGGCGATCTTGTCGCGCACCGAAATCCTGCTGGTACTAATCGGTGGAATATTCGTGATCGTCACCGGTTCTGTTGTTGTGCAAAGGGTCTTTTTCAAGCTCACCAAATGGAAAACCGGTACTGGGCGACGCGTATTTTTGATGTCGCCTTTGCATCACCACTTTGAGTTAAAAGGATGGGCTCAGGTTACGGTTGTGGTGAGATTCTGGATTATCGCCGGACTATGCACCGTTAGCGGTATCGGTTTGTTCTACATCGAATGGATTTACGGGTAAGTATTTTCATGAAAGATCTTTCGCAACTGACTAGCTGGCATTCCGATTGGAATGACCTGCGCGTTGTTGTACTAGGACTCGGCGTAACGGGTTTCTCTGCAGCCGATACTTTGGCAGAACTTGGCGCCAAAGTTTTGGTAGTTGCCGAAAAAGCAGATGAAGAGCTGTTGGACATTCTTGATGTCATTGGGGTGGCTCACCTAACCGGAAGTGAAGCAGCCAACTTACCTAGCGCAGTAATTGAGTTCGCTCCAGAATTAATTATTTCGTCACCGGGCGTAAGGCCAGATCATCCGATGTTGGCCTGGGCCAAAAAGAGCAATGTTTCTGTTTGGGTGGATATCGAATTGGCTTGGCGTCTGAGAGATAAAACTGACAAAATTGCCGATTGGCTTGCAGTTACCGGTACCAACGGCAAAACCACGACCGTTCAAATGCTTGAAGCTATGGTTGTAGCCGGAGGTAAGCGGGCCTTGGCTTGCGGAAATATAGGTACGCCGATCCTTGATGCAATCAGAGACCCTGAAGGATTCGATGCTCTTGTTGTAGAACTATCTAGCTTTCAACTTCACTATCTTGGAAAGATTGAGCCCTACTCAAGCGCGGTATTGAATTTGGCAGACGATCACATTGATTGGCACGGCAGCTTCGAGGCCTACTCCGACACAAAAGCCAAGATCTATGAAAACACCAAGGTGGCCTGTGTCTACAATTTGAATGATTCAGC
>CAEZVD010000003.1_pt1 | contig 30779 bp, 26 predicted proteins | sample 7264661 | NCBI WGS metagenome assembly CAEZVD01 (sample SAMEA6813847, study PRJEB35770) | uncultured Rhodoluna sp. | biome: Freshwater; feature: Freshwater reservoir; material: water | place: Czech Republic | collected 2017-05-23 | depth 0.5m m
CCACACAACCTTCGAGAAGTCATCAATGGGGCTATTTTTCTGCTTAGCAACCCAGACGCCACTACCAAGCAACTTATGAAGTACGTGCCTGGTCCTGATCTTCCAAATGGAGGAATCATCATGGGATTAGATGGCGTAATTGAGGCATACGATACGGGCCGAGGAACTTTCAAGACACGTGCTCGAGTGTCAATAGAGAGCGTTTCGCCGAGAAAGCTCGGCATTGTCGTGACAGAGCTGCCTTATCTGGTTGGTCCTGAAAAAGTCATCGAAAAAATAAAAGACGGTGTGAATTCAAAAAAACTTCAGGGTATCTCGGATGTAACTGATCTGACCGATCGCACCAATGGCTTGAGGCTCGTAATTGAACTAAAAACAGGCTTTGACCCTCAGACAGTACTTGATCTGCTGTATCGATTTACCCCAATGGAAGACAGTTTTGGCATAAACAATGTGGCTCTGGTAGACGGTAGACCGCAAACACTTGGACTCCGTGACATGTTGGGTGTTTATCTCGCCCACAGAATTATCGTCACCAGAAGAAGAAGCGAAAACAGATTGGGCAAAAAACAAGCCCGGCTGCACCTGGTCGAAGGTCTACTGATTGCAATTCTTTCAATCGATGAGGTTATTCAAGTAATTAGAGCCAGTGATGAAGTTGAACAGGCTCGCCAAAAGCTTATGAAAGTTTTTGATCTAAGCGAGATTCAAGCTGAATATATTCTCGAACTGAGACTCAGAAGGCTAACCAAGTTCTCAAAAATCGAACTCGAAACTGAGAAGAAGAATCTTGTTGACGAAATTAAGGCCCTAAAAAAGATTCTTGGATCTGAAAGTGAACTTCGAAGCCTAGTCGCTAGCGAACTCCAAGAGGTTGCAGACAAATATGGTGATGACAGAAGAACTACCCTGGTCAGTAACTTTGAAGAAGTTAAGCCAATCACAAACGCAAAAGCTGCATCTGTCAATGCCGAACTTGCCGACACTCCATGCGTGATCGTATTCACAGCATCAGGGATGGTCGGCAAAACAAACGTCTGGGACACCACGGCCGCCCCGCCAGCTAAGCGCAAAAAGCACGACGCAATTAAAACGGTGATTGCAACAACAACGAGATCTGATTTAGGTTTTATTACCTCTACCGGCGTTATGCACCGAATTCATGTTGGCGACGTGCCTGGACTAAACGATGTCTTTGACTTGAGTTCTATGGTTGCCGCGAGTTCGTTTTTGGGCCTACCTAAATCTGAAAAGGTTCTAAACGTATTCGAGCTAAACGATGAAGCGTCTATAGCGCTTGGTACATCTTTAGGTGTGGTCAAGCGAGTAACAGCAGATTTCGCGCCAAAAGCAGAGTTTGAAATGATTGCACTGAAACCTGGTGACAAAGTAGTCGGAGCCGATCTTGCATCTGATGAGGATGAACTCGTGTTTGTTTCTAACGACGCACAATTACTTCGTTTTTCTGCTGCGACAGTTCGCCCTCAAGGAAGGGGCGCCTCGGGAGTGGCTGGAATAAACCTCTCATCGAACGCAGAAGCCATCGCTTTTTCAGTAATAAAGACAAATCAAGAAAACATAGTTGTCACTGCTGCAAACAGCTCGGGTTCCCTGGCGGGTACTGATGCCGGTAGCGTCAAATGGACTCCCCTGGCTGATTTCCCTGCCAAAGGAAGAGCTACAGGCGGTGTGAGAGCACAAAAATTCATCCGAGCCGAGGATCAAATTTACTTTGCATGGGCTGGACCGGCTGATGCCTTGGCGGTTTCGGCAGACGGCAAACCAGCTGAACTACCGACCGAACCTAGTAAGAGAGACTCCTCCGGCTCGAAGGCTGCCGGAACAATTGCGGCAATAGGCCACCGGCTCAACTAGAGACCTAGCATCAAACTAAATTGAACTAAGCGTCAATTCTTTCGCGTTCAAAGCCATCGGCAGAATCAATTATGAAATCTCGTCTTGGAGCGACTTCGTTTCCCATGAGTAACTCAAATACGCTCTCAGCTGCGGCGGCGTCTTCAACTCGAACTCGACGCAAACTTCTCGCACCCTTATCCATTGTTGTCTCAGCAAGTTGATCAGCGTCCATCTCGCCCAAGCCCTTGTAGCGCTGGATTGGCTCCTTGTAGCGCTTGCCCGCTTTTTCAAGCTTCTTTAATAGATCCTCTAGTTCAGCTTGGGAATATGTGTAGATAACTTCGTTAGCCTTAGATCCGGCATTTATGACTTCAACTCTGTGCAGTGGCGGAACCGCGGCAAAGACCCTACCTGCCTCCACGAGGGGCCTCATGTACCTAAAAAACAGGGTGAGTAGCAGCGTTCGAATGTGCGCGCCGTCGACATCTGCATCAGACATAAGAATGATTTTCCCGTATCGTGCCGCATCAACATCAAAACTGCGACCGGAACCTGCACCAATAACTTGAATAATTGAGGCACATTCAGTGTTAGAGAGCATGTCGGAAACAGATGCTTTTTGTACGTTAAGGATTTTTCCACGGATTGGCAACAGTGCTTGGAACTCACTATCTCTAGCCAACTTGGCTGTGCCCAGCGCCGAGTCACCCTCAACAATAAACAACTCTGAGCCCGAGGTCTCCTGAGTTCGGCAATCAACAAGTTTCGTAGGAAGCGAGCTACTCTCAAGAGCGTTTTTTCTGCGCTGTGTCTCTTTGTGACTACGAGCTGAGATTCGAGATTTCATCTCGGCGACGATTTTCTCCAGCAACAAAGCTGACTGCGCTTTATCATCGCGTTTAGAACTTGCAAATCTTGCCGTCAAACTTTTTGCAACAACATTCGCAACGATGTTTTTAACTGCAGGCGTTCCGAGAATTTCTTTTGTCTGACCCTCAAATTGAGGCTCGGCCAAACGAACAGTAACAACAGCGGTTAAACCGGCAAGAATATCTTCTTTTTCAACCTTGTCATTTCCAACTTTTAGTTTTCTTGCAACAGCATCAACTTGAGCACGCAAGGTTTTAAGCAGCGATTGTTCAAAACCTTGGATGTGAGTTCCACCCTTTGGCGTTGCAATAATGTTCACGTATGATTTGACCTCGGTGTCGTAGCCGGTGCCCCATCGAATTGCAATATCAACTTCGCAATTTCTTTCAACTTCTTTTGAAACCATGTTGCCGGAAGCATCCAAGACAGGAACAGTCTCAGTAAAGGCACCTGAACCAGATAGGCGCCAGGTTGAAGTTAGCGCTGCGTCTTTGGCCAAGTATTCGGCATATTGGATAATCCCGCCGTCAAACTTGAATTCCTGTTTATTGGATTTTCCATCTCTAACGTCATTTATTCCGAGTGAAAGTCCCGGCACGAGGAAAGCGGTTTGTCTGGCACGTGCTGCTAACTCATCTGTGGCAAATACGGCATCTTTGATGAAAATCTGCGGATCAACCCAGTAGCGCACTCTGGTGCCTGTTACATTTTTTCCAACTTTTCCAATTTCGCGAAGGATAGAACCGTCTTCGAAGGGCTTAAATGGATTGTCAGGCTTAATGCCTTTTTTGTCGTCAAAAATCCCTGGTTCGCCGCGTCTGAATGACATCGCATAAGTTTTTCCGCCGCGGTCAACTTCTACGTCAAGTCGTTGAGAAAGAGCGTTCACCACTGAAGCTCCAACACCGTGAAGGCCTCCTGATGCTGCATAAGACCCAGATCCAAACTTTCCACCGGCGTGCAACTTGGTGAAAACAACCTCCACGCCGCTCAGGCCTGTCTTTGGTTCAATATCAACAGGAATTCCGCGTGCCTTATCGGTTACCTCAACCGAACCGTCCTTATGAAGAGTCACTTCGATACGGTTACCGTGACCCGCAAGGGCTTCATCTACAGAGTTATCGATGATCTCCCATAGACAGTGCATTAGTCCGCGGCTATCGGTAGAACCGATGTACATTCCAGGACGCTTGCGAACAGCGTCTAGCCCTTCTAGGACCGATAGATGTCTTGCGGAGTAATCGTTGTTTGGCACTCCAAAATGCTAACTGGCCAACACATAAAGGCATCGTTCTGACACGGCACCGGGAAAAACTGCGAATTCGCAGATAGCGAAATGTGCATCAACTTGGGACTTTTTTGTCAGTTCGTGTGTTGATATGTATTGAGGAAAGGCAAATAACATGCAGCCAATGAATGAAGCAATCGAGAACGAAACCGCAAACGAAGATTTTGCAGAGTTAAATGCGGCGGATCGTTGCGATGTTTGTGGAGCTCAGGCTTATATCCGCGTTGCACTAGCGACCGGAGAGTTAATGTTCTGCTCTCACCACGGAAACGAAAAGCGAGCCCAACTTGAGCCAATTGCGATCTCATGGCAAGACGAAACAGAGAAACTACTCGCTCGCTAGCTTTCGCTCTAGTTCCCAAACTTTTTCAACGATGTCGGCCACTTGGTCGACATCGTTTTTTATACCAGCAAGCGGTTCATTTAGTTCAGACCCGTGGCGCTTCAGCATCTCGGAAAGTAACTGATCGGCAAGTCTTGGGTTTTTTGCCATCACCGGTCCGTGTAGTTGGGTGCCTATGTTCCCGTCTTGCACTTGAAAGACGGGCGCATCGGTTGCGGCGTTTAGATAGCCAAGAACCTCACCCAATCTGGATTCGACAATCTCAAATTTAGATATTCGAGCTGTTTCATTTAGAGACCCTTGAAAAAGGTCCATAGAAATCGCGCGCTCGTAACCGGATGCAACAGCAAAGAGCAATGCACCACTTCTGAGCTGTTCCTTGATCCAAATAAGTTGTGCTTCAAGGTGCGGCTCGATATCCTTCCAAGCGGCAATTGAACCGTGGCCAATGAAAATTAAGTCTGCATTTGTGGACGGCGTATGCCCTTTATCAACGGAAGTAATCTGAGCTTCGTGACCAAACCAACTAAGCCTCTTTGATAAAACATCAAGATTTGCCTGATCGCCATTTAGGTTCAAATGGCCTGGAAACAAAGTCACGAAATTAAGAATCATCTTGAAACCTGCTCTGGGTCAACGAATCCCAGGATTCTTCTAGTTCTGCGCATCGCATCGGCTGAGAAGATGACAACACGCCTGCCCTTGTTTGGAGCGGGCATATCAAAAAAGTTTTGGATTGCTTCCTCGAGTTCGGGAACAATTTTATTTATCTGCACGTCTTCGTACGCCAGCCTCAGAGCGATTTCGGCGAAATTGAAGCCTGACACCACATCAACTTTCCTAAGCGCACTCATGTCAACTGTCCATAGCCAAGATGGGTCGTGAACATCTCTACCAATCGCAACCATTAGCTGTTCAACGTCTTCCGGTAGGTTATCGAGGTTCAACTGAAAGCTCATAGGATTCTGTACGAGAATAAACTCGACCTCAACGCCATTTACTTGAGTGATCTCTCCTCTGGCAAAAACCGGCGGCAATTCAGAGATGGTTTTTGCCGCTAAATCTGGGTCGAAATTTGTGCCCAGAAATCTGCGCGAGCTTTCAAGTGCTGCTGCCGCATCTAAAGCGAAATGCAAGCCTCTGTTTGGTAAAGAAAAAGAAACAGATTCAGAGCCTACTTGGGCCTCGATGGCTGTGCCGTTTTGACTCTTGATTTGGGTCTGAGTGTCGGGCCTAGCTATCTGCTCTAAGTAGGTAGGAGAATTTCCGAGGCCCACCTTTGATTTACTTATGAGAGCCTGAGAGATTCCAAACCAAGTAGTCAGAGAGTGATTTGCATCGAGAGCCTTTATCGATTCATTTATTATCAAAAGGTTTTGGTCGTCTGCATTCAGAATTAATGCTCCAGTTGCTTTTTGTGCGACCTGCTGCAGCTTCTGTCTTACAAGCTCAGGATCAACGAAGCGATCAAGTTGATCATCTAAAACGTTGAGGATTGTCACCTGATTTGGGCTGATGGTTTGAGAAATTTCTGCGGCGTGCCCCTCGTCCATTTCTAGGATTGCCACATCGCCGCTGATCCGACCTTGCAGGTCTGATTGTTCAACTATTGAGGAGTAAAAGCCCTGAGAGATATTAGCGGTTGAAGGATTTGTAAAGACCTTCAAACCGTGTGCTCTTACTACAGCGACAAGCATCTTGGTCGTCGTAGATTTACCGGCCGACCCGGTCACCACAACCAATCCTTGATTGAAAGATCCGAGTGTTTTGGCGAGCAAACCAGGTGCGATTTTACTAAGCACCAAACCAGGAAGCGCAGAGCCACCACCTGGGCGAACGAGCCTTATCAATGCTCGCACCAGGCGACCGATGAGGATTGCTGGCACGTAGATCAAGTGTTGGACTTAGTTTTCTAGGTAGTCGCGCAACATCTGTGAACGCGAAGGATGGCGCAACTTAGACATGGTCTTGGATTCAATCTGTCGAATGCGCTCTCGGGTTACCCCAAACTCTTCGCCAATTTGATCAAGGGTCTTTTGTACTCCATCGCCAAGACCGAAGCGACTGCGAATTACCCCTGCTTCTCTTGGGTGTAGCGAATCCAAAATTCTCTCGAGTTCGCGCTGCAACATTGTGAAGCCAACAGCGTCTGCCGGGACCACCGCTTCTGTGTCCTCGATTAGATCGCCGAACTCACTGTCACCGTCTTCACCCAAAGGTGTTGAAAGTGAAATTGGTTCGCGACCGTACTTTTGAACTTCAACGACTTTTTCGGGAGTCATGTCTAATTCACGTGCCAACTCCTCTGGAGTTGGTTCGCGCCCGAGATCTTGAAGCAGTTGCCTTTGAACGCGTGCAAGCTTGTTGATGACTTCCACCATGTGAACTGGAATACGAATTGTTCTAGCTTGATCCGCCATCGCTCGCGTAATTGCCTGGCGAATCCACCACGTGGCATAAGTAGAGAACTTGTACCCCTTTGTGTAGTCGAATTTTTCGACGGCACGAATAAGACCCAAGTTACCTTCTTGAATTAGGTCTAGAAATTGCATGCCGCGCCCGGTGTAGCGCTTGGCAAGGCTCACTACAAGACGGAGGTTTGCCTCTAGCAAGTGGCTCTTAGCGCGCTGACCGTCTTTCACAACCCACTTCAAATCACGTTCGACATCGCGCGAAATCTTTTTATCGGTCGCAAGCTTTTCTTCAGCGAAAAGACCAGCTTCAATACGCTTAGCAAGCTCAACTTCAAGCTCGGCATTAAGAAGCGCTACCTTACCGATTTGCTTTAGGTAATCCTTGACCGGGTCTGCAGTTGCACCAGTGATTGTGGTGGTCTGCGCAGGAATATCATCTTCCTCACGATGAGAAAGAACCATACCGCCGAGATTTTCAATTTCTTTGCTCTTGACGTCTTCAGGCTCTTCTTCAGGAAGCTCTTCTTCAACTGCGGCGATGTCTACAACAGCAGCTGCTTCAGCAACAATCTCTTCAACAGACTCAAGATCCGCTTCATCTTCTAATTCTTCTTCATCATCTACAAGTCCTTTAGGCAGCTTGCTTGCCTTGGCAGGTTTTGCTTTATTAGCTGGAACGGCCGCTGCTTTTCCTTTGGCCGCTGGCTTAGCTGCTTCTTTTGCAGCAGGTTTGGTGCTCTGCTTAGCTGAGGTTTTGGCAACCGGCTTAGCTGAAGTCTTGGCTACAGGCTTGGCCACGGGCTTTGCGGCTGCCTTCGCAGGGGTCTTAGTAACCGGCTTAGCCGGCGCCTTAGCTGCAGGCTTAGCCACAGACTTAGCAAGAGGCTTTGCGGCCGCCTTCGAAGGAGCCTTTGTAACCGCCTTGGCAGAAGCTTTTAAGTTTGGCTTGGTTGAAGTTTTAGCAACAGGTTTTGCGGCAGATTTTGCCGGAGCTTTAACGGCTGGCTTGACAACTGACTTTGAGCCGGATTTGACCGGAGTCTTGGCTACTGGCTTTGCTGCAGGCTTTGCGGTTGGTTTGACTGCAGCCTTAGCAGCAGGTTTGGCAGGGGTTTTTTTAACAGGGGTAGCAGAAATTGTCTTTGTTTCCTTAGCTGTAGCAGATTTGTTTGTCGGAGACTTATCGGTTGACCCACGCAAAAGACTTGAGAGCAAGCCACGTTTCTTGCCGGCTTTCGCCTCAATGTCTTTCTTAGCCAATTGATACCTCTCGACTTCCCCACCGAACTGATACGTACCGATTCGGGCATTACTAAGACCCATGTCAAGTCCGAAAAAGGACGACTGGGTCTTGGTAAAATTATAACCGAAAACGACCAAAAGGCCTATTTAGCGCCTTTTTCGAGTGATTCGTTCTGTCAGTACTAGCCTCAGCGGCCTCAAATAAATTCCCTCATCTAGGAATAACTTGGCCCTCGCCTTTTTGCGCTCAATCAAGAACATGGTGGTGCCCAACGCCAGCACAAAGAATTGAACGCTCATGGCCCACTTGAAGCCCAAAGAACTGTAGAGCTCTACCTGTATGCCGTTGTAAGTAGAAATAGCCTTGACCGCATCAAGAATCACACCCGCAAAGAAGATCATCAAGAAACTTGCAAGAAAACCGCCGATGTTGACCACGCCGCTTGCACTTCCTAATCGACTTTTAGGCACAAACCCTCGCGTGTAATCGAAGGCTGTGACTGAAGTTGGGCCACTGGCCGCCAAAACGAAGCAGAGCGCAACCAATAACCACAGCGGAGCCTTGCCGGGCTGAATTATTACCAGGGCCCAGGTAAATGCAAGTGCACCGACCATAGACAGAACAAGGAAAGATCTGCGCTTTGGATATTTGCTGCAGAAGAAACTTATGAATGGGCCAACGAAAAAACCCACAATCACGAAACTACTGAGTAGTAGCGATGCAATGGCCGGATCTACTCCTTGACCTTGAACAAGAAAAGGAAAACCCCACAGCAAGGCAAAAACAGTTGGTGCTGACTGCAAGGTGAAATGGGTCCAAAAAGCCATTCGGATTCCTGGATTTCGAATATTCTCTGAAAGCTGAGAAATCACTTGCTTAATTGTTAGCCCTGCACGAATCGATAATTCCGGCTCTCGATCATCAACTATGAAAACTAAAGCAATGAAGACGGCTCCAAGAGTTGCCGCACTCAGGAGCATAAAAGATGGGTTCCAGCCAGCTGAAACCAGCAATGATGCAAACGGAATTGCCGAAACAGCTTGGCCTAGCTGGCCGACGTTTGTGGTTAGTTGCTGAATTCTTGTTGCCTTTGCGCCCGTGTACCAACCGTTTACGAGTCTGATGACAGAAATGAATACGAATGCGTCGCCAAGCCCTACGAACATGCGACCGATCACTGCGATTGTTAGCACCTCTGCAATCGAAACGAAAAATTGGCCAACCGCCATAGAGAGTGAGCCAAACACCAGCAGCGCTCGAGAACCAAAGCGATCTAGCAAAATGCCAACAGGGATTTGCATTGCTGCATAAACAATCAACTGAGCAACCGCTAGCGTGGAGAGAGCGGTAGCCGCAACTTCGAATTTTTCAGAAGCCAATAAAGATGCAACGCCCATACTGCTGCGATTAGTGACGGCCATCAGATACGTTAAGGCCCCAGCAGTAAGCACCCAAAAGGCATTCGTTTTTTTCACTTACTTATTCTCGCAAAGCATTAGGGTGACGATATGCAAAAAACTGCCGTGATAACTGGTTCAAGTGCCGGTATTGGATTTCAAGCGGCACGCTCACTAGCCGAACTTGGCTTCGAGATCATCATTGCTGCTCGTTCTATTGAGAAAGGCAAAGCAGCTGCTGCAACAATCAGTTCTGAATTTCCAAAGTCAAAGATAAGGGTTTTGCCATTAGAGCTTTCAGACTTTGAATCTATCCGCAATTTTGCCTCAAACCTAGATTGCCAATGGGACGTACTGCTGAATAACGCAGGAGCAAAGATTGAAAAGCCTGCCAAAACAACGGCTCAAAACTTTGAATGGCATGTGGGAGTAAATCATCTCGGACACTTTGCACTAACAGCGGACATTTGGCCGCTGGCAAAGACAAATGCAACTGTCGTCACTGTTTCTTCAATCGTTGCTCATAAAGGAAACCTTGATTGGAATCAAGAAAAATTCTCAGATGAGCGCAGTGCCTATGCAAGTTCGAAATTAATGAATTACGCCTTTGCAGAAGGCTTAGCTAAACGCCTTGAGGGCACGAGTAGAAAATCGATAGCCGCGCACCCCGGTTTCACTAGAGCAAGCGCTTATGGGAATCGACTGATTAGAGTTGGCGAATACATTGCAGCCCAATCAGCAGAAGCCGGTAGCCGGCCCATCTTGCAGGCGATCGACTCTCCTAACGGAAGCTACTTAGCTCCTCGAGTTCTTGAACTTTGGGGAAAACCGAGTGAGGCGCGAAAACCGCGAATAAGACAAGAGCGAGCGGATGAATTCTGGGACTGGTCTGAGAAATCAACAGGAAGAGTGTTTAATCCCTAGCTAATCCTCAACAGAATTACGACGTCGCGTCGCTAAATATCCTTCGAGCTCAGCTGCTATTTCTTCAGCGGTTGGCATCTTTGAGTTTGGTTTTGCAATCGGGGCTCTGTTGGGCCCAGCGTTTTCTGAAGCGTAGCCCTGTTCTAGATTTGTCACTAACTTCTGCAGGTCTTCGTTTTTCTCAAGTTGACCATTTAGCTTATTGATGAACTCGGCACCATCTTCGCGAATTGCATCAGTTGGAAAAACCAAGCCTGTCGCAGATGAAATTTGTTCAAAAGCCATTACTGCAGCTTGAGGATACTCACTCTCGCTCAAGTAGTGAGGAACCAGCATCACGTAACCTACGGTTGGCAAATCAATTTCAGACAAGCGGTATTCAAGAAGGTGTAAAACGTTACCCGGAACCTGTGTCTGGGGTTTCCATTCTGAGACAGCATCGATGATTTCAGAACGATTGCCAGAGACAGTGACACCTACTGCCCTGGTATGTGGAATAGGAAAAGGAATTGAGTGAACCCAAGTAAAGTCCTCTATTTCCAAACCTCTAATTAGATCAATTACTGCTTCGGCAAATGCTTCCCATTTGAAATCTGGTTCGTATCCGTGAAGGTACAGAAATGGTTGGTTTGCTTCGTCGTAGACCAAGTACAAGCCAAGTACGGCGGGTTCGTAGTGTTCGATGTGATCGCGTTCAAAAAACATAACCGGTCTGCGAGAACGATAATCGAGCAGTTCATCGTTGTTAAATTGAACGACCAATTTCGTTTCAAGATTTGCAAAGATGTGATCGGCAACCTGACCTAGAGTTGAGCCCGCATCTGTGAAACCGGTAAGCCCGGCAAGTAGATGAAGACCGGTTGGAACATCTTCAAAGCCGTCTTTGAATTCGAACAATCTTCTTGGGTGGGTCATATAAACATCCTAACTTGGCACCCGTAGCATAGAGACATGAGCACACTCGAAATCAGCCTTGAAACAAAAATTCCGGCGTTCAAAAAGGATTTAGCTTTCGTTCTAGGAGTGAAAGAGCAATCTAAACGTCTATCTCTGACAAAATCCTCTGTCGATTCATCTTCTCTGTCTAAGCATGACCTAGCGCAGCTTGGAGCATCATCGGCGCTCGAATCAACGACTCGAGTGGCAGCGCCTAACTCATCGGTCTTTCTATTAGTGGGACTTGGATCGGGCAAGTTTGATGAACCGGCTCTTCGAGGCGTTGGCGGAGCTGTAGCTCGGAATCTTCGTTCTTTTAGCGAAGCAGTTATCGACCTAGGCTCATTGAACAAGGTTCAAGCAATAGCCCTTGTTGAGGGACTGCAGTTGGGTCATTACGAATACAACGGTAAAAAGAGCGCTTCGAACATTGCTCCTTTTAAGCTGAAGAAGATCACTCTAATTTCAGATGCAAAGATAACTGCCAAAGAGCTTGAAGAAATAGATTTCATAGCGAGTTCGGTGCACGCTACTCGTGACCTTGTGAACACACCGCCCAATGAGATGTACCCGGCAAGTATGGTCAAGGCTGTTCAGATCGGCGCGAAGTCGCTCCCCCTAAAGGTTCAAGTTTGGGATGAAAAAGCCCTGGCTAAGGATGGCTTCGGTGGAATTTTGGCCGTGGGCATGGGTTCATCTAGACCACCTCGACTGGTCAAAATTGAATACAAGCCAAAAGGTTCATCAAAACACCTTGCACTTGTCGGTAAGGGAATCACCTTTGACACCGGCGGCCTGAGCCTGAAGCCTGCCGAATCTATGGTTGGTATGAAATATGACATGACTGGAGCTGCTACGGCATTCCAAGCGATTGTTGCGATTGCCAAGCTAAAACTGCCCGTGAAAGTTACAGCGTGGTTGTGTCTTGCCGAAAACATGCCTTCCAGCACGGCGCAGCGCCCCGACGATGTAATACGAATCAGAAATGGCAAGACTGTTGAAGTTTTGAACACCGATGCCGAGGGCCGTTTGGTTTTGGCCGATGGCCTTTCTGCAGCTTCAGAAGAAAAGCCTGATCTAATAATTGACATCGCGACCCTGACCGGCGCCGCAACAATCGCCCTAGGTAATAGGTACGCAGGTCTAATGGGTGACCAATCGGCCGTGAGCATTGTAGAAAAGGCAGCAGATAGCGCCGGCGAGTTGGTTTGGCACATGCCACTGCCATCAGAACTTCGAGCCTTACTGAATTCGGATGTGGCAGACATCGCAAACGTAAAAATTGGCAACCGCGCTGGCGGAATGCTGGTCGGTGGCCATTTCCTTAGAGATTTCGTGCCTACAGACATCGATTGGGCTCATCTTGACATCGCTGGTCCCGCTGATAACAGTGCCGCCGCTTATGGATACACACCAAAAGGTGGCACAGGTGTCATCCTCAGAACCCTAGTATCGGTGGCTCAGAGCCTAAAGGGCACTAAATAGATAGTTTTCAGTAGTAAAGTTTGAAGGTATTGACGAAGTTTTAAGAGGAGAAATCTGTGGCTGACCACAACTTTGACGTTGTAATTCTCGGAGGCGGAAGTGGCGGTTATGCAGCGGCTCTTCGCTCGGCACAACTTGGTAAAAGTGTTGCACTGATCGAGAAAGACAAACTTGGCGGAACCTGCCTTCACCGCGGTTGCATCCCTACAAAGGCCCTGCTGCACTCAGCTGAAATTGCTGACAATGTAAGAGAAGCTTCGCACTTCGGCATCCAGGCCACCTTTGGCTCAGTCGATATGCCGGCGGTGAATAGTTACCGCGATTCGATCGTCGATCGACTCTTCAAGGGCCTAACCGGGTTGGTTGGCTCGAAGAACATCACCGTCGTTGCAGGCGAAGGCCGCATGGCAGGCCCTCGAACAATTCAAGTTGGCGCTGACTACTACACGGGCGAAAATATCGTTCTGGCGTCTGGCTCATACAGCCGCACACTTCCAGGTTTAGAAATTGGTGGCCGAGTGATCACCTCAGAGCATGCCCTTCAACTGAATTTTGTACCGAAGAAGGCAATTGTTCTTGGTGGCGGTGTAATCGGCGTTGAATTTGCATCTATTTGGAAGTCATTCGGAACTGACGTGACAATCGTTGAAGGTCTTGCGCACTTGGTTCCAAACGAAGACGAGGCAGTGAGCAAGGGTCTTGAGCGTGCGTTTAGAAAGCGCGGAATTGATTTCAAGCTTGGAGTTCGTTTCTCAGGAGTAACTCAAAACGAGACCGGCGTTGTTGTAAGCCTTGAAAGCGGCGAGCAACTAGAAGCAGACTTGCTGTTGGTTGCAGTTGGTCGTGGCCCAAACACAGCGGGCCTAGGTTACGATGAGCAAGGCGTTGCGATGGATCGCGGCTATGTTTTGACCAACGATCGCCTTCAAACAAATCTTCCAAACGTCTATGCAGCCGGAGACATTGTTCCTGGTTTGCAATTAGCCCACCGTGGTTTCCAGCAGGGCATTTTCATTGCTGAAGAAATTGCAGGTCTAAAGCCGACATTTATTGATGAAACCGGAATTCCAAAGGTGACCTACTGCGAACCAGAGGTTGCATCAGTTGGCCTAAGCGAGGCAAAGGCAATCGAGACTTACGGCGCTGGAAATATTTCCACCTACGAATACAACCTTGGCGGAAACGGCAAGAGTCAAATCTTGGGCACCGCAGGATTCATTAAGTTGGTTCGTCGCAACAACGGCCCTGTAATCGGCGTGCACATGATTGGTTCACGTGTAGGTGAGCAAATCGGTGAGGCCCAACTAATTGTTAACTGGGAAGCATATCCAGAGGATGTTGCAACCCTGGTTCACGCACACCCAACCATGAATGAAGCTATCGGCGAAGCTCACCTAGCACTCGCAGGTAAGCCGCTACACGCACACGCATAAATTTCAGAAATTTCAATTCCCACAAGGAGCTAAACAAAATGAGCGAACAAGTAGTTCTTCCTGCACTAGGTGAAAGCGTCACCGAAGGTACAGTCACCAGATGGCTAAAGAAGGTAGGCGATACCGTAGCTGTTGATGAGCCTCTAGTTGAAGTATCAACAGACAAGGTTGACACTGAGATTCCTTCTCCGGTTGCAGGCGTGATTGAACAAATCTTGGTTCAAGAAGATGAGACCGTTCAGGTTGGCGCTGTGCTTGTGGTTATTGGCAGTGGTTCAGGATCTCCGGCCCCTAGTGCTCCGGTTGCTGAAGCCGCTCCAGCGCCAGTTGCCGCCCCAGTAGTAGCCGAACCTACTCCTGCTCCAGCAGTTGCCGCTCCAATTGCACCTCCAGTGGCAGCACCAGTCGCAGCTCCAATCGCGCCTCCAGTTGCCGCTCCAATTGCCGCGCCAACAGCAACTTCGGTTGATGCAGGCTACGTGACTCCTCTGGTTCGCAAGCTGGCTTCAGAGATAGGTATCGATCTTTCAAAGATTGCAGGAACTGGCGTTGGCGGAAGAATCCGCAAAGAAGATGTGCTCGCATCGAGTGCACCTAGCCCTTCAGTCGTTTCTACCCCGGTGTCTGCGCAAGCTGCACCGGCAACACCATTTGTTCCAGGAGCTGCGTCGCCGCTTCGCGGAACAACTGAACCAATGTCAAGACTTCGCAAAGTCCTTGCTGAGCGCGCCGTGGCATCTATGGTTTCAACTGCGCAGCTAACAACAGTTGTTGAGGTAGATGTCACAAAGATCGCACACTTGCGTGCTCGAGTTCAGCAGCAATTTGTTGCTGCCACCGGCGGCAAGTTGAACTTCATGCCATTCTTCGCTCTTGCAGCGGCAGAGGCTTTGAGAGTGCACCCTAAGCTAAACGCAACAATCGACGGCGAAAACATTGTCTATCACGGCACCGAGAACATTGCTTTTGCAGTTGATACCGAAAAAGGTTTGCTGACTCCAGTAATTCGCGATGCGTCTACTTTGAACATTGCTCAAATTGCAAAGCAGATTGCAGATCTAGCGGCTAGAACTCGCGCAAGTCAATTGAAGCCAGACGAATTGGGTGGTGGAACATTTACCCTCACAAACACCGGGTCTCGCGGCGCCCTGTTTGACACACCAGTTGTGTTCTTGCCTCAGGTCGCGATTCTAGGCACTGGAATTGTGAGCAAGCGCCCGGTTGTAGTAACCGACGCAAACGGCATGGATTCAATTTCAATTAGAAGCATGGTTTATCTTGCACTTTCTTACGACCACAGACTAGTTGATGGTGCAGATGCCAGCAGATTCTTGGTTGATGTTAAGTCAAGACTTGAAGAAGCAAACTTTGATTCGGTTCTAGGAATCTAAAAAGAATTCAAATCGACCCAACTAGTTTTCTAGTTGGGTCGATTTTCTTAACCGCCAGCCTTGTGGCGTGAGCGCTTCAAGAAGCTCGAAGTCAAAAACTGAATTACCGCATCGGAATTCCGCGTGTGAGCTTCTAATTCCGCCAACTTCGATTTGTGCAGATCGGGTGATTTGAACCAGAGGGCCCTTCTTACCGAGGACCCAATCCTCTAAGACTGGATAGGTGTCCTCGACCTTAGGGCAACCGCTTTTGGTGGGCTCATTACTAAATAGTTGTTCTGGTTCTTTTTTGGGTTGGATTGCAGGTTGTAAAGAATCTTGGTAGTTGGGTTCGCTTGATGTTTGCCACAGCATCAAGGGCGCCACCAGGAACAGCGCGATAAGTGATCCTGTGCCAATTTTGAAAGTTTTTGTGTGCCTATCTCGATCTTTAAGGGAACCAGATTCGAACAGAGTGTGTAAGTGGGCATCCCCTCTTCTGGAAAAGGACACTTCGAGATCTTGATTTGTGTTCAATTCATGCAACCAGTTTTTGCGCCAAGGCCATCGATTCAAAAAGAGGATCTTGATTTCTCCGGCGAAAATCCAACCGCGTAAAGTGAACCCTATTTTTGATCGGTTGTAGCCTCGAATATTTGGCTTGAACATGCTTTAACCATGCCCAAACCGCAAGCACCGTCCAGTATTTAGTCCCATTCTGTTGATAAGCGACAAGTAGATCGAGTGTTTAGACTTGGAGCATGCCTGAATTTGTAATTGCTGGCTTGAACCCAAACTTTATTGGGTACGAGCGCGGCTGGGAAATGCAACGCGAGATCCACTCGCAGGTTGCCTCAGGCGAAATAGACGACACAGTTTTGTTGCTAGAACACAGCAGCGTCTTTACGGCCGGTAAGCGAACGGAAGATTCTGAGCGGCCAACGGATGGTACACCCGTCATTGATGTTGATAGAGGCGGAAAAATCACCTGGCACGGCCCCGGGCAGCTTGTTGGCTATCCGATTATGAAGCTCCCTCAACCGATTGATGTCGTTGGTTATGTGCGTTGGCTTGAACAGGTACTTATCGACAGCATTGAAGAATTTGGGCTGAAAACCGAGCGAGTTGAAGGCAGAAGCGGCGTTTGGGCACCAATTGACGGCACACACGTGAAGGTAGCAGCCATTGGAATTCGTGTTGCAGAACACACGACCATGCACGGCTTTGCCTTGAACTGCAATAATTCTCTTGAGCCTTACGAAACAATAATTGCGTGCGGTATTAGAGATGCTAAAACCAGCACGCTCTCCGAGCTTCTAAAGAGGGAAATAACACCCGAAATGGCGGCACAAGTAATTCAGAAACACCTAACTCAGATTGGCAAGGTCACGCTTTGACACTTGATAAACCGGAAAGAAAACTTCTTCGAATCGAAGCAAGAAACAGTTCTGTGCCAATTGAAAAAAAGCCTGAGTGGATCAAGACCACCGCAAAAATGGGTCCTGAGTACCAAGCTCTCCAAGCATTGGTAAAAGGTGAGAACCTTCACACGGTCTGCCAAGAGGCCGGTTGCCCAAATATTTTTGAATGCTGGGAGGATCGCGAAGCAACGTTTTTGATTGGTGGCTCCCAGTGCACACGTCGTTGCGACTTTTGCCAAATCGATACCGGCAAACCCGATGCTTTCGATGCCGATGAGCCACGAAGAGTTGGCGATTCGGTTAAGAGAATGGAATTGCGCTACGCGACGGTAACTGGAGTAGCTCGAGATGATTTAGAAGATGAAGGCTCTTGGCTCTATGCAGAGACTATCCGTCAGATTCATCAACAGTCCCCCGGCACTGGAGTAGAAATTTTGGTCCCGGATTTTTCTGGCAAACCGGAACTCTTGCAAAAAGTATTCGACGCAAACCCTGAAGTATTTGCGCACAATGTTGAAACCGTACCGAGAATTTTCAAAGAAATTCGCCCGGCCTTTAGATATGATCGTTCACTCAATGTGATCGAACAAGCTAGAGACGCAGGACTTGTGACCAAATCCAATTTGATTCTTGGAATGGGCGAGACTCGAGAGGAAATTTCTCAGGCCATGCAAGATCTTTTTGATGCAGGCACAGACATTCTCACAATCACTCAATACCTTCGACCTACACCTAAGCACCACCCAGTATCAAGATGGGTAAAGCCAACTGAATTCGTTGAAATGAAAGAAGAAGCCGAGGAAATCGGATTCCTAGGAGTACTCTCTGGGCCTCTGGTGAGAAGCTCCTATCGCGCGGGCCGACTCTGGGCAAGTTCAATGGAGAAAAAGGGCCGAGAGGTTCCTGACCACCTAAAGCACCTTGCCGAGGCTGCGGCGCGCGATGGCTTCTCTCAGGCAGTTCACTAGATCTAAACCGATAGGCTTTAAAAATGGCTAAAGACGCAAAAAAGAGAAGCAACAAGGCACCGGGTCAACTTTCACAGATGATGACGGTCTACAAAATGACCGCTCAATACGATAAGACCTCGGTCCTTTGGGCCAGTCTCGGTTTTCTGGCAGCTCTTGCTGCTTTCATCGGTTTCTCGGTACTTACCTTCCCGGGTAACACACTCAACCTCATCATCTTTATCGTGATGGGTGCTTTGTTTGGTCTAATCATTGCGATGTTTATCATGGGGCGTAAGGCACAGAGCGCAGCGTATTCTCGAATCGCTGGTCAATTAGGCGCGGTTGGTGCCGTACTCGGAAACATTCGACGTGGTTGGCGCTCAGCTGAAATGCCAGTTGCAGTTAACCCGCGATCACAAGATGCCGTCTATCGAGCCATCGGCCCTGGTGGTGTTGTTTTAATTGGTGAAGGTGCTAGAACCAGAGTGAAGGTTCTCTTAGAGGATGAACGTCGCAAAGTTTCTCGAGTGGCACCGGGCGCGCCCGTTGAATTTGTTTACGTAACAAATGACAGTGAAGCTACCTCGCTACCGGATCTTTCAAAAACGCTTTACAAAATGAAGAAGTCGCTAAGTCGAGCCGAGATTTCTGTGGTTTCAAAGCGACTTGAGTCGCTTGGGATGAACATTCCTATCCCAAAGGGAATCGATCCATCAAAGCTTGGAAAGATGCGTCGCGGCTAATAAAAAGTTAGCGAAGCACCAATACTGTCTTCGCAGCCTTATCGTGCAGTCCGCGATTGTCGTTGTCCCAGATAACCGCAGGGATTACCAATAAAATCAGGCCGATTCGAATCAGTGAAGAAACTAAGCCCACGTGCGTGGCGCCTAATTTTTGAACTCGGATTCTGACCAGCATGTGACCAAAGCTGCTGCCAATGGTTGCAACCAAAAGCCATTGCTCCAACATGAAGATGCTCAGAGTTGCGGTGTTGTCCCCGGTAAAAAAGGCTCCCGAGACCATCAGTGCAATCCCCCAGTCAACAGCCAAGGCAATGACGCGGCGAGAAACTTTGGCCAACGAACCAGCTCCGGAGGCCGGTAACCCTAGCTTTTTGCCTGCCCAATTGGCCATATCAGTCATAAAAATCAGCCTAATTCAAAGTTTTTACATTGCTGAAACATTAAACGGCCAATCTCGACCCATGAGGCTAGGTAAACTTTTGGGGATGGCTTAAAGACACGCCAGGCTCCCCAATTCACCTTCGAAGGGAAATCTCTCTATGTTCAAGACCGCCTCAGAGGTTGTCAAGTACATCAAGGACAACGATGTTAAGTTCCTTGACGTTCGATTCACCGACCTACCTGGTGTGCAGCAGCACTTCAACCTTCCAGCAGCTCAGATTGACGAGCAGTTCTTCATTGACGGCCAGCTATTCGATGGTTCATCGATTCGTGGTTTCGCCTCAATCAATGAATCAGATATGCAGTTGATTCCAGATGTGACAACTGCCTACCTTGACGCATTCCGCGTTCAGAAGACTCTTTGCATGGTGTTCGATGTTTACAACCCACGCAATGGTGAGATCTACGGCCGCGACCCACGTCAGACTGCAAAGAAGGCTCAGGCTTACCTTGCAACAACTGGTCTTGCAGACACAGCGTTCTTTGCTCCTGAAGCAGAATTCTTCATCTTCGATGACGTTCGCTACGAATACAAGCAGAACGGTTCAATGCACTTCATCGATTCTGATGAAGCAGCATGGAACTCAGGTCGCGAAGAAATGGGTGGAAACCTAGCGAACAAGACCCCTTATAAGGGCGGTTACTTCCCTGTAACACCAACCGATAAGCACGCAGACATGCGCGATGACATTGTGTCTGAGCTTCTAGCTGTTGGCCTAGAGGTTGAGCGCAGCCACCACGAAGTTGGAACTGCAGGTCAGGGTGAGATCAACTACAAGTTCGACACTCTTCTTTCATCAGCAGATGACATCCTTAAGTTCAAATACATCGTGAAAAACGTTGCTGAGCGTTGGGGAAAGACTGCAACATTCATGCCGAAGCCACTTTTTGGTGACAACGGTTCAGGTATGCACGTTCACATGTCACTTTGGAAAGACGGAAAGCCTTTGTTCTACGACGAAGCAGGCTACGGCGGTCTTTCAGACATGGCTCGCTGGTACATCGGTGGAATCTTGAAGCACGCTCCATCTCTTCTTGCGTTCACCAACCCAACTGTAAACAGCTACCACCGTTTGGTTCCAGGTTTCGAAGCTCCGGTAAACCTCGTTTACTCTGCTGGAAACCGTTCGGCTGCTATCCGCATCCCGATGACAGGTACCAACCCAAAGGCAAAGCGTATTGAGTTCCGTGCGCCAGATGCATCTTCAAACCCTTACCTAGCCTTCGCAGCGATGCTGATGGCTGGTCTTGACGGAATCAAGAACCGCATCGAGCCACACGCTCCAGTTGACAAGGACCTTTACGAGCTGCCACCAGAGGAAGCAAAGCTTATTCCTCAGGTTCCTGGAAACCTTGAAGATGTTCTAAAGGCTCTTGAAGCAGACCATGACTACCTACTGCAGGGCGACGTGTTCACCAAGGACCTAATCGAGACTTGGATTGATTACAAGCGCGAGAAGGAAATCAAGCCTCTTGCTCTTCGTCCTCACCCATACGAGTTCGAGCTTTACTACGGCGTTTAATAGCCTAGGCATTGCAAAAAAAAGACCCCGCCGAAAAGCGGGGTCTTTTTATTCGTCTTTGGCTTCTTCTGAATTGCCAAAGAAGATTCGCTCATAGACGCTTCGAGCTCGCCTCGTGAAAGCCAGGTAATCATCTTCGAGTTGGGAAGCGCTTCCTCTTGGGTACTCGAGGATTCGTGCCATCCCCTCGAGCTGCCTGCGGTCTGTAGGTAGCACGTCGCTGCGTTTATTGGCCCAGAGCACGCTAGCCGATCTGAGCCTCGATGAAAGCAACCAAGCCTCGCTGAGGACGCGAGCATCGTGCTCCGCAATCAAGCCAACATTAACCATCGATTCCAGCGCGAGAAGCGTCTGTGGGGTTCTGATAGATGGGTGCTGGTTTCCGTGCTGCATCTGCAGCAATTGCACAAGCCACTCCACGTCACTTAGTGAGCCGCGGCCTAACTTCAGGTGCCTCTTTGGGTCTGCACCCAGAGGCAAGCGCTCGGTTTCAACTCTGGCCTTAATGCGACGAATTTCTACAACGGCTGTTTGGGCCATCTCAGTTGGATAGCGATATTTATTTATGAGTTCAAGAAATTCAGCTCGAAGCTCGGGGCTTCCAGCAATAGGCCTTGCACGCAATAGGGCCTGCGCTTCCCAAGTATTTGCCCAACGCTCGTAGTAGGCCGCATATGATTCGATTGAGCGAGCCACTGGACCGTTTTTTCCTTCGGGACGAAGATCCAAATCCAATTCGAACTCGAGAACTTGATCAGTGGTGAGGCGCTTCAGCTCCGAAATGATTCGTTCAGAAACTTTTTGTGCAACTTCTCCAGAAACACCTGGCTTTGTTTTATAAACGCACATTATGTCTGCGTCTGAGCCAAATCCTAATTCTTCACCGCCGAAACGACCCATCGCAATAATTCCGAAGTCTAAAATCTCTTTGACCGGGGCATCAGCGATGTCTGAGCCATCTATTTCGGTGGCAACCTCAAGCATGGCCCGAAGATAAACGGCACTCAGATCACTTAGGCCGGTAGATAGTTGAGCAATCGTGAGATCGCCAAGAACGGCTCCCATTGCAATTCGAAGAGTCTCACGACGGCGTATATTCCTGATCGAATTTGCTGCCGAATCAGAACTTTCGTGCCTAGAAATAACAGCGTCAAATTCGGCCGCCAGTTCCATGGCAGTCATAGGAATAAGATCTTCGGATTTTTCAAACCATGCAGCAGCTTCAGGGATGCGCTCAAAGAGGTTTGTTGCCAAACGGCTATTCGAAAGCACCTGAGTCATTCGCTCAGCTGCTCCAGATGTATCTCTGAGCATTCTGAGATACCAGTGCGAGTCACCAAGATCTTCACTCAGGCGCCTAAACGCCAATAACGCTGCGTCTGGATCAGAGCCTTCAGAAAACCATTGAAGCAGAACAGGAAGCAATTGTTTTTGAATCACTGCTCTTCTAGACAAACCAGAAGTTAGTGCAGCTATGTGATCAAGGGCACCCTTCGGATCATCAAAGCCAATCGCATGCAATCTGTCTCTAACTTGATCAGAGCTCAGAGAGAGTGAATCATCACCCAGTTTTGAAACGGCAGATAAAAGTGGACGGTAAAAAATTTGCTGATGTAAAGCCCGAACTTCTAGCTTCACGCTCTCCCACTTAGAAATAAGCTCTTCAGCAGTCAACTTCAAATCCACGGCTCGAGCCAATGCCCTGCGCTTGGTTTCTGAGGTTGGCATTAGGTGCGTTCTGCGCATATCCGACATTTGAATTCGGTGCTCAAGAAGCCTTAGAAACTTATAGTGTTTTGAGAATTCGTGTGCCTCACTGCGACCGATGTAGCCACCTTGAGAAAGAGCTTCAATCGCAGAAATCGTATCTCGTTGATGCACTGATGTATCTGTTCGCCCATGTACAAGCTGCAGAAGTTGAACGGTGAACTCGATATCTCGAAGCCCACCGGGTCCTAATTTAATTTGAAGATCAATCTCATTTGCGGGTATGAAATCGGTCACTCTCTCGCGCATTTTCTGAACAGATTCAACAAAATTTTCGCGAGAAGCAGAGCTCCAAACCTTTGGAGAAAGTGCTTCCACATAGCGCTCGCCTAGTTGTATGTCCCCGGCCAACGGTCTCGCCTTTAGCAGTGCCTGAAACTCCCAACTCTGCGCCCATCTTTCGTAGTAGGCGACGTGAGATTCAAGTGTTCTAACTAGCGCGCCAGATTTACCTTCGGGCCTTAGATTTGGATCCACCTGCCAGAGCATTGGTTCACTCGAGGTGCCATCCATAGCACGCATCATGCGCGTTGCTAATTTTGTGGCAATCTCAACCGAACGTTGCGAATCCACATCTTCCGAGCGCGCCTCGGCAACATAAATTACATCTACGTCAGAAATATAATTGAGCTCACGGGCACCACATTTACCCATGGCAATTACAGCCAAGGACGTTGCATCGACATCTTCTTTAGAGAAAACACCATGCTCTGTCGTGAGTATCAATTCAGCTCTGGCCACAAGCAGCCCTGCTTCTATAGCGGCAGCTGCTATGTCAGAAAGAGCCGCCGCGACGCTCGGTTGCCCAGCTTGAGGGTCTGACTGAGTCAAATCAAAAATTGCGATTTTGAGAAGTTCTTTGCGATAGGCAATTCGAAGTGCATTCCAAATTTCTGAGGCTTCAAAGCCCTGGGTCAAACGTGGTTGCACCTCAGAAACAACCTGGTTTTTGTAGGCTTCGGTATCAAGCAAAGCGTGCGGCTTCTCAAATAGTTCAAGATTCTGCGGGTGTCTCATCACAAAATCGGTCAGTGCAGATGATGCACCAAGCAAGGCGCAAAGTCGCCTAGCAGAATCATCTTTTTTTAGAAGGTGTTTCACCTTTGCAGGGTGTGCAGAAGCTAAATTCAGAAGGGCAACCAAAGCCTGGTCAGGGTCAGCAGCGGCACCGATGGCCGCAAGGGCCGACCTACCAGAATCTCCAACTAGTTTGACCAGCTCATCTAGTTTGGTAATGGTTCCGCCAAGGTCAACGAAACCAAACTTCGCTAATTGAGATAACCCTAGGGACCTGTCGATTGCCATTCTGGCGCACGTGACTTTCTATAGAGTTTCGAGGTTCTGCTTCAACTCGAATGGAGTAACCTGGGCACGATACTCGCTCCACTCGCGTCGCTTATTTGCAAGAACATATGAGAAAACTTCCTCACCTAATGTCTCGGCTACAAGTTCTGATTCTTCCAACTTACGAATTGCGTGATCCAAGCTCTGCGGCAGTGGCTGAATACCCATCGCCCTGCGCTCGGCGTCATTTAGTGACCACACGTTATCTTCAGTCTCTGCAGGAAGCGGATACTCCTCTTCGATTCCCTTGAGCCCAGCATTCAAAAGAAGTGCGTACGCCAAGTATGGGTTTGCAGCCGAATCGATGGCCCGGTACTCGATGCGAGAAGAGTTGCCTTTATCTGGCTTGTAAAGCGGAACACGAATAAGTGCAGAGCGGTTGTTGTGGCCCCAACAAACGAAGCTCGGTGCCTCACCGCCACCCCAAAGGCGCTTATAAGAATTTACATACTGATTTGTCACCGCAGTGATTTCAGGAGCGTGCTTCAGAAGACCAGCGATGAAGTGCTTTGCAGTTTTAGAAAGGTGGTACTGAGAACTCGGATCAAAGAACGCGTTTGTGTCACCTTCAAAAAGAGACATGTGGGTGTGCATGCCAGAGCCCGGGTGCTGAGTGAATGGCTTCGGCATGAAAGTGGCGTAGACACCCTGTTCGATTGCAACCTCTTTGATTACAGTTCGGAAGGTCATGATGTTATCGGCCATGGTCAAGGCATCTGCATATCGCAAGTCGATTTCGTTTTGACCAGGGCCACCCTCATGGTGACTAAATTCAACAGAAATGCCAAGCTGCTCGAGCATTGAAACAGCGCGACGTCGGAAATCGTGCGCGGTACCACCAGGAACGTTGTCGAAATATCCAGCGTTGTCTACCGGGACCGGTTCACCCTTTGCATCTAGCTGGGTGGATTTCAAAAGATAAAACTCGATTTCAGGGTGGATGTAGAACGAGAAACCTCGATCTGATGCCTTAGCTAGAGCTCGGCGCAAAACATTTCTTGGGTCGGCAGCGGCCGGCTGTCCGTCTGGAGTTTGGATATCGCAAAACATTCGCGCGGTTGGATCTATTTCCCCGCGCCAAGGAAGAATCTGGAATGTGCTCGGGTCTGGCTGGGCCAGCATATCGGCTTCATAGGTTCTGGCTAGGCCCTCGATGGCCGAACCGTCAAAACCCAAACCCTCAGCAAAAGCGCCTTCCACCTCAGCAGGGGCGATGGCCACTGACTTCAATGTTCCGGCAACGTCGGTAAACCAAAGCCTCACAAACTTGACGCCACGTTCCTCGATTGTACGAAGTACAAAATCGCGCTGTCTTTCCATGGGGAAATCCTCTCTCTTGCTCCTACTAGGCTAATGGTTATGCCGAAAGTTCGCCTAGCTCTGGCTCAGACCAACCCTGTGGTTGGCGATATTGCCGCGAATACCGAAGCAGCGTTGGCCGTCATCAAACAAGCGGCGCAGAATGGCGCAAATCTAGTACTTTTTGGCGAGATGGCCATTACCGGGTATCCGATTGAAGATTTAGCTGCACGAGAATCATTTGTCACTGAGGCGTCTTCCGCGACCAGAGATTTGGCCAACCAATTGGAAAAATCAGGATTGGGTGACATCTGCGTTGTGATTGGCCACCCTGCTTTGGCCCCTGAGCGCGATTCTCGCAGTTGGGCACTGGCTCAGAACTGCGCATCGGTTTTGCTGGGCGGCAATGTGATTGGCAAATATGCCAAGCACCACCTGCCTAATTACTCTGTCTTCGATGAATACAGAATCTTTGTCCCTGGCGATGAACTACTCAGCTTTGAGTTCTTAGGGCTAAAGTTCTCAACTCTGATTTGCGAAGACATTTGGCAAACTGGCGGTCCTGTCGCCCAGTTAAAAACAAGCAACACAGATGTAGTGCTTGTGCTAAACGGCTCACCATTCGAAATAGATAAAGATGATCGTCGCCTTGAACTCGTGCGCGATTTAGCCACCTCTAACAACACAGCTGTGGCTTACGTAAACCTCGTTGGTGGCCAGGACGATTTAGTTTTTGACGGAGATTCCCTTGTGGTTAATTCCAAAGGAGACCTAATCGGACGCGCATTGCAGTTTCAAGGCGATTTGATATTTTTCGACGTAGCGGCAAAAAACGATGTTCAAATTGTTGGCGAGCCTCGAATTACTAAAAACGTTGATCACGAACAAATCTGGAACGCCTTGGTCTTGGGACTACGTGATTACGTGGGAAAAAACGGATTTAAATCTGTGCTACTGGGACTTAGCGGTGGAATCGACTCAGCAGTTTGCGCGGCCATTGCGAGTGATGCAATTGGTGCAAACAACGTTTATGGAGTTTCAATGCCAAGCAAGTACTCTTCATCTCACTCAATGAGTGATGCTCAGGATTCTGCTGAACGAATTGGCTTGAATTTTAGAAGTGAGTCAATCGAGACAATGGTTGAAGCATTCGAATCACAACTGGCAATAAACGAGATTGCAGCAGAGAACCTGCAGGCGCGAATGCGTGGAGTCACGCTAATGGCGATAAGCAATTCTGAAGGTCATCTGACCCTAACCACGGGCAACAAGACAGAGTTGGCTGTTGGCTACAGCACAATTTACGGAGACTCAGTAGGTGGATTCGCGCCGATAAAAGACGTGGAGAAAACCCTAGTTTGGCAATTGGCAAAATGGCGAAATGCTGAGGCACAGCGAAATGGCGAAACCCCTCCCGTTCCCGAAAACTCCATTTCAAAGCCACCTTCAGCAGAGTTGCGCCCAGACCAAACCGATCAGGATTCACTTCCAGAGTATGAATTACTTGATGCACTGCTTGATGCTTACATTGAAGAACGTCTTGGACGTGACGAAATTATTAAGCTTGGATTCGAGCCGACTGTCGTAGACAGAATTATCACGCTTGTAGATCGCGCTGAGTGGAAGCGCCGACAAGGTGCTATTGGTCCGAAAATCACTGGAATGGCATTTGGCAGAGATCGAAGACTACCTATCACTAATCACTCGAATAAACGCTAAACATAGGAGCTAAAAATGGCAGCAGACAAGTTAATCTCTAGCGGTGGTCCGTGGGAATCAGTCATCGGTTACTCACGGGCGACTGTTGCCGGAGAGTACGTTCATGTTTCTGGCTCAACAGCAACGGTAGATGGTGAACTTCAGTGCAAGGGTGACGCCTATGGCCAGACCCTTGTGGCTCTGAACGAGGTTATTGCCAAAGCGTTAGCACAGGTTGGCTACAGCCTTGCAGATGTAGTTCGTTCACGCGTTTATCTTGCTAACGCAGATGACATGGACGCGGTTGGTAAAGCTCACGGCGAAGTATTTGGAGAGATTAGACCGGCCGCAACGATGCTGGCAGGGATTCAATTCATAAATAAGGAAATGCTGATTGAAATCGAAGTTGACGCCTGGAAGCGTGCCTAATAAATGAATTTCAGCCCAAAACTAGTGCGAACCACTCACCTTCGTGAATTTAAGGATTCTGCACAAAAGTTCAGCTGCCTGACAAGTTACGATCACCTAACTGCCGGAATATTTGACGAAGCGGGTATCGAAGTTATTCTGGTCGGCGATTCGGCGGCAAACAATTCTCTGGGTTATTCAAGCACTCTTCCGATCACTGTTGATGAAATTATTATTTTTGCGCGAGCAGTGGCAACTGCAACTAGGCGAGCACTCGTTGTTGTTGACATGCCTTTTGGTTCTTATGAGACTGGTCCGGCTGAGGCGCTGAAAAACGCAATCAAAATTATGAAAGAAAGTGGCGCAGCGGCTGTAAAACTTGAAGGCGGCGTTAGAAGTGCAAGCCAAATCAAAGCAATTGTTGATGCCGGCATCCCTGTTATGGCGCATATCGGTTTCACTCCGCAGAGCGTAAATGGTCTCGGGGGTTTCAAGGTGCAAGGTCGAGGTGATGCGGCAACGGAATTGCTTGAAGATGCGAAGGCAGTTGAAGCAGCAGGGGCCTTTGCTGTTGTTCTAGAAATGACACCAGCTCCGATTGCCGCAGAAATAACCAAAGCACTGGGTATTCCAACAATCGGAATAGGTGCGGGAGCACAAACAGATGGTCAGATTTTGGTGTGGACTGATTTTGCTGGACTAAATGGTGACAGAGTGCCAAAGTTTGTGAAGATTTACGCAAACCTGCGTGAGCAGCTACTTAAAGCAGCACAGGACTTTCGAGCAGAGGTCGCAAACGGTTCATTTCCTTCAAAGGAAAATACTTTCGAAAACTAGCGGTTCAGTTTTTTTCTGATTGCTCGTCTTCTAATCTCCAAGCAGCCGCCCGTTGGGCAATAATTTCAGGGGCCTTCTCTGCTTGTTCGCGAGAATCAAACGGGCCGAGTCGATATAAAGCCAAAGATTGTTTGCCGGTTTCAACCTGACCCGTATGGGTGTTAAACCAGTACTGAACTCTGTCATCTTGCATAGACTGAACTCTATGCCACGCGATTCAAAAACCGGACATCTGGTTCCAGGAAAAATCAGCCCAACAAGACCAGTGCCAGCCCAAATTGCTAGGCCTGAGTACGTTGGTAAACCGGCTCCAGCTAAGAACATCAAAGGTGATGTTCGAACCGCCCAGGAGATTGCAAAAATTCGAGCCGCTGGAAAAATAGCGGCCCAAGCCATTGAATTGGTTGGCTCACATGCAAAACCAGGCGTATCCACCGATGAGCTTGATCGTATTGGTCATGAGTTTCTCATCGCAAACGGAGCCTACCCATCAACACTCGGTTACCGCGGTTACCCAAAATCACTTTGTTCTTCGGTCAATGAAGTCATCTGCCATGGTATCCCCGACGATACGATTCTTGAAGACGGAGACATCGTAAACATTGACATAACCGCATTCAAAGATGGGTTTCATGGCGATAGTAACCAAACTTTCTTAGTCGGCGAAGTGGAGCAAGAGGTTCAAGATCTTGTTCTACGAACCCGAGAGGCCATGATGCGAGGCATCAACGCCGCCTTACCTGGGCGCCAAATCAACATCATTGGCCGTTCCATCGAGGCTTATGCCAAGCGTTTCAACTATGGAGTTGTTCGAGACTTCACTGGCCACGGGATTGGAGAATCGTTCCACTCTGGTTTGGTAATCCCGCACTACGACTCGGCTCCCCTTTACGGCGATGAAATAAAGGTGGGCATGGTTTTCACAATTGAACCGATGCTAACTCTTGGTACCCACGAATGGGATATGTGGTCTGACAATTGGACCGTAACCACAAAGGACCGAAGTATCACCGCTCAGTTTGAACACACCATTGCAATCACTGAGGATGGTCCAGAGATTTTGACGCTTTCATAGGAAAATATACAAATCATGAGTAAACGCGCCATTGGCATTGACATCGGCGGTACCGGAATAAAAGGTGCCCTAGTAGACCTAAAAACCGGCAACTTAATTGGCGAACGCCTAAGGGTTGAAACTCCACCAGGCGGAAAACCAGATGACATTGCACAGGTCGTCAATCAACTAGTCCAAGCGATTCCAGATGCTTCGAAAAATACTCCGGTTGGAATATGTTTTCCTGCGGTAGTTCAACACGGAGTCACAATGTCGGCCGCGAATGTCTCTGATGAATGGATTGGTCTAGATGCCGATCACTTATTCGAATCGGTTTTGAATCGCATTGTGCACGTTGTAAACGATGCAGACGCAGCTGGGTACGCCGAAATCAAGTACGGTGCCGGTAAGCGCCGCGAAGGTCTTGTAATCATGACCACTTTAGGAACGGGAATCGGTACCGCACTTTTTATGAACGGAAAATTGGTGCCGAATGCTGAACTTGGGCATCTTGAAATCGGTGGCGTTGATTACGAAACAAAGGCGTCCTTTGCAGCAAAGGAGCGAGACAAACTCTCATGGCAAAAGTGGGCAGATCGTTTGCAGGTCTACTATGGCCAAATAGAAAAACTTTTTTCGCCAGACCTGATCATCGTGGGTGGTGGCGTTTCAAAAGAGCACGCCAACTTCTTACCTCTACTTAATTTGAAAACAGAGATTTTGCCGGCGGTAAAGCGAAATAACGCGGGCATATTGGGCGCTGCAGCATTAGCAAATAAAAACCTTAGATAGAAGGTGGATGGGCCGGCTATTACGCCGGGTTCTGTAACTGTTGCCAGTTGACGATCATCTATCTAGGGGTGCTGTTACCAACACCCTCGAGCGGCCTACCCGAGAACAAAAGCGAGCAGCTTTATGCATTCTCTGTCTGACCTTGCTCCAAGCGAGGTTTACCTAGCTGAGATGCTCACGCATCCCACTGGTGGTCTCTTACACCACCGTTTCACCCTTACCGATTTCTCGGCGGTTTACTTTCTGTTGCACTTTCTCGCGGGTTACCCCGGGTGGTTATTAGCCACCGCCGTGCTCTTTGGAGCCCGGACGTTCCTCGACATTGCTGTCGCGACCGTCTTGCCGACCCATCCAATTTAAGAATACTTGACAGGCAAGTGGGCTACAACGAAAAACTACAGGTGACTGGTTGAGTTGACCGTCAACACCTCAGCTGCTTGATCGCCCCAAAACCTAAGAATTGAAATAGAACAAGGTGAAATCTGAGGTACCCAGTACGCCGAAGTACCCCCGGATAGGGCGTTTCGAATAATTCCGCGGATAGGCATAACGTGGCTCACCACAGCAACCGTTCGACCCACGTTTTCATTGACAATTTGCTCTAGCCCAGAAATCACTCGTTCGTTGAAGACTTCTAACGACTCACCATTAGGCGGAGCGGCATCCCAAGAACCTTGCCAATTAGCAAATTCCTCTGGCCACTTAGATCGAACCTCATCGTTAGTGTGTCCATCCCAGTCGCCAAAAGAAATTTCGGCGATGTTTTCATTCAATTCAACCGACAAACCCAACTCATTCGCAATGATATTTGCAGTATCTACTGTGCGCTGAATTGGAGAAGCAACAATTGCAGATACAGGGCTCAAATAAGACCATGGGCCGTCATTTCCTATTTGCTTCAGTGCGCTTGCAGCCATTCGAGCGTCTAAGCGTCCGGCCTCG
>CAEZVD010000004.1_pt1 | contig 18830 bp, 17 predicted proteins | sample 7264661 | NCBI WGS metagenome assembly CAEZVD01 (sample SAMEA6813847, study PRJEB35770) | uncultured Rhodoluna sp. | biome: Freshwater; feature: Freshwater reservoir; material: water | place: Czech Republic | collected 2017-05-23 | depth 0.5m m
GCCCATCGGTGAATCGGCAACGAAAGGCTTAGGTCCAAGGGGTTTGTTTGTCCGAGTTTATGCACGCGCGCAAGTTCTTCTAGCTCTGCCCAGATTTCATTTGTGGTTTGCATAACTTCGGCAAAATTACCCTTTGGCACTCGAGGCTCCCACTCCTCTTCTCGCCTTGCTTCGTAAACAAGTGCTGCTGCCATGGCGGCTAGTCCTGCCGGATCTAATTTGTTCCAAACACCTTCCCTCAAGCATTCTGAGATTAGGAGGTCTCTTTCGCCGTAAATTCGAGCAAGGGTTTTTCCTGGTTCAAGAACTTCATAGTCACCATCCCCGATGTGGATGTAATTTAAGTCAGAAAGCATGTCGCAAATTTTGTCGAAGGTTTTTGCAACCTGATTTGTTCGGCCCTCAATCTGAGAAATGATGGACTCGAGCTCACGACTTAGCTTGAACCAACGCTCACCCCAGCGGGCATGGGCTTCTCGCTCGTTACATGAGTGGCAAGGATGCGAGCGCATGTCGCGTTTCAATTGATTGAGTCGCTGCTCCTGTAGGTGACGACCTTTACTTTGCCGAAGGTCTTTTCCTCGGTCAGCTCGGGTTCTTGAAGCTGAGAGCGCTCTTTCGATGTCAGTTATTTCTCGTCGTAGCTTTGCATATTCAACAAAGTCGCCTTGGTGGCATTCCATGGCTTTTTCATAACCGTCAAGAGAAACCTGTTTTTCTCTAATTCCCCTTGCAAGTCCTACTACAGAACGGTCGGCTTGAAACTGAGCGAAGGATGTTTCAAGAACTTCTCTTGAACGTTCTCTACCGAAGGCTTCAAGAAGATTTACCGACATGTTGTAGGTGGGTCTAAAAGGACTAACTAGTGGATAGGTTCGTTTGCTGGCTAAGCCGGCAACGCTGTTTGGATCTAGATTGGCACTCCACTGAATTACGGAGTGGCCTTGAGTGTCAATTCCTCTTCGGCCTGCACGTCCTGTCAGCTGCGTGTATTCACCTGGCGTGAGATTGACTCGGCCTTCGCCATTGAATTTATCCAAACGCTCAAGCACAACGGTACGAGCTGGCATGTTTATGCCCAGAGCCAATGTCTCAGTTGCAAACACAACTTTTACTAATTTTCTTAGGAAGAGTTCTTCAACAACTTCTTTGAAGGCAGGAAGCATGCCAGCGTGATGGGCTGCCACACCTCTTTCAAGTCCGCTGAGCCACTCAAAATAGCCAAGGGTAGAAAGGTCTTCATCGGGTATGTTGTAGCACTTTTCTTCAACTAAACGGCGAATTTCTTGTTTCTCTTCAGTTGTAGTCAAGCGAATATTATGACTCTGGCAAGCCTTCACTCCGGCTTCACAACCGGCTCTAGAGAAAACAAAGAAAATAGCAGGAAGTAAATCCTCATCTTCAAGGATCTCTACGATGTCAGGCTTAGAGATCCTTTGAATCTGCCTCTCGTGCCCCTTGAATGAACCGTAATCGTTTCGTCTGCCTCGATTTGGTTTGTTGATGGGGTTTCGCATTTTGCTCGCGTGCATTTGTGCAAGCTCTGGATTCACCCTTGGGTCTTTTGATGTTTCGTCAAACAGTTCAAGCATTTCGTCGCCAAACAAAACATGTTGGTTTAGCGGCACAGGTCTAATTTCAGAAACGATGATCTCTGTATCACCTCGCACCTCGTCTAGCCAGGCACCAAATTCCTCGGCATTTGAAACAGTTGCACTTAAAGAAACTATCTTTACGTCTTTAGGCAGGTGCAGGATTACCTCTTCCCAGACCGCTCCCCTGAATCGATCGGCAAGGTAGTGCACCTCGTCCATGACCACGTACCCCAAAGTGATTAGAGAATTTGAATTCGCATAAATCATGTTTCGCAGCACCTCAGTAGTCATCACAACTATCTGGGCATCTGAGTTTTGGTTGGAATCACCGGTAAGCAAACCAACCCGCTCCGCGCCATACCGTTTTGTCAGTTCGGCAAATTTTTGATTGCTGAGAGCTTTTATTGGCGTTGTGTAGAAAACTTTCAGGTTTTTCTCGATAGCCAAGTGGATTGCAAATTCTCCGACAATTGTTTTTCCTGCACCAGTGGGAGCGGCGACTAAGACGCCTTTGCCTTTTGCCAAGGCTGTGCATGCCTGTTCCTGAAAAAGATCCATAGGAAACTTGAGAAGTTTTGCAAAGCTCTCAATTGAGGGGCTCTTTGATTTAAGTTTTGCTTTGGCAAATCGCTCAGCGGGGCTGAGCACTTCTTCAGTCATCGTTTCCGTTTTCATTTGAGAGCTCTAGGTCGAACTTTGAGACTTTCTTCGCCAGGCGTCTGTCGTTTATGTAGGTGACGGCTGCCGCTAAGAAATATAGGCAAATTAGTGGAATCATCACCAAGAACATAGACATTGGGTCAGCGGTTGGAGTTGCCAGCGCTGCAATTACTGCAATCACAAAAACAGCTAGTCTCCAGGATTTGAGAATGCTGCTGGCTGTCAATAGCCCGGCAAGATTTAACATCACCAGAACTACTGGCAGAACAAATGCCAAACCAAAGACTAAGAGAATTCGAATTGTGAACAAAATGTACTCATTGGCATTTATAACGTTCGCCGTGCCCGTTGGCGTAAAGCCAATCAATGTAGACACAAAGCCTGGCAGTGAAATCCAGGCCAACCAGCAACCAGTTAGAAAAAGCGGCACCGCAGTGAAAACAAATCCGAGCGTGAATCGTCTTTCGCGTTTCTTAAGCCCAGGTGTCACAAAGGCCCAAAGATTGAAAATCCAGATTGGGCTGGTCATTAGAACGCCTAAAAATATTGAGACCTGCAATTGCAGGTCAAATGCGCCAGCCACAGTTCCAATGTTCAGAGTGGCATTCACACCCTGCCTGTTTGCTAGATCAACAACTGGCTTTTGAAGAATTTGAAATACCGGTTCAAAAAGAAACCAACCAGCGATGCTGCCGGCGAATATAAAAATGGCAGACCAAAAAAGACGATTTCTAAGTTCTTTTAGGTGACCGCCGAGGCTCATTTTGCCATCGGGGTTTTTGTTTTTAGCCATGTTTGTAGCCGATGAAGCAACTTTTAGTTGCTTGAAGACGCCTCATCCTTTGGCTTGTCGTCAGACTTGATTTCTTTTTTGAAGATGCGCATAGATTGCGCAAGGCTCTTAGCCAAGCCAGGAAGCTTTGGGCCACCCCAAAGCAGCAAGACGATAACAAGGATGATGATCCATTCCCAGCCGTTTAGACGCATCAGTTGAACCTGCTTTCATTTGGGTCAAATCTCTTCAAAGACGCTATAAGCCTACGCTGTCGAAGCTGGTCTTTCTTGATTCTTGCCTTGACTAAAAGCTTGCGTCTTGCGGCCACCGCGGCTTGGTCTACCAGAATCGAATTCTCGGGTGCGGAAAGCACCGGCTTGTCCTCGAGGGCTTTAGCCAGGGCCTCGAGTTTGCCGCTCATTCTTTGAAGTTGGTGAGCTGCCGACATCATGCGGTTAAACAGCGATTTCAGAATCAGCCCAAGCACAGTAATTGAAGCCAAAGAAAGACCAATCCATAGCCAGAGCAGAAAAGTTTGATTCATCAGTCTTGATCTTCCAGAGGTTCTTCGAGTTCTTCTCCCAAGGCTTTGAGAGCATATTTCTTTACGATTTCGCGTGCCTCGGCAGGTTCGATCACTCTGGCCGCGCCACCGTACTTGGCAATCAATCTGCCAATGTTAGGCAAATGCCCCACCTGAATCTCGGCTCGAACCAATCCTGCTGAGATTTCAGCTGGTTCCGATACCGATCTAAATTCCGAGATCAATCGATAGGCCTCAGGCTGTACTTCTACCAAGACACGGGTGTCAGAGGCCTCTGCAACGTAGAGGGAATCTTCAATTTCAGAAATTTGCCTAGCTGGGCCCGAAAGATCTTCATCAAGAACTTCGATTGAGCGCATTCGATCTAGTTTGAAGTTTCTTACTTCCTCGTGAATTGGGCAATATCCGCGTAGGTACCAACCGTCTGCTCGGGCATCAATACGAAGCGGTTCAATGGTTCGGATTGCACGTTCGCTTTTTTGATTTATGTACTCGCAACTTATTTGCTTGCCATTCAAGATCGCACGCCTGATCAGGTCTCCGCCAGCTTTAGAGCTGCCAGGCCTTAATTCAACAAGCGGATTGATGCCCCGTACACTGCCCGAAGCAAGGATCTGTTGGAGATTCGAAAGCTCTTGGTCGTTTTGGAAAGCGGGAATTGTTGCTAAATAGTTAAGACCAGCGGCTATTGCAGAGACCTGGCGTGTCGAGAGGCGAGGCACATCTTTGACAACCAAATTATCGACCAGCGACAGATTTCCGTTGTCTTCAAGTTCATCAATGTCAATTAGAAAGAACCATCGCTCAAACCCAGACACCTCGGCACGGGCGTCATTAATTGACCTAACTACTTTGTGTAGGTACTTGGGCTCTAATTCAAAATGTTCGGCGGCCTCCACAAGTGAAACTGGCCCTCTATTCTGCAGAAAACCAACCAGAGCCAGCATGAAGTTGTAGCGATCTTCGCCATTGAAATTGTTGAGTTTAGGCATGATCCGAGGCCACCTTTGCAAATCCTTGAGAGATTATCTCAACCAATTTTTGTGGCTTCACAACTTTAATTTCACCGATGAAGTCCCTGAGCTCTTCTGCGAGCAATTCCAAATCCATATAGTTGAATCGGACAATTCCATCTGAGGCGGCCTCATCATCTAAATGGAAATGAAACCAAGCGTGAGAATCTTTGGTTACATGCAATTCGCAAATTTGCTCAGAAACGTGGTTTTTTAGCGATTGGTTTGCATTTTCAACATCTGTTTCTGCAGGTGCGTCGAACTTTCTTTCAACTTCACCATCTTTTGTAACTGAAACCTTCGAAATAATTCTTTTCAAGAGAAAGTTTCTGACTTCTTTTCTATCTAAATCAAAGCACTGTAGAAGCCACTGCCCATCCACGTTTTGTAGCGACCAAGGCTGGACCCTTCTTTTTGATACTTCACCGTTGGCTTTTCGGTAACTGAAGCTGATCTCAAACCTGTTGTCAATGGCCGATGCAAGAGGTAAAAAACTTGGCTCGTGCGTTTGAATCCTAGGTGCAAAACCAGTCAAATCCGATGCTGCTTGCTCTACACCCAGAGCCCTAAGCCTGACTAGAGCTTGGCTCGCATCAGATTGCAGTGAAGCCTGCGACCACACTTGGGATGCCAGGGTTAGAAGCTGCAATTGTTTTGCACTTAATTCAAAGTGCTGGGGCCAGATAAATGTGTCATCGGCAATTACGTAGCACATTTCTTCGGCATCGGCATTTGGATTCTTTATGTAAATCTGGATGCCAGTGTCTCGAAGATCTGTCTTATCTCTCTCAAACATTCGATGCAAAGCGTCTTCTGCTGTGCCTGCTTTGATCGCTTCTATATATGCAGGGATTGCCCTAAACAGTTCAGCCTTGGTCAAACCGCGTTCGGCGTAAAGCAAGGCGCAGGTTAGTTGCAGCAGGCGTTCTGATTTATCTGACTTGGCTGGTTGCCAAGGCTGTTCGATAATTTCTGCCATCTGCTCCCCCAACTTGTTTCTAGTTTGCTGGTTTCGTGGTGCCTAGAACATCTATAACAAAGATAAGCGTCGAGTTCGCAGGAATGCTTCCTTGTGCCTGATCTCCGTATCCCTCGGCTGGCGGAATAACCGCAATCACCTGAGAGCCAACGGTTTGGCCATCAAGAGCCTTGATGAACCCCTCAATCAGCTGGCCTTGACTCAGTTGAAACTGAGCTGGTTGGCCGTTGTCCCATGATGAGTCAAACTTTTCTCCACCCCACACAAAACCTGAGTAGTGGATAGTAACTTTGTCGCCTTGTGCGACTACCTCACCGCTTCCTTTGATCAAGGTTGACACCTTGAATTCTGTGGGTGCATCGGTTTTCAACTGAGTGATGCCGGGTGTGCCATTTGCGGCTCGCACCACTGAAGGGAATCCCGACTCTGCAGGCTGCGCAGTACCGACAGCATAAGGAAGGTAAACCCGGCGAATGTCAATCACGTAAACAACAGAATCGTCTTTGCCAATGCCGCTCTCTGGATTTCCTTGTGACTCATGTGCGAAGCTCGCCGGAAAAAGGATTGCAATTCTTGAACCCTGCTTAGCACCAGAAAGTGCGTGGCAGAAGTCTGGGTATGCGCCACTGACGATGCTTTGAGAGACAGAATCAGTGCCATCGAATTTAGTTGCTTGAAGGCTCTCGCCAGTAGCTCCGTTTAAAGCCATGAAATCAAGTTCGATGAATTGGTCACCGGTGAATGCCGGCCCTGATCCTTCATTCAAAATTTTGCTTTCAATCTTGTCGCTAGTAAGAGGAGTCTCAAATTCAGCAACCGGTACAGTGCCGTACCCACCCTCAACCTTGATCTTGTCTACGTTGCTACCGCCGGTCAATGCGTCGCAGGTAGATGTGATTCCAGCAAATTGTTCGTTTGAGCCAGATGCACAGGCACCAAGGCCAAGTGACAGGGTTGCTGCTGTGAAGATGGCAATTAATTTACGCAATGGTTTTTCTTTTCTGTTTGGAACCTGGTTAGGGCTGGTCAATTCGTGCCTCGGCAGCAGCCTCGGCGCTTCTGATTGTCTTACGAAGTTTTTTGTCTGAAACTTTTCTTTCACCCATATGCTCTGGGTTCCAGGCTGATAGGTCTTCGTCACTGAATTCTGGTTTGTTTTTGGTTTTGAAGTTAGGTGCCGCGCTGCCAGGCGCCATGCGTCTAGCTGTAATTAAGAACCCAGTGTGACCAATCATTCGGTGTTCCGGTCTTACTGCAAGACCTTGAAGATGCCAGCCACGTACCATTGACTCCCAGGCTTCTGGTTCGTTGAAGTGCCCGCTCGACTTGAGTGCCTCGGTGAATCTCGAAAGTTGAGTGACAGTTGCAACGTAACCGATGATTAGACCACCTGGCACCAAGGCGCTTGCACACTCTTCAACACATTCCCAAGGAGCGAGCATGTCGAGAACAATTCTGTCTACAGAACCCGGCTCCTTCTTAAGCGGCAATTGCTCCTGTAGGTCACCGATGTGGATATTCCAGCTGGAGGGCACGATGCCAAGGTTGGTCGCTACGTTAGCTTTTGCGATATCGGCAAATTCCTCTCGACGCTCGAAAGAGTCAAGTGTTCCGTGATCACCAATTGCACGCAATAAATACATGCTTAGACCACCAGAACCTACACCCGCCTCAACAACTCGAGCTCCCGGAAAGATATCTCCCATGGTTACGATTTGCGCGGAGTCTTTTGGGTAAATGATTGCTGCGCCTCGTGGCATTGACAAAACAAAGTCACTTAGCAACGGCCTGAAAGCCAAATACTCGATGCCGGTCTGGTTTACAACAACTGACCCTTCAGGCTTCCCAATAATTTCATCGTGCAATAAATCGCCACGGTGGGTACCAAACTTTTCACCAGCGCGCAGCGTGATGGTGTTCAATCTTCCCTTGGGTCCGGTTAGCTGAACCCTATCGCCTTCACGAAAAGGTCCAGTGGGCAATTTGGCCTTCGAAATTGGTTGATTCATCTGTTCCTAACTAAAAAGCTTTTGTAGATCTTTAACGCGCACACCCTCAAGAGTCGGCCAAAGAATTCGTCCTGGAATATTTGGAATTTCAACAAAGTTGGGAATTCCTACCGCTTTGGTTCCGGCGGCTTCCGCTGAACGCAATCCAGTATTGGAATCCTCAAACGCTACACAATCTTCTGGGCGAACGCCTAGTAATTCGGCTGCCTTCAAATAAGGATCGGCAAAAGGTTTTCCGCGAGAAACATCATCTCCCCCAACAATCACATCAAATGCCTTGAAGGGAATTTTGTTGACTACTTCTTCAGCCATCCGGTGAAGAGACATTGTGACCAAAGCTGTCTTGATCTTTTTTCTTTTCAGTTCCTTGAGCAGTTCTTGTGCACCTGGGCGCCAGGCAATTGAAACCGATAATTGTGCGACAACGGCATCGGTTAGGTGTTGGACAATTTCTTCTGGGTCCATGTCGCTGCCAATTTTGGCTTTGATGATCTTTGATGATTCATAGAGGCTGTTGCCAATCAGGTCGTGGCCATCCTGCTCAGTCCAAGTGGCGTTGTGTTGCTCTGCGAGAGCTTTCTCGCTGGCTAGCCAATAATGTTCAGAATCCACGAGAGTGCCATCCATGTCCCAAAGGACTGCTGCAGGCAGCTTTTTTCCAAACATAATGTCTAGATTTTACCCTTTGAAGTTTGCCCTAGGGTTTTAAGTAGTAATCGAGATAGAAAACCAAGGAAAACGTGAACCTATTTGCCGGCAGAACCCTAATTGTGGCGTTCGAGGGTTGGAATGATGCTGCGGAATCCGCTAGCGCGGCGGCGAAATTTGTCTGCGAAAAGCTAAATGCCGATGTGGTGGCCACCGTTGACCCAGAGGATTACTACGATTTTCAATTCACCAGACCATCAGTTTCTTACGATCTTGAAGGCAACCGCCAAATCAGTTGGCCAACAACCGATCTCTGCGCCCCCGGCGTTGAGGTTTTAGCCGAAGACCCATCCCTCAATCGTGTAAATGTTCTTCTGGGAGTTGAGCCATCGAGACGCTGGCAGGCTTTCACCACCGAAATCATGGAGATGATTGAGGATCGAGAGATTGACTCTGTGATTTTTCTTGGCGCAATGTTGGCCGATGTTCCGCACACCCGCCCCATCGGTGTGATGGCAACCAGCCAAAGTGAGGCGGTGCGCGAACAATTTGCCATCGAAAGAAGTCATTACGAAGGCCCGGTTGGAATTTTAAGCGTTCTAGGTTTGGCACTCGAGAAGGCTGGAATCCCAAGCATCGCGCTTTGGGCATCGGTGCCACATTATGTGCACAACACTCCGTCACCAAAAGCAACGCTTGCCTTGTTGATTGAACTCGAAAAGTATCTTGGTGTTCAATTTGGCCACGGAAGCCTTGCCGATGAAGCATTTACCTGGGAGCGTGGCATAGATGAAGTTGCCGAAGCTGATGAAGACATGGCCGGCTATATTGCGCAGCTTGAAAAAACGCGCGATGAGGTTGAATCGCCTGCTGCCAGCGGAGATGCATTAGCAATGGAATTTGAAAAATTCTTGAGAGAAACCGATGACGAGGCTAGCGCCGAAAAAAACGAAAAAGATTCGGATGGGCAAAGCTCTCAGTAGTTAGGCGTTCAGCACATTGTTTGAGAGCAGAATGATCAACAAGGTGCCGACAGCTACTCGCCAAATAACAAACGGCATGAATGATCCTTTACTCAAGTATTTGAGCAAACCCACAATCACAGAAAAGCCCACCGCAAACGACACAATCGTCGCTACTGCGGTTGCAATCAAAAGGCTCTGATCTAGATCATTGGCAGTTTTTATAAATTCGTATAGTCCACTTGCAATTACCGCTGGGATTGCCAACAGAAAACTGTATCTCGCGGCTGCCTGCCGACTATAGCCAAGAAATAATCCCACCGAGATTGTTCCGCCAGAGCGAGATACTCCGGGAATCACAGCTAGAGCCTGGCCTAAACCAAACAAAATGCCGTGTCTGGTGGTTAGTTGTTCAATGGATTTTTGTCTTTTGCCATAGAAATCGGCAATTCCTAGAACAATTCCAAAAATAATCAGGGTGAAGGCAATTACCCAAAGGCTTCGAAGTTGATTCTCGATTGCATCCTTGAAGATCAGTCCCACCACAACAACGGGAACAGAGCCAACAATAATGAGCCAGCCTAGTTTTGCGTCGCGTTTTTGGTCTTGGTTTTGAACAGATTTATTGAAGAGTGATCCAAAAAACGCTCGAACGATTCGAGTGATGTCTTTCCAAAAGTAAATCAGAACCGCAGCTTCTGTTCCCAGTTGGATGGTTGCAATAAAAGCTGTGAGTTGAGGTTTGGGCATCGCCCCTAGCCCAAGTAACTGTTGGGCAATTTGAACGTGCGCGCTAGATGAAATTGGCAAAAACTCTGTAAGCCCTTGGACTATACCAAGGATTACTGCTTCAAACGGGTTCAATCGGTTTCGTCTTCAGCCAATGAGATTGGAAGGTATTCCTCGAATTTTTCACCGAGAATCTCTTCGTAGTTTAGAAACGCATCTTCAAGCTGAAAATATGCTTGCTCTACTGCAGGGTCTTCGTTGCCGCGACGAGATGCAATCGCCTCGAAGTGTCGCTCGAGTGAAGCGATGAACTGTTGCAGTGCGATACGTGCGTCTTGAGCCATAGCCCTAAACTACCTCGAATCAGCATCAGAGGCTAGTACCCAGACTGCTGAGAATCTTTTCTGGTAGAATTTTCATTCACTACCTGTCCGGGTGGCGGAATGGCAGACGCGCTAGCTTGAGGTGTTAGTCCTCTTACGAGGGTAGGGGTTCAAGTCCCCTTTCGGACACTAAACCCTGGTCCTCCACGACCAGGGTTTTTCATTTTTACGTCATTAGCTCATAGGTTCGCTTAGTTGCTTAGCAAATTAGGATGTAAGTAATGCCAGAGAGAGAAGCACTAAGCGCCGCTGCCATGTACGGCATAGATTTTGCGCGCGAAAAATTGGCCGGACTAAAGTTGCTAGCTCTAACCGGCGCCGGACTTAGCACTGACTCAGGTATCCCCGACTATCGCGGCAAAGGCCGTGTGGCTAGACACCCGATGACATTTGATGACTTTGTTGGTTCTAAAGAATCACAAGTACGTTACTGGGCCAGAAGCTACATCGGTTGGAATCGCATCGCACAGGCTGAACCAAATCTTGGTCACAAAGCGCTGGCCACTGCAGAATCATCTGGGAAAATCTTTCAAATCATCACTCAAAATGTCGATCAGCTGCATCAAAAGGCTGGATCCACAAAGGTTATAGATCTGCATGGTCGACTCGACCAGGTTCGCTGTTTGAGTTGCGGAAATTCATTTAGTCGAACCGATATGGACCGACTTCTCGCGCAATTGAATCCGAATGTGGATCGCACAGGTGATTTTGAGTTCACTCCTGATGGTGATGCTGAAGTAGAAGCTAGTGCAGATTTTAGGATTCCGGATTGCCACATTTGCCAAGGCGTTTTGAAGCCGGATGTAGTTTTCTTTGGAGAATCTGTTCCGAATTTGACAGTAGAAAAAGCTATGAAGGCGCTTGACGAGGCGGATGCCCTTTTAGTTGCTGGCACCTCTCTGACTGTAAATTCTGGTTTGAGATTTGCAAGACGTGCTGCGAGATCCAATAAGCCGATCGTGATTGTGAATCTAGGCCCAACAAAAGCCGATGAACTTGCGTCAGCCAAAATTGATGCAAACACCTCCCTCGCCCTCGAAAGGCTTTTAGTTGACTAAAACGGTATTGGGTCTTTTGCGCCACGGCCAGACGGACTGGAACATTGATTTCAGGCTTCAAGGAATAACGGATATTCCGCTAAATGAAACCGGTATTGCTCAGGCTAAAGACGCCGCCGCCGTGATTGACAGCAAAAACTGGGATTTAGTTCTCTCTTCACCTCTTTCGCGAGCAAGAGATACAGCTGCGATACTCTGCGAAGCCAATGGTCTGTCAGAGGCAATCATTGAGCCACTATTACTTGAAAGATCATTCGGCGAAGCTGAAGGTTTAAGTCACGAAGAATGGAAATCTAAATACTCTGATCCAAATTCCGTTCCTGGTGGCGAATCTCTGCAAGATTTAGAAAAGCGGGCGAACTTGCTGTTGGACTCGTTGGCTCAGCGTTATGCAGGAAAGCGATTCATCGCGGTATCGCATGGCGCATTAATTCGAGTCTTACTCAGAATTGTTAGCGCAGGAGAATTTCCTCGTGATGGCGAAAGACTGGGAAATGCTTCGATGAGTGTTTTTGTGCACGAGCATGGAAATTGGAGCATCAATTGGTACGAACCAAGAACTTTGCACCCAGTTTTAGTAGCTAAAAAACTCTAAAGAGAGTTAATTACCCGCAATAGTTCAAGGCTGGAGTTTTTCCAGCTAAATTTTGATGCCTGTTTTGTACTAAGCGCAGACAATCTAGTCCACATCTCTGGATCTTCAAGGCTCCTTACGGCCTTGGCGAAAGAGTCTGCGGAATCGGGGTCGAAGTAGACAGCGGCGCTCTCGCCAATCTCCTTAAAAATTTCAATCTCAGAAACAACCACTGGTGTTCCGATAGCCATCGCTTCAACTAGAGGAATACCAAAGCCTTCATCTTTAGATCCAGAAACGAGCGCAGCCGCACCGGCAAGCTGAATTTGATACTCCTCATCAGATACACCGTTCAAAAAATTCACCACTGCGCCGTTAGGAATAAGTTTTGTAAGTTCAGTTTTGCGCTTCGCATCAATTCGACTGAGCAGATTCAGGTGATATCCGGGTAGCTGAGCCATAGCCTCAATCAAGATCTCAACATTTTTGTAATCCATGAAACTACCCATGTAAACCATGGTTCTTGGGCTTGCAGGCAGCTGATTCGTGCGAACCTGTTTTGCCGGCTCGGCTGAGTTATAGACCACAGACACAGGCTTTGTAGTCAGGTTATTTTTTGAAATCAGGTTCTTTGTTGTGTTTGAAACAGTAACCACCGCATCTGCGCGATTGAGTAAGAGTCTCTGTGGCCAGTAGACCAAGTGATAAAGGCGCCAGAGAAACTTAATCAGAAAGTTAAAGTTTGGTGGCGGTGCCGGATGAGAGTAATAAATCAAATCATGCACCGTAAGCACTAGCTTGTACTTTCGGGCAAACGACCCCATCGTCTGCATTGGCGAGAAGACTATTTTTGCTTTCAACCTGTTAAGTTGAAACGCAACCAATGGTTCAAAGATTGATGTTGGGCTCGAGACCTTAACAAATTTTGTGCCAGCCGGAAGTTTGTCAAGCTGGCGAAGGTCGCTGATGATGGCTGTAGTTTCTATTAGTTTGCTTATTTCTGCAAAAAGCCCTGCGGAAAAACGGCTAATTCCATCGTGGTGACCCACACGGATGTACCTTGCATCAAAGAAGAAACCATCGGTCATTTTTTATCACTTTGGTTTTGCTCGACGAACCTACGAATGTCTTCGGCCACATCCTCAGGAATCTCATAGTGGGTTAGGTGACCAACCCCCATGTGATGGCTAATTGCATGCGGCGCAGAAATCTTGCTTGCCATCTTGTACTGCTGCTTCGGAGAGGTTATGTCATCTTTTTGACCGATGATCAAGAGAGTTGGTACCTTAAATTGTGCAGCGTACTCGCCAACGTGGTGTGAAATTGAAGCACGATATCCTTCAATCACTACCCTCCGATTCGCAAAGTCGTTGAAATTTGCATCATGTTGCGCATGCACCCAACGTCTCATTTCGCGATTGTACGATTTTGTCATCACGATGCTCATTCCACGAACCATGGGCCAGCTCTTTAGTAGCCACTCCCCTTTGGTTAGCGGCAGTGAGCCAGCCAGAGCAAAAAATAATTGAGCAATTTTTGTGATTGGTGCGTTTGGCCCTTTAAGTGCAGGGGCAGAAACCGGGTTCTCTAAAATCAACATTTCAATTGCATCTGAGCCAGCTGCAAAGGCTGATGAAACGATACTTCCGAAACTATGGCCAAGCAGAATTGGTTTTTCCTTTAGGTTGAGTTTTTTGATGAAAGCGCCTAACCAGGCTGCATATTGATCAATTGTGTGTGTTGCTGAAAAAGGAGTTGATTTACCAAAGCCTGGTAGGTCTGGAATGATCACGTTGAAATCAGGCAGAGCCCCAGCAATAGCCTCAAGGCCGTGGTGGTTGCCTCGGTAGCCGTGAACGAAGATTATGGTCTTTGAGTTGGGCTGCTCGCTGGGGTAAACCCAATAATTTGTTACTGTGTCTAGTACCTCAAAGCTTTTGTGCTGAGCACGAAGTAAAGCCTGTTTTGCTAGAGCGGCAGATTGCAGTGTCACTTTAAACCGAGAAATACTTAGCTTCAGGATGGTGCAGCACCATCGCATCTGTGGATTGTTCTGGATGGAGCTGTAGCTCCTCAGAGAGGGTAACGCCAATAAGTTCAGGTTTCAAAAGCTCAACCAGCTTGACGCGGTCTTCGAGTTCCGGGCATGCCGGGTAGCCAAATGAATACCTTGCTCCCCTGTAATCAAGTTTGAAGTGACCTTCGATGTCTTTCGGGTCTTCAGCTGAAAAACCTAGATCTTCTCTAACTCGAGCGTGCCAAAACTCTGCGAGGGCCTCGGTAAGTTGAACCGATAAACCATGAAGTTCAAGGTATTCGCGATACTCATTTCTTGCATAGAGCTCGTTGGCTGCTTCAGAAACTTTGTTGCCCATGGTCACTAACTGGAACGGAACAACATCTACCTTGCCGCTATCTTTGGAAGCAACAAAATCGCTCAGGCAAAGATGACGGTCGCGAGCCTGCCTAGGAAATTTGAATCTCATACGTTCGGTACCTGGAATTCCTCCGGAACCACCGTCAGTCGCACCTTCTGGGCCGTGATGCAAAATCACCAAGTCGTCGCCGTCTGAAACAGCTGGGAAATAGCCATACACAACGGCTGCTTCTAGCAGCCCATCGGTCTGGATTTTATCCATCCAAGATCTGAGCCTCGGGCGACCTTCGGTTTCAACCAATTCCTCATAGCTTGCGCCATCTTCGGCACGTGAGGGCTTAAGTCCCCATTGACCCATAAAAGTTGCGCGCTCGTCAAGATACGAAGAGTAATCGCGAAGTGGAATACCCTTCACGATTCTCATTCCCCAGAACGGAGGCTGTGGAATTTGGTTGTCGCTTGAGACGTCTGAACGATCGGGAATTAAATCTGGCTCGGTACGCACCAAAAGATTCTTTGGTTGCACAAGTTTCTTTTTTAGCGGCGGCAAAGTTACAGATGTATCGCCTCGCTTTATTTTGACCAGGGCATCCATGAGCTTTAGTCCTTCAAAGGCATCTCGCGCGTAGCGAACTTCACCTTCAAAAATTTCTGCTAGGTCTTGCTCAACGAAACTTCTAGTAAGAGCTGCGCCACCCAGGATTACGGGCCACTTTCCGGCTACTCCTCGCTGGTTCATTTCTTCTAAGTTTTCACGCATGATTTGAGTTGACTTAACCAGCAATCCACTCATGCCGATGACATCCACCTCGTGCTCTTCAGCAGCTCTAAGAATTTCGTTGATTGGCTGTTTGATTCCGATATTCACGGTCTCGAAGCCGTTATTGCTCAAAATGATATCTACAAGATTCTTGCCAATGTCGTGCACATCACCTCGAACTGTGGCAAGCAAGATTCGACCCTTGCCGGTGTCGTCAGTTTTCTCGATGTACGGTTCAAGATGCGCTACCGCTGTCTTCATTACCTCTGCGGATTGCAAAACAAACGGTAGCTGCATTTCACCCTTGCCGAATAGTTCGCCAACAACCTGCATGCCCTTGAGCAAGAAGTCGTTGATGATGGCAAGTGCCGAGTAGCCATTACCTAGTGCTTCTTCAAGATCGGGTTCTAGGCCCTTTTTTTCGCCATCGATAATTCGACGCTCGAGACGCTCTTCAATAGGCATTAGAGCAAGTTCATCTGCTCTTGATTGTCTGGTTGCTGCCGAATCGACGCCGCTGAATACATCTAGGAATTTGGTAAGTGGATCGTGCTCCACGTTGCCATCTGAATCGTAGGTTCGGCGATCGTAAATTAGATCTAGGGCCGCTTGGAGTTGCTCACTTGGAATTTGATTTAGGGGCATGATTCTTGCCGCGTGCACAATTGCTGAACTAAGGCCAACCTGAACACATTCGTGCAAGAAGACCGAGTTGAGCACGTGCCTTGCGGCTGGGCTCAAACCGAATGAAATATTCGAAATGCCAAGTGTTGTTTGTACTCCAGGAAAAGCTTCATTTAGTCGCCTGATTGCTTCGATTGTTTCAATTCCATCGCGGCGGGTTTCGTCTTGACCGGTGGCAATCGGGAATGTCAGAGTGTCAACTGTTATATCTACTAGGCGCATTCCCCAGTTGCCGGTTAGATCATTGATCAAACGAGCAGCAATATCGAATTTTGTCTGCGCAGTTCTAGCCTGGCCTTCTTCATCGATTGTTAAAGCCACAACTGCGGCGCCGTGCTCTTTTACCAACGGCATGATTCGTGCGAAGCGAGATTTTGGGCCATCGCCATCTTCGTAGTTCACCGAGTTGATCATGGCTCGTCCGCCCATGCACTCAAGCCCTGCTTCTAGAACAGCGGGCTCGGTTGAATCAAGAACAAGTGGCAAAGTTGTGGCCGTTGCCAAGCGGCTAACTAACTCGCGTGCATCCCTGGCCCCATCGCGACCAACGTAGTCAACACACACATCAAGAAGGTGTGCACCCTCCCTTGTTTGAGAGCGGGCAATCTCAATGCACTCTTCCCAATTTTCGGCAAGCATTGCATCTCTAAACGCCCGAGAACCATTTGCATTGGTTCTTTCACCGATTGAAAGGTAAGTCATGGTTTGATCAAATGGCTGATGCTGGTAAAGACTTGCAAGTCCTGGCTCATCAATAAGTTGCGGTCTCTTTGGCACAGCGTTCGAAACAGCTTTGGTAAGTTCTGCAATGTGTGCTGGTGTGGTGCCACAGCAACCACCTACAAGCCCTGCTCCGTATTCGTTCACAAATTGAAGTTGCGCCGTGGCTAGTTCGCTTGCTGTAAGTGGGTAATGCGCGCCATGTGCGCCGAGGATTGGCAATCCCGCGTTTGGCATGACCACAAGTGGTAGGTCAGAAAATTTTGAAAGGTAGCGAAGGTGCTCGCTCATCTCAGTTGGGCCTGTCGCGCAGTTCAAGCCGATTGCATCAATACCCAAAGCGCTGAGTGCAGTAAGTGCAGCGCCAATCTCTGAGCCAAGAAGCATAGTTCCAGTTGTTTCAATAGTTACAGACACCAAGATAGGAACGCGAATGCCAAGTTCGGCCATGGCTCGTTTAGAACCTATGACGGCACTTTTAGCCTGCAAAAGATCTTGAGCGGTTTCAATAAGAATCGCGTCTGATCCGCCGAGGATCAACCCACGTGCGCTGAGTTGATAGGCATCCCTAAGAACGGAGAATTTTTCATGACCGAGACTCGGAAGTTTTGTGCCTGGGCCCATTGAGCCCAGTACCCAGCGGGGCTTTTCATCGGTTGAAAAATCATCCGCAATTTCGCGGGCAACTTTGGCACCGGCATAAGCCAGCTCTTGAATTCTGCTTTCGATTCCGTATTCAGCTAGGTTCGCGAAGTTGGCACCAAAAGTATTTGTCTCGATTGCCTCTGCTCCGCTCTTTAGGTACTGAGCGTGGATGCTTGAAATAATGTCGGGGCGGGTAACATTCAGGATCTCGTTGCAACCCTCGTGGCCTTGAAATTCTTCAAGGGTTGGGCTCGCCTCTTGAATCATCGTTCCCATGGCACCGTCGGCAACGACAACGCGCGAACGAACGGCATTAATAAGGGATTCTGAGCGAGGAGCAAACATATGCCTCAAGTCTAACCGAGACGCTTTATCCCCCTGCAGTCGAATAAACTTGTCGAATGTCTGAAACCTCGCTGATTCGCCAATCCAATCTCAATAGCCTTGATTTTGTTGCGGTTTCTGAGGTTTCCGCCGCCCGAAAGTCATCAGGCGAACCTACGCTCTCGTATGAATTCTTTCCGCCTAAAGATGAAGCTGGCGAAGAAAACCTGTGGGCATCCTTTGAAATCCTTATGGAGACCCAACCTGACTACGTGTCGGTCACCTACGGCGCAGGCGGTTCTAACCGCGAGAAATCTTTAGCTGTTGTAGACCGCATGGCAAAGCGGGTTCTCACCATCGGCCATTTGACTTGCGTTGGAGCGTCGGAGGCCGGTACCACCGAAATCATTCGAAGGTTTGAGACAGCAGGGGTTGGCGCAATTCTTGCTCTTCGCGGAGACTCGCCAAAAGATGACCCAGATGCCCTAACTAAAGGCGATCTAAAGACTGCACTCGAGTTGGTTGAGCTGGTGAACCGAGAGACAGCCCTTGAGGTTGGCGTTGCTGCGTTTCCTGAGGTGCACCCTGAATCCAAAGACATGGCCCACGATTCTGCCGTGCTAAAACTCAAGGAATCAGCCGGTGCAAGTTTTGCAGTCACTCAACTATTTTTTAGCGTCGAGGCTTACCTTGCCTTGGTGCATTCAGCGAAAAATGCGGGTGTTTCAATGCCTATCGTGCCCGGTGTGATGCCAATCAGCAATGCAAAACAAGTGATTCGAATGGCAGAACTAAGTGGCGCTGCGATTCCCGATGAATTATTGGCAAAGTTTGATTCTGCGCAAAACGATGATCAGGCTCGAAAAATTGGAATGGACTACGCGACCCAGTTGGCAATTGACTTAATTGCAGCTGGAGCTCCCGGTATCCACATTTTCACCCTTAATTCACACACCGCCGCAATTGAACTGGCGCGTGGTGCGGGCCTCTGTCGTTAGTTTCACCTAGCCTGACACTATGAACGACCAACTTAGTTTTGAATTTGATCAAAGCCTGCCTGAATGGGCTAGGCAGATCGCCGTCTTTGACTTAGAAACAACAGGCCTAGATCTAACCGAGGCAAGAATCGTCACGGCCTGTGCAGTTGAGTTAGACGCCGCAGGTCAGGTTGTCGGCCAGAATATCGAGTGGTTAGCAAACCCCGGTATTGAGATTCCCTCTCAAGCCAGCGACGTCCACGGTGTGACTACCGAGATTGCAATCCGTGATGGACGAGCGGCCGATATCGTTGTCGCCGAGATTCTTGATTCACTTAAAGGATTTTTTGCAAGGGGTATTCCGGTGGTTGCGTATAACGCCCCATTTGATTTCACAATCCTGCACTACGAAGC
>CAEZVD010000005.1_pt1 | contig 17685 bp, 16 predicted proteins | sample 7264661 | NCBI WGS metagenome assembly CAEZVD01 (sample SAMEA6813847, study PRJEB35770) | uncultured Rhodoluna sp. | biome: Freshwater; feature: Freshwater reservoir; material: water | place: Czech Republic | collected 2017-05-23 | depth 0.5m m
ATAAAAATCAATTGATGACTGATGACGCAATACCGGGTCGAGACTTTCTGAAGGGTAGAGGCTTCGATAAGGCAGCCGCTGAAATATTTGGCGTTGGATTTGCACCTAAAGGTTGGAGTAACCTCACCGACCATCTCAAGTCTTTGGGCTTTACAGTTGATGAGTTGGTAGCTGCAGGCTTAGCCACAAAAAGCGATCGCGGTGCCTACGATAAATTTCGCGGCCGACTAATTTGGCCGATCAGAGACACCACTGGCCAAGTAATTGGTTTTGGCGCGAGAAAACTATTTGATGATGACCAGGGCCCTAAGTATCTAAACACCAGCGACACCCTTGTGTACCACAAATCTTCGGTGCTTTACGGAATTGATTTAGCCAAGAAGGATATTTCCAAACAGCAACAAGTTGTAGTTGTTGAAGGCTACACCGATGTGATGGCCTGTCATCTTGCGGGTGTAACTACAGCGGTAGCGACTTGCGGAACAGCCTTTGGCGATGACCACATTCGAATAATCAATCGCATGCTTTCTGCCGAAAAAGATACACCTGCAAAAGTCATCTTTACCTTTGACCCTGACGTGGCGGGGCAAAAAGCTGCTATGCGGGCATTCTCAGATTCTCACAAATTTTCTGCACAAACTTTTGTTGCGGTTGGCCCAGATGGTTTAGATCCTTGCGATCTTAGGAGCCAAAAGGGTGATGAAGCGGTGCTTCTAATGTTAGAAAACAAAAAGCCACTATTTGAATTTGCGATCAAGCAAAAGATTGCGAAATTTGACTTGACCACAATCGAGGGTCGGGTAGGAGCAGCGCGTTCAGCGGCACCAGTGGTTGCAGCAATTCGAGATTCTGCTATGAGACCTGCCTACATTCGTGAATTAGCCGGTTGGGTGAGCCTTGACGGAAATGAAGTGGCAGCATTAGTTGATGCCGCCGGAAAAGAATCTAGAAGCGAGGCCGTCAAGGATCTAAGGCGCGATGGGGAACATGACAGTGCTTCAGTTGTAGAAACGTCTGCTAGCGATTACGAAATTCCAAACTTAAATGACCCAATAACTCGATTTGAGAGACAGGTTCTCGAGGTTCTGGTTCAGATTCCAAAATCTTACACAAATGAAAATATTGTTCTGATTGTAAGAGACGGCTTTAGTGCCCCTGCTCACAACGCAATACTTGAAGCTATTGGAACAAGTTTGGTTTCGCAAGGCTCGACAGCATGGCTCAATGTTATTGCTGGGGCCACTCCACCAGAACTTCATTCGCTACTAAGGTCTATAGCCGCCCAAGCGTTGCCAGCAAAAAACGATGAAGATTTGATCAAATATGGGCAGGGTGTCATTTCAAGAGCCCTAATTAACGCGCTCGCTCATGAAAAAGCCCTGCTCATGGCACAACTTAGAAGAACAGACATTGCTGAAGACGCCGAACTTAGTTCCCAGACACAGCGTGCACTCGTTGAGCTTGAAGCAGAACGCAGAAAACTTCAGGGGATCTAATGGTTAAGGTCGCTATGGAGCCGAAACAGTTTCCTGAATATGTTCAGGCTGTTGAACAAGCTGGCGGAATTGTTGTTGAGATGGGTCCTGACATCAAAGGTTTGATTTGGTTGGATTATTCAAAACCAGCCGCACTAGCCGAGATGCTGGATAAAAATCCTCAGATTGAATGGGTGCAACTACCTTTTGCCGGAGTTGATGCATTTTCCGAAATTATCAAGCGTCCTATCAGATTCACATCGGCAAAAGGTGCCTATCGCGAGCCAGTTGCAGAACACGCTCTTGCCCTAACTTTGGCACTGATGCGAATCATTCCAGAGCGGGTAAAAACTCAAACGTGGGGTAGACAATTCGCCGACTCTCTTTACGACAGCAAGGTTCTAATCTTTGGCGGTGGAGGAATTGCCGAAGAATTAATCAAACTCTTGACTCCCTTTAGAGTGAAAATAACAGTGATTAGAAACCAACTTCAACCTTTGAAGGGGGCAGCAAAGACACTTGGCTTCGAGCACCTAGAAAGTGAACTTTCTCAAGCCGATTTGGTTATTCTGGCTGCGGCATTGACAGATCAAACCACAAAGCTTTTCAACAGAAAAAAACTGAGCCAAATGAAGCCGACCGCCTACCTTGTAAACATCGCACGGGGGCCAATGGTTGACACTGATGATTTGATTGAAGCTTTGAATTCAGATTTGATTGCCGGAGCAGCGCTAGATGTAACGGATCCAGAGCCTCTGCCAGATGGGCATCCTCTTTGGAACGCAAAGAACATCATCATTACCCCGCACAGCGCAGACACACGGGTTCAGGTGGTCAGATTATTTTCAGAGAGAATTCGCGAAAATATTGCCGCATTTGAGTCAGGAAAAGGTTGGGTGGGCCAAGTTGACCCTGACTTGGGATACTAAATAGCCCGAAAACTAAGGTTTCAGAGACTTAGAGCATCTGAAGCCGAAATGTTTGGTAAAGTGGTCTAGTTGCTAAATCAACATTCCTCGGTAGCTCAATTGGCAGAGCAATCGGCTGTTAACCGATAGGTTCTTGGTTCGAGTCCAAGCCGGGGAGCCACTCTTTTTCACTGATCAGGAGGCCACGTTGATACGTTGGATCCAAGATCGTAAATGGCTCTCATCTTCGCTTCTGGCCGCCTTCTCGATTCTGTTACTAGGCGGAATTGATTTGCTCGTTCAGGGGTATCAGGCCCTCATAGTCACATTCATTATTGGCCTCGGAATTCTGTTTGCTATAAAGATTCCTCAGCTGAGCGTGGTTCTGGTTATTGCAGGAACCGGGCTAGAGCTTTATTTCGGGTTGTCGCCTGTTGCAGGTGGCCTGAGCGCGGCAATCGCGTTGTTCTTGACTGCAGCGTTTGCGAGCCGAATTTGGTACTACGTCTCTCTGGCAATCACAGTCACCACCGGCTTAGTTGTTGCTTGGGCAAATTCATTTGCCTTGCCCCTTGGTGAAGACATCTACGGTTTATACCTTCGCACTGAGGTCTCTCGCAGTACAGCATTTATCCTTCAAGTTTCGATTGTTGTTGCAGGAAACATTCTTTTTTGGCTCCTTGGTCGCCTGGCAATTACTTATGAAGTTTTCGTAGGCACAGAGTTCGACAGAGCACTCTCGGCCGATACCCAGGCAAAGCTAACCCTTGAGGTTGCTGAGCAGAATGAAAGATTCGAAATAGCCAGAGATATCAACGAACTGATTATTCAGAAAGTGACTGCAGTTATTTCTCAGGCTGAAGGCGGTGCCTATGCTGCAAAGGCTGACCCAACCTCTGCACTTAGGTCTCTGGAGCGAGTTGGCGTGAGTGCAAGAGCCGCACATGCCGAGCTACGAAGACTTTTCGACATGTTGAATAAACGTCATGCAATTTCTGCGGCGCCACCTGGAATTGACGAACTGCAAAACTTGGTTGTGACCTACCGAGAATTTGGATACAACGTAACACTTGCTCACGAAGGATCAAGGTTTGCGATTTCTGAAGGCGCAGGACTTGCCATTTACAGAATCATCTTCGACGCCCTAGAAAATGTAAAGCAGCACTGTATAGCTGGCACCGATGTGTCGATTGACTTTTCCTGGGTGAGCGAAGGCATGCAAGTGCTAGTCAAGGACAACGGCGTTGAGGTAGATAGAAGAAGCCAAGTTAGCCTGCACGATCTAGATTCTGGATATACAGCAGCAGATGATGCCCGGGCATTAGTTGAGACCATCAAAGGTGCAGGAATCACTGCAATGCGCGAACGTGCGGCTCTTTATGGAGGCAGCATTGAAGCAACCCGTGTACCCGGCGTTGGCTTCACAGTTTCAGCAATTTTCCCTCACCTTCGATCAGTCGCCGGCGCTAGTTAAGAAATGTCCAATTTACTAAGAGTCGGCCTAATAGACGCAGATGCCGACATTCGATTTGGACGTCGAATGATGATTGATTCACAAGAGGATTGCAAAGTTGTCTTTGAAGAAGAGACAGCTCAAGGAGCATTAGATCGAGCCCCGGAGGCGCTCTTAGATGTGTTGGTGATCGATCATCGGGTTCGCGGAATGGACGGAATCACACTGATCTCTAAGTTGGTCCCTGTGTATCAGCAGAATAATTCGGATGTTCCCTCAATTATTCTGACTGGCCCGTATTTCAGTTATGAACTGCTACTGGCAAGCATCGCCGCCGGTGCAACAGATCTGGTAACCCTTGACTCAAATTCAGACGAGCTTCTAAAGGCAATTCGTAGTTCGGCTTCAAGCGAAGATGTCATCGATTTTTCATCACTGAATTCGTTGGTTTCGCGCACTAAAGGTGTTCAGTTTGATGTTCCAGATATTCTTGTGAAACTTGGGGGGCTTTTAGAACATGAGCCAGAAGTGCTTGAGAGATTCAAACAAGGTCTAGATGATGAACAGATAGCGGGTGCACTAAACATTCCCAAATATCGTGTACGCCAGAGCATCAAATCTATTCTTGATAAATGTTCGCTGGCAACTAGAGCCCAGCTTTACCTAGCTATAAATTATGTAGATGGGCAAAATGTCTAGAATTTCCCCACTAACTTCGATGTCTGTTGGTGTGGGAATCGCCACTGGGCTCTACGGTATTTCATTTGGCGCTCTCTCTGTAGCTGCTGGGCTAGATATCTGGCAAACCCAAGTACTTAGTTTGCTCATGTTCAGCGGGGGCTCTCAGTTTGCTTTCGTTGGTGTGTTGGCTGCTTCTGGCGTTGGTGGTGCGGGAGTGGGCGCGGCTGTGGTTTCTGCCTGGCTATTAGGCGTGAGGAATGGTTTTTATGCTGTTCGCATGGCACCAATTTTGGGAAAGATAGGTCTCGGAAAATTAATCCCTGCCATGCTGACCATAGATGAGTCTGTTGGAGTAGCCACAGCCCAAACTGGGAAATCAGAGCAGGTTCGAGGGTTTTGGATTACCGGTATATCGGTTTTCGTCTTTTGGAATCTAATGACTTTTCTAGGCGCTGTTTTAGGTGATGCTCTAGGCGACCCAAGGGCATGGGGGCTCGACGCAGCAGCGGCCGCTGCATTTTTAGGGCTGCTCTGGCCAAGACTTAAGGAGCTTCAGGCACTTGCCGTGGGTGCGGCTGCGTTGATTATTGCAACGCTCACCACACCGATACTTGCCGCGGGGTTGCCAGTTCTACTTGCCGGTATGGCCGCAGTATTAGTTGGCGTATTAAATTGGTTTGCCCAAAGAGATGGGGCAAGCGAGTGAGTATTTGGTTAGCAATTTTGTTAGGCAGCCTCGCTGTTTACTCGTGGAAAATTCTTGGCTTTTTGGTTCCAAGCTCGGTTTTGAATAAGCCAGTAATTTCCAGGGTTGCGAGTTTGCTCACAGTAGCCCTTTTAGCAGCGCTACTTGGTGTTCAGGGTTTGACATCTGGGGGAGAGATAACTTTCGATGCGCGCATCCCAGCAATCGGTGTTGCTTGCGTTCTACTTTATTTTCGCGCGCCATTCGTGGTGATGGTCGCCGCCGCTGCTCTTGTGGCAGGGTTACTGCGTCTGTTTTTTGGAATCTAGCTAGGCTTCTAAATTATCTCGACCAGGTAGCCAACTCAGCCCCGGTTTGCCCCAGCCGTTATCGGCGATGATATCGGCAGAGATCTCTTTCCAAGGCTCTGCTAAACGGTCTACATAAAGGATTCCGTTTAGGTGATCAAATTCGTGTTGGAAAATTCTCGCAAACCAACCGTCCGCCTCGATGCGAACCGGGTTTTTCTCAAGATCCACCCCCGTGATTGTTGCCGTATCTGAGCGCTTCAGCGGAAATCTTTCACCCGGAACCGATAGGCAGCCTTCGATTTCTGTGTCTTCATCAGCAGGTTCATCTGAAATCTCGCCAATTTCAAGAACAGGATTAATCACCACACCGCGGCGTTCATTTCCTTCATCGTCGGCGTAGTCGTAGGTAAATATGCGCAAATCAACACCAATTTGAGGGGCCGCCAAACCCACCCCAGGAGCTTTATCCATAGTCTCAAACATGTCTTGAACTAGCACACGAAGTTCGTCATTAAAGTCAGTAACCTCTGCTGCCTTGAGGTGCAGAACTGGTTCTCCGGTGATACAGATAGGTCTAATGGTCATTAGGTAAATTTACTCTCCAGCCTGACCGGTTTAGGGCATTTGCCCCTATAAAGTCAAATAGAAATGTTATTTAGCGGTGTAGAAATCTCGGCCTCTGGGCCTGGAATTGACCTACGTGTCTTAGCTATTGTTTTGGCCATTTTGGCTGCTGTCGCATTAGCCTTTGGTGCTCAATTTCAGAACGACGCCGTTTCAAAAGGCCGCGATAAGAAAAAAACTAACAACGCCGATAAAACTCGCGGATCACTATCGCTTAAGCAACTAGCATCGCTCGTTGTCAAACCCCAGTGGCTTTCTGGCACTGCTTTCATGGCGCTCGGCATTGGTTTGCAATTGGCGGCTCTTTCTCTAGCTCCATTGATTGTGGTTCAGCCAATTGGTGCAATTGCACTCGTTATTACATCAGTGCTGAACGCAAGGGTGACAAGAACAAGATTGAACCGGGGAACAATTCTGGCAATCTCGCTTTGCACCTTTGGTATCGCAGCTTTTGTTTCGATGGCATCTGGTGTTGCAAACGAAACAGTTTTGAACGATGACAGACTGCGTGAGGTGCTTTCGGTGCTCGGCGTGATTCTGGTGCTTTTTATCGTCTTGTTCTTCACACTTGGAAAACACGCCAAGGCGCTCACTTACGTTGTTGGCGCAGGTGTTCTTTATGGCTTTGTAGCCACGCTTGCCAAGGTGGTTATTCAAAGGATTTACCAGGCGCAATTTGAATGGCTTACCTTTTTCTGCCTACTTGCTCTGCTTGGAGCCGTGGCATTGGGCAGTTGGTTCGTACAGAATGCATATGCATCGGGGCCACCTGATTTGGTGATTGCTGGGCTAACTGTGATTGATCCACTGGTTGCTGTGAGCATCGGAATTGTGATTCTGGGGGAGGCAACCGCTGCTAGCGTTCCAGTGATGATTGGATTCGGATTTAGCGCCATTTTGGCTGTTATTGGGGTATTTCTCTTGTCTAAGGTTCACCCAGAGCTCACGCCAAAGCCTCACAAGGCGTAAAATTATAGGGCTGGGCTATCCCAGCAAACTTCCCTAAAAAAGGCAACAAGTTGACCCCTGCTTCAAGCGCTTCGGATTTCAAGCCGTTGACGATTGTCATCGGTTGTGACACTTTTCCGCCTGACATAAATGGTGCAGCCAGATTTGCCGAGCGACTTGCTGGCGGGCTTGCCAGGCACGGGCACAACGTGCACATAATTGCCTCGGCTTTTGATGCAAATCACGGCTCGTTTACAGAAATTCATGACGGCCAGGCACTAACCGTTCACCGCATCAAAAGTTATCGAATCCCTCAGCACAAGAGCCTGAGATATGTTTGGCCATTTTCTCTGCAGAGAAAAACAGACAAGATTCTTCGCGATGTAAAGCCAGACGCAGTCCACATTCAGTCTCACTTGATTATGGGACGCTATCTGGTCAAGAGCGCCAAAGAGCAGGGCATTCGTCTGCTGGCCACAAACCACATCATGCCTGAGAACTTGATCAAGTATTCGGTCATCATTCCTAAGTTTCTTGAGAAAACTGCAATGAAAATGGCCTGGGCAGATGCCGGTCGCGTTCTAAAGCAGGTTGATTTCATCACCACGCCAACAAGAAGAGCAGCTCAGCTTCTCGAGGCTGCGGCTGGTGTCGAAGATGTTCTTGCAATCAGTTGCGGTATTGACGCTTCAAAGTTTGCAAACGCTACGCCAACCACAAACAGTTCTCCTTCGATTTTGTTTCTTGGTCGACTCGACTACGAGAAGCACATTCACAACCTACTCAAAGCTGTAGCGATGCTCCCAAAAAAGCTAAATACTCAGGTAGAAATTGTGGGCGATGGTGGCGAGCGCAAGTATCTCGAAAATTTGGCATTAGAACTGGGTATTGCCAAGCAGGTTAAATTCTTGGGCCACATCACTGAAGATGAGCTTCCAAAGGCCTACGAACGGGCAACGCTATTTGCTATGCCATCAATTGCCGAATTGCAGAGCATTGCAACCATGGAGGCGATGGCTTCGGGTAGGCCTGTAGTTGCTGCCGATGCTATGGCTCTTCCGCACTTGGTTCACGACGGCGACAACGGCTATCTTTTTCAGCCAGATGACGTTCAAGAATTCAGTGCAAAGCTCAAAAAGATTCTTACCGCTGACCAAGCCGAATTAGACCGTCTTTCAGAAAATTCTTTGCACCTCATTCAGTCACATGACATTGAGCGAACTCTGACTATTTTTGAGGGACTCTATCGAGGTGACCTAGAATCAGACCGCACCTCAGATGACAACTCAGAAACTTACACCAAGGCCATTGGAATTCTGCCGGAGCCTTTGCACAACCGAGTTGAAGAGCTTCGTGCGCGAGCAAGGGCTCTTAGAGAAGCTGCATCTGATCTTCGTGAAGAAGTGCGAGACGAAGTAAGAGAGAAGTTTGAAGACCTTCGCGATGACGTGAGGAAGTCTGCAAAGAAGACCGCTACAAAAGCTAAGAAGGTTGTTAAGAGCGCAACAGAGCGCCTTAAGAACGAAAAAGATTAGTCTTGTAGTGGCTGGGGGAGTTAGCTCAGCTGGTTAGAGCAGCGGACTCATAATCCGTCGGTCACGGGTTCAAGTCCCGTACTCCCCACCAGACAATTAGGGATTGGAGAACAGGTCCCATGCCGAAATTCAGTTCGATTTTGAGTTCTATTCTGAATTCAACTCACCCCGTGCCTTCTTTTTCGGTTGCATTATTTACTTTGATGTTTTCGTTTGGGATTGAGTTACCGGCAATGAAAATTGCTCTGGTATCTCTGGCTGTGTTGATGCAACAGTTTTCGGTGGGGCTATCCAACGATTGGCTAGATTATTCAAGGGATCTAAGTTCAAAGCGAAAAGACAAGCCTGTTGCGCTTGGAGAAGTTCCGCCATCACTAATAAAGAATTTATCTATTCTGGCTGGCCTGGTTGCACTGTTGTTATCGAGCGCGCTAGGGATTTTGAATGTCCTCTGCATGCTCCTAATGCTGCTGGTGGGCTGGGGTTATAACTTGGGGCTAAAGGCAAACTGGTTATCTTTTTTGCCGTATGCAATTGGTTTTGGAATCTTGCCCGTTTTCGTCACTGTTTCATTGCCCGCTTCACAACTACCTCCGCTGTGGCTAGTAATCGCAGCTGCACTGCTCGGAGTCTCCGCGCATTTTTCCAATGTGCTTCCAGATATCCTCGAGGACATCGAGACTGGCGTATATTCGCTCCCACATATTCTTGGTCAGCGCATTTCCGCAGTCATAATTTTCTCTTGTGCGGTGGGTGCATCTGCGATTGTGGTAAGTCAGACTCCTCAAATGAATCAGCTCTTTACAACGATCGTTCTACTGGCGACAATTCTTTTTTCAGGAACGGCAAGCTTTTTGGCCTTGAGAAAGCAGCCACCTAGGATCGTATTCACGCTCTTACTTGTGACTGCCTTTACCAACGTTATTTTGCTAGTAGCTGCACTTGGTGAAACTGAACTCGTAAGCCTTTAAACTTTCGCTTCTAGATTTCTCACACTAGGAAACAGGCCGGCCACTAGCAAGGCCACAACTGACACCACTGAGCCGATTATGAGAGTGGTACCGGCACCAATTTGCATGGCAATTGGCCCCGCAATGGCAACCCCAAGTGGACCAAAAACATACGAGCCGAATGTGTCGTAAGAATTCACCCTCGACAAAGATTCTTCGGGCACATTCTGCTGAATAGTTGTCATCCAAATTACGTAAAAGACATCGAGAGCTATGCCCATGCAGACAGATGTCAGAAGGACGAAAATCAAGGGTGATCCCAATCCAAAGAGCAACATGAAAACTGGCTCGGCCAACATCAATAGCATGATGAATCGCAAGGGACGCTTGGGCCTAACTTTGTTGGCAATAAGTGTGCCGAGCAAGAATCCCACACTCATGAAGCCCAAAATAAGGCCCCAGCTCGCGGCACCTGAATATGCATCAATTGTTTGCAGTGCCCCTAAAACTGCCCAGGTTGCTTCAAAACTCAAATTTACGAAGGCAAATGCAACTACGATCACAACCAGCCAAGACCTCGACGAAAATTCTTTCCAACCCTGCTTTAGTTCAGCTATGAAATGAACTTTTTCTCCAGCAATAGCCTGACCAGACTGAGGTAATTTTGCTAGCGGCAAGATCATGGCACCCGCCACCAAGAACGTCAGCGCATCGATTCCCAAGGCCCAGCCTGTGCCTAAAGTGCTAACAACTAAGCCGCCACTTGCTGTGCCGAGCATGAAGGCAATATTGGAGCCAAAGCCGATTGCCGAATTTGCTCCTTGGAGCTTTTCGTTTGGAACGATTATTGGGGTTAGGCCTGAGAACGCAGGGTACCAAATGCCATTCAAAATGCCCGAAAGAACACCAACGATAACCAGCAGTAGGACGCTGGGTGAATCGGCAATAAAAGATGCGGCAACAATGAGGATCAAAAAACCCAGCAGAATATCTGCCCAGCCCATCGTTTTCGCGCGTCCGTATTTATCGGCAAACGTGCCTCCGGCAAGTAACAGCAAAAGTACCGGCAGGGTTCGGCTCACCATAACAAGGCTTAGTGATGCAGCATCAGCGCCTTCGATCGCCAGTACGCCAAAAGCCAGGGCAACTGGTGATATTCCGTTTCCAAAATTAGAAACTGTTCGAGCAAAAAATAGTTGATAGAAATGTGGGATGCTTCTCAGTTCCCTGAGTGTGCCAATCATTTTGTCTTTTCGGCAAAATAACAGCTCGGGCAGAGAGACTCATAAGTTACACGCACACCATCAATTGCAACTTGTTCGCCGTCGAAGACGAACACGCCGTCCATTTTGCGCGCATTGAACATTGCTTTGCGGCCACAGCGGCAAATTGTTTTTAGTTCCTCCAGTGAATGCGCAATTTCAAGTAGTCGCAGAGAGCCAGGAAATCCGTTCGTCAAAAAATCAGTTCTAATGCCATAGGCCAGAACTGGAATGTTATCTAAAACTGCAATTTCTAAGGCCTGGTCAACCTGGGCCCGGCTCAAAAACTGTGCTTCGTCTATCAATAGGCAAGCAATTGAGTTACCGGAGTCTTTCTTAAAATCTGCTACCAGTCGAGTAAATTCTTTGCGCAGATCAAGTTCTGGGGTGATTAAAAAATCTACTTCTCTGTCAACGCCGAGCCTGCTGGTGATGGCCTTTTCGCCCTTTACATCGATTGCCGGTTTGGCCAACAAGACGTGCTGGTCGCGCTCTTCGTAGTTATGTGCCGCCTGCAGGAGAGCGGTGCTTTTGCCGCTGTTCATGGCGCCGTGACGAAAATATAGCTTGCTCATTGGTCTAGGCTAACTGCTCAGCGGCCGGCAAATGGCTGTTTAGGCGGGTATCTTGCCTGATTTTGACCTGATTAGCCCTGGTAGCTTCTGAAGGCGATAACGGCGTTGTGACCGCCGAATCCAAAGGATGTACTGATGGCTAAAATTGGCCCCTCTGGCAAAGCCCTAGGAGATGTGACAACATCTAGAGGAATTGCCGGATCCTGATTTTCAAGATTGATTGTTGGTGGTGCGGTGCGCTCGTGAAGGGCAAGCACCGTAAAAATAGCCTCAATGGCTCCCGCGCCGCCAAGTAGGTGACCAGTAGAAGATTTGGTTGCCGATACTGCAATCTTTGACAGGTGGTCTCCGAATACGCGAAGCAGCGCCGTGTACTCTGCGATATCGCCAACCGGAGTAGATGTTGCGTGAGCGTTGATGTGCACGACATCTTCTGGCTTAGCGTTTGCTTGGCTTAGAGCTGCGCTTACAGCTCGAGCGGCGCCGGTTCCCTCAGGGTCTGGTGCAGTGATGTGGTGGGCATCAGAGGTTACGGCACCACCTACGAGTTCAGCATAAATTCTGGCACCGCGCTTTTTTGCGTGCTCTTCGGTTTCAAGAACTAACGCTCCGGCACCTTCACCCATCACGAAACCATCTCGATTTAGATCGTATGGGCGAGAGGCTGCGGCCGGATTATCGTTTCTTCTAGAAAGTGCGTGCATAGCGGCAAACGCAGCAATCGGTAGCGGGTGAATTCCAGATTCACAACCACCGGCAACCACAACATCAATTTCGCCAGAGCGGAGTCTGGCAATTGCATTAGCCACGGCTTCTGTTGATGAAGCGCAGGCTGAAACCGCGGTTCGAACTCCACCGCGTGCAGCAATATCCATACCGATAGCCGCTGCAGGGCCATTAGGCATCAACATTGGGATTGTCATTGGCAGTACACGGCGAGGTCCCTTTTCCTTCAATGCATCGTAAGCATCAAGCAGGGTCCACACTCCACCGATTCCGGTGGCATACTCAACCGCGAGACGCTCGGGCACAACATCAGGAGAACCTGCGTCTGCCCAAGCCTCGCGTGCTGCAATCAGAGCAAATTGACTAGATGGATCAAGGCGCTTTATCTCCTGAGGAGTAAGCACTTCGCTGGCAGAAACTTTTGCTTGACCTGCAAAAGTGACCGGCAACTCATATTTGGCAACCCATTCGGCCTCGATTGTCGAGATTCCCGACTCTCCGGCCAAAAGGGCTTTCCAAGTTGATCGCGCGTCGCCACCAAGCGGGGTAGTAGCACCCAAGCCAGTTACAACGATCTTCTGAGTCAATTTATTTTCCTCTAACGTGAGTAGACGAAATTACTGAGCGTGGGTGATGAAGTTGACTGCGTCACCAACGGTAACTAGGTTCTTTACTTCTTCGTCAGGAATCTTTACGCCGAACTTGTCTTCTGCGTTTACAACGATGGTCATCATTGAGATTGAGTCAATGTCTAGGTCGTCAGTAAATGACTTCTCTAGCTGAACTGCGTCTGCAGCGATGCCGGTCTCGTCGTTAACGATTTCAGCAAGACCTGCAAGGACTTCGTTTTGTGAAAGTGCCATTGGGTTTCTCCTTAGGGGTTATTTGACCGAGGTTAAGTTTACGGCAGGACTACTACTTGAGCCCCGAAGGCAAGCCCTGCGCCGAAGCCAATTTCAAGGGCTAATCCGCCAGATTTGACCTCTCCAGACTCAAGTAGGGCATGCATTGCCAGTGGTATTGAAGCCGCTGAAGTGTTTCCGGTGTAAATAATGTCTCTCGCAATAACAACATGCTCTGGAACTTCAAGCTGCTTGGCCAATTCATCAATAATTCTTATGTTTGCTTGGTGGGTAACGAGGGCCGAAAGATCTGAAACCGATATTCCAGCCGCCTCAAGGGCTTGTCTTGCAACCTTGACCATCTCCCAAACAGCCCATTTGAAAACGGTTAGGCCTTCTTGACGAAGTGTTGGCCAGGCTTGCTCGCCATCTCTAAATTCAAGAAGTGATGCGGTCATACCAACTGCATCCCAGTGGGATCCATCAGATCCCCAAACTGAAGGACTGATGCCAGGAGTATCTGATGGGCCTACGATTGCCGCACCTGCGCCGTCTCCCAATAAGAACGAGATAGTTCTATCAGTTGGGTCGATGAAATCGGATAGCTTCTCGCCTCCAACAACGAGAACGTATTTAGCAACGCCGGAACGCACGAGTGCGTCGGCCTGAGCTATGCCGTAGCAGTAGCCGGCACAAGCTGCAGAAATGTCATAAGCCGGGGCCGGATTCGCGCCAATTTTATCGGCCAACAATGCGGCTGCCGATGGGGTTTGAAAAGGGTGGGTAATAGTGGAGAAAATAACTGCACCGATTTCGGCAGGATTGATGCCTGCTTTTGAAATCGCTTCGTTAGAGGCGGCAACTGCCATGTCCATCAGACTGAAATCTTTGCTTGCACGCCTGCGTGTGATGATTCCAGTGCGCTGTCTAATCCATTCGTCGCTCGAATCGATGGGACCAGCGATGTCGTCGTTGGTGACTGTTAGGTCACCTCGGGAGGCTCCAAGAGAGTAGATGCGAGAAAACTTCACAGTCTCATATTGATTGAGTGTTGGTTGTGACATTTGGCCTCTCCTGCCGGATCTATCTAAATTTACCGAAGTTTGATTAGCGATGGTTGTTGATTAGTGCCAAAGCGGCTTCGATATTTTCAGGAGTCTTCACAGCGAGTGTTTCTACTCCAGGCATTGCTCGTTTTGCCAATCCAACAAGAGTTCCCGCTGGTGAAAGCTCTATAAGCGCCGAAACTCCTGCTTCAACCATTGATTGCATGCATAGGTCCCAGCGCACTGGTGAAGAAACTTGATTCACAAGCAGTTCAACAAAACGAGTACCAGATTCGATTTTGGCACCGCCATTATTACTCCAAAGACTGATTATCGGGTCTTGAACGGAGATTGTCTTTGAATAGCTCTCTAGTGCCTCTACGGCAGGTTTCATGAATCGAGTGTGAAACGCTCCAGCTACCTGAAGTGGGATCACTCGCGTGCCAGCCACCGGATCCCCTTGCAATTTCTCAATTGCTGAAGAAGATCCTGCAGCAACAATTTGACCGGAGCCGTTGTAATTGGCAGGTTCAAGTGAAAGCTCTTTTAGTTTTGCTTCAACATCGCTTTGGTCACCACCAAGAATGGCTGCCATTGAAGTGCTTTCAAGTGAAGCGGCCTTTGCCATTGCTTGCCCGCGAGCGTTGACGAATTTGATTGCAGTCTCGGCGTCAAAAACTCCCGCAACAGCAGCTGCTGTAATTTCACCAACCGAGTGCCCGGCAACACCACTTATACCAAGTTCAGAAATTGACTTGCCATTCAGAAGAGACTGCAGGCTTGCAATTCCAGCCGCCACAATCAATGGCTGAGCAACCGCGGTGTCTCTTATTGTCTCTGCGTCACTTACGGTTCCATGGGCAATTAAATCCAAACCGGAGGCTTCTTGCATTGCATCTATAGATGACTTGAAAGAGGGGACCTCTAACCAAGGCGAGAGAAAGCCTGGTGTTTGAGAACCTTGACCCGGGCAGACGACAACAATCATTTTTATTTCCGCTTTCTTATTTCTGTTTCAGTCATAGAACCTAAAACCAGGGCAACCTGCAAAACAAAAGCCTCTCGTGAGCCAGTTGCATCCCAACCAATAATTTCTGAAATTCTCTTCAAGCGATACCGAACAGTGTTTGGGTGCACAAACAATTCGCGTGCAGTCGATTCAAGTGAGCGCCCAGTGCTTAGGTAAGCGTTCAAAGTTTCTAGTAGTTCTGGTGAATTTGAAGAAAGTGGCCGGTAGATCTGGTCAATAAGAGTCTGCTTTGCAAGCATGTCACCTGCCAAAGAGCGCTCCGCCAATAGGTCATCGGCGTTTATTGGCCTAGATGTTTTTGGCCAAGTTTTAACAACCGCAAAACCAGCCAGAGCAGCTTTTGCCGAACGGTTCGCCTCAGCAACAGACTTAACCTCAGGCCCTAAGACCATTGGCCCTGAGCCAAAGAAAGTTTCAAGTTCCTCCGCTATTTTTGTGAAGCTTGGAGATGCGGTTTCTACTTCAGACTCTCCGGTAACTCTTCCAATCACCACGATCATGCGATTACCGTGAATTCCAATTAGTACATCGGCATTGTTTTTTCTAGCGACACGTCGCAGGCCATCTTGATCTATTGGTTCGGTTGAAATGCCAATTAGGGCAGCAACTTCGCCACCCGCACGCCAACCGAGAGCCGCAATTCTTGAAGCCAACTCTTCTTCGTGCTCACCGCTGAGAATTGAATCCACCACAAGAGCCTCAAGCCTTGCGTCCCAGAGCCCTCTGGCTTCGGCTGCTCGAGCGTAGACGTCTGCGGCAGAGAATGCGATCTCGCGAGAGTAAAGCAATACCGCTTCTCGAAGTGAATCATCTTCTTGCACAACTCGATCTTCAACAACCTGAACTACAACTCGAATTAGTTGCAACGTTTCTTGAAGCGAAATAGATCTCAGTAGTTCTCGCGGAGCAACTCCAAATACGTCTGCTGCAACCCAAGGCTGCGACTTCGGATCTTTATACCAAGAAACAAAAGACGTGATTCCAGCTTGTGCAACTAAACCAACGGATGATCTTCTAGATGCTGGCATGTTCCTATACCAAGGCAGCAAATCGTCCAAACGCTTCAGCGTTGTGGTTGCTAGCTCACCCGAGATTGACCGCAGCCAATCGAGTGTTGCCTGTTTAGTTCTCGCCACCGGTAGACCCAGAGGTTCCTGCGTTCACATCGTGTAAGCGGTACTTATCGATTGCTTGCTGAGGAACACTTGGGTCCATTTCTCCGCGCGCAACGAGTTGTTCTAGAACACGCACAACGATTGAAGGTCCGTCAATCTTGAAGTGGCGTCTTGCCGCTGCTCTGGTGTCTGAGAATCCAAAACCGTCGGCACCGAGAGTTGCATAATCACCAGGAACCCAAGCGCGAATTTGATCTTGCACTGCATGCATGTAGTCGCTGACACCTAGGAATGGTCCGGCTGCATTCTTCAATTTTGCGGTCAGATAAGAATCTGCAATTTCGTGATTAGGGTTCAAGAATTTGGCTTCATCACGAAGCAACCCATCTCTGCGTAGCTCGCTCCAAGAAGTAACAGACCAAATGTCTGCTGAAACGCCCCAGTCATCTTGCAAGAGTTGTTGCGCCTCGTAAGCCCAAGGCACGGCAACTCCAGATGCAAGAATTTGTGCTTTACGACCTTCTCGCTCGTTGCGAGAAATCTGGTGAATACCGCGAACGATACCTTCTACGTCAACTCCTTCTGGCTCAGCCGGCTGAACGTAAGGTTCGTTGTAAACGGTTAGGTAGTAGATGCAGTTTGGATCCTGGTGCTGACCGCCGTACATGCGGTCAATTCCGCTCTTGATGATATGCGCAATTTCGTATCCGTAAGCCGGGTCGTAGCTGATTACGGCATTGTTTGTTGATGCAATCAGTGGCGAGTGACCATCTGCGTGCTGTAGACCTTCACCGGTAAGGGTTGTGCGTCCGGCAGTTGCTCCAATTAGGAAACCACGTGAAAGCTGGTCGGCAGCAGCCCAAATCGAGTCTGCGGTTCTTTGGAATCCAAACATTGAATAGAAAACATAGAACGGAATGGTTGCCTGTCCTTGAGTTGCATAGCTGGTTGCCGATGCGGTGAAGCCGGCGATAGAACCAGCTTCGTTAATGCCCGTGTGCAGAATTTGCCCCGAAGTACTTTCTTTATAGGCAAGCAGAAGTTCGCGGTCTACCGAGATGTAGTGCTGGCCGTTCGGGTTGTAAATTTTGGCCGAAGGGAAGAAGGCGTCCATACCAAAGGTGCGTGCCTCATCGGGAATGATTGGCACGATACGCTCACCAAATTCAGGGGAACGAAGCAAGTCTTTGAAAAGACGCACAAAAGCCATTGTTGTGGCAATCTCTTGAGTGCCTGATCCGCCCTTTGCTGCCTTGTAGACATCATCAGTAGGAAGTTTGAAATCTACATACTTGCTTCGACGCTCTGGCAGGTATCCACCAAGTTCGCGACGACGCTCGTGCATGTACTGAATCTCAGGAGCGTCTTGACCTGGGTGGAAATAAGGCGGCTGATATGGATTTTCTTCAAGCTGCGCATCTGAAATTGGAATACGAAGCTCGTCGCGGAAACCCTTTAGGTTTTCGAGAGTTAGTTTCTTCATCTGGTGAGTGGCATTGCGGCCCTCAAAAGATTTACC
>CAEZVD010000006.1_pt1 | contig 16674 bp, 14 predicted proteins | sample 7264661 | NCBI WGS metagenome assembly CAEZVD01 (sample SAMEA6813847, study PRJEB35770) | uncultured Rhodoluna sp. | biome: Freshwater; feature: Freshwater reservoir; material: water | place: Czech Republic | collected 2017-05-23 | depth 0.5m m
AACGCTACCTCATCGAGATTTCTCAGCGGCTCGAGAATAGCCAAGCCAATATCGTTGGATTCAATCTGTGCAGCACCCGTTGCTCGAACGGATTCTTCCACCGTTTGAGCCAGCAGCGCCAAGTCGGCTTCTGAGACCGGCCTTCCTTGACAAGCTTTACGAACACCGGCCACAATACGATCTCTGCTAAATGGCTGAGTCACACCGCTTCTTTTTACAACTGTCAAACTTGCGGTTTCTGTGGTGCTGAATCGCATGTTGCATTCGGGGCATTGTCTGCGGCGGCGAATAGACGAGCCGTCGTCTGATGTTCGTGAGTCAGTAACTCGCGAATCTGGGTAACGACAGAATGGGCAGAACATTTTGGAATCACTCCTAGATGTTGATGTTTTTTCAAGTCTAGGCCCTAGCCCTAGTAGTGCACAGTAAGAACTCAGCCTCTTTGGAGGTAGCTAATCTGAAAATCGAGCAGTGACGGCTTCACCATGCGCCGGTAACCCCTCGGCATCTGCAAAATCGGCAACGTACTGAGCTACCTCTTTGAGCCCGGCTCGGGTGTAGTCGATAACTTGCTGGGGCCTTAGAAAACTGTGAACTCCAAGACCAGAACTAAATTTTGCCTGCTGGCCAGTTGGCAGCACGTGACTTGAGCCTGCAAGGTAGTCGCCGAGACTAACTGGAGAATACTGCCCCAAGAAAATAGCTCCGGCATTTGTGATTTTTGGCAGCACCTCGTCATTTACTTCGGTGTGCAACTCAAGGTGTTCGGTTGCGTAAAAGTTGGTGAAACTAATTGCAGCCTCAAGATCATCAACCAAAACTACGGCAGACTGTTGGCCTTCTAGCGCAACCCTCACTCGCTCCGAACTTGCCGTTGCCGAAACAAGATCTGTTAAAGCGTTTATCACTGCATTTGCCAGCTCTGGTGAATCAGTAACCAACACCGCTGCTGCGGCCTCATCGTGTTCGGCTTGGCTAACCAGGTCGTAGGCGATGTATCTGGCATTTGCCGATGAGTCTGCAAGAATCAAAATTTCTGTCGTGCCTGCCTCAGAGTCGATGCCAATCACACCTTTTAGAGCGCGCTTTGCAGCGGCCACGAAGATGTTGCCGGGCCCAGTAACTAGTGCCACTGGAGCAAAATCAATTTGTGGCAAGCCATAGGCGAATGCAGCCACAGCTGCCGGGCCGCCCATGCAATAAACATCTTTCACACCCAAGATTGCAGCGGTAGCCAAAACGGTTGGGTGTGGTCTGCCATTGAATTCCTTTTGAGCCGGAGATGCAACCGCGAGCCTCGGCACGCCTGCAACTTGCGCAGGCACAACGTTCATAATGACGCTAGAAGGATAAACGGCCTTGCCGCCAGGAACGTAAAGACCAACAGAATCAACTGGCTGCCAACGTTGGTGCACCGAGGCCCCCTCGGCGAGACTTACCGAAGTGTTTGCCGGAAGATTTGCTCTTGAAACCTTGAAGACGCGTTCAATTGATTCTTCAATTGCTTTTCTGAGACTCGGTGATAGCTCCGCAACTGCTCTATCCAGTTCCTCTTTAGAGACAAGCAGAGGTCTGGGATCAACTGAGTCTCGCTCAATCGTGATCTTCACCACGGCATCTTGCCCATTAACGCGAACATCCTCTAAAAGAGGCTCGATCTGCTTCATGGCGAGCGTGATATCCACGGATGCTCGTGGAACGAGTCGATTGACTGCCGTGGAATCGAAAGTTTTACCGCGAAGGTCAACCGTGCGCAGATTTACCGCTGTGTTCAAGCTTTCCTCCAAAACCTTTGTCTTTTGCAATTGTAGAGCGGCCGAGTAGAACCCGTAAACTTGAACCACGTTCATAAAAGAAAATAGGTCATGAATAATTTTGAAGTTGTAAACGATGCCACTGAAGCGCTTCGCGCAAGTTTCAGACTTCACGCGTCTGGCGTGTCTGTAATCACCATGGTTGATGAAGAAGGCAAGCCAGCTGGCTTTACGGCTACCTCAATGACCTCATTGGGCGCCAACCCTCCCCTTGCTACTTTCAACGTAGCCTCAGGATCAAGTTCTTGGCCAATTCTTAATAAGGCAAAGTATGTTGCCATTCACACTCTGGCCGATCGAAATCTTGACCTGGCGCAGAGAATGGCCGCTGATCACACTCTCAGATTTGCAAAAGACGACTGGTCAATTGGTGAATATGGATTGCCAGTTTTTGAAGACGCAACCTCGGTCTTGCTTTGCTCAATTAGAGAAATTCACGCTGTAGAAAATAATGCAGTGGTTGTAGTTGACGTGCTTCAGGGTCTAGTGGGCGAACCTGCCCCAGCTCTTTTGTACTACCAGCGTCACTACATGAGCCCAGGTAAATCGCTCAACTAAGTTAGGCATTTTGCGCCGAGCAGCACCTTAAGTTCGCCGTAAAGGTCTGTGGTGATTTTTACCTTGGGTTGCAATTTAAACAATCGCTCACCTGATTCTCCAACGAGCTTCACCTGAAACTCTTCGGTACCTACATGCACCTTCAAAATTCGGTCTAGTTCTTCGAGAACTTCTCGAGTAGCCTCTGCTTCTGGAACGCGCACTACCACCGGTCCTCGAATGAAGTCAGCTCCGCCCTCAATGGTCTCAAAAGAATATGCTCGGAGGCTGTTTCCGTCGTCGCGCTGAGAGATGCTGCCCTTGACAACCACCACTTGATCGGCTTCTAGGTTTCTCGCAAACTCTTGATAGGTCTTGCCCATTAGCATCACTTGCATTTCACCCTCGAAATCCTCGATTGTGATTGCAGCGTAGGGATTGCCTGACTGTCGGGCGACTTTGTGCAATACCTGGGTGATCAAACCCGCAATTACAACAGTCTCGCCGTCTTTCAATGATTCACTCGAAACTATTTCACCGATGGTGATTTGCGCGTACCTTGCAAGTTGCTCTTCGCGACCTGCAAGAGGATGGTCACTTACATACAACCCAAGCATGTCTCGCTCATATGCAAGCAATTCTTTCTTTGGCCATTCCGGACGATCCGGCACAGAACCTGCAAAAGAGTTATCCGACATTGCATCATCAAAGAGAGACCCAAAGAGATCCACCTGGCCAACGGCTTCGTTCTTTTTTAGCGAGGCCTGTGAATCAACAGCCTCTTCAGAGATCTCAGCCAAAGACCTTCTGGTGTGACCTAAAGAATCAAAGGCGCCTGCCTTGATCAGCGATTCGACAACGCGTTTTGAGCAAACAATTCCTGGAACCTTACGAAGAAAATCGTGGAACGAAGTGTATTTTCCTTTTTCTTCTCTCGTTCTCTTAATTCCATCAACAACGTTTAGGCCAACGTTTCTTACTGCCCCTAAACCAAAGCGGATGTCTTTACCCACGGCGCTAAATTCAGCGATGGATTCGTTCACATCGGGAGCCAAGACCTGAATACCCATGCGCCTACACTCACTGAGATAAATTCCGAGTTTGTCTTTTGAGTCGCCCACAGATGTAAGCAGCGCAGCCATATACTCGGCAGGATAGTTGGCCTTTAGATAGGCGGTCCAGTAAGACAAAACGCCGTAGGCGGCTGAGTGAGCGCGGTTAAAGGCGTAGTCGGCAAAAGGAAGCAGCGTATCCCACAGCGCTTTTACCGCCGCGTCAGAGTAGCCGTTGGCTTTCATGCCATCAGAAAAACCCTGATACTGACGATCTAGTTCGTCTTTGTCTTTCTTACCCATAGCCCTTCGAAGCAAGTCAGCTTTTCCGAGGGTAAATCCCGCTGCTTTTTGAGCTGCGGCCATAACCTGCTCTTGGTAAACGATTAGGCCATAGGTTGGATCTAGAACTTCTGAAAGCGACTCGGATAGTTCGGGGTGCACCGAGTCGACTTCTTGCTGATTGTTTTTTCTAAGCGCGTAGTTTGTGTGGGAATTCATACCCATTGGGCCTGGGCGGTACAAAGCAATCACAGCTGAGATATGTTCGAAAAGCGTTGGTTTCAAAAGTCGCAGCAGCGAACGCATCGCATTTCCGTCAAGTTGGAATACGCCGAGAGTATCGCCACGAGACAGAAGCTCGAAGGTGGCTGGATCTGAATCTAGATCTAGGTCCTCGAGTACAACAGTTTCGCCGCGGTTTGATTTGATGTTGGCCAAGGTGTCATCTAGAACCGTCAGGTTTCGAAGACCCAAAAAATCCATTTTCAAAAGACCAAGCTTTTCGCAGGGCGGCTGATCAAACTGCGTGATTATTGCGCCATCGTCTTCACGCTTCATGATTGGAATAACATCGATTAGCGGCTCAGCTGACATGATTACGCCCGCGGCGTGTACTCCCCACTGGCGCTTCAAAGATTCGAGACCTTGGGCGAGTTCAAAAACTTTAGCTGAGTCATCGTCGTTTTCGATTAACTCCCTGAAATCACCAGCTTCTTTATAGCGTTCAGATTTTCTATCAATCAAATCGTTCAGTGAAATGTCTCTACCTAGAACCATTGGCGGCATTGCCTTAGTTAACTTCTCGCCTACCGCGTATGGCATTGCAAGCACGCGTCCTGCGTCTTTCAGAGCCTGCTTTGCCTTTATGGTTCCGAAGGTCACAATCTGCGCGACTCGGTCATCGCCGTATTTATCTGAAACGTAGCGAATTACTTCGCCACGACGACGATCGTCAAAATCCACATCGATATCTGGCATCGAAACTCGCTCTGGGTTTAGAAAGCGCTCAAAGATTAGCCCGTGCTTGATTGGATCCAGTTCGGTGATGCCAAGAGCGTAGGAAACTATAGAACCGGCAGCTGATCCTCGACCCGGACCAACCCGGATGCCTTGCTTCCTAGCCCAAGCAATAAAGTCGGCAACCACCAAGAAATAACCCGGGAAGCCCATTTGCTCAATAACTTCAACCTCATAAGAAACCTGTTTGGCTTGAGCCTCTGGAATCTGCCCCTTGTATCTGCGTTGCATGCCTGCGGCAACCTCTTGCTCAAACCAACTTGCCTCGGTGTGCCCCTCAGGAACTGGAAATCTTGGCATGAGTTCAAGTTCTTTAAATTCAACATTGCATCGTTCTGCAATGAGAAGTGTGTTGTCACAGGCTTCAGGATGATCTGAGAACAGCTCCCTCATTTGTTGCGGAGTCTTTAGATAAAACTCTTGAGAATCAAACTTAAATCGGTTTGGGTCAATCAGTGTTGATCCTGATTGAACACAAAGCAAGGCCTCATGTGCCTTAGCATCGCCGGCATGGGTGTAATGCAGATCGTTTGTTGCCAGAAGCGGCATGTCTAATTCTTTGGCCAACTTCAGAAGATCTGCCATCGAACGACGTTCAATATCTAATCCGTGATCCATCACCTCGGCAAAGAAGTTCTCCTTACCAAAAATATCCTGGAATTCTGCTGCAGCTTTTTTTGCCTCATCGTATTGGCCAAGCCTCAGACGAGTTTGAATTTCACCAGAGGCGCAACCCGTGGTAGCAATAATCCCCTTGCCATAGGTGTTGAGTAGCTCTCGGTCCATTCGGGGTTTGAAATAGAAACCATCAAGCCAGGCTTTCGAAGACATTCTGAAAAGGTTGTACATGCCATCGGTGTTTTCGGCAAACATTGTCATGTGCGTAAATGCACCACCACCAGAGATATCGTCTTCGCCGCCACTACCCCACTTGGTACGGGTTCGATCTTGCCGAGCAGTTCCGGGTGAGAGATAAGCTTCAATACCGATAATCGGTTTTATGCCTGCGGATTTTGCAGTCTTGTAAAAATCAAAGGCGCCAAAATTATTACCGTGGTCACTGATGCCAATTGCTGGCATGCCTTGCTCAACTGCTGCCTCAATCAAAGGTTTTACTCTTGCAGCACCATCGAGCATCGAATACTCGGTGTGAACATGAAGGTGAACGAAAGAATCGCTACTTGATGAAATGCCAGACATGGCTTTGACCTTCCTGTTGCTGTGGGACCGAACCTAAATTTCAGATTGGGCGAAAGTCAAGACTATCTGCGCAGCACCTCTAGCGCATGCACCAACTCGCTCGGGTAATCACTTGTGAACTCAACTTGGTGACCTTTGGTTGGGTGCTCAAAGCTCAGCTTCACGGCGTGCAACCATTGGCGATCTAGTGAAACCCGGGCGGCAATAGTTGGATCGGCGCCATACATTGTGTCGCCAACTAGAGGGTGCCTGAAGGCTGAGAAGTGAACCCTAATCTGATGGGTTCGACCCGTTTCAAGAATGATTTCCACAAGCGATGCAGACCTGAACGCCTCAATCGTCTCGTAGTGAGTCACTGAGTGCTTGCCGTCATTCATAACAGCAAATTTAAACTCGGCTCTTGGGTGTCGCCCAATGGGTGCATCGAAAGTTCCGGCCAATGGATCGGCCAGACCTTGAATCACAGCGTGGTAGGTCTTGTGCACGGCACGGTCTCTAAATGCCTGCTTTAGGCGTGAATACGCAATTTCAGACTTAGCCAGTGTCATTAGCCCACTCGTGCCAACATCTAATCGCTGAACGATGCCTTGTCGTTCCTGGGCTCCAGATGTTGCAATCTGCACTCCGAGTGCGAGCAGGCAGCCAGGTACTGTAGGCCCATCCCAACCAACCGATGGATGTGATGCAACACCAGCCGGCTTGTCTATAACGATGATGTCTTCGTCTTGATAAACAATTCGGAAGCCATCGACAATCGAGGGAACAATCTCTAGGGCATTGCTTGGAGCTGGCATCGAAACTTCTAGGATCGCCCCGTCAATCAGGCGATCTGATTTGCCGATAACTTTTGAATTTTGCTGCACCAAACCTTGAGTCAGCAAATCGGCTGCGGCAGATCTTGAAAGCCCCATCAACTTAGCAATCGCAGCATCTGCGCGTTCCCCGGCCAAACTCTCGGGAACCGGCAGAAGTTTTAGGTCACTCAATTGACTTTGCGCTTTCTGCCAATTTCATCACCGCGAAGAATGCGAATCACTGAAAGAGAGCAGATTGTAAAAATGGCAATATCGGCGATGTTAAAGATTGGAAAGTTGAATGGAATTTGGATGTAATCAATCACATGACCAATTGCAAAGCCCGGGTCTCTTGTGAGTCGGTCAATTAAATTTCCGCATACTCCGCCAAGTAAAACCCCGGCCATGATTGACCAGCCACGAGTCTCAATTTTGAAACCAAACCAAATTAGAGCCAGGGCGGCAACCGTTGAGATGATTGTGAAAATCCAAGTGGCACCAAAACCAATTGAAAATGCCGCGGAGTCATTGAAAACTAAGTTTAGGTTTACCAGGCCAGGAATAAAAGGTTCTGGATCTCCGGGAACTAGGGTGACAAGCAGATAATTCTTGATGAATTGGTCGAGAGCTAACACAAATAAAGCGCACCCGAGCAACCAAAGCTGTCGAGAAATCAGTATTTTGCTAATTGCCACTTACTTAGTTGCCGGCTGAAAAGCCATTTGGGTTGAAAGCCTGTCCGCCAAAGCCAAAACCGCTCTCGATTGAGGCAGCAGGTCGCTCAGCAGGAGCCGCAGTTGAGTCTTCAAGATCAGCAAGCTGGTTTTCGATGTAGGCCTTCAACTTCAGGCGATACTCGCGCTCAAAACTTCTAAGTTCTTGAATTCTGTGTTCGATCAAAGCTCTTTCTTGCTCGAGGCGGCTCATGTCGGCACGTTGCTGAGCTTCAGCTTCTCTAACTACGCGAGCAGCAGTTGCGTGCCCCTCAGCAATAAGTGCATCTCGCTTTGACAGCCCCTCACGCACATGCTCCTCGTGCAATTTACGAGCAAGCTGCAAAAGGTTGTTTGTGTTGCTGGTATCAAGTGTTGATGGGTCTTGTGTGGCCTCAGGGAAAGCACTCACAACCGGTGGAGCAATCACTGGCGCCAAGGCGCTTTCGGCGGTGCTGTTCATCTCAGCCACCAAGCCTGCGCCACTTCGCTGCAATTCTGCGATGCGTGATTCTGATGCCAACAGACGCTGACGAAGGTCTTCGTTTTCTTGGGTCAGCCTGCGAAGCTCGATTACGATTTCATCGAGGAAATCATCTACTTCGTCTTGGTCGTAGCCTTCTCTAAATTTGGTTGGCTGGAATCTCTTATTGACAACGTCTTCTGGCGTCAATGGCATAATTCTTACCTCTTAGTCTTCGCGGTCGTTGGGGAATCGACCTCAGAGGCAAGGTTACATCGTTTAGGGCCGGACTTTTGCTCTCTGGGTAAATATGGGGCTAAGCGATTGAAAGAACTATCCTTTGCAAGAAGAAAATCGCAAAAACTAGCACTGTCCAGCCCAGATCGAATGCAATAGCACCGATGCGAATTGGCGGAATTACACGCCTTACAGCCTTTATAGCCGGGTCAGTCACAGTCATTACCACTTCAACAACAGGCAAAAGAAGCCCTTTAGGGCGCCAAGACCTATTGACCGAAAGAGCCAAATCTATGAAAAGTCTGGCAACCAAGGCGAAAAAATAGACCTGAAGCAGCCACCATAAAAGAACTGCAATCAGGCCCATTTATTGAAACCTAATTAAGGACGAACGATTAGCTCGTCAGATTGCTCAGTCTCATCATCTTCGTTGTTTACAGCAACGTGACTCGGGGTTAGCAAGAAAACTTTAGGGGTTACGCGCTTTAGGTGGCCTTCTAGACCCTCTTTTAGGCCCAACATGAAATCCAACATACGGCGAGAATCAAGCTCTGACATGTCGCCCATGTTTACGATTACCGGAATCCCAAGTCGGTAGTTGGCTGCAACCTCTGGAGCCTCTGCGTAAGTACGTGGCTCGATGGTGTAAATCTCATTGACCTCTGACACGCCACGACGTGGGCGAATCGGCGCAACACGAGCGACCGGGCGTGCATCTGTGGTTCCGGTGGCTACTGGGCGCGGCGGAAGCGCTTCGCCTTCTTCGCCTAGGCCTAGCCAGCCTGAAACCTGTGAAATTAGACCTGCCATTTTGTATCCTCCTGAGGACTCTTACTTGTCCAGAATATTGCTAAATTGCCCGTTTTCCGGTTATTGCGCTGCCAATTCGCAAGTGTGTCGCGCCGAAGCCAATCGCAATTTCGAAGTCCTCTGACATACCCGCAGATATGAACTTTGCTCTTGGTTCCAATTTCACAAGTTGATTGCTGGCCTCAAGAATCGTTGCAAAATCCACTTGAGGCTCTTTGTCTAACGAGGCAACCCCCATCACTCCCAAAAGGTTAAGGTTTTTTGCCTGCAGGACTTTTTCGGCGAAACTAACCAAATTCTTGGGCTCTATCCCCCCGCGAGATTCATCTTGAGTCAAATTCAACTGGATAAAAACATCTCGGGGCTTTAGCTGCTCATCAGTGACCCGAATCAGTGCTTCAAGAAGTGATGCGCGATCGAGAGAGTGCACCACCGAGGCGTAGCTAAGTGCAGAGCGAACCTTGTTGCTTTGCAATTGGCCGATGAAGTGCCATTTGTAATCTATTTTTGAGTCCGACATGGCCTCGGCCACCTCGAGCGATTTAGGTTTTGCCTCTTGGTCTCGGTTTTCGCCCAGTGAGCGAACGCCCAGATTCAAAAGGTCAACCGCCATGGTAAATGGATGGTTTTTAGATACGACGATTAATTCAATATCTTCGCGGAGTCTGTTTTCTGCAATTGCGGCAGCAGAAATACGAGATTCAATTTCGGCTAATCGTTGCCCTAAGGAATCCACGAGCTGACTGGAAAAACTTGAGTAATCTAGCGAAGAAAATCTGGGATGTCGAGATCGTCGCCCCAGGTGCCATCGGCTGATTGAAACTTGTTGGTTTCTGAAGACTTTCGTTGGTCGCTGTCGGATCCATCGGTTTCATCGGTATCAGCTTCGGCAGCACTTGAATCGCGAAACGCTGCAGGAACCTGAGTTTCTTGATCTTCGGCGTAATAAGAGTTCACATCAGCAACATCAATTGCAGCAGTAGCAGGCACGGCTGCATCACCAAACCAAGAAGAACTGGTTGCAGCTGGTGCAACCGGCTCAGTAAAAGGCTTGCGCTCTACCTTGCGAACTTTTGGCTGCCCACCATCAAAACCTGCAGCGATAACGGTGATGCGAACTTCATCGCCCAAGGTGTCATCGATTGTGGTTCCGTAAATGATGTTTGCTTCTGGGCTAACCGCTTCTTGCACGAGTCTTGCGGCTTCATCGATTTCGTGAAGTCCAAGATCTGAAGCGCCTTGAACCAAAAGAAGTACTCCGTGAGCACCATCGATACTTGCTTCAAGTAGCGGGCTCGACACAGCAAGTTCGGCCGCACGCACCGCACGGTCTTCTCCCTTGGCGGTACCAATACCCATCAGGGCAGAACCTGCACCCTTCATAACAGACTTCACGTCTGCAAAGTCAAGGTTAATGAGGCCAGGTGTGGTGATCAGATCGGTGATTCCCTGCACACCGGCACGAAGCACATCATCGGCGGTTGCGAATGCTTCAACAACTGAAACAGACTTGTTAACCAATTCGAGAAGTCTCTGGTTTGGCACCACGATGAGAGTATCTACTTCACCGCGCAACACTTCGATGCCGGCCTCTGCTTGTTGCGCACGGCGCTTACCTTCAAATCCAAAAGGACGAGTAACAACACCAACGGTCAAAGCTTCGAGTTGCTTAGCAATACGAGCTACTACAGGAGCAGCACCTGTTCCGGTACCACCGCCTTCTCCGGCGGTTACAAAGATCATGTCGGCACCGCGAAGTGCTGCCTCAATTTCGTCTGAGTGATCCTCAGCCGCACGGCGACCAATCTCAGGGTCTGCACCGGCACCGAGTCCTCGGGTTAGGTCTCTACCAATGTCGAGCTTTACGTGAGCCTCGCTCATCAAAAGAGCCTGGGCATCGGTGTTAATTGCTACAAACTCAACTCCGCGCAAACCAGCATCGATCATGCGATTTAGCGCGTTTACACCGCCACCGCCAACGCCAACAACCTTGATAACCGCTAGGTAGTTCTGATTCAGACCCACGCTAATCCTCCGCATTCAGTTGAAGTTGCTTGCGCAACTTAGGCACAAAACAAAAGGTTAAACCTCAGCATGAGGCTTATTGTTTGAACCTTTTATTACCGTGCGCCAAAAAAATAAGCGGTTAAGGGCTTGGATACGCGGATGCTGGCAGGTGTGTCTAAAAGTTTCCGTAGCGAACAACGGGCGCACTCGGGCTCGAAACATCAAAAGTGACACGATCCGTTTTCTTTTGGTTAGCAATCAGAGCGTCTAGAACTTTAGATTTCAAAACAGAATTGGAGCCATCCCCCCAAATGATTCGCTGACCTGCGTATCCGCGCAGAGTCAAGCTCACATCATCTTTGGATTTTGCATTTATTTCAGATACCTGTGCGAGCAGCTTTGCTGGCAACGCCATTAGTACATCGATTGCTGAGTCAAATTGTTTTGAGGACTCCGGCTCACCTTCAATCCAAATCACCGGAAGTTTCTCATAACCATTTGAAATACCAATTCGAACACCAGCCGGGTCATATAGATACTTAGTGCCACCGACCGAGATGATGCCAATTGGCTGACGTTCTGAAATCTGAACCCTAAGGGTATGCGGCGGCAGGCTAATGATTGAGAAGCTTTCGATTAAGGCAAAAGTCTTGAGCGAAGTAGCGATATCTGTTGCCGATACCAAAGGCAGAGGTTTACCCACCTGACTCTTCAGTGCGTTGATTATTGATTTCTCTTTCAGGCGCTTGATTCCGCTTACTTCAATTTTCTCTACGGCAAGTATTGGCGTGAAAATCGTGGCGAGTACCAGAAGCAGAAGTGAACCAAATGAGATAAGAACAGTGAGCGAAACCGCTTTGCGTTTTCTGGTTGCCACCGTGAAACGTTTAGCCTCGGGAGATAATTTTGAGAAGAAACTACTTTTGGTTTGATTCTTTCTAAATTTGCCTAAGCGTTTTGATTCGCGTTTGATTATTTTTTTGGTCGCCACTTTTGGAGCGCTCGGCAAAGCAGATGCCGCGGGCTTGGTTGGTCTTGATTGTGGGCGCTTCAACGATAATTACTTTTCTAGCGCTTCAAGTAACTCAGGCACCATGCGGTAAATATCTCCACAACCCATGGTCATGATGAAATCTCCCGCGCTGGCAAGCTTTGCTGCTACAGCCGGCACATCAGACCATTCTGGAACATAGTGAACCTGCGCTTGATTGCTAAATGCATTAGAAACTAAAGCGCCAGTAACCCCAGGTTCTGGATCTTCTCTAGCGGCATAGATATCTAGCACAACCACCTGATCGGAAGCCGATAGTGCTTCGGCGAACTCTTTTGCCATGAGGCGTGTTCGGCTATAAAGGTGGGGTTGAAATACCGTTACGATTTTTCCAGCGCCAACCACAGCTCTAGCCGCCTTAATGGCAGCTGAAACCTCAGTGGGGTGGTGAGCGAAATCGTCGTAAACACTCACTCCTCTTCTTTCACCATGAAGTTCAAAGCGTCTTTCGGTGCCACCAAAGGCTTCAATACCAGCGAGTGCTTTTTTAGGATCAAAACCGAGCCCAACCAACACAGCAAAGGCGCCCGCTGCATTTAGAGCATTGTGCTCACCTGGAACAGTTAGCTGTGCTTTATAGGAAGCGCCAAGGTAATCGATTGAAAATGAAACCCTAGGGCCCGTGGCATCTACATCAAATAGACGCACAGTGGCGTCATCAGCGCGACCAAAAGTAATCACGCGGTGATCTTTGATTAATCTAGACACCCGAATTGCGCCTGGATCATCTGAACTAATGGCAACAAATTCTTTGGCGCCTTGAGCAAATCTTGCGAATTCAGCTTCGAAGGCCTCTTCGCTACCGTAATGGTCTAGGTGATCGGCATCAACATTGGTGATTAGGGCAACAGAGGTGTCATAGTGCAAAAACGAACCGTCTGATTCGTCGGCTTCAATTACAAAAAGATTTCCGGTACCGCTTGCCGAGGAGGCATCGAGAGAGGCAATAACTCCGCCATTAACAAAGCTTGGATCTTCTCCTAGTTCCAGCAGAGCGGTAATGATCATTCCCGTGCTGGTGGTTTTTCCGTGGGCACCAGCCACAGCAATAACCTCACGCTTTGAGGTTAAATAAGCCAGAGCCTGAGAGCGGTGAATAACAGGAATGCCAAGTTTTTGAGCTAGCAGATACTCAGGATTTGTTGGCCAAAGCGCCGAAGTCACAACAACGGTGTCTGGGGTACCAAGGTGAGCCTCGTCGTGACCGATGTGAATAACCGCTCCAAGTTCTCTTAGTGCGGCCACATTTGAAGTGTCACGTAAGTCACTGCCGGTTACCGTGTGCCCCATGCCAAGCAAGATTCTTGCAATGCCACTCATACCAGAACCACCGATACCCACAAAGTGCACCGTGCCCAAATCGGCTGGCACAGGTTGAGTGAAATCTGGTTTGATCATTTAATTCCTTACGTCCCTTAGAAGACTAGGGTCCCTAACAATTTGAAAGTGACTACAACACGCCCTGCACGAGGCTAAACAAGCGATTCGCGCCATCAGAAATACCAACCGATTTGGCTGCCTTTGCCATGGCTTTTAATTTCTTCGAATTAGACAAGACTGGCACCAGGGTCTCAGACACAAAACTTGGCGTGAAATCAGCATCAAGCACAGTAATTGCTCCCCCGGTACCGAGCAGCTCGACCACGTTGAATTTTTGCTCGCCGTTTCCTACCGGATATGGCACGTAAAGTGCAGGTAATCCAACAGCCGCAAATTCAGAGACCGTAGAGGCTCCGGCTCTAGAAACAGCGAAATCGCTTGCCTGAATAGCAAGATCCATGCGGTCGCAATAACCAATCCGAACGAAATCTTTTTCTTTGACCTCAGCTAAATCTGAGCGAGAACCAACGATATGCAAAACCTGAATTCCAGCGGCACTCAAAACTTTTCGGGATTGTTCGATAGTTTCGTTGATCTTTTTGGCACCGAGTGAGCCACCGGTAACCAGCAGAGTAAGTGTGTCTTTATCTAAGCCAAAGTGTGCCCTGGCAGCATCTTTCTTGGCAGATAGATCTAGGTTTTCAATTTCTTTACGCAGCGGCATGCCCACGTGCTTAGAGTTTTTGAGGTTTGTATTGGCAAAAGCCACTCCAACCGCAGAGGCAAATCTACTGCCCAATTTATTGGCCCAACCCGGTAACGCATTTGCTTCATGCACCACAACCGGAATCCTTAGTGACTTGGCCGCTAAGTATGCCGGCGCGCTCGCATAGCCGCCAAAACCCACCACTACATCAATCTTCTTCTCGGTCAGCATTACCTTGCAGGCCTCAATGGCTGCTCGGAATGCAAAAGGAAATCGAATTGCGTAAAGATTTATTTTGCGAGGAAATGGTAGTCGAGCTACCTCAAGAAGCTCATAACCTCTTGCTGGAACAAGATCTTGCTCGAGGCCTTCAGCTGTGCCTAGCGCCCAAACTTTATTCGAAGTTGATTGCTCAGAGATTACATCTGCAAGCGCCAACAGCGGATTAACGTGACCAGCTGTGCCACCTCCAGCCAAAAGAAAATTTGTCATCGAAATGACCTTGGAGTTCGGCGCGCCGCAACTGGCTTACTGTTGTTCTCGCGCTCTATGCCGAGCACAACACCAATGGCAATCAGCGATGCAAGAAGTGACGATCCACCCGCTGAAATTAGCGGCAAAGGAACACCTAGAACTGGCAGCAATCGCAAAACAACAGCAATGTTTACTAAAGCTTGGAAGACAAGCCAGAACATTACTCCAACCACAATTAGACGACTGAATTCATCTGTTGTTCTTTGCATGATTCTTAGCAATGAGAAAGCAAGGAATACAAATAGCGCAATAACCCCCAGCGCCCCAATTAGGCCTAGCTCTTCACCGATGATGGCAAAGATAAAGTCGTTTTCGACTTCTGGAATCCAACTCCACTTCATTTTTGATTCGCCCAAGCCAGAGCCAAAAATTCGTCCGGCAGCCAAAGCCCACATTCCGTGTTCTGCCTGCCAGTTGTAGTCGAGCGGGTCTGGAGCCGACGGGTTCATCCAGGCAAGAATGCGGCCCATACGCGAGCCACCTTGGCTTAGCAATATCGGCATGGCAGCAACAATTGCTGCGCATACGATTACCAAAATCCTTGAAGGCATTCCTGCTAGTGCCAAGAGACCAAGATAAGTAATCAACATGATGATCACCGTGCCAAGGTCTTTACCAAAAATAACTAAGGCCATTGCAGCACCGGCGAAACCAAGCGCCTTGTACCAAGTGATTGCAAAATCTAGCTGAGATTGCCATTCGTATATGTACCAGGCCAAAATAATTACAACTGCAATTTTGAGAAACTCAGATGGCTGGATGCCGAATGGCCCGATGTAGAGCCAGTTCTTATTTCCGTTTACCTCTCTACCGATAAAAAGCACTAAGACTTGCAAGAACATAAACAAGGCAAAACCAAAGCGAGCGTATTTCTTGTATGTGCTCATCGGTACAAGTGAAGCAATCGACATCAAGATCAAGCCAAGAATTGCAGCGCCGGCCTGCTTGAAGAAAATCGTTAGAGAGTTATCGTTGGCGACTAACGAGTCGATTGATGAAGCAGAAAGAACCATCACGATTCCAAAACCAACTAGGAACAGGGTGACGCCAAGTAATCGATAAAAATGGAATGACTGCGCTTTAAAAATTTGATCAAAAATAACTTGGAACCTGGCCAGCCCAGCTTGGGATAGGGCCTTCGTGCTTTTGTTTGCACCTCTTGAAGCCCTTGCGGCTTTGAACTGAGGTTTTGCTTTAGTGGCTCGCGGATTTAACCTTGCTCGCTCTGCAGGTGATAATCGGGTCATGCGGCACCATCTACCTGTACTCGAACCTGTTGAGCAAAGGAGTTACCTCGATCGGCATAGTCCTTGAATTGATCCATAGATGCTGCAGCCGGCGCAAGCAAAACAGTGTCACCTGAGGACGCGAGAGCTTTTGCCGCCGCAACAACGTGCATCATCACGTCTTCGTTTTGTTTGATTTCTTGCACTGGCACCTCTGGCGCATTTTCAGCCAAAGCGGCAAGAACCGCCTCGCGCTCTGCTCCAATTACGATGGCGGTTTTGATACGCGATTTGTACCGACTAATCAAATCTGTAATATCAACGCCTTTTAGAAGTCCGCCCACAATCCAAATGATGTTTTCAAAAGAATTAAGTGAAGCAGCGGCGGCATGAGGGTTGGTGGCTTTTGAGTCGTCTATCCAACTGATTCCATCGCGTGACGAAATGAGTTCGATCCGGTGCCCGTCGAGTTTAAAATCTCTCAGTGCTTTTTTGATTGATTCGGGTTCAATTCCATAAGAACGAGCGAGAGCGCTGGCTGCCGCGGCGTTTGCCATGAGGTGCGGAGTCAGCACGCCAATCATTGCCAAATCTTCTAAGGTTGCAATCTCGAGTGCGCTATTGGCGCGATCTTCTAAGAAAGCTCTGTCGCAAAGGATATCCTCTACATAGCCAACCTGTGAGCGCCCCGGCAGACCCGTAGTGAAACCGATTGCTCGGGCCCCCTCTTGGACATCTGCATTCTCAACCATTCTTTCGGTAGCTGAATCATTCAAATTGTAGACACAGGCCACCTTGGTGTTTTCATAGATCTTGGCTTTTGTGTCGGAGTAGGCCTCGAAGCTGCCGTGCCAATCAATGTGATCGTCTGCCAAATTCAATACCGCGCTTGAGTAGGGCTCAATCTTTCC
>CAEZVD010000007.1_pt1 | contig 16513 bp, 16 predicted proteins | sample 7264661 | NCBI WGS metagenome assembly CAEZVD01 (sample SAMEA6813847, study PRJEB35770) | uncultured Rhodoluna sp. | biome: Freshwater; feature: Freshwater reservoir; material: water | place: Czech Republic | collected 2017-05-23 | depth 0.5m m
CTTAGGGCCCTGGTCATCATCAAATAGTTTTCTCGCGCCAAAACCAATTACTTGGCCAGTGGTGTCTCTGATCGGCCAAATTAGTCGGCCGCGAAATTTATCGTAGGCACCGCGATCACTTTTTGTGGCTAAGCCTGCAGCTACCAACTCATCAACTGTAAAGCCCAAAGACTTGAGATGATCGGTGAGGTTACTCCAACCTTTAGGTGCAAATCCAACGCCAAATATTTCAGCGGCTGCCTTATCGAAGCCTCTACCCTTCAGAAAGTCTCGACCCGGTATTGCGTCATCAGTCATCAATTGATTTTTATAAAAACTGGCAGCAGCGTTGTTGGCTTCTAGGATTCTAGATCTCTGACCTTGATCTACACTGGCCCCGCCCTCGTCATAGGTGAGCTCGAAACCGACTCTAGCCGCTAACTTTTCAACTGCTTCGGTAAAGCTGAGTGAGTCCATCTGTTGCACGAATTTATAGACATCGCCGCCTTCACCGCAGCCAAAACAGTGATAAAAACCCTGCATAGGCCGCACGTTGAAAGACGGAGACTTCTCATCGTGAAACGGGCACAGCCCCTTCAGTGAGCCCACGCTCGCGTTCTTCAGAGATACATACTCCCCAACAACGTCGGCTATGTTTACGCGAGACTTCACCTCTTCAATATCTCGCGCTCTAATCTTGCCTGCCATGTCTCTTATCCTAGGCTTTGCCCATTAGAAACTCGGTCCCTTGACCACAAGGCGGTTGTGCAAGGTAATTGCACTTTGATCTGTGAGCGAAGCAACCTGGTCAATTACCACTCTGCGCTGTTCAGATTCAGATTTAGCCCTTGACCAGGAACCTGTGCAATAAACATCGAGATTTGCACCGTTTGAGGCCAACAAAGCATCAGCCAATTCGGTCAGCAATTCTCGCTGCCACTCGTAGATTGGCTTTCTAGACTCATGCGACATTAGAAATGCAGAAACGATTCCTTTGAGTACGGCAATCTCTGTTTTCACATTTGCAGGTATTTGCAAACGCGATCCAAATCTGACGAGTGAAGCTGCGGGTGAAGAATCGACAATCGAATCGATGGTCTGGCTAACAAATCTTCCGATTAGATCACTCGCCAAGTTTTTCAAACTGCCCAACATCTCAGCTGAACGCTCAAATGATGTCGGCCAGTTTGGTAGCTCTCTCAAATTGGCCAACGCTTCTGCTAATTCTGACTTGCTAAATGCCCCAACGTTCCATTCGCTGATTTTTTCAATTAGTTCTGGCTCTGCAGCAGTATCAGCGAGTATGTCTAGTTTTATGTATCCAGAGACAATGGCATCCTCAAAATCATGCACCGAATAAGCCACGTCGTCTGAGAAGTCCATGACTTGCGCTTCTACGCTCTTTATTCTGTGAGGAGCTCCAATTCGCATCCAGTTATAAATCTCTAGATCATCTTCGTAGACACCAAACTTGACGGAGTGCTCTTTCATTTCGCCCGCATCGCCAAGCGACCACGGATACTTACAAGTTGCATCGAGGCTCGCGCGAGTTAGATTCAAGCCGACACTTACTCCGTCGGGCAGAAAGACCTTGGGCTCAATTCGAGTGAGCAACCGAAGTGTTTGTGCATTACCTTCAAAGCCACCTATTTCGGCGGCCCAATCATTCAAGCCCTTCTCACCGTTGTGACCAAAAGGTGGATGCCCTAGGTCGTGAGCAAGGCATGCCATATCTACAATGTCTGCATTAAGTTGCAGATCTATTGCCATTTCGCGCCCAATTTGCGCGACCTCGAGCGAGTGAGTTAGGCGTGTTCTTGCAAAATCGCCTCCACTCGGCGAGAGCACCTGAGTCTTTGCACCTAATCTGCGCAAGGCAGATGAGTGCAGCACTCTCGCGCGGTCTCTAGCAAATTCGCCACGGTGTGCATTCTTGCCTCGAGATTCTGGCAAGAACCTCTCTCGATCAAGATCTGTGTAGCCAAGCTCCGAAGAATTTCTATCCATTAGCCGCCAGACACTCCTAGCTCTGCTTCTTGGAGCACCTTGCGCTGATCGCCAACTAGCTCCCGCGATTGCAACCAGTTTTCTGGCAGGGCACAAATTTTTGCGCCGCCCAAACGGCCGCGTGGTCCTTCAGCCTCTTCACCGGGATATGGTTCTGAACGGTCTAGCGTGCCAAGAATTTCATCCATGTGAGTCAGAGATTCGACCTGTGAAAGTGCTGCCCTGAATTCTCCGCCCACCGGGTAGCCCTTGAAATACCAAGCAACATGTTTTCTGATATCGCGACAAGCGTGCGCTTCGCTTTCGAAGAATTCAACCAGCAATTCAGCATGACGCTTAAATGCATCGGCAACCTCACCAAGATTTGGCTGTATTGGGTTGATCGCCGCATCAGAATTTGGATTCAATAGGTATTCATCAAACGCAGCCTGTAGATCACCGAATAGCCAAGGTCTGCCAAGGCACCCTCGGCCTACGACTACCCCATCGACGCCGGTCTCGCGCATCATGCGAATGGCATCACCGGCAGACCAAATGTCACCGTTTCCTAGTACCTGCACATCAGGTAGGGCTTCTCTGAGGCTAGCGATTGCTGCCCAATCAGCTTTGCCTGAATAGTATTCCGCAGCAGTGCGCCCGTGAAGAGCCACAGCAGTGACTCCGGCATCGCGAGCGGCTTTGCCTGCTTCTATGTATGTGAGGTGATCCGAGTCAATTCCCTTGCGCATCTTTATTGTCAGAGGAATTTCGCCAGCCGCTTTTACGGCCGCTGAAACAATCGATCCAAAGAGATCTTGCTTCCAGGGAAGAGCAGCACCTCCTCCTTTGCGAGTAACTTTTGGCACTGGACAACCAAAATTTAGATCAATGTGGTCAGCAAGATTTTCAGCCACCAACATGGTCACGGCTTCGGCGATTGTTTTTGGGTCAACTCCGTAAAGTTGAACAGATCGAGTTTCTTCTGATGGGTGATGACCAACCAGACGAAGAGACTCTTCTGTTCTTTCAACCAAAGCCCTCGAAGTAACCATCTCAGAAACGTAAAGGCCACCGCCGAACTCTCGACACAGCCTGCGAAAGGCAGTATTTGTTATGCCAGCCATAGGGGCAAGCACAACCGGCGTTGCGATGGCGATTTTGCCATACTGCAATGCAGGTTTTGCGCCGGCCACTGTCATCTCTGTACTTACTTAAGAAAGTAGTTTCGAACCAAGATACTCACGCAACTTATCGAGCGAGACTCTCTCTTGCTGCATGGTGTCGCGCTCTCGCACGGTCACTGCCTGATCGTCTAACGTCTCAAAATCTACTGTCACACAGAACGGTGTACCAATTTCATCTTGACGTCGGTAGCGACGACCGATTGCACCAGAATCATCGAAATCAATATTCCAGTATCCGCGAAGCTCTTGAGCCAGGTTTCGAGCCACAGGCGAAAGGTCTTCGTTTCTAGACAATGGCAAAATTGCGGCTTTAATTGGCGCAAGTCGATAGTCCAGGCGAAGAACCGTGCGCACATCTACGCCGCCTTTGGTGTTTGGCGCTTCGTCTTCTGCGTAAGCATCAACCAAAAACGCCATAAGCGATCTTGTCAATCCTGCGGCTGGCTCAATGACGTATGGTGTCCAACGCTCATTTTTGTTTTGATCGAAGTAACTCAAGTCTGCACCTGACTCACGAGAGTGAGTGGTTAGGTCGAAGTCAGTGCGGTTAGCAATACCCTCAAGTTCCCCGAATTCGCTACCCGGAAAACCGAATTTGTACTCGATGTCTACAGTTCGTTTTGAATAGTGCGAAAGCTTCTCTTTAGGGTGCTCAAAAATACGCAAATTCTCTGGATTAATACCGAGATCGGTGTACCAGTTCATGCGCTGTTCAATCCAATAGTTATGCCATTCTTCATCTGTTCCGGGCTCAACGAAGAATTCCATCTCCATCTGCTCAAACTCGCGTGTGCGGAAGATGAAGTTTCCAGGAGTGATCTCATTGCGGAATGACTTGCCGATTTGACCGATGCCAAACGGTGGCTTCATGCGAGATGCTCCAAGCACGTTTGCGAAATTCACAAAAATACCCTGTGCAGTTTCAGGCCTTAGATAGTGCAGCCCTTCTTCGGCGGCAACTGGACCCAAGAAGGTCTGTAGAAGACCGTTGAATGCTTTTGGTTCGGTCCATGAATTCTTGCCACCACAGTTTGGGCAGGCAATGTCATTCATAGATTCTGGAGCGCGGCCTTTTTTCTCCTCGAATGCCTCTTCTAGGTGATCCTGTCTAAAGCGTTTGTGGCAAGAGGTGCACTCAATTAGTGGGTCAGAGAATTCTCTAACGTGTCCGGATGCTTCCCATACTTTTCTCGGCAAAATGACCGATGAGTCAAGACCCACGATGTCTTCGCGGCTTTGCACCATTGTGCGCCACCACTGGCGCTTGATGTTCTCTTTGAGTTCAACACCTAAGGGTCCGTAGTCCCAGGCTGAACGGCTGCCGCCGTAGATTTCGCCCGCTTGGAATACAAATCCACGACGTTTAGCTAGGGAAATTACTGAATCTAGACGATTTGGGGTAGCCACTTAAACTCCTTGCCCAAGCTGGATGCCTGGCACTTGTTCGAAGTTCCTAGTCTACTTTGAAGCTGCCCTTTTTGGCTCGTCTACTGCCCCACCAAAGCGCCTATTGCGCCCCTGATAGTGAGAGATTGCCTGCCAAAGCGAAGTTCGGTCAAAATCAGGCCAAAGCGTGTCCATGAACACAAATTCTGCGTACGCGGATTGCCAAAGTAGAAAGTTTGATGTTCTCTGCTCGCCCGAGCTTCTAAGAAATAGATCAACATCCGGCAGGTAGTTGGTATTCAGATATTTATGCATGGTTTTCTCGGTGATTGAGCCAGGCTTCAATTTTCCTGCCTCAACATCCTGTGCCATGGCATTTATGGCGTCAACGATTTCAATTCTTGAGCCGTAATTCACACACATTGTCAAAGTGAGAGTTTTATTTTTGGCCGTCAACTTTTCGGCAGCTCTCAATTCATCAATAACCGATAGCCAAAGCCTCGGCCGGCGACCCGCCCATCTAATGCGCACACCCCAGGCATTTAGTTGATCACGCCGTGCGCGAAGCACTTCTCGGTTGAAGCCCATTAAGAATTTGACTTCTTCTGGAGAGCGCTTCCAATTCTCGGTAGAGAAAGCGTAAACGGTTAGGTACTTTACGCCGGCCTCAATTGCACCTGCTACTACATCTAGAAGCGCGGCCTCGCCTGCTTTGTGCCCCTCTACCCTGGTAAGGCCCCTAGCATTCGCCCATCTGCCATTTCCATCCATGACGATGGCAACGTGTTGAGGGACTGACCCTTTTGAAAAATTCGGTTTTTTGACGCCAGGTTTCTTCACTGGCTGCAAACTAGTCATTCACGCTCCACATGTTGAAGAGATTTCAGTCCGCGTTCGATATGCCACTGACTGTATGCAGCAACGATACCCGATGCCGATGCGCGAATGTTTTCTGTGGAATTGTCTGCAATATTCCAGTTACCCTCAAGCAACGCGCCGAGTAGTTCGCCCGTCATGGGATCTATCACAGCTGCACCAGCAGGTCGGCACTCACGGCAAACCACACCGCCAAGCTGCATCACAAATGCCTGATGCGGTCCAACCTCACCACATCTGCTGCAATCACCAAAATTTGGCGCCCATCCTGCTATCGCAAGAGCTCTTAGTAAATAAGAATCTAAAACCAAAGAGGCGTCGTGCTCTTTGTTTGCTAATGATCGAAGTGCACCCACCAACAAAAGATACTGCTGAGGAGTGGAATCTTCTCCGGTGAGTTTCTCGGCGGTTTCAACCATTGCCGTTGCTGCGGTGTAGGTTCGGTAATCTTCGATGATTTCTCGGCCATAAGAACTAATAGTTTCAACTTGGTTTATTACATCGAGAGTGCGTCCTTCATAGAACTGAATCTCGGCAACCATGAATGGCTCTAACCTCGCCCCAAATTTTGAGGCGGTGCGCCTAACACCCTTTGCCACCGCTCGAACCTGACCGTTATAACGAGAAAGCAAAGTTACGATGCGATCGGCTTCACCCAATTTATGGGTGCGCAGGACAACCGCTTCATCTTTATATACAGGCACTAAATAAGTATCGGCCCCACCAAAGCGATTAGCTCTAGACGGGGCCGATAAAAATTGTTTAAGCCCTAATTGCTCGGTTCACGGCTGAGATTACTGCCTTTAGCGAGGCAGTCGAGATGTCTCCATCTATACCAACGCCCCACAGAATCTGGCCGTTTACCTCAAGTTCTACATAGGCTGCAGCCTGGGCATCTCCGCCAGCGCTCAGTGTGTGCTCAACGTAATCGAGCAATCTAACGCCCACACCCTGCTGCTCAAGCACGCTAAGGAATGCCGAAATCGGGCCATTTCCTGTGCCATGCGCCTCAAGCTCGCCACTTCCGTCTCGAAGGACGATGTCTAGATCAACTGTTCCATCCATCTCACTTGCGGTGCGCATTTTCTTAAGCTCGAAGCGGCCCCACTTTAGGTCAGTGTTGCTGGCAGGAAGGTATTCGTCGGTAAAAATTTCCCAAAGCATCACAGATGAAACTTCGCCGCCGTCTTGATCTGTTTTGTTTTGAACTACGCGTGAAAATTCAATCTGCAATTTTCTTGGCAAATCAAGTGAGTGGTCAGTCTTTAGAAGATATGCCACACCACCTTTACCGGACTGAGAATTAACTCGGATAACCGCCTCGTATGATCGTCCAACGTCTTTAGGGTCAATTGGCAGATAAGGAACCGCCCAGACAAGCTCATCAACAGAGACGCCCTTTTCGGCCGCCTCTTTCTCCATCAGCTCAAAGCCTTTTTTGATTGCATCCTGGTGTGAGCCAGAAAAAGCTGTGTAAACCAAGTCGCCGCCGTATGGACTGCGTTCTGGAACAGGAAGTTGGTTGCAGTACTCGACAGTGCGTTTAATTTCATCTAGATCACTAAAGTCAATTTTTGGATCAATTCCTTGGCTGAATAAGTTCATTCCCAAAGTAATCAGATCTACGTTTCCGGTTCGCTCGCCATTGCCAAACAAGCAACCTTCAATTCGGTCGGCACCAGCAAGGTAGCCAAGTTCAGCTGCAGCAACAGCAGTGCCTCTGTCGTTGTGAGGGTGCAGTGAAATCAAAATGCTGTCGCGTCGTGAGATGTTTCGGTGCATCCATTCGATTGAATCGGCGTACACATTTGGTGTTGCCATTTCAACTGTTGCCGGAAGGTTGATCACCATTTGGTGATTTGGCTTCGGATCAAGTACTTCAATTACTGCGTTGCAGACCTCAACGGCATACTCAAGTTCAGTACCGGTATAAGACTCTGGAGAGTATTCGTAGAAAACATCAGTCTCAGGAATTGTTTTTTCCATCTCGCGACATTTTCGAGCACCGGCCAAAGCGATTTCCATAATGCCTTGTTTATCCTGATTGAAAACAACACGACGTTGCAAAACAGATGTCGAGTTGTAGAAGTGAACTATTGCTTGTTTTGCACCGCGAATGGACTCGTAGGTGCGCTCAATCAATGCGTCTCTGGCCTGAGTCAAAACCTGAATAGTTACATCTGCAGGAATGTGACCTTGTTCAATCAGCAAACGAACAAAATCAAAATCGGTCTGGCTAGCTGATGGAAACCCAACCTCGATTTCCTTGTAGCCCATAGAAACAAGAAGTTTGAACATCTTTAGCTTGCGCTCAGGGCTCATCGGGTCGATCAGAGCCTGATTTCCGTCACGCAAATCAACGGCACACCAGCGAGGTGCCTCAGTTATGGTCTTGCTTGGCCAAGTGCGATCAGGCAGAGAAACATGAATCTGCTCATGAAAAGGAAGGTACTTATGTACCGGCATACCTGAAGAAGTTTGGGTGTTTTTCATTGAAGTGTCTTTCGTGTGGTGGTTGGTCAGCCAGCAGAAGGCTCCGCGACGAGGTGGGCCTGTTTAGGCCTCGCCGCGGCCACTAAGTAGTAGACCGAAGAACACGATTTCAGACTACGCCCTAAAAAGGCTAAAAGCCAAGTTTTCCTAGCTGTTTAGGGTCTCTTTGCCACTCTGAAGCAACTTTAACCCTCAGCCCCAAAAACACCTTGTGCCCAATCAGCTTCTCAATTTCGAGTCGGGCTCGCTTACCAACATCAATCAAACGCGTGCCGCGGTGGCCGATGATGATTCCTTTTTGGCTGTCTCGTTCAACAAATATGTTGGCGTGAATGTCGGTCAGATCACGGTCCTTGCGTTTTGAGATTTCATCTATGGTCACTGCAATTGAGTGCGGCAGTTCATCTCGAACACCTTCTAGGGTGGCTTCTCTAATCAGTTCGCAAATTCTTGCTTCTAAAGATTCATCTGTTACTGCATCGGCAGGATAAAGGGCCTCGGAAACAGGCATTAGGTCAATTAGCACCTTGGTTAGAACCTCTAGTTGGTCTTCAGTCACCGCTGAAACAGGAACGATGTCGTTCCACTCGCGAAGATCCGACACGGCCACTAACTGGGCTGCTAACTGCTCAGGGCTCACGAGTTCACATTTGGTCACAATTGCAACCAATTTTGCTCTGCGAAATTCGCTCAGTTGTTCGTTAATGAATTGATCGCCAGGGCCAATTTTCTCGTTGGCTGGAATGCAAAAACCAATGACATCTACATCACCAAGGGTTTGCTCTACAAGATCGTTTAGCCTCTGCCCAAGCAGCGTTCTTGGTCTATGAAGACCAGGTGTGTCTACCAGAATTAGTTGACCGTGTTCACGGTGCACGATTCCGCGAATAGCACGACGGGTCGTCTGAGGTTTGGCGCTAGTAATTGCAATCTTTTGGCCAACAAGAGCATTGGTCAGAGTTGACTTACCAACATTTGGTCGACCGACAAACGAGGCAAACCCTGAACGGTGCTCTGTCATGACTTCTCCTGCTCAAGTTGCTCAAAAGCAGATTGTGCATCTGCAAGGTTGTGATCCATTTGAATGATCACAGTAATTAGCCTTTTCCTTCGGCCTTCTATTCGATCTGCTGAGATTACTAATCCCGACACATTTACTTCATCGTTCTTACTTGGTAGCCGACCAAGTTCTTTTGCAAAAAGCCCGCCAATACTGTCAACATCTTCGTCTTCGAGTTCGATTCCAAGTTGCTCGCCCAATTCAACCAAGGAGTATTTGGCACTTACCCTAAAGCGTGAACCGCCAAGGTCTTCAACATCTTCTACTTCACGGTCGTACTCATCGCTGATGTCACCAACGATTTCTTCAATGACATCTTCCATGGTGGCAAGGCCTGCAACGCCGCCATACTCATCAACAATAACTGCGATGTGTGTGGAACTGAGCTGCATTTCTCTAAGCAAGTCATCGACTGGCTTGGACTCCGGAACGAAAATTACCGGTCTCGCAATTTGTGAAGCAGATGTCGTCTCCATGCGGGCTGGAGATTCGTGCAAAATCCGAGCTACGTCTTTTACGTAGAGAATTCCGCTAATGTCGTCAATGCTTTTGCCCACCACTGGAAGACGCGAATAACCACGACTCAAGAAAACGCTCATGGCTTTTGTAAGTGAATAATCAGCTTGAACGGTAGCCATATCTACTCGTGGGACCATGATTTCGCGAACGATTGTTTCACCAAACTCTTCTACTGAATCTAGTAACTCTTGTTCAAACTCTTCAGGTTCATCAAGTTTGGGAAGGGATATCGGGGTGAAAAGAAGGTGCATCGAGTGAACCAGAGGCCGGGTGGCCTTTAAGAGTCTTTTTCCAAACGAGTGGTGACCATATTTCTTTGCCGCCAACTGGCTGCCCAGTAAGAGAAAAAACATTACAACCAGAGAAATGAGCGCAGAAAAATACCAAGGCATTTGCAGAGGTGCTAAACCCTGACCAATCACCACACCAAATACGCCCGTGAGTGCGAGTCGAACAAAGCTCAAGGTCTCAGCCTGGTCAGATTCTTCAGTTTCTAAAGCAGCCTTGACGATAGCTGTTGTAATCGCCAACACGGCAATACCGAAAGCAATCCAGAGAGCTAGAGCTATCAACTAATCCCCGACTCTGAGGCATAAAAACTTTCCAAAATGGATTTTTGTAGGCCAAACATTTCTCGTTCGTCGTCCGGCTCTGCGTGATCAAAACCAAGCAGATGCAAAATTCCATGCGTGGTCAACAAAAGAATCTCATTGATGGGTTCGTGTCCTGCCGTTGCGGCTTGGGCTATCGCCACCTGAGGACAGACGACAATGTCCCCCAGTAATCCCGCCGGTGTTATCTGACCTTCGGAGCCTGGTCGTAATTCATCCATAGGGAAGCTGAGCACATCTGTTGGCCCAGGTTCATCCATCCACTGGATGTGCAACACTTCCATAGCTGGCTCATCAACAAATTGAATCGCCAGTTCTGTTCGCGGATGCAAGTGCAGTTCATTGAACGCAAATTTGGCCAGTGACAAAACACGGGCTTCATCTAACTGAACGGCAGACTCGTTATTTATTTCTATTGTCATTACGAGCTGCCTTTGCTGTTGTTTTCTTGTCTTCATATTTTGAATATGCGTCAACAATTTTGGCCACTAACGAATGCCTCACTACGTCATCAGATGTCAACGTTGAGAATGACATGTCGTCTACTTTGCCTAACACCTCCATGGCAGTGCGCAGGCCCGATGAGCCCGTTGGTAAGTCAACCTGAGTGATATCACCTGTAACTACCATTTTGGAATTGAAACCCAATCGGGTCAAAAACATTTTCATTTGCTCAGGTGTGGTGTTTTGGGCCTCATCTAAAATCACAAACGCATCATTCAAAGTTCTACCTCGCATATATGCAAGTGGCGCTACCTCAATTGTTCCGGCTGCCATCAACTTAGGAATTGTCTCGGGTTCGAGCATCTCGTGCAGGGCATCAAAAAGTGGTCGAAGGTACGGATCAATTTTATCGTTTAGCGTTCCGGGCAAAAAGCCCAGTCTTTCACCAGCTTCAACTGCAGGCCTGGTGAGAATTATGCGGCTAACTTCTTTTCTTTGCAGAGCTTGAACAGCTTTAGCCATAGCCAAGTAGGTTTTACCAGTACCGGCAGGACCGATTCCAAAAACAATCGTGAAATTATCAATTGCGTCTACATAGTTTTTCTGACCGATAGTCTTTGGCCTAATGCTCTTGCCTCTAGAGCTCAAAATGCTTTGACTTAGGACATCGGTAGGGCGAGAGTCACCTTCCAGCATTTTTGCACTCCTAGTGAAATCTTGCGGAGCCAAGTCTTGGCCGTTAGCAATCAATGCAGCCATTTCATCAATAAGTTTCATGGCCTCGGCAACCTGTGAAGTTGGGCCAGTGAACACGACTTCGTTTCCCCGGGCGTGAACCTGCACTTCAGGATAGGTCTGTTCGAGAGTCTTAAGAAGCCGGTCTTCCGTTCCGAAAAGAGCGACCATGGAAACTCCAACTATCTGAAGTTTTTCAGTAGTTATTTTCTTCGAGGCAGAATTAGGCAACCGAATCCTTAGGTGTGCGACTGGTGATGTGTCCGTGAGCGTGAAAGACCGTTTGACCGGCTTCTGCCCCGGTGTTGAAACTAAACCTAAATGAGCCCGTTGATTTTTCTTGCGCAATAGAGGTGCCAAGTTGAATCAGGTCAACCAAATCAGCAGGAGAAGAACTGGCTAGGTCGGCAATGTCTGAGTAGTGCTTTTTTGGAATTACCAAAATGTGAATCGGCTGCCTAGGTGAAATATCCCAAAATGCGAGCGAAAGCTCTGTCTCTGCTACCAAGTTGGACTGAATGTCCTTATTGGCTATTTTGCAGAAAATGCAGTCTTGGTTTGTCAATGATTCCTCCGCTATTGAGTCTACTTTGAGCCCCACTGCCCGGTAAGAGCAAGGATTGCCGAGATAGCGGCTATTCCAGCGGTCGAGGTACGCAGAATGGGCTCTCCCAAATTCACGCGAATTGCCCCAGCTTGCTGAAAGGCCAATAACTCAGATTCGCTGATTCCTCCTTCAGGCCCAACCACGAGGGCGACTGAACCAGCAGAGTTAAAGCTCGTAGCAGCAAGTCCAGCGGGCGCTGTCGGGTCTAAGACAAGCACCTGATCGAATGTGCCGAACAAATCAGCAAATTGTGAGCTTCTGGCCGGCTGTTGCACTTTTGGGTGCCATGAACGCATCGACTGCTTTGCCGCTTCAGTGACAATGGATTGCCAGCGCTCTACGCCTTTAGCCTCTTTTAGACCAATCCATCTGCTAACCGAACGATCAGCCTCCCAAGGAATTACTCCCATGATTCCAAGCTCGGTTGCAGCCTGGATAGCTAATTCATCTCGATCCCCTTTGGCTAAGGCTTGAACCAGAGTGATCCTAATATCTGGCGCCTTTTCGCTCGCAACTGAATCAATTTGAACCGCCATGGAATTACCGGCCAAAGTTTTAACCTGCCCACGTACGCGCAAACCAGAACCATCGGTCAACTGAATGGATTCGCCAACGCGCATGCGGCGAACAGATATCGCGTGCTTAGCCTCAGTGCCAGAAAGCTCAATAAGTTGACCCGGCATTGGTATGGAGTCAAAACTTCTGACGAACATCGGCTCGACCATTTTTATTTTCTCTTGCCTGAGAAACGCCCGTGAGTTTGGCGAACTAGCTTGATGCCATCATCTTTTCGCATCGCCGCTAAATTTCTAAAAAGTTCTTTTTGTTTGGAGTCCAATTTTGTTGGAGTTACCACTTGAATTTTTATTTTCAAATCGCCGCGGCCACTTGAACGAAGGTGTTGAACCCCCTTGCCTTTGATGCTGATGACCTCACCTGTTTGCGAACCAGGTTCTACCTCAATTTCTATTTCGCCATCAAAAGTATCAACCTTGGCTAGAGAGCCCAAGACCGCATCGTGCAGGGGAACCTCGAGAACACAAGTAAGGTCATCACCTGATCGACCAAAAACATCGTGTTCGCGAACCGACATGTCAACATAGAGATCGCCGCTCGGCCCTCCGGCAAAACCAACTTCACCCTGACCCGAAAGCTGCAACCTCAAACCATCTTCTACACCCGCTGGAATGTTTAAATCAATCGTTCTTCGAGCACGCACTCGACCTTGTCCTCGGCAGTCAAGGCAAGGTTCCGGAATTATCTGGCCAAAACCTCGACACGTGCCACAAGGCTGTGAAGTCATAACATTTCCAAGAAGCGATCGCACCTGTCGCTGAATTTGCCCGGCACCCCGGCAAATGTCACAAGTTGCCATTGAAGTACCTGGCCTGCAGCAGTTTCCTTGGCAGGTTCCACAGAGCACCGCTGTATCTACCTCAACGCTTTTTGAAATTCCAAATACAACTTCATCAAGCGTCAAGTCAACGCGGATAAGGGCGTCTTGGCCTCGTTCTGCACGTGAACGTGGACCTCTTGAACCACCACCGCCAAAGAAAGTATCAAAGATGTCGCCGAAACCGCCGAATCCAGCACCACCAAAAGGATCTTGCCCGCCCATGTCGTATTGCCTGCGAGCATTTGGATCACTCAAAACCTCGTAGGCATGCGTTACAGATTTGAATCTTTCTTGCGCTTCGGGAGCCGGGTTAACATCTGGGTGCAATTCTCTGGCTAATTTTCTATAAGCCTTTTTGATTTGATCTTCGGTCGCGACTCGCGAAACACCCAATGCCTGATAGTGATCGTTCAAAAGTTCCTCTGCTTCATGAAATTAGTTGCCCAAAGTTTTGGTCAGGTAACGTGCGACAGCCTTGACGGCAGAAATGTTTGACGCGTAGTCCATTCGAGTTGGACCTATCACGCCGAGCTTGGCAATTTCGCTTCCTTGGTTTTCGTACCCGCTAACCACTACAGATGCGTTGGTGAGGCCTTCGAACGCGTTCTCTCGCCCGATTCGAACACTTACGCCATGCTGCTCGGCTTGCATTTCTGAAATCAACTTGAGTAACACGACTTGCTCTTCAATAGCTTCAAGCACAGGAGAAATGCTGCCTGGAAAGTCTTCTTCCCTTCGGGCCAGGTTGGATGCGCCAGCCAAGATTATTTTTTCTTGACGGTTTGCATCCACTTGTTCTAACAGGTTCGCAATCAATATTTCTGCCAATTTTGATTTTGCAGGCTTAAAAGTGGCTGAGATTCCTTTAACCTTTGCGCCAACTTCAGTTAGAGAAGCGCCAGAAATGGCGGTATTTAATTTGGCACGAAGTTCAGAAATGAAAATTTCATCTAATGGTTCACCAAGCTCAATAACGTGCTGTTGAATGCGACCGTTATCGGTTATCAATACCATCAGAACTCGGGTATCTGATGCGGGAATCAACTCGACATGCCTGATCGAGGCTTTGCCGAGAGTTGGGTACTGAACTATTGCAACCTGATTTGTTAGTTGCGAAAGTAAGCGCACAGTGCGGCCAAGAGTCTCATCAAGGTCTGCACTGCCAATCATGAAGTTCTCTATTGCTTGGCGTTCAGCAGAATTTAGGGGCTTAACTTCGCTTAGGCGATCTACGAAGAGGCGGTATCCCTTGTCTGTAGGCACACGACCCGCAGAAGTGTGCGGGGCATGAATAAGCTCTTCTTCTTCGAGAAGCGCCATGTCGTTTCTGATGGTTGCAGCAGACACGCCAAAGGAGTGACGCTCAACTAGCGATTTTGACCCAACGGGTTCCTTGCTGGCGATGTAATCCTGCACGATGGCGCGCAATACTTCCAAGCTTCTATCTGGAATCATTGTGCACCTCCTTACCGATTTAGCACTCGAACGCTCTGAGTGCCAATATTACCCGCTGAATCAGCCAATAAATAGATAGTCAATAGGTATGCTGGCAATCTACCAAGGAGCAAAATTGAGCAACAATAATCCATTCGCACCAAACAATGAACCGATGACACCAGACATGCAGCGTCTTTGGGCAATAGCAATCCACGCGCTAGGTGTAGTTCTTGAGTTTTTTGCCCCGCTATTGGGATACCTCTTATTGAAAGACCGCGGTCCCTTTATTAGACATCACGTTACTGAGTCTTTGAATTTTGGAATCACGATGTTGCTTCTCTATGTCGTTCTCGCCATAACAATCATCGGTTGGGCGTTTTTCTGGGTGCCACCAATCATCTGGACTGTGTTCCGAATTATTGCAGCATACAAAGCTAGCCTGGGTGAGTACTATCGCTACCCTGTCTCGATCAGATTAGTGAGAAGCTAGCGCTTAGTCTTCAAGAAGTTTGCGCACCAAAGAATCAGCTAGCAAACGACCTTTTAGCGTGAGCATCAGTGTTCCACGTATAGCCTGCTCCGGAACTATTAGGCCATCTGCAATGAAACCAGCAATTAGAGATACCGCATTAGGGCTTGCGGCTTTGGCAATTTCAATTGATAACCCGTTGCTGATTCGAATTTCAAGTAGAACTCTTTCTTCAAGACGAGTTCTTGCCGATAGAGTCTCTCGCCCGGCAGCTGGAGAATCTCCAGAGGTAATCAAAGAGCCATAGGCGCTGGGATGCTTCACATTCCACCAGCGAACTCCACCTGCATGACTGTGTGCTCCGGGGCCATAGCCCCACCAGTCCTGCGATTTCCAATAAGAAAGATTGTGTGCGGAAGAGCTCAGCGAATCAGAGCCTTCAATTTTCTTAGCCCAGTTACTGACCTCGTACCACTCATAACCAGCTTCGCTTAGCAACCTATCGGCTAATTCATATTTATCGGCCTGTAGATCTTCATCTGGCAAACCAAGTTGACCCGATTTAATTTGCCGAGCGAGTTTTGTGCCATCTTCAACAATTAATGCATAAGCCGAAATATGATCAGGTGCCATTGAAATTGCTGATACAACACTTGTGCGCCAGTCTTCGATCGACTCCCCTGGCGCGCCGTAAATTAAATCAACCGATACAGCAAGTCCAGATTTTTTTGCAGCTGCGACGACTTGAGGCACATTCAGCGGGTTGTGCGTTCTTTCTAAAGTCTTGAGAACCTCAGGCACTGCCGATTGCATTCCAAACGAAACACGATTGAAGCCACCTCTGAATAATTCGGCTAAGTATTCTTCGTCAACAGTGTCTGGGTTTGCCTCGGTAGTGATCTCGGCGCCAGACTCGATGCCAAAAGTCTCATCAAGGCAGTTGAGAATCCTCACTAGCTCTGCTGCAGGCAACTGCGTAGGAGTTCCGCCACCGAAAAAGACGGTCGTTAACGGGCGCTTTGGTAGACCCGAGTTTTGAATCACCGTGTTACTGAATTCAATTTCGGAGATTACTAGCTCTGCATAATCTGCTTGACTTGCGCCATCTAACTCGCTGGCCGTGTAAGTGTTGAAGTCACAGTAGCCGCACCTGACTTTGCAAAATGGGATATGCACGTAAGCGTGAAAACTTCGAGCGTCTGCATCAATCAGAACCTGTTTTGGAAGCAGCCCATCTTTGGGCGCAGGATCAGCGATTGGTAATGGGCCAGCCATTACTTGCCCTTCTTTTCGCCCTTTTTCTCAGCGTCACTAGATAGCGCAGCAATGAA
>CAEZVD010000008.1_pt1 | contig 15725 bp, 18 predicted proteins | sample 7264661 | NCBI WGS metagenome assembly CAEZVD01 (sample SAMEA6813847, study PRJEB35770) | uncultured Rhodoluna sp. | biome: Freshwater; feature: Freshwater reservoir; material: water | place: Czech Republic | collected 2017-05-23 | depth 0.5m m
GAGATTAAGTAAAGGACTGACTCAAAATGGCTTCCAAAAAAGGTGTTAGTTCCACCCGTAACGGCCGCGACTCAAACGCACAGCGCCTAGGCGTTAAGCGTTACGCAGGTCAAGAAGTAAACGCAGGCGAAATCATCGTTCGTCAGCGCGGCACTCACTTTCACCCAGGTGCAAACATTGGCAAGGGTAAAGATGACACCTTGTTCGCTCTTGCAGCTGGCAAAGTTGAGTTCGGCACCAAAGGTGGCCGTCGCGTTGTAAACATCGTCGAGGCCGCGTAAGGCTCAGCACAAAATTTATGGGAGGCGAGCCTTTGGCTCGCCTTTCCTTTTTCTCAAAGATTTATAAACCGTTAACAGCAAACTAAGGAGGACACGTTGATTCAATTCGTTGATCAAGTGACTCTGCACGTTCGCGCAGGCGACGGTGGCGATGGTTGCGTTTCTGTACACCGCGAAAAATTCAAGCCACTAGGCGGGCCTGATGGTGCAGATGGCGGAAAAGGTGGAAGCGTTTCACTTATTTCTGACCCAAATGTGACCACCCTTCTTGAATTTCACTTTCACCCTCACCGCCAAGGCGGCGACGGTGGCGATGGCGCTGGTGATTACCGAAACGGTTTTCATGGTGAGGCTGTGACTCTTCCTGTTCCGGTCGGCACAGTTGTAAAAGATTCTCGCGGAAAGCTAATCGCCGACCTAGACGAGCCAGGCATGGAATTGGTAATTGCCGAAGGCGGCATGGGTGGCCTCGGAAACGCAGCGCTAGCTAGCACCAAGCGCAAAGCTCCAGGTTTCGCGTTGTTTGGCGTTCCTGGTTGGCGCGGCGACATCATTCTTGAATTGAAGACCGTAGCCGATGTTGCTTTGGTTGGATATCCAAGTGCCGGAAAATCTTCACTGATTGCAGCACTTAGTGCGGCAAGACCTAAAATTGCGGATTACCCATTTACAACTTTGCACCCAAACCTCGGCGTGGTTCAGGCTGGCGATACCAGATTCACAATTGCTGACGTGCCAGGACTTATCGAAGGCGCTAGTGAGGGCAAAGGACTAGGTCTTGAGTTCTTACGTCACGTTGAGCGATGTGCAGCGTTGCTTCACGTCATTGACTGTGCCACCCTTGAGCAAAATCGTGATCCGCTAACTGATCTAGACAAGATTTTGAAAGAACTGGATGCCTACGAGGTACCAGAGGGCCAGGTACCGCTCACCGAACGTCCACGAATTGTTGCCCTGAATAAAGCGGACGTCCCAGACGCTCAAGAGCTTGCCGAATTTGTAAAGCCTGATTTAGAGGCGCTCGGTTATCGGGTGTTTATTATCTCTGCCGTGAGTCACGTGGGTTTGCGTGAGCTTAACTTTGCCTTGGCGCAGCTAGTTGAAGAGGCGCGCAAAGCCAAAGCAACAGAACCTGCCAAACCTCGCATCCAATTGATGCAAGCAAAACGCGATGAAAATAAATTTGAAATCAAAAGGGAAAATGTTGGCGACGAGGAGATCTTTAGGGTCCTCGGCGTTAAGCCTGAACGATGGGTTCAACAAACTAACTTTGCAAACGAAGAGGCTGTTGGATACCTTGCTGATCGCCTCGCGAAAATTGGTCTAGAAGATCAACTTTTCAAAGCCGGGGCTATTGGCGGCTCGACTGTTGTTATTGGCCCGGGTCAGGGAATCGTCTTTGACTGGGAGCCAACGATCACATCAGCAGGTGAATTAATTGCAGGCCCTCGAGGCACTGATGCCAGAATGGATCAGCGCGAGAGGCGCACCACCAAAGAACGTAGAGCAACATACAAAGAGCGCATGGATGCAAAAGCTGCCTTGCGTGATGAGATGGATAAAGAGGGTAAGGCCGGTATTTGGTCTTCTCCTAAGGACTTCGAAAAGGAAGACTAAGTGGCTCTTAGAGACAGAAGCGAATTGGCGACAGCCAAGAGAGTGGTCGTTAAGGTTGGCTCATCATCAATCAGTGGTGAAAACGTAGGCAAAATTGATTTGCTCGTGGATGCATTAGCCAAAGCACACTCACGCGGGGTAGAGGTAATTCTCGTTTCTTCTGGTGCTATTGCAACAGGTCTGCCACTTCTTGGCATGAGCGTAAAGCCTGACGATCTGGCAACCTCGCAAGCTCTTGCTTCGGTTGGGCAAAGCAGATTGATTTCGAGATATCAGCAAAGCTTAGAAAAATTCAGCATAGTTGCCGGACAGGTTCTTTTGACCTCTGGGGATTTGGAAGGTGCTGAAACCCGCGAAAATGCCAAACGGGCAATTGATCGACTGGTATCGCTAAGGGTGTTGCCAATCGTGAACGAAAACGACACTGTTGCCACTCAAGAAATACGATTCGGTGACAACGACAGACTTGCGGCTTTGGTTGCAGTGCTGGTTGAGGCTGATGCGCTTGTCTTACTGAGTGACGTAGACGCGCTTTACGACATGCCACCGGTAAAGCCAGAGGCTAAACGCATCGACACGGTGGTCTTTGGTTCTGATCTTTCTCAAATTGAAGTTGGTGGCAGCAGCACATCTGTTGGCACCGGGGGAGCAGTGACAAAAGTTTCTGCTGCGCAGGTTGCTACGGAGGCAGGTGTGGCAGTACTTTTGACAAACACAGATCAGGTTTCGTTGGCTCTTGATGGAGCAGCCGTGGGTACCTGGTTTGAAGCAGATTCTTCGAAATAAGGATTGAGAAATTGAATTCAGCGCTAGATAAAATCCGTTTGGCTAAAAACGCTGCGAGTTCACTCGCTCAGGCACCTACAGCTAAAAAGAATGAAGCGCTAAGGCAGGTCTCGCTATTGCTTTTGGCGCGCGCCGACGAAATTATCGCCGCGAATTCAATCGATATTCAAAATGGCCAAGCTGAATCGATGACTGAGAGCCTTCAAGATCGCCTTAGGTTGAATCACGAGCGCATCCAAGCCATCTCTGAGGCTGTTTCCAAAATCATTAGCCTGCCAGACCCAATTGGCGATGTAATTCGCGGAATGTCACTTCCAAATGCTCTGAAGTTAACTCAGGTTAGGGTTCCTCTCGGTCTGATCGGCGTTATTTATGAAGCTAGACCCAACGTGACCATAGACATTGCCGTGCTTGCAATCAAAAGCGGAAACGCAACTGTGCTTCGCGGGGGACGTGCCGCCGAAAATACAAATCGTGTTCTAGTTAAACTCTTGCAGGACGCATTGGCAATTGCAGAGATTAATTCTGATGCGATTCAGACCGTAGATGAATTTGGTCGTGATGGTGGCACTGTAATGATGCAGGCCGTCGGCCTCATCGACGTGCTGATACCGCGAGGCGGAGCTGGGCTGATTCAACAGGTAGTTCAACAGGCTAAAGTCCCGGTTATTCAAACCGGAGATGGCGTAGTTCACATCTACCTAGATGAGTCGGCGAGGCTTGATTGGTCTGTTGATATAGTTCACAACGCAAAAGTTCAACGCCCAAGCGTTTGCAATGCTGCCGAGACTCTATTGATTCATGAGGCAGCGGTTGAGCGACTCTTGCCTGCGGTGTTAGACAAACTTTCTGAATCGGGGGTGACCATCCATGGTGATGAAGTTACCCAAGCAAATTTCTTTGCAACCGTTGCTGCAACTGAAGAAGATTGGTCAACTGAGTATCACGACCTAGATATTTCAGTCAAGGTAGTCAAGAACCTCGACGAAGCTCTAGAGCACATTGCAAAGTATTCAACGAAGCACACCGAGTCGATAATCACCGAGAACGTTGAAAATGCCGAGAGATTCTTGGCAGAGGTAGATGCGTCCACTGTGATGGTGAATGCTTCGACCCGATTCACCGATGGTGGTGAGTTCGGTTTTGGCGCAGAGGTGGGTATTTCTACTCAAAAACTTCATGCCCGAGGCCCAATGGGATTACCTGAACTTACTACCACTAAATGGCTAGTGCGCGGATCTGGCCAGATTAGAGGCTGAATAAAGCTCAATCAGGCTCAGAGCATGCACCAAACCATGCCTTGCCTAGGTTATTCTTGAGTTAGTTCTTAGGAGAAAAATGAACGCGATTCTTTCAGCAGCAGCCGAGGGTGAGCACGAGGCATTCGTGACTCTGCCTTTCCCAGCGATTTTCTTTGGTGTAATCGCCATGGGTGTTTTCATTCTGTTAGCTTTTGTAACTTGGTCATACCGCGATGTTGCCAACCGTCACGAGCACAAGGTTGATGACTCTAAGGCGCACCACTAGGTCTTTCCCTAGGTTAATCTCGCATGAGCAAAGTTCGTCTCGGCGTGATGGGTGGAACCTTTGACCCAATTCACTTGGGTCACATATCCGCAGCCCAACAAGTTGCCAAGCAGCTTGGTCTTGATGGGGTCGTTTTTGTACCAGCCTCAGCCCCTTGGCAAAAAACAACTCATGCCAGCGTTTTGCACCGACTTGAAATGACCAAGCTCGCGATCTCGGATTATCCAAATTTCTCTATCAGCACCGTTGATATCGATAGGCCTGGGCCTACTTACACGGTGGATACGTTGAGAGATCTTCAGAGTGCCCATAAAGACTCGGAGCTATTTTTCATAACCGGAGCCGATTCGCTAAACACTATTCAATCTTGGAAAGACTTCGACTTACTTTGGTCAATGGCTAAATTTGTCGGCGTGAACCGCCCAGGGCATTCGCTGGAGGTTCCAAAATCGCCACCGGGGGCCATAGCTTTGTTGGATATTTCGGCTTTGCCTATTTCTTCGACACAAATTCGTGCCAAAGTTGATGCAGGAGAATCTTTAGCCGGGCTGGTGCCTGATGCCGTGGCTGATTACATTCGAGATAACAATTTATATCAGGGGAACAAATGACAGATCTGCCGTTTACTTCGCGCAGAGATATGCGTGAAGCAGAGCGCAGCGGCCGCACCTTGCCCCCGGTAGAAGCGCCTATTGAAGTCACCTCTGTTTCTTCAGAGACCCATTCCGATAGTGGCTCAGTTGAATTTAAGCCGCAACAAATTTCAACCTCGGGTGCAATAAACCCTTATGCGCCAACAGCCCCGGCACCAAAGTCGCCGGCAACCAAAATTCCTGTGCCAGAGTCAGCCGATGAGCCTGAATCAAGATCAATTTTTGTTTACGAACCGGTTTTAGCTGAGGCAGAAGAGCCAATAACCTCGCAAATTTCATTATTTGCCGTTTCACCAAATATGAATGTCGAGCCGCAAACTGCTTCAATAATCATCAATAATTTCGAACCGCTAGAAAATATCTCAATGGCAATCTCAGAAACCGGAGAAATGCTTAAGACTGGTTCTATTGAACTTCCAAACTTGTCAACCAACACTGGCGAAATCGCCACAATTCTTGACGCGGCTCAGGTTGATGAGGCAATAGCCCAAGACAGCGTGAGTGGTTATGTTTCAACCATTGCACCTCTTCGGGCCAGCGGTGTGGTGAATACCGCCGGCAAAATTGGCATCATGCCCAAAAAAGGTTTCAAAGGTAGAAGTGGTGGCCTGGCAGCACTCACTTTGGCAATTCTCATGGTCACAATCGGTGGTCTGGTCCTTGCAGCATTTATGCTTGGATTCTTCTAACAAAAACTAAAGGAACTAGTGACCGCAACAGCAAAAGCAATTCAGGTAGCAAACATTGCAGCATCCGCAGCGGCTGACAAGCTTGCCGAGAACCTTATCGCCCTAGATGTCACTGAACCGATGCCGCTAACCGACATCTTTTTGCTTGCCTCCGGAAGAAATGAACGCCAGGTCGCATCAATCGCTGATGAAATTGAATTCAAGCTGTTAGAGGCCGGTGTCAAGTATCTTCGCCGTGAAGGCAAAGAGACCGGTCGCTGGATCTTGCTCGACTTTGGCGATGTTGTTTGCCATGTTATGCATGAAGAAGACCGCATGTATTACTCACTTGAGCGACTCTGGAAGGATTGCCCGGTTGTCAAACTCGATGCGGTAACTGCCGCATAGTTTGTTGTAAACTTGAAGCACTGCTTAGGCAGTATTCGGGCCTATGGCGCAGCTGGTAGCGCACCTGCATGGCATGCAGGGGGTCAGGGGTTCAAATCCCCTTAGGTCCACAGAATTGAAAACCCCTCCCACTGGGAGGGGTTTTCAAATTTCAAGCTAGATAATCTCCCGGGTGTATTGGTTGTCAATTTGAATAACTTTTTGCACCCTCCTGGCGTACTTATCTTCTGAATGACCAAGCCATTCAGTAGCCATCCAGACTTTTACGATTTCTAAGGCAATAGCTGAGCCGATTATTTTTCCGCCGAGGCAAAGCACGTTTGTATCTGAATGAGACCTTGCCAACTCCGCACAAAACGAGTCCTGACAGACAGCAGCAAACACGCCGTGTACTTTGTTCGCAATCATGGCGCTTCCATAGCCCACACCATCAACGAAAATTCCTCTATCTGCCTTACCCGAGGCTACTGCCAACGAAGCCGGCAGAATATGATCAGGCAAATCTGCAGGATCATCAGTATCTGTTCCGAAATCTTCTACTGTGTGCCCGCCCGCAATAAGTAGTGCCTTGATTTCTTCTTTGAGTGAACGACCAGCGTGATCACTTGCCATAGCGATATGCATTCAATTCCTAACTAAATTTCAACTGATACTCGCTTCATGCGCGAGGTAAAGCCTGATTCGATTGTGACCTTAGATTTTGAAACTTCAAAATGGTTTGCCAATAGTGCGATTAGAGCCTCGTTTGCAGCCCCATCAATCGCTCGTTGAGGTATAAATACCGTAAGAGAGCCATCGTCCTGTTGTTCAACGAGTGGACCTTTTTTAGAACCGGGCTTGACCATAACTGTTACACGCACAAAACAAACTTAGACTGATTACATGAATAAGACATACCGCGGCTACACCCTTGAGCAGGTCGCTAAAACTATTGACCATTCAATTTTGAAGCCAGATTTCACCTACGCCGATGTTGAAGCCGGTGCCAAGTTAGCCCTCGAGTTTAATACAGCCTCCTATTGCATTCGCCCTATGGATGTGGCCGCTGCGGCAAAAGCTCTGGCTGGAAGCACTGTGAATGTATGCACAGTCATAGGATTTCCTCACGGCTCGGCGACTTCTGCCACCAAGGTCTTTGAAACCAACGACGCTATCCAAAACGGCGCAAATGAAATTGACATGGTTATCAATGTCTCAGCTTTGCTTTCTGGGGATTTCGAGTATGTCGAAAAAGACATCAGGGGAGTAGTTGAAGTGGCTCACGCCAAAGGGGCTTCGGTGAAGGTTATTTTTGAAACTGCTTATTTAAGTGACGAGCAGATAGTAAAAGCCTGCGAACTTACAGAGAACGCGGGAGCAGACTATGTAAAAACCTCAACCGGCTTTGCTAGTGAGGGTGCTACCACTCACAACGTAGCTTTGATGAAAAAGACAGTAGGCGATCGCCTGAAGGTTAAATCTTCTGGTGGAGTTCGCACATTAGATCAACTTATTGATTACATGGATTTGGGCGTTACTCGTTCAGGTTGTTCAGCTACCGCTCAGGTGCTCGAAGAATTTATCTCCAAGGCTAAATAACTTTGAATCCTCGCGATTTATCTAGGCCACACGTCTGGCAACCAGGTTCAGATGTTGCCGCCAGCAGAACTTTTTTGTTACTTCATGGCTCCGGTGCAGATGAGCATGATTTATTAGCACTAGGGCGAGCACTCGATCCAACGGCTAACTTGCTCTCACCTCGCGGACTTCGAAAAAGTGACGGTGCAAATAGATTCTTTAAACTTCTTGAACAAGACACCTATGACGAACGAGAAGTTATCGAGAACTCCTCTGAGTTGGCCGACTTTCTTTGGGCGGCCGCAGGAGAGTATGGGTTCAATGCAGATAACGTTTATGCCGTAGGTTTTTCTAATGGAGCCAATGCCGCGACGGCGCTACTTCTCTTGCAGCCCCAATCGGTAGCGGGCGTCATTGCTTTTGGAAATAATAAGGTTTTTGAAGACACCCCTTTCAAAAAGGGACCGCCAGATCTGGCCGGTAAGCGTGTCTGGGTGGCCAACGGCCAAGCCGATGAATATTCGCCCCAATTCAGGGTTGATTCCTTGATTCAAGAGTTTCGCCAGCTAGGTGCGAGCGTGCAGTTCATGCTTCACCCGGGAGGGCACACAATTTCTAAGGATCACATTCAGCAAATTCGCAGAGAACTCGCTTAAAGTCTCTATAGAAGTTTCATCAACGAAAGGTATCAATTGGCTATTTCGCACAACCCTATCTTCAACCAGGCAATGTCTACCGGTGCCGAGGTTGCTCGCATTGATCAGTCTGCTGTTGATGCAGAGTTTGCAAAAATTACCTCAACGCCAAAGATGACCGTAGAGGGTACCGCGGGCAAAGTTTTTGGCATGTTCTTGGTCTTACTCGCCACTGCTGGTGTGACTTGGTTCTTTGGCCTTACTGGCCTGATCTTGCCAGCGATGTTAGTTGGTTTGGGCCTAGGCCTTTGGGCCACTTTCTCTAAGAAGGTTCGCCCTGGCGTGATCATCGGTTATGCCGCTGCCGAGGGTGTATTTTTAGGCGCACTAACCCTTGTTTTTGAAACCATGTATCCAGGAATTGCACAGCAGGCTGTTCTTGCCACACTTTGCACCGCTGGTGCTATGTTTGCCGCCTACCGTTTTGGTTGGATCAAGGTAAACGCTCGCTTCACCCGCGTGATGAGTTTTGCGCTAATCGGCTACATGGCATTTGCGTTAATCAATCTTGGTGTCGGACTTTTCACAAACTCTTCAGGCGCTTACGGAACCAGCTTTGGTTGGCTCATTGCACTTGTTGGTGTTGGCCTTGCAGCGTTTACTTTGAACCTTGATTTTGAGGCAATCGTAGTTGGCTCTCGCGAAGGGATGCCGGTTGAAAACGAATGGCGCGCGGCCTTTGGTTTGGTGTCTTCTCTGATTTGGCTATACGTAGAAATTCTGCGTTTGCTTGCGATCTTCAACCGCGATTAACCACTGGTTCCATAGTTCTTTTAGGTCCCAGGCGTTCTCGGCCATAATCGAGACTCCTCGTACTCCGGTGCGCCTGGTTTTACCTGAGATGATGACCAGTTTTGTGTTGAACAAAATATGGCTACATCTGCTTTGAGCCTCGTCAAAAAATGTTGAATCGCTACAGCCAGTGCCATCATCGAGGGTTATAAATACAACACGTTTTCCTGATTTCATTGGCGGGGTTTGGGTAGCAACCCTAACTCCGGCAACCAGAACCTCAGATTTGCCTCTAAGACCGGCTAGCTCGCTGCTGTTTACCACTCCCATTTCATCAAGCATTGGCCGGTATTGATCTAAAACGTGCTGACTCACATCTAGATGAAGAATGTCTAGTTCGTATTGCACTCTTTCGGTGAGGCTCATTTCGGCGTTTCCCTTGGGCAATTGCTCTAGGTTTGTAAAATCCAAATTTGAAAAATCTAGTGTGGGTTGATCATCGCGTGGGGCCGGGCGCTTTTTGATCGCATTTAATTGCCTCACCCTGGCCAGAACATCTCCTCGGGTAAATACTTCTCCGGCTGTAATCCCAGCAACGCCGTCTAGAGCGCCCACTAGCGCCAGCCTCTCTAATGTTCTTCGGCTAGGTTTTGCGCGCATATAAAAATCGGCGACATCCTTAAACGGTTGCTCGGCAATAATTCGTTCCACTTCTGCTTCGCTTATTCCTTGAACCTCAGTAAGAGACATGCGAACACCGGTTTTTTCAACACCGGTTTTTTCCACACGGTACTCATCGGTTGAGCGGTTCACATCTATCGGAAGAAGATTAACGCCGAGCCGCCGAGCTTCACTTAGTAGTAGGCGCCTCGGATACATGCCGGGGTCATGAGTAAAAAGGCCAGCCATAAACTCTGTGGGGTAGTGGGTTTTTAGCCATGCGCTTTGGTAGGTGGGTAATGCAAAGGCAGCTCCATGGGCTTTGCAAAAACCGAAACTACTAAAGCCCTCAAGGATTGACCAAACGCGATCAATTACAACTTGCGGATATTTTCTGGCAGCTGCTTCTTTTCTGAAGAACTTTTGCACTAAATGATTGGCTCTTGGGTTCTCTAGCGATCTACGCATTTCATCTGCTTTTGCTAGCCCGCAACCAGTCATCACATTCAATATCCGGATAACGTGCTCGTGAAAAATAACTACACCCCAGGTCTCACGCAAAATCGGTTCGAGATCTTTGTGAATGAAATCTGCCTTGGCAAAGCCATGCCTGCCATCTAGGTAGGGGGCAATCATGTTGCCTTTCATAGGCCCCGGTCTAAAAAGTGAAATTTGAATAGTTAGATCGTTGAACTCAGTTGGTTGATGCTTGCCGGTCAATTCACGCTGGCCAGGGCTTTCAATTTGAAATATACCTAGCGTGTTGGTGGTGCGAATTGCTTTAAATGTTTCTGCGTCATCGCGCGGTACCGCGTCTAGATCAAGTACTTTGCCAGAGACTCGTTCAATTTCACGAACCGCGTAGGCCATTGTGCTCTGCATTCGAACACCAAGCACATCAAGTTTGAGCATGCCCATCGGGTCCATATCGTCTTTATCGAACTGGCTCATCGGTAGCCCGGCCCCCGAAGGTTCAACCGGGGTTAGGTTTAGCAGACTGGCATCGCCAAGAATTACTCCGCAGGGGTGCATCGAAATATGCCGGGGAAGTCGATCTAGTCTTTCGGTTATATCTACCAGTAGATTCATGCGGCGATCTTGTTCAACCTCGGCAGCAAAGGCAGCTAGTTCTGGCCTGGTAGCTAAAGCGCCACGAAAACTACGTGCGCTAAAGCGCCACATGTTTTTTGCTATCTCGTCTATCTGCTCGTCATCTAGGCCGAGAGCTAACCCAGAATCACGCATTGCGCCGCGGCCACGATAGGTGCTCTGCATTGATAGCAGCGTTACCCTTTGGCTACCGTAGCGTTTGAAAATGGCTCGATAGATATCGTGACGCCTGGCCGATTCAACGTCTATGTCTATATCTGGCAAGCTTGATCGCTCTGTGCTTAGAAACCTCTCGAATAGCAGATCGTGTTCAATCGGGTCTACTCCGCTAATGCCAAGTAGGTAATTCACCAGAGATCCTGCGCCTGAGCCTCGAGCCTGGCTTCGTATCTTCATGTCTCGAATCATTTGGGCTACATCGGCAACCGTCAAAAAATATGTAGAAAACCCAAGTTTGTTTATCGTGATTAATTCTTGACCCAGCCGATGTTGAACCTGCTGCAGCATCTTGTTGTTGGCGTTGGGGTAGTAATGCTCAATTGCAGAGTGTGCTTTCTGCCAAAGCACCTCAAACGGATTGCCTGTGATGCCAAGAGCTGATTGCTCTGGGGTCTTTGGTTTACCCCAGCCGCAATCACTTGGTGGATCTAGCCGGCAGCGTTCTGCAAGTTTTGCAGTAACTTCAAAAAGTTCAAGTGCACGAGTGCGATCCTCGGTGATTTCAATTGCTAACGCCAGCATTTTTGCTTGTGGTTTCATCCACGCTTGGGCATTTGGTTGCTCTTCAAATAACCCGAGTGCTTCGAGGTGCCGCGCGGCATCAAGAACATCGGCAGTCAATGCGTCATCTGGTTCTAAATAGCGAACCGCATTGGTTAGTACCGCAGGAATATTATTTGCATCGGCAAGTTCAACCATGCGTCTTGCTTGCAAACTAGAAAAGGGGCTTCCCGGTTGGGTGAGATGACTAACTATCTCGATGCCAAAACTGCCTGGGTACTGAAATAAGCCCCGCCAATTTTCTAAAAGCTCATCTGCTCTGCTTCGATTTCCGGTAACTACTTCGCGACCAACATCACTGTCAGGGCCAATTAGCAGCGTGCAGTTGCCATTCGCTAGCAACTCGGCCAGCATACGCCTACCAATTCCGATATCTTTTTTCTCACCAGGTTTTCTATTTGGATTAGGCAACTTACGTTTTTCGTGCGCAACAGAAACTATCTTGCAAAGAGTCGCCCAGCCGGCGCCTTGGTTATTTCCGTGCGCCAAGATAACTCCACGCCCAAGGCTTTTGCCATCATCATCAAAAATATTTAGATCAACACCAATAATTGGTGCCAAGCCAAGCTGCAAACAAGCGCCAATGTGTTTCACTGCGCCATAGAGACCATCTCGATCTGTAATTGCTAGCGCGCTAAAACCGGAGGCAACCGCCGCTTCAGCCATAACCTCTGGGCGAGTTACGCCGTAGTGGCCAGAGAAAGCAGATGCCACATGCAGATGAGTGAAATCAGACATTGGGTTCCTCTAGTGATAGGTGCGCACTAGGCGCCACTCGTTTGGGGCAGGGTGCATTAGCTCCACGAAGCCTGCGTTGGTTTGGAGGCGCCACATTTCAACCTCGAGCACGTCTTTACCGATACCGCGTTGTACCCGGGACGCCTCTGTCCACCACTGCCTGCGACTGAACCAGCGCACGGGCTTTTCGACTACCCGGTAGCTTGCGCCCTGCCATTTGAATTCCACCGGCTCTCCGGTTTGGTTGAGCGAAACCACGATATTGCCGCCCATTAGACCCCTCCAACTGCCACTTATACACAGATTCGAACACTTGTTCGAATGTTACGAGTGTATGGGGTAATGCCGACAAAGCAAATTTTGCTTGTTTAGTGGGGCAAATTGGCTCTAGAGCGGCAGAATCAGGCCGGCTGAGTTATTGCTAACCTTGCCCACTTCGGTGCCAACCTTATAAAACTCGGCCTCGGCGGCCACCATGTCAGAATCCATCCCCACAGCCGATAGCAGGTCTTGGTCTCCTTCGATGTGCGGATCAAGCCAGGCTTCAAAAGTGTCAGGAGACAGCAGCACGGGATTGCGGTCATGAATGTGGGCTAACTCGGGCGCCGTGTGCTTGGTCAGCGTGGTGGCCGATAGCAGCCAGCGAGAAGGGTCTTTGGCATCCTTGGCTGGATCTGCCCACCATTCGTATAGACCAGCTAGCGCAAACATTCCATCGGTTCCAGCGGTGATGTAAAACGGCTGTTTTGTACCATCAGCTGCTACATGCCATTCGTAATAACCAGAAGCCGGAATTACGCAGCGACGGCGAATAACCGAATCCTTAAATGATGGTTTCTCTAAAATGCTCTCAATGCGCCCGTTGATTAGTGGTGCATGCTCGGTAGGGCTTTTAGCCCACCTAGGCACCAAGCCCCAGCGAGCGGCATGAATCTCACGACTCAATTCACCAAGTGGCGAGCCATCGGGGGCTTTCTCAAAGGCACGATCAACGATTATCGCAATGGGTTGGGTAGGGGCAACGTTATAACTTATACCGGGTACTTCACCAATAACCTCATCGGCTTCAAAGATTGTCTGAATCTCGCCCACCGAGCGCGCAACTACAAAACGTCCACACATGTTTTAGCCCTCTAGATCCTTGAACTGCGCTTTCTTATCGTCTTCAACCATCTTTACCGCGATCTTCTCAAGACGTTTCTTTGCGAAGTGAACGATGGTTACAAAAACCAAGATGATGCCAACAAAAATGAAGCCACCAAATTTCAGACTGCTACCGATTTGCTCATAACTAGATTTAGCCAGGTAGCCAACCCCAACATAGGCAGATGCCCAAACTGTGCAGGCGGCCAAAGTCCAGCGAATAAAGACTCGGTATCTCATCTTGGTGGCGCCCGATACAACCGGCACCAATGAGTGCAGCACTGGCAAAAATCTAGAGATTGCAACTGCCAGACCGCCACGAGATTCAATGAATGAATCTGCCATGCGCCAATTTTTCTCACCAATTTTTTGGCCGAGTTTACTTGCCCTGATGCGCTCGCCGAAAAGCCTGCCTATCCAAAAACCAAAAGATTCACCGATAAGTGAACCAACTAGAACACAGCCCAAAAGCCAGAAGAAATCAGATACTTCTGTCACGCCCGTAGAAGCCACTAATACAACTGTGTCACCAGGCATCACCAGGCCAACAAAAAGTGAAGTCTCAAGCAAAATGGCTAATCCGGCCAATATGTTTCGTGTTGCCGGGTCAACACTTTGAACCGTGGTTAGTAGCCAGTCGAGAATCTCATTCACGCATCAATCTTTGCATCACTTGCGTGGTTTCAGCTGTGAATTTAGAGGTCAATGCTCGTTGAAAGCATTCGCATTCTTTTATTGAACGCCTCAAGGTGGCGTGGTGTGCCAACAGGACCACCAAGGTCAACCCACTCGTCTACCGCACGAATGCCATGTAATGAGCTGAGCGCCCAAATTTCAAGGTCTACTAGATCAGCAGGCTTTACTCTCTCTGATCGAGTTTGTAAACCCATTGACTCAGCGATCGAAAAAACTTCTTGCCTGGTGATGCTCGGAATCCAATCAAATTCATCACCGGGTGCACAAAGAACGTCGTCTCTAAACCAAACGATAGAGCTCAAGGCGCCTTCAATTATGAAACCATCCTGTGAAAGAAGCACCGCTTCATCTGCACCATGCATTTGAGCCGCCCTGCGCATCTGCATTCCAAGACTCAAATCTGGGCCCTTAATCAAAGGTGAGAGTCGAGGATCTGGTTCATTGAAACTCCAAAGAGTGATGGTGCCTTCGCGTTCCGGAGCTTCACGCAATCTAAGCAATATCTGAGTTTGATTGAGCTCTGCGTTGGTAATGAATTCAATCCTTGGAAACCAGGCGCCATCGCGAGGAATCTGTTCCGTGACCAAATCAAAAAACTCACCAAATTCCACCGTTGGATCTTTTTCGATAACCCACTTTGCAAAGCGTGAATAGTGTTCGTTGAGGTGCCGGGCTCTGCCATCTTGCACTAACCAACTATCGGCAACCTCTAGCCGTCCAGGTAAAACCTCATCATCTGAGATTTCGCTCAGGGCAGCACCAATGAACTCAAAGAGTTTTTCATCTTCAGTCATTCAGCACCCCCTATTTATAAGTTGCCTCTAATCTAGATTAAGAAATACTAAGTTCGAAAATCAAAGGTGCCCTGTCTGGGCCAATCAACCAGAGAAAGCAAGAGAGGTGCCCCCATGCAACTCTTTAGCTTGCAACTGCGCGGTTGGGTGAAACCAGCAGATGCTTTTTTGCAATTTTTTGCCAATCAGGCAAACTCTTTTTGGTTAGACCGTGAACACCACCGCTCGGCAGCTTTCAGCATCGTGGGGGCGGGCATTCCAAGCAATGATTTGCAGATTCAAAATTACGAAGATAAAGAACTCCCATTTGAGTGGCGCCCAGGATTGGTTGGTTTTTTTAGTTACGAAGGTGAACCCAATTTTCTAGCAGTTGATCGTGCAATGGTTTTTGACCACGGGGCTCGCAAGGTTTACTTGGTTGGGTTGTTCGACTCTCAAAGTAATTTTCAGAACTGGTGCAACGCGGTATTTCTTAGGCTTGGTCTGATCGGAGGAGAATTAGCTTCTTATCGCTTGAGAAATGATTCTTCAGAACCGGCTAGTTCTGTCAAGCTGCGACATGATTCTTCAAGTTACCTCGGCATGATTGAGACAGCACAAAAACACATTGCGGCGGGTGATGTCTATCAAATCTGCTTAACCAACCAAATTGAGATAACGCACAGTTTGGATCCTCTTGCTGTATTTCTAAACCTTAGAGAAATCAACCCAGCGCCATACTCAGCTTTTATCCGTATTGGTGCAATTTCTTTGGTGAGTAGCTCGCCCGAACAGTTCTTGCAAGTTAGTGCACGGGGAGTGGTTAGCACAAAACCAATCAAGGGAACTCGGCCAAGAAGTTCAGATACCGTCTTGGATCTAGCCAATGCTGAAGAATTGC
>CAEZVD010000009.1_pt1 | contig 14496 bp, 14 predicted proteins | sample 7264661 | NCBI WGS metagenome assembly CAEZVD01 (sample SAMEA6813847, study PRJEB35770) | uncultured Rhodoluna sp. | biome: Freshwater; feature: Freshwater reservoir; material: water | place: Czech Republic | collected 2017-05-23 | depth 0.5m m
CAATTTTGCCAACCGCTGAGGATGTCTGGGCAGCGGGTGACTTGTTACTGAAGGTGAAAGAGCCAATCAAGGCAGAGTATTCACTCATGCGCGCAGATCAAGTTTTGTTCACTTACCTGCACCTAGCTGCATCTCGCGAATGCACCGATGCTCTTCTTTCTGCCGGCACAACTGCAATTGCATACGAGACCGTGCAGCTACCAAACCGCGCCTTGCCACTCCTGCAACCAATGAGCGAAGTTGCGGGCAGGCTGTCAGCTCAAATCGGTGCGTATCAACTTATGAAAAACGAAGGCGGTACCGGCGTGCTTATGGGCGGTGTACCTGGCACTCCTAAAGCCAAAGTTGTTGTAATCGGTGGCGGTGTGGCTGGCGAACACGCGGCAACTGTTGCGCTTGGAATGCAGGCTGATGTAACCGTGATTGATATCTCGCTGCCAAAGTTGCGCGAGATTGACGCACGATTCAACGGCCAGATTAAAACTCGAGTGTCTACTGCGTTTGAGATTGCTGAGCAACTTAAAGATGCAGACCTAGTAATCGGCTCGGTGCTAATTCCAGGCGAAAAAGCGCCAAAGCTAGTCACCGACAAGATGGTTGAGCGAATGAAACCTGGGTCAGTTTTAGTTGATATCGCAATTGATCAGGGCGGTTGTTTTGAAAACTCAAAACCAACTACCCACGACAACCCGACTTTCAAGGTTCACAACAGTGTTTATTACTGTGTTGCAAACATGCCTGGCGCCGTTCCTGCAACTTCAACTAGGGCACTAACCAATGCAACCCTGCCTTACGTGATTGCGCTTGCAGACAAAGGGTGGAAAGCTGCATTGGCCGCTGATGAGTCACTGGCTAAGGGGCTAAACACTCACCAAGGAAAAGTAACTTACGCAGGAGTGCGTCAAGCTTTTCCAGAGTTGCCATTTGAAGAACTCGCTAAAGCAATCGCCTAGTAGTTGGTTACTTTTTGCGTTTCCTTCGAACAATTGAAACGGTAAAGCCAATCAGAGAAAGACTAAACAGAATCCAACTTCCTATTTCTCTTTCGCGCGCGATATTCTCGCAAGAGGTCCAGCCTTCTGTTTGAACGTCGATGCAAGTGTTTGGGTCAAATAATCCAATTGCCGATGCAAATAAGCCCACGAGAGAAACAGTGGCGACCATCGCCATGGAGTTATTCTGCAGTTTTGCCATTACTTTGGCTCCGACAGGTCGCCGATTTCGCCGCCTTGATCTTCAATCTCTTTTCGGATGGCATCCATGTCGAGCTCACTCACCGCGTCAATCAATTCTTGCAGCGCCGGTGCAGGCAAGGCTCCTGCTTGATTGAAAAGCAAAACTCCATCGCGAAAGACCATCAAGGTTGGGATTGAAGTAATTCCTGCTTCACCAGCAAGTTGCTTCTCGGCTTCGGTATCTACCTTGGCAAAGCGAATTTCTGGGTGCTTGTCTGAGGCCGCCTCAAAAATGGGCGCAAACTGCATGCAAGGGCCACACCAGCTCGCCCAAAAATCAACAATTGTGATTCCTTCAGAAACAACTGTGTCGCCAAAGTTGCCTGCGGTAAGTTCGATGGTTGCCAAGGTTTACTCCTAAAGTCCCAATCCGTGGATTGCGTGCTTATCTATGATGTTTAATTCTTCGATGCTTAACTTAGGTGAACGAATAGATGCCACGTTTTGTTCCAACTGCAGAACACTACTTGCGCCAATCAGGGCTGAGGTCACTACGGGGTTTCTAAGCACCCAACTAATTGCCAACTGGCTCAAGCTCTGGCCGCGACTCCGGGCAATTTCATTCAAGGCATTTGCGTGGCCAAGATATTCCTCTGAAATGCTGGTTGGTTTCAAGAAATGATTCTTCGCCGCTCTGGACTTCTTAGGCACCTTGCCATTTAGGTATCGATCAGTTAGCAGTCCCTGGGCAAGTGGAGAGAAAACTATCGAACCGATACCTTCAATACCAAGGGTGTCTAGAAGTGAAGATTCCGGTGTTCTGTCAAACATTGAATATCGTGGTTGGTGAATCAGAAGCGGAACACCTTTGCTTTGCAAAATCGCTTTTGCTTCGCGAGTTTGTTGTGCGTCATAGCTCGAGATTCCCGCATAAAGTGCCTTACCGGAGTGCACTGCACTGGCCAATGCGCCCATGGTTTCTTCTAACGGAGTGTTTGGGTCAAATCGGTGCGAGTAGAAAATATCAACGTAATCGAGCCCCATTCTTTTTAGGCTCTGATCAAGAGAAGCCAACAAATATTTTCTTGAACCCCATTCACCATAAGGACCAGGCCACATGTCGTAGCCGGCTTTAGTGGAGATGATAATTTCGTCACGATATTTCGCAAAGTCCCGCGCAAAGTGAATTCCAAAATTTTCTTCAGCAGAACCATAAGGCGGTCCATAATTATTCGCCAAGTCAAAGTGGGTGATCCCTAAATCGAAGGCACGGCGCAAGATGGACTTTTGGATAGACATCGAATCTTTGTTGCCAAAATTATGCCAAAGCCCAAGCGAGATCTCAGGCAGTAGTAAGCCACTCTTGCCGGTGCGGCGATATTTCATCTCTTGGTAGCGGTTATCCGCGGCTGTATATCCCATGGGTTCAGCCTAGGCTAGAGCCATGATGAGTTTTGTTCTTGCGGGCGGATGCTTTTGGTGTCTCGATAGTTCTTTCATGCAATTCAAGGGAGTCACCGATGTGGCCGTTGGGTACATGGGTGGTTCCAATCCTGCACCAACATACGAAGAGGTTTGCGGTGGGGCAACCGGTCACGCCGAAGTTGCAGAGGTATTTTTCGATGAAGCCGAGATTCCTGCTGAGGTAATTCTCGACATCTTCTTTACGTTGCATGACCCGACTCAGCTAAACCGTCAAGGTATGGACGTTGGCACGCAATACCGTTCGGCGATGTTCTACAGAAATCAAGTTGAGCAAGATTTATTCTTGGCAGCTATTGAGCGTGCAAAAAATATCTGGGATGGAAAAATTGTCACCGAGGTAGCAGCGGCAAAAGAGTTTTGGATGGGCGAGGAGTACCATCAAGACTTTTTTGCCAAGAATCCTAACCAGGGCTACTGCAATGCTGTAGTTGCTCCAAAAATGGCCAAGACTCGCAAAGCTTTTTCGCAATTCGTCAAAAACTAAATCTAAAAGTTATCCACAGTTTTAAAAATATTTAAAACGAAACCTTCATTCTTCGTCAAAATCTAGACAAGCCACAGAGCGTGGTCCTAGAAAGGCAAGAATGTCCGAAATCTTATCTGTCACCGGATTGGTGGCAACTACTCCTCGTCATTTGGTAACTCAAGATGGTCTTCCAATTACTTCTTTTAGATTGGCCTCATCCCAACGCAGATTTGATCGCAATCAAAATAAGTGGATTGACGGCGAGACCAACTGGTTTACCGTCACCGCATTTCGCCAACTGGCCATTAACTCCGCGGGTTCTATAAATAAAGGAGATCGCCTCGTAGTAGCCGGAAAACTGAGAGTACGAGACTGGGACAACGGTGAACGAGCCGGCACCTCAGTTGAGGTAGAAGCTGATTCTCTAGGACACGATTTAAGTTGGGGCAGTGCCGTTTTTACTCGAACCGTTTTGGTTCGCGAGCCTCAAACTGATGAGGAAGACCCGAATCAAGACGAAATTGAGCCTGAAAAGGTTGGTGCCAATAAAAAGTAATTTAACAGGCCACTGGGCTTCTATCGCCAAATAAACCCCTTATTTTTTGGCAATTAAAAAATAGAGGCCCAGCACAAAACCTCCTTTACGGAGGTCCGGCACCCTCTAACAAAAGCTTGCATTTATACACCCACCTTTCAATCATTTTGGTCGGGTAAACTCTCCCTTAGCAAGCCAGACGTTAGAGGGTGCCATTTCTCACGTTTTCGAGGCTGATGCTGCAGAATCCGAAAGTGGTTAGATCTTCATGGCTGAATTCATCTATCAGATGATCAAGGCGCGAAAAGCGCACGGTGAAAAAGTAATTCTTGACGATGTCACACTGGCTTTCATACCTGGCGCAAAGATCGGCGTTGTGGGTCCTAACGGCGCGGGAAAGTCCACAGTTCTAAAGATTATGGCCGGGCTTGATACACCTTCAAACGGTGAGGCACGTCTTGGCCCTGAGTACACAGTCGGAATCCTTATGCAGGAGCCGCCACTTGATGAATCTCTCACAGTGCTTGGCAACGTAGAGCTTGCAGTTAAAGAAACAAAAGCCAAGCTCGATCGTTTCAATGAAATATCAGCGCTCATGTCTGAGCCAGATGCAGATTTTGATACTTTGCTTGCCGAAATGGGAACACTTCAGGAGCAGATAGATCATCTTGATGCCTGGGACCTCGATTCACAACTTGAGCAGGCAATGGATGCTTTGCGATGCCCGCCGAGTGACTCACCGGTTACTTCACTTTCAGGTGGAGAGCGACGCCGAGTTGCGCTTTGTAAACTTTTGCTCGAAAAACCAGACCTATTGCTGCTTGACGAGCCAACTAACCACTTAGATGCCGAATCGGTACTTTGGCTAGAGCAACACTTGGCAAAGTATCCGGGTGCTGTTCTTGCAGTTACTCACGATCGATACTTTCTTGACAACGTTGCCGAGTGGATTCTCGAGCTCGATCGAGGCCGCGCATACCCATACGAGGGCAACTACTCGACATACCTAGAGAAAAAGCGTGAGCGACTTGAGGTACAAGGTAAGAAAGACGCAAAACTTGCAAAACGTTTGAGTGATGAACTTGATTGGGTTCGTTCATCTTCAAAAGCTCGCCAGACTAAGTCAAAAGCGAGACTTTCCCGCTATGAAGAAATGGCGGCCGAGGCAGATCGCACAAGAAAATTGGACTTTGAAGAAATTCAAATTCCAATGGGTCCTCGACTAGGTGACATAGTGATTGAAGCCAAAAACCTTCAAAAAGGTTTTGATGGTCGTTCTCTAATTAACGGACTGTCATTTAGTCTGCCGCGCAACGGAATCGTTGGAGTTATTGGCCCTAACGGCGTTGGTAAATCTACTCTTTTCAAAACTATCGTGGGTCTTGAAAAACTAGATGGTGGAGATCTAAAAATTGGTGAGACCGTCAAGATTTCATACGTTGACCAGTCGCGTGGCGGAATAGACCCAAACAAATCACTATGGGAAGTGGTTTCTGGAGGGCTCGATTTCATACAGGTTGGAAACCAAGAAATGCCATCTCGCGCGTATGTGGCAGCGTTTGGTTTTAAGGGACCAGATCAGCAGAAGCCCGCGGGAATTCTTTCTGGCGGTGAGAGAAACCGTCTAAACCTTGCCTTGACTCTCAAAGAAGGTGGAAACCTATTGCTTCTTGATGAGCCAACAAACGACCTTGATGTTGAGACGCTGGGTTCACTCGAGAATGCATTGCTTGAATTTCCTGGTTGCGCAGTTGTTATCACGCACGACCGTTGGTTCCTCGACAGAGTGGCTTCGCACATTTTGGCTTATGAAGGCAGTGACGATAACCCAGATCAGTGGTACTGGTTTGAGGGAAACTTCGAGGCCTACGAAGAAAACAAAATTGCAAGGCTCGGGCCGGATGCTGCAAAGCCTCACCGCTCGACCTATCGCCGCCTAACTCGCGACTAGACCAAAAAAAATCCCACTCCTTGGAGTGGGATTTTTTTGATTAGGCAACTAGTTCTTTGATTGCTTCCTCAAAAACTTCATGGTGTCTTTCAACATCTGCCAAGGTTGTCGTTGGGCACATAAGAGCCATGTTGTGAAATGGCGTCAACATGACACCTCGGTTCGCAAGAAAAACGTGCAGGTAATCTTCAAGTTCAGCATCTGCAGCATTGAATGCTTCAGTTCCGTTGATTGGATATGGTTTCGCGAATCGATATTCTGCACGCGAGCCAAGTTGATTTATAGACCAGGGGAGTTTGTATTTCTCAAACAGCTCATTTACTCCGTCGGTGAAGACTGTCGCCAAGTCAATCATTAATTTGAAGTTGTCTTTGGTAAGTATTTTCTCAAGGGTGGCGCGCATGGCAGCTACTTGAAGTGGGTTACCCGCAAGAGTGCCGCCCACCCCACCCATATCCACTAGGTCAAGATCTGTTCTGCTGAGAATCTTCTCGGCAAGATGAGTGCTCAATCCGTATGTGCCGGTAGGAATACCGCCAGCTATTGCCTTACCAATCACAAAGACATCGGGCTCAAGATTGTCTCTCATGGTCATGCCGCCATAGCCAGCAGAAAAAGTGTGCGTTTCATCAATGATGAGCAGGGCGTCATACTTGCGAGTCAATTCGCGGACACCTTTTAGGTAACCGGGCTCGGGCAATACAATACCGATGTTTGTGAGTGCTGGCTCCATGAGTACGGCTGCGACATCGCCGTTTTTTAACTGGCGTTCGAGGCCAACTAAATCGTTGAACTCAGCTACACGAGATGTCATGGTGACATCTACCGGCGAGCCAACATTTCCTGGCCTGCTCATGCCCTCGCCGTCTGGCCCCACCACAATTAATGCTTCATCTACCGACCCGTGGTAGCAATAAGCATTGAATAAAATCTTTGGTTTTCCAGTAATTGCTCGAACCAGTCTGATGGCCCAGCGATTTGCATCTGTTGCGGTTAGAGAAAAACTCCACTTGGCCATTCCAAATCGCTCAGTTAGGTTTTTGGCAACCCATTCGGCATCCTCGGTCGGAAGCATTGTGGTTAGGCCACCGAGCTCGCTAACGCGGCGAGTGATTGCTTCAACAACTTCCGGTGCAGAGTGTCCCGCCATGGCACCGGTATCGCCAAGTGCAAAGTCGATGTACTCGTTGCCGTCAATATCCCAAATTCTGTTTCCCTTGGCACGGTCTAGGTATATAGGAAACCCACCCGACTTCTTATTCATCCAGGTCATCGGGACTTTTCCAAAAAGATGGTCAGCATTCTCGAAAGCAGCTTTAGATTTTGGATTTCTGTTGGCAAATATTTCTTGCTCGCGCAGATTGAGTGCGGCTAGCCGGTCTCTATTGATCATTGTTTTATCCTGCCAGTTCTGGCACGCGAACCATGCCTTCTTGTGCAACTGTTGCCAGAAGTTCTCCAGTTGAACTAAAAATACGGCCGAGCGCTAAACCTCTTCCACCTTGAGCGCTAGGGGATTCTTGAACGTAAAGCATCCATTGATCAACTCTTGCAGGCCGGTGAAACCACATTGCGTGATCAAGGCTTGCAGACTTGAGCCCTGGGTGAGACCAGGCAATTCCATGTCTGCGATAAATGCTTTCAAGAATTGAATAGTCACTCGCGTAAGCAAGCGCTGCAGTGTGCAGCTCCTGTGATTCGGGCATTGGGCCAAGAGATCTAATCCAAACCGCTTGGTGAGCAACCGGCTCGCCTTCAACCTTGAAATAAATTGGCGATGGAACGTGACGCATATCGAAAGGCCTTGCCTTAGACCAATACTGTGCAACCGGATGAGGGTTATCGCCCATCAGGTCTGCTGCACTTGGCAATGTTTCTGGGTCAGGAATGTCAATCGGGAATTCGTCTTGATGTTCTAGACCTGGGTCATGAACCTGAAAAGATGCAATCATCGAAAATATTGGCTCATCTTTTTGGTAAGCCTGTACTCGTCTGGTACTAAATGATCTTCCATCACGAAGACGATCCACCGAATATCGAATTGGTAAATTGATGTCTCCCGGACGCAGGAAATAGCCATGTAAAGAATGAACTTGTCGATTTGAAATGGTTCGAGATGCGGCCACCAAGCTTTGCGCCAACACTTGACCGCCAAATACTCGGCCGTGTGGCATCCATTGACTTGGGCCTTCGAATTGATCTTCTCGAGACTGTGCATTTGGCAAACTCATTAGATCGAGGGTGCTGATCATCTCGGCAAGTGGATCTGCCGGAATCTTTGGATTCATGATTTTGCTCAATTCTTTAGGGCAACATCGCCTTTCACAGGCTAGTTTAGACAAGTCATGATTAACCCTTTTGTTTTAGCCGATGAGCAAACCGCCGCCGATATGCAGGCCTACCTTGGTCGAGCTAAGCGCCTTGACCCTGATGGTTTGGTAAGGCTTCGCGCTTTTGGCGCTGTATTGGCAGCCTATGTGGCGCCTATTTACTCAGGAAACCTGATGGATTCAGGCCCAACCGTGCTTGGGCTCAGAACCTGTGAATTGGCAGAGCCCGCCGAACTTGATGCCTTGGTGCCAATTGCCTCTGTGCAAGAAAGATTAGCCAAGTTACTTTCAGACAACGAAACTGTTGAGTTCAAAATTCAACTGCTCGAAACACAACGCGCCCCTTGGGCCGGGATATCTCCGCCAAGACAAGGTTGGGAGTCACTGGGTTCAATCAACGAATCAAGGTTGACCCAGATTGCTAGAGATGGTATCGCAGAGGTAGCGGCTTCATTGCCTGAGTCTGTGGGTGGTCCGATTGCGGCAAGAATTCGTGGCGAGATTTGGGGCAGGGGAATCGATCTTGAATCTCGTGTACCTACCGGCGCTGCTTTTGCCGCAGCGGGCTTGGGTTTTCTAACTGAAGATGAAGAAGTGGGGTTGTACTCAGCCGAAGGTTGGGTAAGGCTCAGCAGCGAGCACGGTCATGTGCTAGCAAAAGCTGCTACAAAATTTTAATCCTCAAATGTGTTGAGCATTGCGGTGGCAGCCCGGTCTAGGTATGCCCAGAGTTCAGCCTCAAGTAGTGGCGGCAGGCTTATGGATTCAACCGCGGATCTCATATGCATCAACCAGTGTTCACGTGCTTCGGGATTAATTTTGAATGGCATGTGACGCATTCTCAATCTTGGGTGACCACGTAACTCTTGATATTCGCTTGGGCCACCCCAATACTGTTCGAGAAAAAGCTGCAGACGTTCAGCTGCCGGTTTCAAATCTTCTTCTGGGTACATCGGTCGCAAAACAGGATCTGAGGCCACGCCTTCGTAAAACTTATTTGCGATTTTTTTGAAAGTTTCTTTGCCGCCAACTTTTTCGTAGAAATTTCCGCCGGCGGTTTCGCCACTGAGTCCTCTAATCCTTACGGATTCAACGCGCGCGGCATCTTCAAAACCATTTGACACTATTTGCTAGTCCTTTTAGACGACTTTGCAACTGCTTTGGTGGTTTCTTTTTTGTGCGAAAGGTTTCCAACGCGAAGAATTTCGCCGTTTCGTACATACCAGAGCGTGCCGCTTTCATCTCTTAGCTGGGTGACTCTTAGGCCGACATTCTCAACAACCCCGCTTGCTTCGCCAAGATTTACTTGGTCGCCAACACCGTATTGGTCTTCGAGCACAATGAATAAACCTGAGAGCACATCCTTAACCAAATTCTGGGCGCCAAAACCCAGTGCCGCACCAATAATTCCGGCACCGGCAATCAAGGCACCAACTGCAACTCCGAGCTCGCTCAAGAGCATGGTGATAGCAACCGTGTAGACGCTCCAGGAAATTAGGTTTCCAAGTACTGAACCCATTGTTCTAGCCCGTTGCACAATTCTTGCCTGTGCAAGCGCAGCAGTAGATTCAGGTTTGGTTTTAGATCCAGATACTATTCCCGCTACAACTCTTCTGACCGAAGCCAACAGAACTGTGCGCAGAACTATTGCACCCAAAACAATCAACGCAATTCGAATCAAAGTTGACCAGTCTTTCCAAACTAGGGAAAACCAGACAGTAGCGGAATCAAGAAATTCCATCGTTATCTCCCTAGGTCAAATTTCTGGGCAGCGATTGCGCGGTCAACGTTGGCTTTTGCTTCAACCAAGATTCTTCTAAGTGCCGGAATCTTTTTAATCTCAGAGTCTTCAATCCATTTTGCAGTCTTAGTGGCTAGCTCAGCGCTTGCCAGCGGCAGTGGATAGAGATTTTCCATTAGGTATTCTGCGATTTTGAAGGTGTTCTCATTCCAAATCCGAACGGCATTTTCAAAGTACTGATCTACATAGGGTGAGAGCAGGGCTGGGTCGTGCACGCGCACAAAGCCAAGGCTCGCGGCATCTACCAAAATATTAGATAGTTCATGCGTCTTTGTCAGAGTGTGCCACGCATCGGCCTTTGCTTTGGCATCTGGCAGAGCAGCTCTAGCTCCTGCAGCTGCCTTTTGCCCGTTCGAGGTGTTATCGGCTAGCAAAGCCTTATCGATTTGCGAGACATCGGCTCTGCCGCCCACTACAAGACCGCTCAACAGTTCCCAACCTAGATCGGCATCGATGGTTAAGCCGTTTAGTTTCTCACTTCCATTTCGAATCGCTTCAAGTGCATCAAGCAGGTCGTTGGTGTTAGCAAACATGGCAAAGAACTTAACAAACTGAAGTTGGGCGTCTGAGCCAGCATCTGCTTCACGGGCCATCTTTAGAAGACTTGAGCCAATTTCTGTGATTACTTCTTTTCGGTGTGCTTCTGCAACATAAAAATTAGCCGCGGTGACTAGTTGCCTCAGCAGAGTCAACATTGTTGTTGATTCGGTTTCGGTGGCTATGTTGTTTAGCACAAGCTTGACAAAGTCACGAGGGCTTGCCTCGGCATCTCTGGTTGAATCCCAGGCGGCGCCCCAAATTAATGTGCGGGCAAGAGAGTCTTCAAATTTAGAAAGGTGCTTGAGCGCGGTGTTCCAAGATATATCGTCGAGTCTTATTTTTGCGTAGGCCAGATCATCATCGTTTAGCAAGATCAAATCTGGTCTCTCAAGACCAACCAGTTGAGCAACCAAGGTTCTTGGTCCGTCGATGTCAAGTTCCAGACGGTTCACTCGCTTTAGTCGCCCAGCCTCTAGGTTGTAAAAACCAATTGCCATGCGGTGTGGGCGAAGAGTTGGGTGTTCAGCTATGGCGGTTTGGATGACTGCAAAGGTCGTTATCTTGCCACTTTCATCGGTTTCAATTTCTGGTCGCAAAGTATTAACCCCAGCGGTTTCAAGCCAGAGTTTTGACCAACTTCGAAGTTCACGACCCGATTTCTCTTCGAGCTCCACTAAGAGATCAGTAAGTTCTGTGTTTGAGTAGGCGTGCTTAGCAAAGTAGCTAGCCACTCCAGCCATGAATTTATCTTGGCCAACCCAGGCAACCAACTGCTTTAGAACAGAAGCACCCTTTGCGTAAGTAATTCCGTCAAAGTTAACTTGTACGTCTTCAAGATCGTTTATCTCGGCAACGATTGGGTGAGTCGATGGTAGTTGGTCTTGGCGATAAGCCCAGGATTTTTCAAGTGCGGTGAATGTGGTCCAGGCGCCATGCCATTCAGTAGCCTCGGCTGTTGCCAAAGTAGATGCGTATTCAGCGAAAGACTCGTTAAGCCATAGATCGTTCCACCATTTCATGGTTACTAGATCGCCGAACCACATGTGAGCTAGTTCGTGCAAAATTGTCACAACTCTGCGTTCACGAATTGCGTCGGTTACTTGGCCTCTAAACACATAGCTCTCAGTGAACGTGACTGCTCCCGCATTTTCCATTGCACCAGCATTAAATTCAGGAACAAAAAGTTGATCGTATTTTTCAAATGGATACGGCTGCTTAAATTGGTCCTCGTAAAAAGCGAAACCTTGGCGAGTTTTTTCAAACACATAATCTGCATCCATGTATTCGGCGAGGGAGGCTCTGCTAAACACTCCCAAAGGAATCACCTTGCCATTTGAGCTAGTTAATTCACTTCTTGTCTCGATATATGGGCCGGCAATCAATGCAGTGATATAACTTGAAATGACCGGGGTCGGAGCAAAATTCCAAATTGAGCGAGTTGCATCGATTGCAATTGGATCTGGTGTTGGCTGGTTGGAAACTACTTTCCAATAAGACGGAGCGGTCACATTGAACTGAAAAGTTGCTTTCAAATCTGGTTGCTCAAAAACTGAATAAACTCTTCTTGAATCTGGTACCTCAAACTGCGAATACAGATAGACCTCGTTATCGACTGGGTCTACAAAGCGGTGCAGGCCTTCGCCTGTGTTCATGTAATTAGCTGTTGCCTCAACCAAAAGGGTGTTTTGACTTTCCAAATTTGGTAACTGAATTCTGACTCCGTCAGACACCTCATTTGGATCTAGTTCCACGCCGTTCAAAACCACGCGTTGCACAGAATGAGTGATTGCGTCGATGAAGGTGCTGGCCCCAGGTGTATTCGCCACGAATTCCACCTTGGTGGTCGATGAAAATGTCTTGTCATCTGATGTGAGGTCCAGATGGATTTCATAGTTTGAAACCTTGATAAGTGCTGCACGCTCTTGTGCTTCTTTGCGAGTGAGATTTTCGCCAGGCATGACTTCTCCATACATCGGTGTAGTTAGTAGGGCTAGCCTAATCGTTTGATTTGTGAGGGATAATTTAGGCATGGGGTCAATACTTACTGCGGCAAACGTGTCTGTTAGTGAGAGCTTGGCTTTGGCTGAAATAGGGCTCGTGCTATTGGCGCTTGGTATAGCTGCTTTCGTCGCGGTAAAAATAAAACTCTCTGTGGTGCCCTTTTATCTGGTAATTGGTCTTTCACTTGGCAAAGGTGGTCTCTATCCACTAGATCTCAGTGAATCCTTTCTAAACACCGGTGCACAACTAGGTGCCATCCTGCTCCTGCTCATGCTTGGCTTGGAACACTCCGGTCCAAACCTAGCGTCGGCATTTTTGGAACGTAAATCTATAGGTGCAATCGATTTTGCCTTGAACGCTCTTCCAGGTGCGTTGATTGGACTGATACTTGGGTGGGGCGTTTTAGGAGCTGTTGTGCTTGGAGGAATCACTTATGTGAGTTCCTCGGGAATTGCCTCGCAAATGATGAAAGAAACCGGATGGCAGCGATCGGAAGTTTCTCGTCGAGTTACAACAGTCTTGGTCATTGAGGATCTAACTTTGGCGCCCTATCTACCTTTGCTCACCACTTTGGTTGCCGGAGCCGGAGCAATTGCTGGCTTCCTCTCTGTCACCGTCGCAATACTAGTAACTGCGGTGGCTTTGCTTATTTCTTTTAGAGGCGAAGATGCTCTCGGAAAAGTGCTTAACACTCAGGCGCAAGGAGGGCTCCTGCTTACCGTTTTTGGTACGGCGCTCTTTGCGGCAGGATCTGCCGAATTAGTAGGTTTCTCTTCGGCTGTTGCAGCATTCTTAGTTGGGCTGGCTTTGACCGGCGAAGTCGCTTACGCTGTCAGGCTAAGACTTTCACCACTGCGTGACCTATTTGCTGCACTCTTCTTCTTGTTTTTTGGCCTGAGTGTCTCACCGGCAGATATGATTCCCGTTCTGCCACTCGCGCTTTTGTTAACCGCCTTGGGGGTGGCAGGAAAAATGTATGTTGGCTGGAACATCGCTAAGGATATGTCTGACGGATCGGCATGGAAACGTGCAGGTGCATTTTTGATTCCAAGGGGAGAGTTTTCCATTGTGATCGCCGGTTTGGCGGCATCGACCACTTTCGGAGGTCAGCTACAAGCGCTCACGATTACGTATGTTCTTCTAACCTCGCTTGCCGCTTCAATTGCACTCAGATATTTCAGAAGTAGTTTTGAAAAAGCTCGGGCAAAAAAGAAGCCCTAAACTTTTAGCATGCGCATTCACATAGCTACCGATCATGCTGGTCTTGAACTTAGCCATTTTTTGATTCGGGAACTGACCAAGCAAGGGCATGAAGTCTTTGATCACGGGCCAAGTTCTTACGACCCACTCGATGACTACCCAAGCTTCTGCATTAACGCTGCCTTGGCAGTAGTGGCCGACCAGCAGGCCGGAACTCAGGCCCTTGGAATTGTTTTGGGTGGATCAGGGAACGGCGAGCAGATCGCTGCTAACAAAGTTGAAGGAATTCGCGCAGCACTTGCCTGGAATGAATCAACCGCAAAACTGGCTCGCGAGCACAATGACGCAAACGTGATAGCTCTAGGCGCGCGCCAACACAGCCAAGAAGAGGTTCTGCATCTGATTGAACTTTTTGTCTCAGAACCCTTTAGTCAAGATGAGCGCCACATACGCCGGATTGGCAAAATTGGCACCTACGAACAAACTGGCGAGATTCTCTAATTCGCCCGCGAGAGTAGCCCATGCCCGAAGGTCACTCCGTTCATCGAACGGCAAATGATTTCAATAATTTCTTTGCCGGTGATCGGGTTGAAGTTATTTCGCCGCAAGGACGCTTTAGCGCAGGGGCGAAGCTAATATCTGGGCTCAAACTAATCAAGGCTCGAGCCATTGGTAAACAACTTTTCCTCGATTTCGAAAACGATCTCACTTTGAGAATTCATCTTGGAATTTATGGCAAGTGGGCATTCAAGGCACATGACGGTGATTTTCCTGCTCCGGTTGGTGAGGTGCGGGCAAGATTCTCAAATTCAAATCATTTTGCCGACCTCAGGGGCCCAACCGTTTGTGAAGTCATCAACAAAATAGAGGCTAAACAAGTTGAAAAAAGGTTAGGGCCAGACCCGCTAAATCCAAATCCCGGAGGAGCACAGCAAAAGAGGTTTGTCGAGAGAGTTCAAAATGCTAAAACTCCCATCGGTTTGCAACTCATGAATCAAGACGTGATTGCAGG
>CAEZVD010000010.1_pt1 | contig 14476 bp, 11 predicted proteins | sample 7264661 | NCBI WGS metagenome assembly CAEZVD01 (sample SAMEA6813847, study PRJEB35770) | uncultured Rhodoluna sp. | biome: Freshwater; feature: Freshwater reservoir; material: water | place: Czech Republic | collected 2017-05-23 | depth 0.5m m
AGTCTTACCGTGATCAACGTGACCCATAACAGTTACAACTGGTGGGCGGGCAATGAGGTCTTCTTCGTCATCGTCGTAGTCAGTTGAGACATCAAGACCAAAGCCTTCGAACAGCTCTCGCTCTTCGTCTTCAGGAGATACAACTTCAATCTTGTAACCAAGCTCCTCACCAAGAATCTGGAAGGTCTCTTCGTCTAGAGATGCAGTTGCTGTTGCCATTTGACCAAGTGCAAAAAGCACGGTGATCAACTGGCCGGCAGTTGTATCAATCTTGTCGGCGAAGTCTTGAATCGATGAACCGCGGCGAAGTCTTAGAACTGTTGTGCCGTCTCCGCGAGGAACGATGGCACCACCAAGTGATGGCGCGTTAGTGCGCTGTTCAAACTCTTCGCGCTTTGCACGCTTTGACTTACGAGCCTTACTCTGACCGCGAGCACCGCCCTTACCAAATGCACCTGCAGTACCGCCGCCAACACCGCGACCGCGACCAGCACCCGGGCCGCCACCAGGACGACTAAAGCCACCGGCACCCGGAGCGCCACCAGGAGCACCGCCACCAAAACCTGGACGAGGAGAACCTGAGAATCCACCCGGACGTGAAGCGCCACCAGGGCCACCGGCACCAGCCGGACGAGGTGCGCCACCCGGGCGACCAGGGCCACCGGCACCAGCCGGACGGCCTGCGCCACCAGGACGTGGAGCGCCTGGGCGACCCATGCCTTGTGATGGAGAGAAAGGATTATTGCCAGGGCGTGAAACTGGGCGCGGAATACCCATACCCTGAGCGGATGCAAATGGGTTGTTTCCCGGACGTGGAATGCCAGGGGTAGCTGAAGGTGCTGCTGGAGCTTTTGCCGCAAGAGCAGCAGGAGCAGGAGCGGCAGGTGCCGCTTCAGCATCAGCTGTTTTCTTGGTTGATGCCTTTGCTGCTGGCGCAACTGGTGCTGCCGGAGCTGGGCTGGCTGGAGCTGCGGCTGGCGCCTCGGCTACTGCATCATCAGCTTGAGCTGCAGCCTTTTTAGGAGCAGCCTTTTTAGGGGCCTCTTCTTTTGGCTTTGCATCTGGGAATGCTTCTCTAAGTTTTTTTGCAACCGGGGGTGCGATTGTTGATGAACCGCTTTTTACGAACTCACCGAGTTCTGCAAGTTTGGCCAAAGCAACCTTGGAATCGAGTCCAAGTTCTTTAGCAATGTCGTATACGCGTGGAAGCGCCACTTATTTCTCCTGTCTTGGGCCAAACCCTAAGACAGGGCAGGCCGTTAAAGCTGGTGGTTACTCATTTCGAGTTACTCATTTTTTGCCAACATCGTTTCTGCCTGTTCTTTAGTGATAACTAGACCTGTGGAATCAGCCTGTTTACTTATTTTCAGGGCTCTACCAAAGGCATTTCTCTGAATTGCTAAGTTCAAACAGTCTGTGTTTGGGTGAATCCAAGCACCCCTGCCGGGCAAATTCTTGTAATTATCAAAAACCAAAACCTCTGATTTTGAAACCACTCGCAATAGTTCTGCACGATAAGAGCGCTGGCGACAACCAACGCAGGTTCGTTCCATTCTAACCCCTGAATAGGCCCTATTGATAGGGCTATTCGCCTTCGAGAATGCTATCCGGCTGAATATCGATCTTTGCGCCGGTTAGTTTGGCCGCAAGTCGGGCATTTTGCCCCTCTTTGCCAATAGCCAGTGAAAGCTGGAAATCAGGTACCAGAACTCGCACCGATTTTGTGGCCGCGTCGAGCATGTACGAACTCGAAACCTTTGCTGGCGAAAGGGCCTGAGCAACAAAGGCTGGCAAATCTTCTGAATAGTCGACGATGTCGATTTTTTCGTCACCAAGCTCATTTTGCACAGCTCGAACGCGCTGCCCTAGCTCGCCGATACATGAGCCCTTTGCATTTACACCTGGCTCGTGAGCTCGCACCGCAATTTTGGTGCGGTGGCCGGCCTCGCGGGCGAGAGAAACAATTTCTACAACACCACTGGCGATTTCTGGAACCTCCATGGCAAATAACTTGCGTACCAAAGTTGGGTGGGTGCGAGAAACTGTGACCATTGGGCCACCCTTGGTTCCTTGGTTTACAGCAGTCACATAAACACGGATGCGCTTTCCGTGAGCATAGTCTTCGCCAGGCACTTGCTCTTCAGGCGGCATGATTGCCTCGATGGTGCCGAGATCTACATAAACCATGTAAGGCTTCTGGCCCTGCTGAATCACGCCGGCAACGATGTCGCCTTCTTTGCCTTTGAATTCACCCATCAAGGTGGCGTCATTAATTGAACGAATACGCTGTGCGATTACCTGCTTGGCGGCTCCAGCGGCAACACGGCCAAAATTCTCTGGAGTTGCTTCGGTTTCGCCGGTCTTGTTTCCGTCTTCATCAAAAACAGGAACAAAAATTGTGACGTGACCGGTTTGCTTGTTTAATTCTGCGCGAGCCTCAGGTGCCTTAACTGCATCACGGTCTGCGAATTTGGCTACCGGCTTGGCATCTTGTGAAGCACTCGGTTCGGCCTTTGCAACCATCTTTAAGTAGGCAGCCAGAATTGCGTCTTCAATTACGCTGACTAGTTCGTTGAATGGAATCTCAGCTTCACGCTCGAGGACTTTCAGAACACTTAGATCGATGTCCATTAGTTGCCTCCTTGGCGGGTCTTAAGTTTTTAGCCTTTTAGAATTTCTGCTACAGCCGATTCTAGTCGTACTGCGCGACGCTCCCCAGATCGGCGATCCCAGAGATCAACCTCACCGTTTTCTAAGCCCTTGCCCACAATCACAATGTTTGGAACACCGATAAGTTCAGCGTCTCCAAACTTTACACCAGGGCTAACCTTCAGGCGGTCATCAAGCATCACAGTCTTACCCTGGGACTCTAACTCGTTAGCAAGTTTTTCAGCGGTCTCGTAAACCACCTCGTCTTTTCCGGCAGCCACAACATAAACATCTGCAGGAGACACTGCCTCAGGCCAAATCAAGCCGTTGTCATCATGGTTGGCCTCTGCCAAAACCGCTACCAGACGAGTTACACCAATGCCGTAAGAGCCCATGGTCACGGTGATTAGCTTGCCGTTTTCATCAAGTACCTGAAGGCCAAGCGCCTCGGCATACTTTCTACCAAGTTGGAACACGTGACCGATCTCAATTCCGCGGGCAAGTTCCAGCGGGCCTGAGCCATCTGGTGCCTCATCTCCAGCACGAACTTCGGCAATGTCAACAACGCCATCGGCCGTGAAGTCGCGCCCGGCAACCAAGCCAAATACGTGCTTCTCTTTTTCGTTGGCACCGGTGAGCCATGCGCTTCCCTCAACCACACGAGGGTCAAGTAGGTAGCGAATTTTGGTTGCGCTCTTCAGCCCAAGAATTGCTTCGCCGTTTTTAACCGGGCCAATGTAGCCCTTGATAAGTTCTGGGTGCTTGGCAAAATCATCTTCGTTGGCTTGCTCAATTTCGTTTGGTGAGAAAGCTGCCTCTGCACGCTTCACATCTACTTCGCGATCGCCAGGTAGCCCAACAATCACAAGCTCGCGCTTGCCTTCTGGAGAAACCAAAGACATCACATTGTTTTTCAATGTGTGCGCAGCAGTCCACTCGGTACCATCGGTGCGCTTTTGATTTTCATTAGACCAGGCAACAATGCGTTTGATGTTTGAGCACTCTGGTGTGACGACAACTTGCGCAGCAGGCTGAGAATCAATCGCAATCTTTGGTGGCACGACTGTTGATACGGCTTCCACGTTTGCCGCGTATCCGCCCGGTGAACGAACAAAGGTGTCTTCACCAATTGGCGAAGGCGAAAGAAATTCCTCTGATGCAGAACCGCCCATTGCGCCGGCGTCTGCTTTCACTACAACGTAGTCAACTCCGAGTCGAGTAAAAATGCGCTCATAGGCATCGCGCTGAGCCTGATATGAAATCTTCAGACCTTCATCGGTTGTATCAAAGCTGTAGGCATCTTTCATTACGAATTCGCGGCCGCGAAGAAGACCGGCACGAGGGCGAGCTTCGTCTCGGTACTTATTTTGAATCTGATAGATGCTGAGCGGAAGATCTTTGTAACTTGAATAAAGATCCTTCACCAAGAGGGTGAACATCTCTTCGTGGGTTGGCGCCAAAAGATAGTCGGTTTTTTTACGGTCTTGAAGACGAAAGAGATTGTCGCCATATTCGGTCCATCGGCCAGTTGCCTCAAATGGTTCACGCGGCAATAAAGCTGGAAAGAAGACCTCTTGAGCGCCGGCTGCATTCATTTCTTCGCGAACGACTTTTTCAATCTTGGCCTTTACAGCAAGGCCCAGCGGCAACCAGGTGTAAAGCCCCGCTCCGGCACGGCGAATGTAGCCTGCGCGAAGCAAAAGCTTGTGACCGGCTACATCGGCATCGGCAGGGTCTTCGCGAAGTGTGCGAAGAAAGAGACTGGAAAGGCGAATAGGCATGGGCTCAAGTTTACAAGGCAGGCAGCGGCCAACCCGATTGCTTGGCGGAACTAGTCTTTTTGAGCTACTACAACCTGTGGCGAGCCAACCAGAGCCGGGTCCATTGTTGCGGCAAGACGGTTTGCCTCTTCAATAAGCGTGGCCACAATCTCACTTTCGGGCACAGTCTTAATAACCTCACCCTTTACAAAAATTTGACCCTTGCCGTTACCTGAGGCAACCCCAAGATCTGCTTCACGAGCCTCGCCTGGGCCGTTTACTACACAGCCCATCACGGCAACGCGAAGCGGAACAGTTAGTTTTTCAAGACCTGCGGTGACTTCATTTGCCAAGGTGTACACATCTACCTGCGCACGGCCACATGAAGGACAGCTAACAATTTCTAGCTTGCGGGGGCGAAGGTTTAGCGACTCAAGAATCTGCGAGCCAACTTTGATTTCTTCTACTGGAGGAGCAGATAGCGAAACTCGAATTGTGTCACCGATTCCGCGTGACAAAAGTGCACCAAAAGCTACCGAAGATTTAATGGTTCCTTGAAAGGCTGGGCCTGCCTCGGTGACTCCAAGGTGCAGCGGCCAGTCGCCGCGCTCGGAGAGCATCTCGTAAGCCTTGACCATGACCACTGGGTCGTTGTGCTTTACAGAAATCTTGAAGTCGTGAAAGTCGTGCTCCTCAAAGAGGCTCGCCTCCCAGACTGCAGACTCAACAAGCGCTTCTGCTGTTGCCTTGCCATATTTTTCGAGCAAACGTGGATCTAGTGAACCGGCATTTACACCGATGCGAATTGAGACACCGGCATCTTTTGCGGCCTTGGCGATTTCGCCAACTTTGTCATCGAACTGGCGAATGTTTCCGGGATTTACTCGAACCGCACCGCAACCTGCATCAATTGCCTGAAAAACATATTTAGGTTGAAAGTGAATGTCGGCAATTACAGGAATTTGTGATTTGCGCGCGATGAGTTGGAGTCTGTCGGCATCGTCTTGGCTAGGTACAGCTACGCGAACGATGTCGCAACCTGATGCAGTGAGTTCTGCAATTTGCTGCAGGGTGGCATTTACATCTGTTGTTGGTGTGGTGCACATGGACTGCACCGAGACAGGTGCGTCGCCACCAACGGCCACTTTACCCACCATGATTTGGCGTGTTTTTCGGCGCGGAGAGATTGTTGGCGGTGGAGTCTTTGGCAGACCTAGGTTCACTGCAGCCACGTTTTACTCACTTTCAAGTTTGTCTAAATCTTAAGTGATTTAAATCGAGATTGGGTTCACCAGATCGGCAATGATTAGCAGCGCGCTCATAGCCATCAGTAAAACAAAGACGAACCAGGTGGCTGGCATTAAGAGGGCTGTATCGGCCGGCCCAGGATCTGGCTTTCTAAGCAGCTTATAAAGATCACGTTTTAGTAGCTCATAAAGACCACCGGCGATGTGACCGCCATCAAGTGGCAGCAGCGGCAGCATGTTGAAGCCAAAAAGCGCAAAGTTCAAAGAGGCAATAATTAGCAAACCCGTAGCCAATTTATCGATTACATCTACCTGGTCTGTAGCGGCAACAGTGCCAGATATTTGAGCGATACCAACAACTGAAACAGCGCCGTTTGGGTTTCTTTCACCGCCGGTAAATGTAGAGATTGCAACTTCGGTGAGCTGTTGCGGCAGAGTGAATATCATCTGACCAACTTGACCCACTCCCCAGGCAGACTTTTCGATTGCCGCAGCAAAAGACTGAGGCATTCTTTCTACATCAAAGACGATGCCGAGCACCGGGCGCTCAGACAAGACTGGTTCACCTGCGGCGTTGGTGACGACCTGCCCGTTGGCATCGGTTGAGGCACGAAGCGCACCAACTGGCGTGACCGAAACTTGTAGTTCTTTACTTGAGCGTTCAATTTGAAGAGTTGCGCTTTGCCCCACAACGAGGTTTTCGCTTAAGCTGTTCCAATTTTCAAACTCAATCCCGTTGATGGAAAGGATTCGATCGCCGGCATTTAGGCCAGCAAGAACAGCTGGAGAATCTGGATCACCGGCTGAACAAGATGTCTTTGAATCCAGGTTTGTGATTACGCATGGGCTTACCTGGGCGATGAGATTTGACTGCTGATTTGTGCCAATGCCAACAAGAACCAAAACCATTAGGACCGTGCCCAACAGTAGGTTCATGAATGGCCCACCAAACATGATGATCATTCGCTTATAAATCGGAAGTTGATAGAACATGCGGTTTTTATCGGCTGGGGTTACATGCTCACTGTGAGCGTTTCTGGCAGCCAAGACCATGTCTGCAAAGAAACCCACTTTAGTTTTTTTGGCCGCTAGCTTCTTTGCCTCACGCTCAGGCGGATACATGCCGATCATGGTTATGAACCCACCAAGTGGAATCAACTTGATTGCATAGGTTGTTTCACCCCGGGTGAATTTGAAAAGTGTTGGCCCAAAACCGATTGCGTAGGTTGGCACCTTGACGCCGAATTTTTTAGCTGGCCATAGATGGCCAAGTTCGTGAAGCCCAATTGAGAGGGCAATTCCAATAGCTACAAAGACGATTCCGCCGACATACCAAAGAGTTTCAGACACGCTCAGAACCTAACCGCGCTGGCTGACAAATGGCTGCAAATTTTAAACATGACAATTAGCAAGCTCTCGCAAAGTGCGAGTCTGCGCGATCTCTGGCCCAGCGCTCGGCTGCCAAAACCGACTCTACTGAGAGATCTTTTTCTGGATCATGGGCATCCACAACTCGCTTGACTAAATCCACAATCTGATCAAACTTCAAGAAGCCCGCGTGAAAAGCTTCAACAGCTTGTTCATTGGCCGCGTTATAAACAGCTGGGTAAGTAAGGCCCGCCTGACCAACCTGCCGAGCAAGTTTTACGGCGCCAAAAACAGTCTCATCCAGCGGTTCGAATGTCCACGTGGCAGCCTTTGTCCAGTCGCAGGCCGGCGCAACATTTGGCACCCGCTCAGGCCATGACATTCCCAGTGCAATTGGCAATTTCATATTCGGCGGCGAGCACTGTGCCAAAACTGATCCGTCGACAAATTCAACCATTGAGTGCACAACTGATTGCGGATGCACGGTTACATCAATGCGATCAAACGGAATATCAAAAAGCAGATGGGCTTCAATTAGCTCAAGGCCCTTATTAACCAAGGTTGCCGAGTTAGTGGTGACAACTTTACCCATCACCCAAGTTGGGTGAGCAAGTGCTTGCTCCGGAGTTACCGATTCAAGTTGGGCTTTTGACCAACCCCGAAAAGGTCCACCAGATGCGGTCAAAATTAATTTACGAACCTCTTGCTTGGTGCCGCCAAGCAAACACTGTGCAAGTGCTGAGTGCTCGCTATCTACAGGAACAATCTGACCCGGCTTAGCGGCTTGAGTTACTAGGCGCCCGCCAACGATCAAAGATTCTTTATTTGCAAGCGCAAGAGTCTTTCCAGAATTTAGTGTTGCCAAGGTTGGCGCCAAACCGATAGAGCCAGTGATTCCATTGATAACCACATCAGCATCGGTGTTTTCTACCAGCTTGGTAGCTTCGGCTGCACCAAGCACCGCGTTTGATACTTTGAATTGACTTTTTTGTTGCTCAAGCAAGTTGGCGTTTTTTCCGGCTGCTAGGCCAACCACCTCGAATCGGTCTGGGTTGGCGGCAATCACCTCGAGGGCCTGAGTACCGATAGAACCGGTGGAGCCAAGGATAATTACGCGACGCATGAGACCATCTTGCCACCAATGAAAGGCTTAGACTTAAGCCATGAGCGAGACCCCGATCGCGCAAGAGCGCAAAGTTGTCACATCTATTCCCGGCCCTAAGTCACAGGCGATGCATAAACGCCGTCTAGATGCCGTATCGGCCGGTGCTGGGGCTGCCCTACCGGTCTACATCGAAGCCGCACATGGCGCGATTTTGGTTGATGCCGACGGAAACCAGCTAATTGACCTGGGTTCAGGTATTGGCGTAACCACCATCGGACACACCAACGCCGGCGTGGTGGCGGCCGTGCAAGACCAGGTTGCCAAGCTAACCCACACTCTTTTCACCGCTACACCTTACGAAACCTATGTAGAGGTATGCGAGCTTCTAAATAAGCATGTGCCAGGAAATTTCAAGAAGAAGACTGCCCTGTTCAATTCAGGCGCAGAGGCTGTAGAAAATGCCGTGAAGCTGGTTCGAAAAGCAACTCGCAAAAACAGCATCGTGGTATTTGACCACGCCTATCACGGCCGCACCAATTTAACTTTCTCAATGAACTTCAAGAATGCGCCTTACGGAAACGGCTTTGGCCCAACCGCCTCTAACATTCAGCACGTACCGATGTCTTACCCTTACCGCGACCCACAGGGCATGACCGGAGTTGAGGCTGCACAGCGCGCCATCAACTACATAGAAAAGCGCGTTGGCGTTGAAGATCTAGCCGGTATCTTTATCGAACCTATCCAGGGTGAGGGCGGCTTTATTGTTCCGGCTCCTGGCTTTCTAAAAACAATCAGCGACTGGGCTCACGACAACGGCGTGATTGTTGTAGCCGATGAGGTGCAGGCCGGTATCGCAAGAACCGGAAAGTGGTTTGCAACCGAATGGGAAGAAGGCTTTGAGCCAGACCTATTTACTATCGCCAAGGGAATCGCCGGTGGTATGCCAATCTCGGCAGTAACCGGTCGCGCAGAAATTATGGATGCGTCACACCCGGGCGGAATGGGCGGAACCTTTGGTGGTAACCCGGTATCGGCAGCCGCTGCGGTTGCTGTTCTCAAGCAAATTGAAGCAGGCGGAGTTATTGAGCGTGCCCAGCAAATTGGCGAGCTACTTGTTCCTAAACTGCGCGAGCTTCAGGCAAAGTACCCGGTAATTGGTGATGTTCGTGGTCGCGGCGCGATGATTGCAATCGAATTCGTTGAGCCTGGAACATTGAACCCTAATAAACCTGCCACCGATGCGATCGCCAAGTTTATGCACTCAAACGGCGTCTTTGTTTTGACTGCCGGAACTCACTACAACGTGATTCGCTTCTTGCCACCACTGGCAATTACCGATGCGTTGCTGCTTGACGCACTAAGCGTGCTTGATGAGGCGCTAGCTTCTTTGTAAATCTCAAAAAATCCCCTTGCGAATTAATCGCAAGGGGATTTTTTATGCCCACTATTTTGCGCGAGCTAAGCGTTTGGCTTTTCTAGAACTGCGCACTTGAACCGAAACCACAATTGCGATGGCTAGGAAGAATACGCTCATACCAATCACATTTGCCTCGCCCGGAAGACCTTTGGCAGCCGCAGTGTAGACAAACTTAGGGAAGGTCTCGGTTGGGCCCGAGTTGAAGTAAGTGATGATGAAGTCATCAAAACTAAGAGCGAAGGCCAGTAGAGCTGCCGCCATGATGCCTGGCAGGAGCAAAGGAAAGGTGATCTTCCAGAAGACTTGAGATGGCGAGCCATAAAGGTCTCGGCCAGCCTCTTCAAGGGCCGGGTCAAGGCTGGCAACGCGAGCTTTGACCGTAACAACAACAAAGCTGAGACAAAACATTACGTGCGCAATAACTATGGTGCCGAAGCCCATCTCTGCGCCAACGTTGAAAAATTGTGCTGCAAGGCCGGCTCCCAAAACAAGTTCAGGAGTTGCCATCGGCAAGAACAACAAGAGGCTCACGGCTGAACGGAATTTGAATCGGTACCGAACAAGTGCAATAGCAATCATGGTGCCTAGCGCCGTAGCAATCAGCGTTGAGATAACACCGATAGAAACAGAAGTTCCAAAGGCTTCACAAACGCCTTGTGCCTCACAGACACTGGCCCAGTTATCCAAAGTGAATCCGCGCCAGGCAATGTTGCTTCGGCGGTAATCATTGAATGAGAAAACGAATGTGTAGGCAATTGGAATGAGTAGATAAACAAATGCCAGAACCGCGTAAACAGGAAGCGCGTATTTACCCAAAGAGAAGTTTTTCAAAGCAGGTCATCCGTTCCACTCTTGCGAACGTAAAGGGTGACCAATAGCAAAATCGCGCCCATCAAAATAACCGACAGTGCAGATGCAGTTGGATACTCGTAGCTCTTTAGGAATTTTGATTCAACGACATTTCCAAGCATCGACGTCTCGGTGCTGCCCAGGAATAAACCGCTGGCATTTACGTAGTCGCCGGCGATTGGAATAAAGGTCAGAAGCGTTCCTGAAACAATTCCAGGCATAGAAAGCGGAAGGGTCACTTTGGTGAATACCTTGCGCGGGCTGGCATATAGGTCTGCGCCAGCCTCTAGATAACGCACGTCTAGACGCTCGAGAGTTGTGTAGAGCGGAAGCGTCATGAATGGAATGAAGTTGTACGTCAGACCAAAAATAACCATGAACGGCGTACCAACCAGATACTGATCAGGGGCCAGAAAACCGATTTGCTGCAAACTCGTGACAATCCATGATTCGTTAGAGAAAATCTGCTTCCAGGCAAAAGTACGAAGCAAGAACGAAATAAAGAACGGGGCAATAACCAGAGTTAGCATCAAACTCTGCAGCAGCGGAAAACGTCTTGCCTTCACTCCGATGAAGTAGGCAAGTGGGTAACTAATTACCAATGCGGCAACAGTGGCAATAAGTGCATAGAAGAACGAACGAAAAATCTGCGGCCCGTATTGCGTGACCACATCTACATAATTTTTAAACTCAAGCCCGTAATTGTAAATAGGAAAACCGCTCGAGATATCCATGGTCTGGAGCGAAGTTGCAATCAGCGAGAAAAGCGGTGCGATGAAAAATACTGCCAAATAAAGAAGCCCTGGCATCAAAAGCAGCCAGGCTACCTTGCTACTTCCATTGTTGGCAGAGGACCTAGCTTTTTTCGCTCCCCCGCCGCCGTGGCTGAATGCTGCGAATGCCATTACTGAACCGTGATTGATTCGGTGATGGTTTCATCACCCGTATTGGTTGGCAGATCCGAAAGACCAAAAGCGTGTTCGACTTTCCAGCTGACCCAAACCTTGGCACCAAGTTCAGTCACTGGGCTCTTACCAATGTTTTGCGCAAAGACTGTGACGTTTCCAACCTTTGGAATCTCAATTAAATACTGGTTACTCACACCGGTGAAACGAATATCGATAATCTCACCCGGGCCAATTAGGTTGTGGCCTGCGCCAAGCTTTGGCTTCTCTTCGTGGAAGAACGCTTTTTCGGGGCGAACGCCAACGGCAATCTTTCCCTTGTGCTTTTCAGCTCGATCTTTTGGAACGGTGATCTTGTTTCCGGCAACATCAATGCTGATTGAAGAGGCGTTTTCACTTTCAACGTTTCCTACAAACAGGTTTGACTGTCCAAGGAACTTAGACACGAAAACCGTCTTTGGGCGGTCGTAAAGTTTTTCTGGAGCGCCCATCTGCTCAATGCGACCCTTATTCATAACGGCAACTGTGTCGGCCATGTCCATTGCTTCTTCTTGGTCGTGAGTCACGTGCAAGAAGGTTAGGCCGACTTCCATCTGGATGGCCTTTAGTTCAATCTGCATCTGGCGACGAAGCTTTAGATCAAGTGCCCCAAGTGGTTCATCGAGAAGCAAAAGCGAAGGGCGGTTCACCAGGGCACGTGCAAGTGCCACTCGCTGTTGCTGCCCACCAGATAGTTGTGCAGGTCGACGAAGGGCTAGGTGACCCAGCTCCACCAAATCCAAAGAAGCCTGCGCCTTTACCATCGGGTCTTCGATTTTGCGCTGCTTCAATCCAAACGCAACATTTTCTAGCACGCTCATGTGAGGAAAAAGTGCATAACTTTGGAACACCGTATTTACCGGACGCTGAAATGCTTTGGTTGAGGTTACGTCTTTGCCACCAATGAGAATTTGACCCTTGGTTGGCTGTTCAAGTCCAGCTACAAGACGAAGGGTTGTAGTTTTACCGCATCCCGAAGGGCCAAGCAGCGCAAAGAACTCTCCTGCAGGTATGTGCAAATCTAAATCATCGATTGCAGTGAAGCCTGGAAATTCTTTTCGAATTCCTTTTAGTTCTAGATCCGCGCCGCGGGCAACAAACTCCGTTGCCAACGGACTATGCGCCTAGCATGACGTCTTGGAACGCCTTAGAGAATAGAACTGACTCTTCGCCAGTCAATGAACGGAAACCGTGAGCGTTTTTCATGAACTCTTCGGAAGGGAAGATCAACTGGTTTTCAGCCAGTTCAGGATCAATCTTCATTGCTTCTTCTTGAGCACCAACCACTGGAGTTACGTAGTTCACCCATGCTGCCAATTCAGCGGCAACTTTAGGGTCGTAGTAGTAGTTGATTAATTCTTCAACGTTGCGCTTGTGAGTTGCACCCATTGGGGTCACAAAGCAGTCGGCAGAAATTGTGGTTCCAGATTCTGGAATGAAGAATCCATACTTTTCGGTCTCAGCAGAAAGGTTCAACTGAACGGTGTCGCCAGACCATGCGATGGCCGCAATGGTGTCGCCGTTTTCTAGATCTTCTGAATAGCTGTTTCCCTTGATCTTTGAAATCTGACCATCGGCTACCTTGCTGGCAAAGAAGTCAATTGCATTCATAAACGCATCTTCGGTCAATGAAGATTCGCTTGTGATATCGATTCCTTGAGCCATCAGAATCAGGCCGATGGTGTCGCGCATTTCTGAAAGCACACCAACGCGACCCTTTAGAGATGGGTCCCATAGGTCTTCTAGAGAAGTTGGCGAATCTTTACCGGTAGCTTTTTTGTACTCAGCTTTGTTGTAAGTAATTCCAGCAAGAATTCCCTGATAAGGAATTGCGTGTGAACGATCTGGGTCATAAGCCGGGTTGTTGTAGGCCGCGGCCATGTTCTTGTGATTTGGAATGTTGGCTAGGTCAAATTGCTGGGTGTAACCAAGGTTTACCCAACGCGCTGCCATCCACTCGGTAGGGCAAGCAACATCGGCACCGATGTCTTGTCCTTTGGCAAGTTGCTTTTGAACCTTGCTGAAGTACGAGTCGTTGTCGTCGATTTCAATTTTGTATTCGACGGCGATTCCAGTTTGAGCAGAGAACTTCTCAAGAGTTGGATATTTTCCGTTGTCATCTTCATCCATGTAAAGAGACCAGTTGTGCCAGATTAGCGATTTTTCAGAATCAGATAAATCGGTTGCGGCCGTAAGCTCGCCTCCCGTTGAACCACCTGGAGCACAAGCTGCAAGTGCGAGAGCTGCCGCAGTGGCACCCGCGCCAGCAAGAGCTGCACGTCTAGTCATTTGGTGACGGCGAGCCATTTGAACTAACTCGCGCATCATTGGGTCTTCTGGAAGTGGCTTATTCAATGCCGTGACTCCTTAGATAGAGGGGCCTCTCGGCCCTACCAACACAACCGAACGCGCAAGGTTCACGCATCTAAGGAAATACTGCCACAAAAATTACCCGTTGAATTCAAAACTTGGCACCGATTGGGAAATTGAAATACGAACTTAACACCCCGGGTCGCTGCACGATTCCGCTGGCCCAGCCCTTGGGCGTCATTTGAGGCTCTGCAGGGCGCTTCATATTCAACAGAGCCAGATCCATTGGGTCGGCATCGGCAAGTGCCACTCGAAACCGCAAATTGGTGAGCATAGCCCTTGGCACCGTTTGAACCGATTGAGTGGCTGCAAAGAGATGGAGCCCCAGGGTTCTGCCTCTAGCGGCAACTGCCGTGAGCGCTGAGATTGCATGGGAAGATTCGGCGAGCGCGGTCGCTAGCTCATCTATAAAGATGAAATGCCTTGGCAACCTAGAAGATGTGGCGTCAAGCTCCTCGATTCGCGAGGCACGGTTGGCAGCCAGGGTGATTTCTCTTCTGCCAATCTCGGCCCGCATACCTTGCCAGAACTCATCGGGGTTGTGGCCATCAATGTCGGTAACTAGGCGCTTTAGTTGCATCAGCCCCGAGAATTGATTGAATGTGGCGCCGCCCTTGAAGTCGATGAGGGTCAACTCGCAATCTGGCTTCTCGAACAGCATCTGCTTGATCACCAACTTTAGAAGCTCACTTTTACCTGAGCCTGTTGTCCCAATCACAAGCCCATGACCTGCATCGGTTTCTAGCGAAACTTGTAATTCAAATTTG
>CAEZVD010000011.1_pt1 | contig 13310 bp, 14 predicted proteins | sample 7264661 | NCBI WGS metagenome assembly CAEZVD01 (sample SAMEA6813847, study PRJEB35770) | uncultured Rhodoluna sp. | biome: Freshwater; feature: Freshwater reservoir; material: water | place: Czech Republic | collected 2017-05-23 | depth 0.5m m
TGCAAATGAGCAACCCGCGGAGAGATTCATAAGAGATGGTGGCTGACCGGGAATTGCAGTGAGCCTATCTTCGTGTGGTCTGTCCATTCGAGGAACAGAACCAAGAAGTCCGATTGTGTATGGCATTTTTGGTTTTGCATAAAGTTCATCAACTTCGGCGCTTTCAACCAACTTGCCTGCATACATCACGTTCACGCGATCTGCTGCGCCCGCCACAACACCTAGATCGTGAGTAATGAGAATTACCGCCATCTTGAATTGCGCCTGCAAATCAGAAATTAGTTTCAGAATCTGTGCTTGCACAGTCACATCGAGAGCAGTTGTTGGTTCGTCGGCAATTAGAACAGATGGGTTATTCATTAGCGCCATTGCAATCATTACGCGCTGTCGCATTCCACCAGAGAATTGATGTGGGTAGGCGCGAATTCTTTCTTCAGGATCTGCAACGCCAACCAAAGTAAGAAGTTCAATTGCACGAGCGCGACTAACTTTTTTGTCTACCTTGTTGTGCGCCTGATGTGCCTCTATTAGCTGGTCACCAATTGAATAAAAAGGGTGCAGTGCAGACATTGGGTCTTGAAAAATCATGGCAATGTCTTTGCCTCTAATTTTCTGAATTTCTTCAGCAGCCATGCCAATTAGTTCAACCGGACCGTTATCGGTTTCGAGAATTACCGAGCCAGTGATCTTTGTCTTTCCATTTGGCAATAAGCCCATGTAGGCCAGGTTGCTCACTGATTTTCCAGATCCGGATTCGCCAACGATGGCTAGCGTTTGCCCGCTTTCAACATCAAAAGAAACACCGTCTACAGCCTTGACTACTCCGTCGGGAGTTGTGAATTCAACGCGTAAATCGCGCACTTTCAAAAGACTCACTAGACCCTCACTCTCGGGTCGATGAATGCATAAACCAAATCGAGAACAAGATTCATGAGAACAACAATTGTTGCCGCGAGCAATGTTGTTGCAACAATGATTGGCAGGTCGTAATCGAGCACGGCGCCAAGTGATAAACGTCCAAGCCCAGGCAAGTTAAACACCGCTTCGGTGAGAATAGCTCCGCCCATAAGCCCTGCGAAGTCCAACCCGGCCATAGTGGCAATTGGTGCGAGCGCAGCGCGCAAGGTGTGCTTTCCAAGAATCACTCGCTCACTTAATCCTTTGGCGCGTGCGGTTCTAATGAAATCTTCTGTGGAGGTTTCGATTACTTGGCTTCGAACAAATCTTGTGTAGAGAGCTGCGTATGCAAAAGCTAGCGTCAGCCAAGGCAAAATCATCATGTTTAGCCAACCCAAAGGATCTTCAAACGGAGATTTGTATCCTCCTGCTGGAAAAGGAAGTATGTGCCATTTGATCACCACGAAGATGATCAGCATCAAGCCGGTTAGGAATGTTGGCAGCGAAGTGCCGATAAGAACAAAAACTGTGCTTAGCGTGTCAAGAATTCGTCCGCGGTATCTGGCCGATAGAACTCCGAGACCAATACCAATGACTAACCATAAGACGAGGGCGCCGAGAGCAAGGGCAAGAGTCACTGGAAGCGCATCGCCCAGCAGATCGGTTACACATGCGTGCTGCTGGAAAGAGTAACCAAACGAAGGCGCTGCACAGTGAATAGCAGCTGCACCTTCACCATAGTTTCTGCCCGCAAAGAGCCCTACCAAAAAAATCCAGTATTGCTCGTAAAAAGGTTTGTCGTAGCCAAGTCGAATTCTGTTGGCCTCAATGATGCCGGGGTCGTTGCAGTTCTTTCCGCAGGTAAGTGCGGCAGGGTCAAATGGTAGAAATGCAAAAATTAGATAAACAGCAAAGCTAACCGCAAGAAGAATTAGAAAAGTAACGCCAAGGCGCCTTGCAACATAAGCATATAAGCCTGACATGAATTCCTTTCCTCTTGAGATTGATTTGACCTGCTGCGGTGTTGGGAGAAGCTCCCCCAACACCGCAGGTTAGTCAGATTTTGTTACTTGATGTAGATGTCACCGAATGATGGTGCACCCTGTGGCTCCCAGAAGAACACGCCACCAAGGCCTGAGCCCCAGATTTCCTGTGTCTTTGAGAATGTGCCAGGGATGATCCACATTTGGTTCATCATGTACTGGTTCAGTGCAGCCCACTGCTCACCTTGCTTGGTACGGTCGGATTCTTCAAGAGCAGCGTTTGAAAGCTTCTCGAATTCGGCGTATGCAGGGTCATCAGCGTTTTGAGTCAAGTTGAAACCACCAGCGGAGGTGAACAACTCAGGGATAACTGTTGATGCGTTAGCCCAGTCCGGAGCCCAACCTGCAGCTGAGATGTCTCCCTGCTTGGTTGGATCCATTACTACTGCGTAGTAAGAACCAGCTTCGATGAAGTTGAACTTGATCACGATGCCAGCTTTTGCAAGTGAGTCAATCCAAATTGCAGCTGACTTCTTGCTTGTTTCAGAATCGGCGATATCGTAAGTCAAACCGCGGTTCTTGTCGGTTGCTCGTGCATAGACATCTGGACACTCGGTCTTAGCTTTAGCCATAAGTTCTTTGGCCTTGGCAATGTTTGGAGTGGTTGTCCAGTCTTCGTAACCAGTCACCTTCTTGTAGTCAAGACCCATAAGAGGCTTGATTGCACCATCAGCTGGGTCACCGTTGAACGCCTGACCACCAGCAAGAGTGATTAGAGCGTCAAAGTCCTTTGCGTAGTAAATTGCTTGACGAATTGGAAGACAGCTCAGCTTCTTCACATTCACGAATGCAAAACGTACGTAAGGGTCGTAGACGTTGATCGCACGGCCTTCCCATTCAGGAAGAACAGAGCCATCGTCACCAAACACTGTTGGCAAGTTTGTTGGCAACAGCGCGTCAAGAGACATGGTGTTTGGATCTGAATCTGTTAGCAACAACTGGTCGCGAACTTCTTCAGCCACACCAAACTTCACAACGATCTTGTCTGGGTTTGCGCGAGTAGCACGTAGTGGGTCAGAATCCTTGTTCCAGTTTTCATTGCGAACTAGAACCATAGAATCTTTGGCCTTATAAGACTCAATCTTGTAAGGACCTGAAGACACAGGGTGCATGTCGTACTGGTCACCATCATCTGCAGCCTTAGGAACAGGGCCAAATGAAAGATAAGTGGTGGTGTAGTTGAAGTCACCAACGGCGCGCTTTAGGTTGAAAGTAATTGTCTTGTTCTCGTTTGAACAAACAATTGCCTTATCAAATGCAGCGGTGTCGTTTCCTTCGGTTGCGTATGGGCCCTTGTAGACAGATGAACCGTCTTCAGCCGATGGGATGTCCAACATTGAGATTGCATAGCCTGGACCGTCGGTGATTACATCGGTTGCAAATGTACGAGAAACACCGTACTTAATGTCTTCACAGGTGATCGGGGTGCCGTCTTCGAATGAAACGCCATCGCGCAGGGTGAATTCCCAGGTCTTGTTGCCGTTTGATGCGGTACCAGTGTCGGTTGCCAAGTCTGGAACAACAGCTGAACCTGCAGCACCTTCAGCGCGGTCATACGCTGTCAATGTGCGGTGCATGTATGAACCAAACCAAGCGATGTCGCGACCGGTGTAGTTACGGTTTGGATCCGCGTGTGTCCACGCATCCTGGAAAGTAACGTAGGTCAAAGTTCCACCTTCGTTACCGCCGGCTGAACAGCCGGTAAGACCTGCAGTAGCAACTGCTGCAACTGCAAGGGTTGCCAAAGTTGTCTTTAGCGTTTTCTTGGTGCCTTTCAACATTTCCCCCTCCTTTGGAGTTCTATGTTCGGTTTTTTGTTTTACCTCAAACGGAGGTAAGTCTAGGTTTCGCTCTTAGGGTCAAGGGCGTCTCTCAATGCATCTCCAAACAAATTGAAAACTAAAACTACGAAGATCAGTGCTAGAGATGGAATGAAAAAATATGTGGGTTCGTTGATGATGAACTTTGTTGAGTCTGCGATTAGCAACCCCCAGGTAGGTGTCGGTGGTTGAACACCAATACCGAGATAAGAAAATACAGCCTCAGCTGTTAGATAACCCGGCAAAGACAATGACATGTAAACAATCACCGGTGTCCAGACATTAGGCAGGATTTCTCGAAAAATAATTCGACTATTGGAAGCGCCAAGTGCCCGCGCAGATAAAACAAAATCTCTTTCGCGCAATGACAAAACTTGTGAACGAATAATTCGCGAAAGGTAAGGCCAACCAAAAACCCCGAGTATCAAAATTAGATACAGAATTCTTGCGTCGTTGTCTCGCGCAATTCCGGCCATCTCAATTCTTTGAACCAGCGGCGCACTCAATGCAAGGATCATAAAGAATGAAGGAAAAGCGAGAAGAAAGTCGGTGAATCTTCCGATCACACCATCTACACGCCCACGGAAGTAACCAGAGAGCATTCCTAAAAGCATTCCCATGCCAACACTCGCAAGAGTTGCCATGAGTGCGATCAGAAATGAAATTCTTGCGCCATAAAGAAGTCTGGCTAAAACGTCGTATCCGATTCCTGGAACGACTCCGAGTGGATGCTTTGCGCTTATGCCGCCCCACTCGCCAACAACTTGACCGCGTGAATCAATGGAAGCTTCATCTCGTTCGTCGGGTGAGATACCAAGCAGGTCACAAACTTGAGGTGCGAAAACGACAACTCCGATAATAAAGATGACGGCAACCAGTGCTGGAACGGCAACTTTATTTGTTTTAAAACGGCGCCACGCAAGTTGCCTCGGGCTGTGGCCCGTGGCCTTTTTCGTAGCATCCTTGCTAAGCATCTCTTCACACTAAGTGATTAGAAATTTTTTTTGCTCAAAAACCCAATAAATTATCCGATTTGAAACAAATGCCAGAACAGCGAATTTGAAGCCTAGGCTAAAGACATGACCGGTACCGCACTCCTTATTTATGACGGTGACTGTGCATTTTGCAAAAATTGCCTACGCATAGCCATCGAGCGCCTACCCCTAATGCCCAGATATGCGGCCTTTCAGCGGCTAAATCTTGCAGACTTTGGCCTATCTATAGGTGATGCCCAAACTCAAGTCTGGCTAATCGACAAAGATAAGAAACTCGGCGGGCATAAAGCCGTCGCATGGATTTTTAGCCAGCAAAAATCACTGTTTTGGCGACTTTTGGGTTGGCTAATCCTTGTCGGCTCTCCTGTGTCTGCCTACGTATATCGCTGGGTCGCAAAAAATAGGCACAAACTGCCTGGCGGAACCAAGGAATGTTCAATTGAAGACCGCCCGTAAGGCACTGGTTGCCGAGATCGCGGTGGTTTTTGCCCTAAGCCTGGGCGCCTCGGCGGTCTATTCCGTTGTCTCACTCATCTATAAGTTGACGGCGCCCCAAGGCCTAGCTGGGCAAGTAACTAAAATCAATGGTTCTTTGGCCCGCACCGAATGGCTCGATTTCACATATCAACTGTTGGCCATCTTTTTTGGGCTTGCACCGGTGGCTTTAGCTCTTTATCTGCTTTGGCAAACCGATAAAAACCCTTTCAAATCAATTGGTCTCACCTGGGAGCGGCCGGGATTCTGGGCTACTCGGGGATTTGCCTTGGCGGCCTGCATAGGAATTCCAGGGCTGGGCCTCTATCTCGGTGCCAGAGTGCTCGGCCTCTCTTCGAAGATCATTCCTGCAGAACTTGCGACCTATTGGTGGGTAATTCCTGTTCTGCTGCTCGCAGCCTTGAAAGCTTCGCTACTAGAAGAAGTGTTGGTGGTTGGCTACCTCACTAACCGCCTGACTCGGTTGGGCGTAAGCGATCGATGGCAGATTCTTATTTGTTCGGGGCTTCGCGGTAGTTACCACCTATATCAAGGATTTGCTGGGTTCTTTGGAAACTTCGTGATGGGGCTGGTCTTTACTTGGGCATACAAAAAATGGGGGCGCCTGTCTCCCCTAGTCTTTGCTCACTTTATTTTGGACACGGTTTCTTTTGTGGGGTACGCCTTAATTGGTAATCAAATACAGCTTCCCTAAGCCTCGGCTGATACATTTTGATTATTGCCAGCACTGGCAATGATTTGCTTTCTGCAGGGGAAGTCGGTGAAAATCCGACGCTGACCCGCAACCGTGATCGATTATTCGAAAGTCGGATTGCCTGCAGATTTTGCAAATGACTCCAAATTAACCGTCGAGGTCTACGGTCGGAGTCGAATTGGCGCACGCCATTTCGCCTTCGCACTCAGATCGCCAAAAGCGAAAGGCTCCAAAACCTTGGAACCAAAATCTGGGTTGCGCATCTTCGCAGCTATCTCTTTAACACTTGCCTTGTCGTTGGCTTCTATTTCTCCGTCAAATGCAGCCGACCCTTATGCGAGCACAACTTCTTTTCTTGCCAAGTCTTTCGTGAACGGCCAAGCCCTCGATGGCTACCCCGCTGGCACGCCTGAGTTTGGATTCACCCTTGAGGCTATGCTTCAGCTGAAAGCCGGTGGCAAATCACTTGCACAGCAAGGTTCTGCAGTGAAGTACATGCTTTCAAATCGGACCCAACCACTTGGGGTATCTTCTAGCGGCTACCTCTTTAACAAAGACACTGCAAAATCGCTCAAAGTGGGCCGAGTAGGAAAGTTTCTATTTGTGAGTGAAGTTCTGAACGTGCCAAACAACGCGATCAGATACGAAGTCTTCAAGAAGCTGGCTGCAAAAGTTGATTCGAAGACCGGTGAAATTCTAGGAACAGAAGCAGGTGCCTTTGATTACGCTTGGGTGGCCCTTGGCCTAAATAGTTTCCAAGAAAATACTCTTGCAAATCGGGTGGTTCAAAAAATGCTGACCCTTCAAAATGCGGATGGCGGCTTTGGAGATTCCACAGCAACAACTTCGAATCCTGACGCAACAGGAATCGCCTTGCAGGCGATTAATTATCGACAGACCTTTGGTTCTGATGCAGAAGACAAAAAGAGAGCCACAGCTGAATCATTAGCGGTCAAATATCTTCTAGCAAGCGATGTTGAAAACAACCACTGGAATTCTTATGGCGAGGCATCAGTGAATTCTTCTGCATATGCACTCATGGGCCTTAAGGCAGCCGGAAAAACTACCTCGACTCTGGCTCCCTACCTAAAGTGGCTGAAGGCTCAGATTGCACCAAAAGGCGGATTCTTAACACCTTGGTCTGCTGGAATCGGCGATAAGTATGCCACCGCCCAAGCGATGGTTGCTTTGTATGGCAAAAGCTATCTTGATCTCTTACCGTAAATGCAGCGCCCACCTCTAAGAGCAATCCTTATTCTGCTAATCGCACTTGTTGCAGCAGGAACATTTATATCCAATACAACGACCCAGCAAAATGTGTTCGGAGAATCAACTCCCTCTCCTTGCGAAGCATCTGGCGTGAGTTTAGTTATTGATTACGGTGAAACCTCAGGAAAACCTGAAGAAGTCATGTGCGTTCAAGATTTTGAAGGCACCGGCTGGCAACTTTTCGAACGTGCGTCAGTGGCTGTAGTTGGCACCAGCGAATACCCAAACTCGTTCGTTTGTCGCCTAAACAATTTTCCGCCAGCTGAGTTTGAAGATTGCCGGGGCACACCTAACCCAGAAAAAGGTAGCTGGGTCTACTATTTTGCAAGCGCAGCAACAAACTTTCAGTGGATACGAAGTGGCCAAGGGGCGGCGGCCAGACAGCCTAACTGTGGCGATTACGAAGGTTGGAAGTTTTCAGGATCTGCACAAGAGCTAGCGGCTCCCCCTAACTTCAAACCGAAGCCCTTGCTATGCAAATGACAACTAACATGACTTTGGCGAAAACTCACCCAGCAAGTTGGTGGGTGCTTGGCTCAGTGGTTGCAGTTTCGGCATCTGTCTCGCAGAACCTAATTTCGCTTTTGGCTTTGGCCTTTTTCTCTTTGGTGCTAATCGGTTTTGAAGATGGACGACCATCTTGGTCAAAGTCTTTGCGCTTCTATTTGATCATCGCTTTGGCTGTGATAACCACTCGGGTAGCTTTTAGATTTCTTTTCAACTTTTCTGATGAATCTGCCGAGCCACTTATTCTTTTACCTGCCTACGAGATCAACCTGGGGTTTGGCAAGCCAGTTGCCCTGTTGGGTTCAATTAGTGCTGCAGCCCTAAATCAGGCGCTATTCGAAGGGCTGCGTCTTGCTTCAACAATCCTGGGATTCGGATTGGCTAATACGTTGGCAAATCCAAAGAAGTTGCTAAAGTCAACGCCCGCGGTTCTTTACCCAATTGCAACCTCAGTTGCTATCGCTCTGAATTTGGCACCTCAACTGATACAAAGTATTCAGAGAGTTCGTGCCGCGCGCAAACTTCGGGGCCGAAGCAGTGGCATTGGTGCATTTTCAGGAATTGTGATTCCAGCTTTAGAAGATGCAATAGATAACTCATTAGCTTTGGCTGCGAGTATGGACTCGCGTGGGTTTGGCGCGGGTCTGCAACTGAGCAGAAGAAGCACCAGCCTTTTGGCTTTTTCTAATATCATTTCCATCTCGCTAATGTGTATCGGAATCTACTTGCTTGTAGTTGCCGAGAGAACTTGGCTCTTGGCTATCGCCACTTCAATGGCTTTTGGTATCGGCTCAATTGCATTGACATCATCTGCCTCTATACGAACAAAATTTAATCGAGAAGTTTTTGGCATATACGATTTTCTAATTCTTGGTTTCTCCACTGCAGTGCTCTCTTTTTCGCTGATTGTGGGTTTATAAAGTGATAAAAATTCAAAACCTCACTCTAAGTTACGGGCTTGAAGAAGATGCTGTTTTACGGCGAGTCAACCTCGAATTCGCAGCAGGCGAGCTCGTGTTAATTTGCGGACCAACTGGAAGCGGCAAATCTACCCTGCTAAGAGCCATCAATAGACTTGTGCCCGCATTCAGCGGCGGTGCAATATCAGGCGAGGTTTTCATCGCAGACAAAAGCACCTCTAACCTAAAGCCGCACGATCTGGCATCTTTGGTTGGTTATGTGGATCAAGTGCCTGAAAGATCTTTTGTTGCAGAAACAGTAATAGATGAGTTGGTCTTTGGAATGGAACAGCTTGGATTCAGTCGCACGAAGATGCAGCGCAACATCGAGCGATTTAGCAAACTTTTAGAAATCGAAACAATCCTGCACCGTGATTTGACAGAAATTTCGGGCGGCCAGCAGCAAAGAGTTGCGATTGCCGCAGCCTTGGCTGCGGGCCAACGAGTATTACTTCTCGATGAACCCACTTCAGCTTTGGATGCAAAGGGTGCCGAATCGCTAATAATTTTGCTCAGAAAAATTGCAACAGAAGAGCAAGTGACTGTTTTACTGGCTGAGCATCGTCTTGACAAAGTCATTTCACACTGTGATTGGCTCGTGGCTGTAGCAGGAGACGGTTCGGCTGTAAAACTATCCTCGGAGTGGAACTCGGTTGAGGCCACCTGGCCGAGTTGGAGCAAAACCCAAAACTCGATTAGCAAAGCAAAATCAAATGATTCAGGCCAAGTCTCACTTCAGGTTTCAAATCTGACTGTGAAATTTTCAAATCAAATTGCCGTGCAAAACGCATCTTTTTCTGTTAGTCAGTCTGAGATTGTATGCATCCACGGAGCAAACGGTTCAGGTAAGTCATCTCTTCTTCTTGCCATTCAGGGATCACTAAAGGCTGAAACGGGCCAAGTCTTAATAGAGAACATAGATCGCTCTTCGCTAAGAAACCAAGAGCTGCATTCAAAAATGGTGATGGTGCCCCAGAAGGCTAGCGATTTATTGTTCCTGAGCTCTGTTTCTAAAGAACTAAGCGAATCTGACGCCTATGCCAATGTTGCCCCAAGAACCACATCTAAGATTTTTGAAAAACTTGTCAAACGCGTTGAACCAAAGAGGCACCCAAGAGACCTATCAGTTGGGCAGCAACTAGCTCTCGTGATTGCGATGCAGCTCTCATTGGGCGCAAAGTTGGTGTTGCTCGATGAACCTACCCGAGGACTCGACCAGGAGGCAAAAAGAAATCTCGCCCAACACTTGATTGGGCTTAGCGAGTCAGGCATTTCAATTCTTATTGCCACTCACGACAGAGATTTCTCAAAACTTATTTCAGATAGAGAATTCTTGATGAAGGATTCAAGGCTTATTGCCTGCGACTCACGTGGGGGTGGTTCGAGTGAGATTTAAGTTGATTCAATCTCAAATAGTCATTTCAATTGCAACCATTGCCTCCTTAGCGATCTTCACCTGGCCACTGTTTATTGAAAGTACTTTCGCTAGTGATGCGCAAGTTGCTCAAACAGTTTTTATTTTTCTCATGCCAGCACTGATCCTTTTTGTATTGGCTCAATACTCGGCTGGAGGAATCGATACCAGACAACTGGCCATACTAGGGGTACTAACGGCGCTCAACTCGGTCATTAGGTTATTGGGTGCCGGAGTTGCAGGTATCGAGACGGTTTTCTTCTTGATCATCATTGGTGCCTTCGTTTTTAGATCAAGTTTTGGTTTTGCTCTAGGTGCACTTTCGTTGCTCGTATCCGCCGTCTTGAGTGGTGGCATAGGGCCATGGTTGCCATTTCAAATGATGGCAGCGGCTTTGGTTGGAGTTGGTGCTGGCCTGTTGCCAAGATTTCCCAATCGAGTCTTGCAAATTCTGTGCCTTGCAGCTTACGCAGTCTTCGCAAGTTTTGCTTACGGTGCACTGATGACCCTTTGGAACTGGCCGTACCTTGCAGGTATTGGCACAACTCTCTCCTATCTACCGGGTGCCGGGCTTATTGCTAACTTAGAAAGATTCTGGCAATACCAAATTCTCACCGGCGGCCTAGCCTGGGATGCCGGACGCGCAATCACCACTGTGATACTCATCGGTTTAACTGCACCAGCCCTGATTGCCACCCTCGAAAGAGCAGCAACCAGGGCCGGATTTAGAAATTATTAGAAAATAGGCAGCACTACAAGAGCCTGAAGAACAGCAGCAATGATTGAAGTAGCAAGCATTGTGAGGTTCATCTTCCAGGTGTACTTAGCTTCTCCTCGAACCACGTGCATGATGAAAGCTACCAACATGGTTAGTGCAAGACCAGCGGCAGCTGCTACACCAACCCATAGAGACCAGGTAAAGCCAGTTGCATATGCGCCGATAGGGCCAGCTACGCTGCCGACAGCTCCAAGAATCTCTAGCCATGCAATAAGGCGCACAAGACCCAGAGGGATATTTGCTACCCAACCCATTCCCGCTCCCAAAAGAACCTCTTTGGTTGCTTTTGCCTTGAAGGATCCGGCTTTATAAAAACCGAAGGCATTAAATGCTGAGACTAAAACGGCGGCGATCGCAATGACAATGTTCATGAGTTCCTTTTGGGTTTGTTGAGTTTCCGAGCTTTCGGACTTACAGTTGTTTAGTAAAGCACGGCTTGACAAGATTTGTCAAGTAGGCCTTTACAAAACAAACTCGATGCGTTGGAAAGGGTTCAGGGATGGAAATCAAAGCTCGCGCAGAACGCCAAGCCGATGGTTGGCTAATCGCCGTGCCTTCTCTAGGGAATTTCAAAACCACTTCCAAACGTCTCGACAAGGCCACCGAGCAGATAAAACTACTTGCCGAAAAATCCACGGGCGAATCTAAATGCGACATCGTCGTGAAGGTTGAGGCGGTAATGCCTGGAATCATTTGTGATATCGAATCTGCTCAGGCAAAAATGCGCGATGCTGCGAAGCTTCAAGAGGAAGCTTCAAATGAAATTCGAGATGTAGTGGGTCGCATGCGTGATGAGGGCCTGACTATGCGCGACATTGCCATTTTGCTAGGAGTGACTCCACAGCGAGTGGCCCAATTAGCCCCTTGCGCTGAATAGTTTTTCTAGACGCGCCAGGTCGGCAGCCGCCAACCAAAAATCATTGCCATAAACCTCAAGGTTGTAATCACAACCGCACCAACGCCAACTGCTATAAACGCACTGGCGCCAATTGAAGTCAAGAGCACTACTACCCATCCACCTGCAAACGCAACGACCGAGTATGGCTGGTGATCTACAAAAGCACGCGGTATCTCGTTTACAACAACATCGCGAAGCACTCCACCAAACACGGCGGTAATCACTCCCATAATCACTGCAACAATCGCCGGCATTCCTGCCTGCAGAGCAATGTTGGTGCCACCTGCACTGAAAATTCCCAAACCGATAGCGTCTGGCCAGGCCGTCGCACGCTCAGTTGGCTCAAGATGCCGCGTACGAACAAAAACTAGGGCTAGCGCACACATGCCTAGTACTACCCAAATCCAAAAAACGTTTTCAACCCAAAAAAACGGCCTTCGATCAAGCAAAATATCGCGAAGAGTTCCTCCGCCAAAGGCCGCCAAGAAGGTGACCATGGCCATGCCAACAATGTCTAGCTTTTTTCTAGCAGCTTCGATAAGTCCTGAGAGCGCAAAAGCTAGGGTGCCAATAATTTCAAAGGCAGTATTGCCATAAGAGACAAACCAGTCGGCTATTGAGATTTCAGGGTTCATGCAACAAGTATGCCAAGATTGCCCCGTGGAGATTTTGATTACGGGTATTTTGGCTGGCATAGCACTGGCTATACCGCTTGGGCCAATGGCTATCCTGCTAATCACAACCACAATTAAGTACGGTCGAGGAATTGGAATTTTCGGCGCTTTGGCCATGGCGAGCGTTGATTTTAGCTATGCCGCTTTAGTTTTTACCTTCGGAAGCGCCATAGTCGAATCGCTGAACGACTGGGTCTGGCCGATGCGAATTGGCGGATCGGCCATCTTGGTCTTTGTGGCAGTCAAGATTTTCATTGATGCAAGAAAAAGCTCGCGAATCGAAAACCCAAACCTGGACACCCCCACAACAACCCCGCTCAAAACCTACGCAAAATTCTTTGGCCTCACGGTATTGAACCCTGCGACAGCCTTCTATTTTGTAGGAATCACTCCAAGCGTTGCTTTGATTGATAACTCCCCCAACAGCGCTGGAGTGTTTTTGTTTGCGATTGGTGTGTTTATTGGTTCTGTGGTTTGGCAAATATCTCTGGTGTTCGCAGCCCAATTGACCTCAAAATTTACGGATGAAAAGATTCAGCATCGCATCCAATACCTTGGGTCAATATTGATTTTTGCACTTGCGGTAGGGCTATTGCTCAAATAACTCATAAAAAAGGCCCACCATTTCTGGTGGGCCTTTTTTATGGGATGACTCGTAAGACCGAAGTCTGAGTGGAGATGGGGGGAATTGAACCCCCGTCCAATACAGAGTTTCTGACTCTTCTACGGGTGTAGCTTCAATAAGGTTCTACTCGGCCCCGGTGCTAGCTTGAAGCAACATAACCGACGGGCCCAGTCTTAGTTAAAGTCCCTTGTAGCCCTAAGGCATAACTACAAAGCAAGATTTCTAAATGACGCTAGAACCCA
>CAEZVD010000012.1_pt1 | contig 12264 bp, 10 predicted proteins | sample 7264661 | NCBI WGS metagenome assembly CAEZVD01 (sample SAMEA6813847, study PRJEB35770) | uncultured Rhodoluna sp. | biome: Freshwater; feature: Freshwater reservoir; material: water | place: Czech Republic | collected 2017-05-23 | depth 0.5m m
ATGAAGCAGCAGATCAACATGCGCCACAACCAGGAGCACATGTCAAACCGTCGCAAGCGTCGCCTAAACGTCGACCAGGTTGTTTCACCGGCCGACTACAAGACCCTCAAGACCCTACTCGGCAAGTAAGCCCGACCAACAAATTCTGATGCTGCGAGTGCAAGCATCAGTGAGATTTAGGAGTATCAAATGGCAAGAGTAAAAAACGCGGTAAACGGTGCCAAGAAGCGTCGTACCGCACTTGAGCGCGCCAAGGGTTACCGCGGCCAGCGTTCACGTCTGTACCGTATGGCCAAGCAGCAGATGCTGCACTCTTTGGTTTACGCATACAACGACCGTCGTAGCCGCAAGGGTGACTTCCGTCGCCTATGGATCCAGCGCATCAACGCTGCATCTCGTGCAAACGGCATGACTTACAACCGTTTCATCCAGGGTCTAGGCCTTGCCGGTGTTGAGGTTGACCGTCGTATCCTTGCTGATCTTGCAGTAAACGACCCAAAGACCTTCACTAGCTTGGTTGCTACTGCAAAGGCAGCACTGCCTGCAGACACCTCAGCTCCAAAGGCTAAGTAGTTTCAAGTGCTAATCGATCCCAAGGCCGCAAAGGTTCGTGGGGTTGCCAAGCTAACCAAGAAAGACGCCCGGTCATCGACCGGGCTCTTTCTGCTTGAAGGACCTCAGGGGCTAAAAGAAGCTTTAGACCGCCCAAAGCTAATCGTCGAGTTGTACGCAACCGAAGATGCGATTGAGCGCTACCCTGATCTCTTCGAAAGAGCCGAAAGTGCTCGAATTTTGGTGCAGTTAGTTAGCGAACCGGTTTTGAAGGCCCTTACTGACACCACCACTCCACAGGGAGTCGTTGCCGTTTGTGAGCAACTTGATGTGACCCTGCAAGACATCATTTCGGCTAAACCTCGATTAGTGGCCCTTCTGGCCAATATTCGAGATCCGGGCAATGCCGGCACCGTTCTTAGAGCAGCCGATGCATCCGGTGCCGATGCGGTCATTTTCAGCGCAAATAGCGTGGATGTATACAATCCAAAGGTTGTCAGATCTACCACCGGCTCGCTGTTTCACTTGCCTTTCGCGGTAGATATCGAGATCGATGAGGCCATTTCGGCCCTGAAGGCCGCTGGGTTGCAGGTTTTTGCCGCAAATGGGGGAGGCCAAGACATTCCTAGCCTGCCCGATGAAACACTGGCTCAGCCCACTGCCTGGGTTTTTGGTAATGAGGCTTGGGGCTTTGAACAGAGCACTCTAGATCAGGTAGATCGAGAAGTTGCTGTGCCTATCTACGGTGCTGCCGAATCGTTGAATCTGGCAACCGCCGCCAGCATCTGTCTTTACGCCTCAGCCTTCGCTCAAAACACCCAATAACGCCTAATTAGAGCCTTAAAAGGTAGACTTGAGCCCTATGTCTGCCGAAAATCCAATCTCACAGCCAGCCGTCGAATCAGCAGTAGCTGAGGCCCTGGCCGTAATTGAGGCTGCCTCAGATCTTGCGAGCCTAAAGGCCGCGCGTCAGAGCACGATTGGTGAGCAATCTGCAATTGCCAAGCTAAACGCCCAGATGAAGGCCGTTCCTAACGAGTTCAAGGCCGAAGCTGGGGCTTTGATCGGCAAGGCCAGAGGCGCCCTAAACGAGGCCTTTGCTGCAAAAGAGGCAGAGTTTTCGGCCTTGGAGCAAGCGGCAAAACTTGCTGCTGAGGCCGTTGATGTCACTGCGGCAGCTGAACCGGCTCGCATTGGCGCCAGACACCCACTTTCGCTCCTGCAAGACACCATCGCTGACGTTTTTGTGGGCATGGGCTGGGAGATTGAAGAAGGCCCAGAGGTAGAAAACGAATGGTTCAACTTTGACGCCCTTAATTTTGATGCCGACCACCCGGCGCGTGCGATGCAAGACACTTTTTTCGTTGACCCGGTGGAATCACACCTAGTTCTTCGAACCCATACCTCGCCGGTGCAGGTGCGCTCGATGTTGAGTCGCGAAGTTCCGATTTACGTTTTGTGCCCTGGTCGCGTTTTTAGAACCGATGAACTAGATGCAACCCACACGCCGGTTTTTCATCAGGTTGAGGGTCTTGCGGTTGACAAAGGTTTGACCATGGCTGATCTGCGTGGCACCTTGGAGCATTTCGCGCGAATCATGTTTGGCCCTGATGCTCAGATTAGATTGCGTCCTTCATTCTTCCCATTTACAGAACCATCTGCCGAGCTCGATGTTTGGCACCCAGGTGCCAAGGGTGGCGCTCGCTGGGTTGAATGGGGAGGATGCGGAATGGTCAACCCAAATGTTTTGAAAGCAGCAGGAATTGATCCAGAAGTTTATTCAGGATTTGCGTTTGGAATGGGAATCGAAAGAACTCTGATGTTCCGAAACGATGTAAAAGACATGCACGACATGGTTGAATCCGATGTTCGTTTCAGTGAGCAGTTTGGAGTGTCAATCTAATGCGCGTTCCACTGTCATGGTTAGCCGAGTACGTAGATCTTCCGGGTGATGCCACTCCAGATTCAGTTATGGCACAACTTGTAAAAGTTGGCCTAGAAGAAGAGGGCTCTCACGGCTTTGGCGTAACCGGTCCGCTTGTAGTTGGCGAAGTTCTTGAGTTTATTGAAGAACCGCAAACCAACGGCAAAACAATTCGTTGGTGCCAAATTCGCGTTGCCGCTGCAGGCCAAACAGCTGCCGATGGTGGAGCAGATGTTCGCGGTATCGTTTGTGGCGCAAATAATTTTGAGGTCGGCGACAAAGTTGTAGTTTGTTTGCCTGGCGCGGTTTTACCTGGCGACTTTAGGATCGCCGCAAGAAGCACGTATGGCCACACAAGTGACGGAATGATGGCATCGGCTCGCGAATTAAACCTGAGCGATGACCACGCAGGAATTATTCGTTTGCATGAGCTCGGCCTCGATCCAAAAATCGGTACCGATGCACTAGAACTGTTGCAACTTGGCGAAGAGGCGGCTGAGGTCAACGTCACTCCAGATCGCGGTTATTGTTTTTCAATTCGAGGTATTGCTCGCGAGTACTCCCACGCCACTGGCGGAGAATTCCGTGACCCAATTGGAAACTCACAACCAGAATCAACCAGCGGTTTCAATCTTAAGATTGAAGATCAAGCACCTATTCGTGGTCGTCAGGGTTGCCACCGTTTCGTTTTGCGTTCGGTCAAGAATGTAGATACTAAGCGCCCAACTCCACCATGGATGGTCGCGAGGTTAAAACTTGCTGGCATGCGTTCGATCTCACTAATTGTTGACATCACTAACTACGTGATGCTTGAGCTTGGCCAGCCACTGCACGCCTACGATGCCGACAAGCTTCAAGGTGGTATCACCGTTCGTCGTGCGCAAGCCGGCGAAACCATCAAGACTCTTGATGGCCAGGAGCGAAAGCTGCACCCCGAAGATCTTGTTATTGCCGATGAAGCCGGCGCGATTGGTATCGCCGGTGTTATGGGTGGAGAGCGCACTGAGGTATCGGAAACCACCGTGAACGTGATGATCGAGGCCGCAAATTTTGATCCAATTTCAATCGCTCGTTCGGCTCGTCGCCACAAGCTGCCATCAGAGGCATCAAAGCGCTATGAGCGCGGTGTAGATAACAACGTTGCAGAATTTGCCGCGGCACGCGTTGTGCAGTTGCTAGAAGTTCAGGCTCTCGGAACATCTGAACCTTTCGGCGCAGATTTCCGCGAACACATTGAGCCAACCCCAATTTGGTTGCCTGCAAATTTTGCCACTGAGTTAGTTGGCGTTGAATACACGGCTGAAGAAACTGTTTCGATTTTGAACCAAATAGGTTGCGTGGTTGCAGCGGTTGATGGCGGCTACGAAGTCATCGCTCCAAGTTGGAGACCAGATTTGCAGCACAAAACCGATTTAGTAGAAGAGATTGCAAGAATCGGCGGTTACGAGAGAATTCCATCTCGCCTTCCGGTTGCCCCTCCAGGTCGCGGGTTGAACGCTAAACAAAAGAACCGTCGCGCTGTTATTAACTCTCTTGCTGGCTCTGGCCACGTTGAGGTGCTGACTTATCCGTTTGTTTCTGCAGCTCAAAATCAGCTCTTTTCTTCGAGCAAAATTTCAACCGTCAAATTGGCAAACCCGCTGCAGGGCGATGCCGATGAAATGCGCGTTTCAATTTTGCCTGGGCTAATTGACGCAGCTAAACGAAATCTTTCTCGCGGGCTGACTGATCTTGCAATTTTTGAAGAGGGCTCGGTCTTCTTGCCATCTTCGACTGTTGTTGCAAACGCAGATCTTCCAGTCGGAAATGTAAGACCAAGCGAGGCTCAACTCAAAGCATTAAATGACACGGTGCCTTCGCAGCCTCATTACGTAGCTGGAATCTTTACCGGAAATAGAACAGCGCAGCAGGTTGGCACAAGATCTGTTGAAGCCGGATACGCTGACGCAATTCACGCCGCTAAGGTTTTGTCAAAATCGGTTGGAGTTGAAGTAGAACTTCGTCAGGCGGCACCGGCTGGCTTCCATCCAGGGCGTACTGCAGAAATTCTTGCAATCGTGAATGGCCTACAGATTGTGATCGGTATTGCCGGAGAACTTGATCCATCTTTGACTGCAAATCACGATCTACCTCGTCGAGTTGGAGCATTCGAGGTAAATCTTGAACTTCTTTTTCAAGCGGCACCTGAGGTTATTCAAGCTGGAATTCTGAGAGTGATGCCGGCGGCTACTCAAGACCTTTCTTTAGTTGTCTCGAGCGACCTGCCTGCCGGAGAGTTGCTGTCAACTATTCGTGAAGGTGCCGGCGAACTTCTTGAACGCATTGTTCTAGTAGATGACTACCGAGGTTCTAACGTGGCTGCTGGTCACAAATCATTGACCTTCGCACTTCGCTTCCGTGCTGCCGATAGAACTCTTACGCAGGTAGAAGCCTCAGAAGCTAGAGATAAAGCAGTCGAGCTAGCTCACAAAAAATTCGGTGCAACCATCAGAACCTAAAGGTTTTGACTCAAAAGATAGGAACGCAATGACATTTTCAGTTGCCGTAGCCGGCGCAAGCGGCAACGTCGGCGGGGAACTTCTGCGTCTAATCGCGGAGCACCCGCAGCTTGAACTGAAGACTGTAACCGCAAGCAGCATGGTCGGCGAAAAAGTGTCTTCTTTGCACCCTCACGTTCCTGTTTTTGCAGATTTGGTTTTCAAAGAAAATAACTCGGAAAACCTTGCTGGTCACGACATTGTTTTTCTAGCCTTGCCTCACTCAAAATCCGCTGAAGTTGCCAAGTGGCTTAGTGAGGATTCCTTGGTCCTCGATTGTGGAGCCGATTTCAGACTCGAATCTGAATCCGATTGGCAAAAGTTTTACGGCGGCGAGCACGCCGGCACCTGGACGTACGGTATGCCTGAGCTTCTAATCGGTGGCGAAAAAAAGCAACGTGAACTTCTAAAGTCAACAAAGCGTATTGCAGTACCTGGTTGCAATGTAACGGCAATCACTATCGGTTTGGCACCTGCACTTGCCGCGGGACTTGTTGAAAACACCGATATCGTGAGCGTACTCACCGTGGGAACCTCTGGTGCTGGGCGCGGTGCAACAGAAAAACTTTTTGAGATTGAACCAACTGGTTCAGCAGATGCATATCAGGTGGGCGGAATTCATCGTCACACCCCAGAGATTGAACAAAATCTTTCAAAATCTGCCGGAGCCCAGGTTCAGGTGAACTTCACCCCAGTATTGGCATCAATCGAACGCGGAATTCTTGCCGTAAACACCGCAAAGCTTGTTCACGGGGTGACTATAGAAATGGTGCGCACTGTTTACGAAAACGCATACAGGCACGAAGAGTTTGTTCGGCTTTCTGAGCCTGATGCTTTCCCAAGTACCGCCGACACCATCGGCGATAACTTTGCACTGATTGGCCTTGCGGTTGATACTCACGCGAACAGGCTTGTCTCTGTATGTGCAATTGACAACCTGGTCAAGGGCACAGGTGGGGCGGCAATTCAATCAATGAACATAGCCCTTGGTCTTCCAGAAAACACGGGCTTGTCAAACATCAGCCTGGCAAAGAAAGTCACAAACTAATGACAGTTACCGTAGCCAAGGGATTCGTTGCCGGTGCAGTGCACGCGGGACTCAAAAAGTCTGGAAATCTTGATCTTGCTTTGGTTGTAAATCAAGGTCCACTAAATTCTGCGGCTGTAGTTTTTACCACCAATCGATGCCAAGCAAACCCGATTATCTGGTCTAAAGAGGTAATTAAAGACGGACAAGTCTCGGCGATTATTTTGAACTCGGGCGGCGCGAATTGCTACACCGGTGCTGAAGGATTTCAGACTACGCACGCAACGGCTGAAAAAGTTGCTGAGGTATTAGGCATAAGTGCTGGCGATGTATTGGTCTGTTCAACCGGACTAATCGGAGATCAGCTAGACAGAGCCAAACTTCTCGAAGGCACGATTGAAGTGGCTGCAAACCTAAACTCAACCAATGGTTCAATTGCGGCCCAAGCAATCATGACAACTGATTCAAAGCCAAAGACCGCCGAATTTTTGCACGAAACAGGTTGGTCAATTGGTGGAATGGCAAAGGGGGCAGGAATGCTTGCGCCTGGCCTTGCCACCATGCTTGTTGTAATAACTACAGATGCTGTGATTGACAGTAAGTCTCTTGATCAGGCTTTGCGCGCGGCAACTCGAGTCACTTTTGATCGTCTTGATTCAGATGGCTGCATGTCTACAAATGACCAGGTCACGGTCATGGCTTCAGGTGCCAGCGGTTTTTCTCCTAGCCAAGAAGATTTCACAATTGCACTTACGCAAATTTGTATTTCTCTGGCAACTCAACTGCAGCAAGATGCAGAAGGTTCCTCTCACGATATAACAATCACCGTGAGTGGTGCCGCATCAGAATCAGATGCAGAAGAAGTTGGTCGTTCCGTTGCCAGAAACAATTTATTCAAGGCTGCAATCTACGGAAATGACCCTAACTGGGGTCGCATTCTTGCCGCTGTGGGTGTGACCAAAGCGGAGTTTGATCCTTATAACATCGACGTGTCTATCAACGGGGTGAGTGTCTCAAGAAAAGGCCAACCAGATCAGCCTCGCGAATTAGTTGATCTAAAGCCGCGTGCGGTAGATATCCAGATCAACCTAAATTCAGGAACGCATTCGGCGGCGATCTACACCAATGACCTAACTCACGAATACGTCACAGAGAACAGCGAATATTCAAGCTAATGATTCCTAAAGAACAGCAAGATCAAGCGATTGCCGCAATTAAGGCAGGCACGCTTATTGAATCGTTGCCATGGCTTCAGAAATTTCACGGCAAAGTTGTTGTCGTCAAGTTTGGTGGCAATGCCATGGTCGACGCCGAATTACAAAAAGCGTTTGCAGAAGACATGGCCTATCTGCGCTGGGTAGGGATTCGACCTGTGGTTGTTCACGGTGGCGGTCCACAGATTTCGGCACGTCTTGCCGAGCTTGGCATAGAGAGTGAATTCCGCGGTGGCTTCAGGGTCACCACCACCGAAACAATCTCGGTTGTTCGAGATGTACTTCGGGAGCAAATCTCAGCGCAACTTGCTGAGTTGATCAAAGATTCAGGTGCCGAAACATCAATCATGTCTGGTGAAGATGCCAACCTGTTCCGTGCCGAAAAAACAATTCTTGAATCTGAAGACGGGCCAGTAGACATCGGACTTGTGGGTGAAGTAACCCAGGTGAATCCACGCATTGTTTTAGAAGCTCTCGAAGCCGGAAGAATTCCTGTGATCTCTACGGTTGCTCCAACAACTTCTGGCGAACTATTGAATGTGAATGCAGACCTAGCTGCCGCTGCTCTTGCCGTTGCCTTGGGCGCTGAAAAGTTGATGGTATTGACTGATGTTCCAGGTCTCTACAGCGATTGGCCAAATCGCGATTCTCTAGTATCCGAAATAACCACCGCAGAACTTGAGTCACTCATTCCAAGTCTTGAATCTGGAATGATTCCAAAGATGCAATCTTGTCTCAGAGCTGTGCAAGGTGGTGTGCCTACAGCTCACGTAATTGACGGCCGAACCCCGCACAGCATTCTGCTCGAAATTTTCACGGTGACTGGTGTTGGCACCATCGTTCTTCCATAACAAGTTATTTGAGATCAGGAAAGGAAAAAAATGGTTCGCCACTTTTTGAAAGACGATGATATTTCTCCTGCAGAGCAGGCAGAGATTCTTCGACGTGCAATCGCACTCAAGAAAGATCCTTACTCTGAGCGTCCTTTCGCAGGGCCAAAAACTGTTGCCCTGATCTTCGACAAGACCTCTACTCGCACGCGAGTTTCATTTGCAGTTGGAGTCACCGACCTAGGTGGCGCTCCACTTATCATTGACAGCCACACCAGTCAGATGGGCGGCAAAGAATCAGTAGCTGACACTGCTCGAGTTTTGGGTCGCCAGGTTGCTCAAATTGTATGGCGCACTTACGCTCACCAGGGGCTCGAAGAAATGGCACAGTACTCTGGCGTGCCCGTAATTAATTCACTCAGCGATGATTACCACCCGTGCCAAATTCTTGCCGACCTTTTGACCATCCAAGAGCACAAGGGCAAACTTTCTGGTTTGAAATTGGCCTACGTTGGCGATGCAAGCAACAACATGGCAAATAGTTACCTCCTCGGTGGTGCGATTGCAGGAATGCATGTAGCTGTTGCTGGTCCAGAAAATTACCTACCAAATTCGCAAATCGTCGCGCGCGCCAAATCAATTGCTTCCGAAACTGGAGGTTCAATTTCTGTGCACCTTGAAGCATCGGCTGCAGTTCAAGATGCAGATGTTGTAATTACTGACACTTGGATTTCAATGGGGCAGGAGAGCGAAAAAGAACAACGCATTCGCGACTTCGCCGGCTACACAATTGATTCCGATCTTTTTGAAAAAGCAAAAGCCGATGCAATTTTTATGCACTGTCTTCCTGCCTACAGAGGCTATGAAGTTTCAGCAGAGGTAATCGACGGACCAAGATCGGTTATTTGGGACGAGGCAGAAAATCGCTTGCATGCCCAAAAAGCCTTAATGGCATGGCTGTCCGAGCAGGCCTAGACCTTCGAGATTCAAAAACATCCGCTAACTAAGATTGACAACATGAACGCATCGCAAAACTCCGGCTCTAATTCCTTGTGGGGCTCTCGCTTCGAGGGCGGCCCATCTGAGGCATTGGTAGCCCTAAGTCGCTCGGTGCACTTTGACTGGCGCCTTGCCGCTTACGATATCGCCGGAAGCCGCGCACACATTAAGGCCTTGCAATCGGCCGGGTACCTAACCATTGCAGAGCTAGAGAAAATAGACAGAAGCCTGGTCGAGTTATTAGAGCGCGTGGGCCAAGGTAGTTTCCAGCCAAAACCAACCGATGAAGATGTGCACTCCGCACTAGAACGCGGCCTCATTGAGATTGCAGGCGCCGAACTTGGCGGCAAGGTACGCGCCGGTCGCAGTCGAAACGATCAGATTGCAACGTTGATTCGCACCTATCTATTGGATCAGGCTGCAATCATCCACGACCAGGTTTTGCAGCTGATAGAGGTTTTGGTTAGCCGTGCCGAGGAACACCTCGGTGTTGCCATGCCAGGCCGAACCCATTTTCAACATGCACAACCTGTTGCCCTGTCGCACCACCTGCTGGCTCACGCATGGCCGCTGGTTCGCGACTTAGAGCGGCTACACGATTGGCGTAAGCGCGCCAACCTTTCGCCTTACGGTGCCGGAGCTCTTGCTGGAAACACCTTAGGGCTCGACCCAAATCTGGTAGCCCACGAGCTTGGCCTCGCCGGACCAACCCCAAACTCAATTGATGCAACGGCTAGCCGAGATGTAGTTGCCGAATTTGCCTTCATCGCAAGCCTCATCGGCATCAACCTCTCACGATTCTCAGAAGAAATCATCATCTGGGCCAGCGCCGAGTTCAATTACGTGAAACTCCACGATGCCTACTCAACCGGGTCATCGATCATGCCGCAAAAGAAGAACCCAGATATTGCAGAGCTGGCCAGAGGCAAGGCCGGTCGCTTAATCGGTGACCTAACTGGGTTGCTAGCAACCTTGAAGGGCCTACCGCTGGCTTATAACCGCGATCTGCAAGAAGATAAAGAGCCAGTTTTCGACGCGGTTGACACTCTGACTGTGCTGCTTCCGGCATTCACCGGCATGGTGGCAACCCTAGAATTCAACCGCGACCGCCTAGAGCTTCTGGCTCCTGCGGGCTTCTCACTCGCTACCGATGTAGCAGAGTGGCTAGTCAAGCAAAAGGTCGCTTTCCGTGATGCCCATGAAATTACAGGAAAACTAGTTTCGTATTGCGAACAGCACGATCTAGAACTTCACGAAGTTCCCGACGCCGAAATGGCCGCAATTTCAACACACCTAACCCCAGATGTGCGCGATGTCCTTACTGTGGGCGGCTCCATCAAGGCCCGTGCTGGCGCAGGAGGAACCGCTTTGCCTAGGGTTCTAGACCAAATTGCTGCCCTGCGCAAAATTGCGCCTAAGCGTGAGGCATAACCATGGGTCTGCAAAACCAGTCAAACGATTCCTCATTCAAAGACATCCTCGATGAGCTCAAATGGCGCGGCCTGGTTGCCTTATCAACCGATGAAGCTGAGCTTCGAAGCGCTCTAAACGACAGCAAGATCACCTACTACATCGGTTTTGACCCAACCGCTCCAAGCTTGCACCTTGGAAATCTTGTCCAACTTCTATTCATGCGCAGACTTCAGCTTGCCGGCCACAAGCCACTTGCGCTTATTGGTGGCTCAACAGGTCTAGTGGGCGACCCAAGGCCTACCGCCGAGCGCACCCTTAACACCAAAGAAACAGTGGGCGAGTGGGTCGAAAAGCTAGGCAAGCAAGCATCAAGATTTTTGTCATTTGAAGGCGATAACGCGGCCCGACTTGTAAATAACCTCGACTGGACGGCTCCGCTAAGTGCAATCGACTTCCTAAGAGACATCGGCAAGTACTTTCGAGTCGGCACCATGCTTAGCAAAGATGCAGTATCGGCCCGCCTTAATTCAGAACACGGCATTAGCTACACAGAGTTCAGCTACCAAATTCTTCAGGGCTACGATTTTCTAGAACTTTACCGCCGCTACGATTGCACCCTCCAAATGGGTGGAAGTGACCAGTGGGGCAACCTAACTTCGGGCACAGACCTGATTCGCAAGGCCGAGGGCAAATCTGTACACATTATGGCAACACCGCTAATCACCAGCAGCGACGGCAAAAAATTCGGTAAATCCGAAGGAAATGCCATCTGGCTCGATGCTGAGCTGACTAGTCCATATGCCTTCTACCAATACTGGCTAAATGTCACCGATGCTGACCTCGAAGACCGATTGAAAGTATTCACCTTCCTTTCGAAGTCTGAAATCCAGTCAATCGTGGCTGAGCATGCAGAGGCTCCGCACCTTCGTTCGGGTCAAAAACGCTTAGCTCTCGAGATCACAGCTCTCGTGCACTCGCTTGAGGCTGCCCAGGGAGCTATAGATGCCTCTGCTGCACTCTTCGGGCAGGGCGATTTGGCAGCTCTAGATGCTGCTACTTTGCAGGCCGCATTGGGGGAGTTGCCCAATACTGTTGCCTCAATTGGCACCCCAATTACTCAGCTTCTTATAGATACCGGTTTGGTAGACAGCATCTCTGCTGGGCGCCGCGCCATCAAAGAGGGCGGCGTGTATCTAAATAATTCAAAAATTGATGATGAATCAGCTGTTTTAAGTGAACTTTTGCACTCTAAATTTGCCGTTTTGCGTCGTGGCAAAAAAACCCTAGCGGGCGTATTCGCCTTATAAACACTGGTTTTTTTAATCTAGGTTAATTTTGGGAAAAGAAATTTAAAGATTTTTCGCGAAAAAGGCCGTTTTGATTTGACACACCCGTTATTAGAACGTAATGTAATACCTCGTTGCCCAAAGTTTGGAACCTTCTGCTTAGAAGTCCGGCTCAAGAGCAACAAATCCTAAGATTCAGGCAAAAAAGCCTTGCGGCTTTCTATTGCTGTCTCTAAGATTTAAAATCTCTTAGCACGAATATTTTGTTTGTCAGGTTTGACACGCCAAAGATTTGTGGTAAGTTAGTGAAGTTGCTCTGTAGACCATCGCAAGAGAAATCCGCAGACGCATCCGATCCTTGAGAACTCAACAGTGTGCACTATGTCGATACCAAGAACCTCTTGGTTGTTTAGGCTTGCCTAGATAGCCAGAGAAAATATTGGATTAGACAGATTGTCAGACAATCTGATTTAGTCAGATCA
>CAEZVD010000013.1_pt1 | contig 11735 bp, 10 predicted proteins | sample 7264661 | NCBI WGS metagenome assembly CAEZVD01 (sample SAMEA6813847, study PRJEB35770) | uncultured Rhodoluna sp. | biome: Freshwater; feature: Freshwater reservoir; material: water | place: Czech Republic | collected 2017-05-23 | depth 0.5m m
CCCTTGCCATCAAAGTGGGCAACCAGAGCATCAACGCTTTGGCCAGAAATAGCAGAGTGAATTCCCAGAAGGTTAGATACGCCCGGCTTTACCTCACGGTCAAAGCGCACCACGCCATCGTTATCGGTTACGGCACTCTTGATTTTCTTCAGAATCACACTTGACTCATCCATGATGTTAACGAGTCCCTTAGGGTCGCCAGATTTTGACATCTTGGCCTCAGGGTTTTGCAGATCATAAATCTTTGCGGTCTCTTTCAAGATCACGCCTTCAGGAATTACAAAAGTTTCGCCAAATCTCGAGTTGAAACGGGTAGCCAAATCGCGAGTGAGCTCAATGTGCTGACGCTGGTCTTCACCAACCGGCACGGCCTTTGGCTGATAAAGCAGGATGTCTGCAGCTTGCAAAACCGGATAGGTGAAAAGCCCAACCGATGTCGAATCGGTACCAGCTTTTTGTGACTTGTCTTTGAACTGGGTCATGCGACCGGCCTCGCCAAAACCAGTAAGAGTCATTAGAACCCAGGCAAGTTGTGCGTGCGCCGGAACATGCGACTGCACAAAAAGTGCCGACTTGTTTTCATCTATTCCTGCGGCCAAGTATTGTGCGGCAGTGATTCGTGTGTTCTGGCGAAGTTCTTTTGGGTCTTGCGCAACTGTGATGGCGTGTAGATCAACAACGCAATAGTAGGCGTTGTAGTCATCCTGCATTTTTGTCCAGTTCACAAGCGCACCAAGGTAATTGCCAAGGTGAAGCGAGCCAGCCGATGGCTGCATTCCGGAGAGCAGGTTTTCTTTAGTCATAGCCATAAGTTTAGGCCAGCCCTAAATTTGGTAGTCGACCACCACGGGGGAGTGATCGGTCCAACGGGTGTCATAGCTTGCGGCCCGGTGCACCTTGTAGTTACTGGCCTTGGCGGCAAGCTTTGGTGTGGCCAAGTGGTAATCGATTCGCCACCCCGCATCGGTATCAAATGCTTGACCTCTATATGACCACCACGTGTAGGGGCCAGGTACATCTGGGTGAGCGCTTCGACCAATATCAACCCAGCCCTGAGTTGTCATAAAGGTATCAAAGTAGGCGCGCTCTTCAGGCAAGAAGCCGGCGTTCTTCAAGTTGCCCTTCCAGTTTTTGATATCCAGTTCAGTGTGGCCAACGTTTAGATCGCCAACCACCACCGCGTATCCGCCAGCGGCAACCAAATCGGCCATGCGCTCTTGCATAGCCTTCAGAAACTTGTACTTCTCTATTTGCTTTGGGGTGTCAACTTCGCCCGAGTGCACATAGGTGCTGATCACTGTGAAAGTCTTGCTGCCAACTTTGAAATCGGCTTCTAGCCAGCGCCCTGCCGAATCAAAATCCTCTGGGCCAAGATTGGTGCGAGTCTCAGTTGGGGCAACCTTGCTAATCACTGCCACACCGGCACGGCCTTTGGCGCTCGCCGCATCGTGGGCAAAGTGCCAGGCGCCGGGGTTGCCCTTTGCATCTATCGGCGGGTTTGCCTCAAATAGCTCCACCAAATCTTTAGTCTCGGCACGTACTTCTTGAAGTGCAATCACATCAATGTCTTGGTTTGCAGCCAACCATTCGGCCATGCCCTTCTTGAAGGCTGCGCGAACGCCATTGACGTTGATTGTGGCTACTTTTAGGGGCATCTCAGTAGTTTAGGCCAATCGAAAAATCAATTATTGATCCTTCGTTGCATTGGCACTAGTGATTTGTGGCATCTAATTTTGCATGTAATCGGTTGCAACTTTTTTGGTCCGTTAGTCTGGATAAAACAAACAAAAAACTTATTTAATTTGTTATTTCTCACCGGACAAAGGAGTCCAAAACGAAATGCCCAAGAACAAACTTGAAAAATGGGTGGCCGAGGTTGCCAAACTCACCAAGCCAGACAATATTGTCTGGTGTGACGGATCCCAGCGCGAATGGGATGAACTTACCGAACTGCTGGTAAAAAACGGCACCTTCATCAAACTAAATGAAGACCTTCGTCCAAATAGTTTTCTAGCTCGCACCCACAGAGGCGATGTAGCCCGCGTAGAGGACCGCACCTTTATTTGCAGCGAGCACCAAGCCGATGCAGGGCCAACAAATAACTGGCGTGAGCCAAACAAAATGAAGGTGCTGCTTCGAGGATTGTTCGCTGGCTCTATGCGCGGCCGCACCATGTATGTAGTGCCATTTTCGATGGGGCCAATTGAGTCGCCACTAGCAAGATACGGCGTAGAAATTTCAGATTCTCCTTACGTTGTTTTGAACATGCACCTAATGACCAGGGTTTCACCTTTAGTCACCGAAAAAATCGTGGCCGGAGCAGACTGGGTTCCGGCTCTGCACTCTGTTGGCGCGCCTTTGGTAGATCATCACGGTGATCGAAAAGCAGATACAACCTGGCCTTGCAACGCTGAAAAGTACATCTGCCACTTTCCAGAATCCAAAGAGATATGGTCATTCGGTTCTGGTTATGGCGGCAACGCACTGCTTGGTAAGAAGTGCATGTCGCTTCGCATTGGTTCAACCATGGCCCGCGACGAAGGCTGGCTGGCCGAGCACATGCTGATTATTGGCGCCACCTCGCCACAGGGCAAAAAGTACCACTTTGCAGCTGCCTTTCCATCGGCTTGCGGCAAGACAAACTTGGCCATGCTCAAGCCAACAATCCCGGGCTGGAAAATCGAGACCATTGGCGATGACATTGCGTGGATTGCACCCGGGGCCGATGGCAGACTACGTGCGATTAACCCTGAGGCTGGTTTCTTTGGTGTAGCACCTGGCACAAGCAATATCACCAATGCCAATGCCATGGAGACAATCAAGAGCAACACCATCTTCACCAACGTTGCGCTGACAGATGACGGTGATGTTTGGTGGGAGGGGCTAACAGAAAACCCACCTGAGCATCTAATTGACTGGGTTGGCGATCACTGGACACCGGATAATTCGTTTCCGGCTGCACACCCAAATTCACGATTCACCGTTGCGGCTGATCAGTGCCCAACAATCGGAGATGAATGGGATGACCCGGCCGGCGTTGCCCTAGATGCAATCTTGTTTGGTGGCCGCCGTGCAACAAACGTTCCGCTGGTTGTTCAATCTAGAGACTGGCAGCACGGAGTGTTTATGGGGGCAACAATTTCTTCAGAACAAACCGCTGCAGCCGAAGGCCCTGTAGGTCAGCTTCGTCGCGATCCGTTTGCTATGTTGCCATTTTGCGGTTACAACATGGCCGATTACTGGCAGCACTGGCTTGATGTTGGCTTAGGAATAGAAGAGTCAAAACGCCCTAAGGTTTTTCAGGTCAACTGGTTCCGCAAAAACGCCGATGGAAAGTTTTTGTGGCCAGGGTTTGGCGAGAACTCAAGGGTGATTGAGTGGATTGCAAATCGAATCGAAGGACTGGTTGAAGCTGTTGATTCACCAATCGGTGGTTTGCCAGTGAAGGCTCAATTCAATCTTGAGGGGCTAAAAATCTCAGATAAGCAGTTTGCTCAAATTTTTGAAGTGAACTCAGAGTCTTGGGGTGTAGAAGCTGCAATGACTGAAAAGTACTTCAAAGACTTTGATGGCAACATTCCGGTGGCGCTCAAGAAGCAACTTTCAGAATTGACCAAGCGACTAAGTCGGGCAAACATTCACGCTGCTTGAAATTAGAAGGTTACTTTTACAGAACCTTTTGAAGCAGTAACAGTCACCTTGCCAAGCGGGCTAGAAGCAACCGCTTTTGCCATGCCTGTTGTGGCATCAAATTTTGCACCGTGACTTAAGCACTTAATCTCATTATTGGTGGCGCCAGTCAAAGTTGAACCCGCGTGTGTACAGATAGCGTAGAACGCTTTGAAGGTTCCGGCTTTAGGTTGGGTTATCAGAATTTTTTGCTTGGCCACGGTGAAGGTTTTGCCGCCTTTTAGCGGTACCTCAGAAGTTTTGCAGACCGTATAGGTTTTGGCGGCATTGGCAGCGCGCTCACTTAGACCGGTTAAGCCAATCGCGGCCGTGCTACTTGCAATTGCAATCAGCAGGCCGCGACGGGTAATCATTTTTTAGGCTTTGCCTCTAAGAATTGCCTGCTTCACTTCGGCAATTGCCTTGGTAACTTCAATACCGCGAGGGCATGCATCGGTGCAGTTGAAGGTGGTGCGGCAACGCCACACCCCTTCTTTATCGTTCAAGATGTCTAGGCGAAGTTCAGCACCCTCATCGCGCGAGTCAAAGATGAAGCGATGCGCGTTCACGATTGCAGCTGGGCCAAAGTACTGACCGTCTGTCCAGAACACTGGGCAAGAGGTGGTGCAGGCCGCACACAAGATGCACTTGGTGGTGTCTTCAAACTTTGAGTGCTGCTCTGCAGACTGCAGACGCTCTTTTTCTGGCTTGTCGCTAGCGATCAAGAATGGGTTGATGTCACGGTAGGCCTTGTAGAAAGGATCCATGTCAACGACAAGGTCTTTCTCTACTGCAAGACCCTTGATTGGCTCAACGTAAATTGGCTGGGTGATGTCAAGGTCTTTGATCAGAGTCTTACAAGCCAAACGGTTGCGGCCATTGATGCGCATCGCATCTGAACCACAAACACCGTGCGCACATGAGCGGCGGAAGGTAAGAGAACCATCCATCTCCCATTTGATTTTGTGCAACGCGTCTAGCACTCGGTCTGTGCCGTGCACCTGAACATCAAAGTCTTCCCAGCGGGCTTCTTGTCCGTCTTCTGGATTGAAACGGCGAACAAACAGCGTGACCTGGAAGGTTGGGATAGCACCCATCTCTTCGAATTCGTTTCCTTTAGTAGCTACTGCAGTTGCCATTAGTATTTACGCTCCATCGGCTGGTAGTTAGTAATAATGACTGGCTTCCAGCCAACCTTAATGTTGTCGCCAGGTTTCTTTGCTTCTTTATCGGTTAGATAAGCCATTGAGTGAACCATGAACTTCTCATCGTCTCGAGCAAGGAAGTCTTCACGAAGGTGTGCTCCACGGCTTTCGCGACGCTCACGTGATGTCAAAGCTAGAACTTCTGCAAGATCTAGCAAGAAGCCAAGTTCAATTGCTTCAAGTAGATCTGTGTTGAATCGCTGACCCTTGTCTTGCACACTGATGTTCTCGTAGCGAACGCGAAGTGCGGCAATATCGTTTAGCGCTTCGTTCAGAGATTCTTCAGTGCGGTAAACCTGAGCGTTCTTGTCCATGGTGTCTTGAAGCTCTTTGCGAAGAACCGCAACCTTTTCTGATCCCTTTGATTTACGAACCTTCTCAATCATTGAGATAACTTCTTCGGCCGCGTTTGCAGGAACCGGAACATGTTTTGCGGTCTTTGCATACTCAACCGCTGCTACACCGGCACGCTTACCAAACACGTTGATGTCTAGAAGCGAGTTGGTGCCAAGGCGGTTTGCACCGTGAACAGAAACACAAGCACATTCACCAGCTGCATAAAGACCAGGCACAACTGTGTCATTGTCTCGAAGTACTTCTGCCTGCACGTTGGTTGGAATTCCACCCATCGCGTAGTGCGCGGTAGGAAATACCGGAACTGGCTCGGTGTAAGGCTCAACACCTAGGTAGGTGCGAGCAAACTCGGTGATGTCAGGAAGCTTCTCGTCGATAACTTCTGGCGGTAGGTGAGTTAGATCAAGCAGAACGTAGTCTTTGTTTGGGCCGGCACCGCGGCCTTCGCGAACCTCGTTTGCCATGGCGCGAGCAACCATGTCACGAGGAGCAAGGTCTTTAATAGTTGGTGCGTAGCGCTCCATGAATCGTTCACCGGTTGAGTTGCGAAGAATTCCACCCTCACCGCGAGCTGCCTCAGAAAGAAGAATTCCAAGTCCGGCAAGACCGGTTGGGTGAAACTGGTAGAACTCCATGTCTTCAAGTGGAAGACCTTTGCGCCAGATAATTCCAACTCCGTCACCGGTAAGGGTGTGCGCGTTTGATGTGGTCTTGAAAATCTTTCCGAATCCACCTGTTGCAAAGACGATGCTCTTGCCCTGGAATACGTGCAGTTCTCCGGTTGCAAGTTCGTAGGCAACCACTGCCGATGGGCGCTCTACGCCATCAACCTTGGTCATTACTAAATCAAGAACGTAGAACTCGTTGTAGAACTCAATTCCTAGCTTTACGCAGTTCTGGTAAAGAGTCTGCAAGATCATGTGGCCGGTGCGGTCTGCTGCGTAGCAAGAACGACGAACCGGAGCTTTACCGTGGTCACGTGTGTGGCCACCAAAACGGCGCTGGTCAATTTTGCCGTCAGGAGTTCTGTTGAAAGGAAGACCCATGTTCTCAAGGTCGATAACTGCCTGCACAGATTCCTTTGCAAGAATTTCTGCCGCGTCTTGATCAACCAGGTAGTCGCCACCCTTAACGGTGTCGAAGGTGTGCCATTCCCAGCTATCTTCTTCAACGTTGCCAAGTGCAGCAGCCATACCGCCCTGCGCAGCACCGGTGTGTGAACGAGTCGGGAAAAGCTTTGAGATCACGGCTGTCTTGGCATTTGGCCCGGCTTCAATCGCAGCACGCATACCTGCACCACCGGCACCAACGATTACAACGTCGTACTCGTAGTGGTGAACTTTTGGCTTACTCAATTTATGTTTATTCCTTTTAGGTTGTGCAGCAAATTACGCAGCAGGGCAGAAAGAAGGTAGCAGCTCTGCTGGAGAGCCGACTGGGCATGGGTCAAAAGTAAAGACCACAAGAGTTCCAAGTACAACTAGCACTGCACAAATTCCCCATAGTGCCCAGACCAAAGTTTTACGTACAGCCTCTTTAGAGGTGTAGTCGTTTACTAGTGTGCGCATACCGTTGGTGCCGTGAATCATCGCTAGCCAAAGCATCGCTAGATCCCACACCTGCCAGAACGGGTCAGACCACTTGCCACCAACGAAAGCAAAGTCAATTGCCTTGATTCCTTCGCCGAGGTAGAGGTTTACAAATAGGTGCCCAAAAATTAGGAAAACCAAAAGCGCACCAGAAGCGCGCATGTAGATCCAGCCGTACTTTTCAAGGTTTGCTTGGTTGCGGCTTCTCGGTGAGCGAGGCTGTTCAATGATTACTGACATTCTCTTCTCCTTAACCGAACACGTGCATTAGGTGGCGAGGGGCAAACGCAGCAAAGATCACGAGTGCAATAACCACGACGACCCAGAACATCACGTTCTGGTATTTGACGCCCTTGCGCCAGAAGTCAATAGCTATGATTCTTAGGCCATTTAGGGCGTGATAGAGAATTGCGGCCACAAGGCCAAGCTCTGCAAGGCCAATCAGTGGGGTCTTGTAGGTTGCGATTACCGCGTTATAGGCCTCAGGGCTTAGGCGAACCAGTGCAGTGTCTAAAACGTGCACCAATAAGAAGAAGAAAATGGCAACACCTGTGATTCGGTGTAGTACCCAAGACCACATTCCTACTTTTCCACGGTACAAAGTACCGGCTGGCATGGTTGGCAAAGGCCATCCTCCTTGATCAACTTTGAGTCAAAAATCACTACTAGTCTAAACCAGCAAAAAGGCCACTATCGCCCATATAGAAGCATTGGGCTAAGGTTTTTATTAGTTATGACTACATCTAGAGATCCAATGGATCGATTCTTCAGCATCATTCCGGCCGGCGGCATTGGTAGTCGCCTTTGGCCACTTTCTCGCGCATCTGCGCCAAAGTTCCTTCACGACCTAACCGGATCGGGCCAGACCCTGCTTCAAGACACCTGGGACCGACTAACCCCTATTTCGGGCAAAGAGCGCATCTTGGTTGTGACCGGCAAGGTGCATAAATCTGCCGTGATGGAGCAAATCGAAGACCTCTCAACTGACAACCTAGTTTTAGAGCTCTCACCTAAAGATTCAACGGCGGCTATCGCGCTCGCCGCAGCAATTTTGATGCAGCGTGAGCCAGATGTGATTATCGGTTCATTTGCCGCTGATCACGTGATCACTGAAGATGCCCAATTTCACCAGACCGTAAAAGAGGCCGTTTTAGTGGCTGCAACCGGCAAGATCGTCACCATCGGAATCGAGCCGACCGAGCCATCGGTTGGTTTTGGCTACATCAAAGCCGGTGAAGTGCTTGATGTTGCGGGCGCTCCTGAGGCCAGAAACGTAATCAAGTTTGTTGAAAAGCCAAACATCGCTAAGGCTCGCAAATATGTTGATTCGGGTCAGTACCTCTGGAATGCCGGCATGTTTATTGCGCCGGCCAAATTGCTATTAGAGCAGCTTGCCAAATCGGAGCCTGTGCTGCACGCCTCAATAATGGAGCTTGCGGCCGAATGGGATACCGATAACCGCAAGGCGGCCATCGAGCGCATCTGGCCTGGCCTCAAGAAGGTGGCAATCGACTACTCAGTTGCCGAACCGGCAGCAGCGGCAGGCTTGGTGGCAGTTATTCCAGCCAGTTTCTCTTGGCACGACGTTGGTGACTTTGCCGCAATTGCCGAACTGCAGTCGCAGGGGCGTCGCGGCAACCTAGCTGTGTTGGGCAACGCTAAAGTTTTGGCCGATAGCTCCAGCGGAATTTTGATTTCAGATACCGATCGCCTAATCGCACTTATCGGTGTTGAAGACATAATTGTGGTTGACACCCCAGATGCTCTCTTGGTGACCACCAAGGAGCATGCTCAGCGAGTGAAGAGCCTGGTTGATGCCCTAAAGGCCACCGGCCACTCAGACGTTCTCTAGCGATTTGTTCTGTAAGCGCTGCCAATGTTGCAACTCGATTAACTTTTTGTTTTTTGGCTGAGTTCGTCATTTTGGCCCTCTGCAAAAGGCTAGGCTGAAGGCGCAACGACGCATGAAAGCCATTCGTCGTTTTCCAGGAGGAATCCAATTGAACAAAAACATTCTTAAGGGTCTAGCGCTGGCTTCAGTTTCAGCACTTACTCTTGCAGGTTGTGCATCAGCTCCAGCTGAGCCAACCGTAACTCCAGTTGATTACAAGGCTTGTATGGTCTCTGATGAGGGTGGTTTCGACGACGGCTCATTCAACGAAGAGGCTTACAACGGTCTAAAAGAAGCCGTTGCAGTTCTTGGCGTGCAGTCAGCTGACGCACAGTCAGAATCAGGCACCGACTACCAGCCAAACGTAGACGCAATGGTTGCTGAAGGTTGCAACATCATCATTCCTGTCGGTTTTGCTCTAGGTGCAGCAACTGACGTTGCTTCAGCTGCAAACCCTGCAGTTAACTTCGCTCCAGTTGACACCGCACTTAGCAACGCTGACTTCAGCCCTAAGTATGTTTCTAACGTAAAGCCACTTTTGTTTGACACTGCAGAAGCTGCATTCCTTGCAGGTTATGTTGCAGCGGCAACCAGCAAGACTGGCAAAGTTGCAACATTCGGTGGAGCTCCTTACCCATCTGTAACCATCTTCATGGATGGCTTCAAGCAGGGTGTTGCTTACTACAACGAAGTAAAGGGTGCAAAGGTTAAGGTTCTAGGAACTGACGGCGACGACCAGTCAAAGTGGACCATGACCGGTGACTTCTCAGACGTTGCAAAGGGCAAGACCGTATCAGCTAACTTCATCAAGCAGGGTGCAGACGTTATCCTTCCTGTTGCAGGTCCTGTTGGTGCCGGTGCAGGCCAGGCAGCTCTTGAGGCTTCAGGCGTTTACGTGATCGGTGTTGACACCGACTGGTACAAGGCTCCGAAGTTCGATGAGTTCAAGTCATTGATCTTGACATCAGTTCAGAAGAACATGAGCGTTGCTGTATTCGAAACCATCAAGGCTGGCCTTGAGGGCACCTTCACTGGTGGAGAAGACATCTACGTTGGAACTCTTGCAAACAAGGGCGTTGGCGTTTCGCCAGAGCACGAAGTTGCATGGGCTGCTGGCCTAGCAGATGAGATTGCAGCTCTAGAAGCAGACATCGTTGCTGGCACAGTAGACGTTGTTTCTTCTTACTAAAAATCATTTATAAAAAGTTGGGGGCCGAGAAATCGGCTCCCAACTTTTTTACTTAAATACTGTTCAAGAGCTCGATTTGGCCAAGTTAGACTGAAATTCACGCGCTACCTGGCGCAGATAGAAACGGAAATAGCGATGAAGCTGGAACTCCGCGGCATCACAAAGCGCTTTGGCTCTTTGACTGCCAACGACAACGTGAACCTGGTTGCAGAGCCGGGTCAAATCCACTGCCTGCTTGGCGAAAACGGCGCGGGCAAATCTACCCTCATGAATGTTCTCTACGGTTTGTATCAAGCCGATGGGGGAGAGATTCTTATAGACGACAAGGTCGTTAATTTTTCGGGTCCTGGCGATGCCATGGCCGCCGGTATCGGAATGGTTCACCAGCACTTCATGCTGATTCCAGTTTTTACAGTTGCAGAGAATGTGATCTTGGGTCACGAGCCAACCAAATTTGGCGGTGTGCTTGATATCGAAACAGCTCGCAAACAGGTGCGCGAGATTTCTGATCGCTTTGGCTTTGAAGTAGACCCAGACGCCATTGTTGGTGAACTGCCGGTAGGTGTGCAGCAGCGCGTTGAAATCATCAAGGCTCTCATGGGTGATGCTCAGGTTTTGGTTTTTGACGAACCAACCGCAGTGTTAACTCCACAAGAGACCGATGAACTGATGGCAATCATGAAGCAGTTGCGTAGTGAAGGCAAAGCAATTGTTTTTATTACCCACAAGCTTCGTGAAGTTAAAGAGGTGGCCGACAAAATCACGGTTATTCGACTCGGAAAAATTGTTGGTGAAGCCAGCCCCAAATCAACCGCGAATGAATTGGCCTCAATGATGGTTGGCCGCGCAGTAGATCTAGATGTTGAAAAATCTAAGGCAAAGCCAGGCAATGCAACTTTCAAAATTTCAAACCTTTCGGCTTGGGATCACTCGGGCATAAAAGTGCTTGATGACATCAACCTTGAAATTCACGAGGGTGAAATTTTGGTAATCGCTGGCGTACAAGGAAATGGCCAAACCGAATTAACCGAGGCAATTATTGGTATGCACGGCAAGACCTCGGGCTCAATTGAACTTGATGGCAAAGAGCTAATTGGCAAAAACGTAAAGCAGGTTCTTGATCTTGGCGTTGGCTTTGTGCCTGAAGACCGAACCGAAGATGGTTTGGTTGCAGAATTTACAATTGCCGAAAATCTGATGCTAGATAGAAGCGACCGCAAGCCTTTTGCTAAAGGAATTAGCCTGCAACTGGGGTACCTAAAAACCTTTGCCCTTGAAAAGCTAAAACAGTTTGACATTCGCGCTCAGGGAATCGACTCCACTGCATCTCAGCTTTCGGGCGGTAACCAGCAGAAGGTTGTTTTGGCTCGTGAGCTCTCACGTGATCTTCGCCTACTAGTTGCCTCACAGCCAACGCGTGGCCTTGATGTTGGTTCTATCGAATTTGTGCATGAGCAAATTGTTGCCACACGTGATTCCGGCATTCCAGTTTTGATTGTGGCTACCGAGTTAGATGAGGCAACTCAACTGGGCGATCGAATAGCAGTTATGTATCGAGGCAAGGTTGTTGGCGTTGTGCCATCAAGCACATCGCGTTCGGTACTTGGTCAGATGATGGCGGGTATCAGCTCATGAATAAAGTTGTAAAGCAGATATTCAATCCAAGTTCATTGGTGACCATTCTTGCGGTCTTGGCATCATTTATCATTGGCGGATTGCTGATTGCATTTGCAAATGAAGACGTGCAAACGGCTGCGGGCTACCTATTTGCCAGACCAGGTGATTTTTTCTTGGCAGTTTGGAATTCAATCTTTGGCGCATATGACGCTTTGTTTAGA
>CAEZVD010000014.1_pt1 | contig 11545 bp, 11 predicted proteins | sample 7264661 | NCBI WGS metagenome assembly CAEZVD01 (sample SAMEA6813847, study PRJEB35770) | uncultured Rhodoluna sp. | biome: Freshwater; feature: Freshwater reservoir; material: water | place: Czech Republic | collected 2017-05-23 | depth 0.5m m
ATTCCGCCTATTGCATCAATCAGCTCAGTAAATGAGGCCATGTCGACTAGAACGTACGACTGAATTTGCAAGCCGGTCACGTATTCAACGGCATCGCGGGTAGCCTCTGTGCCCGCGGTTGAGCCCTTGGCCTCGGCATCTGGATAAGCATCTGGGTGATTATCTTCAACATCTTTATAGATTGCGTTGATGAGGCAATCGATTCCGCAGTTCCAACCATTCGGGTAGATCTTGTTCATGGGCGAACCTGCAGAAAAACCTACGTGCTGCATATTTCTAGGAATTCCGATGTTTACCGCAGCTCCGGTGGCGGCATCAATACTGATCACCGAAATGCTGTCAGGGCGAAGCCCGAAGCGATCGGATCCTGCGTCAGCACCGAGCAACATGATGTTGTATCGACCATCAACAGGTGAGGTAAAACCACCTTGGCTAAAAATACTGCCGATAAAGTTTGCCTGCACCCCGGCTAGGTTTCCGGCATATGAAATTGCCGAAGTTCCCATTACTCCGGCCAAAACTACCGCGCCCAAAGTTATCCAGCGTTCGCGGCTGTAGAGACGGCCGAGTCTCATGAGGCGCAAAGTATCTAGGGTAAGAAAAGCAAACAGGATTGAATAAAGAATCAGCGCAGCCGAAAGCACCCAGATTAAAACCGGAAGCGTGACCAACCAAATAACCCAGCCGCGATTTATCAACCCGATTACAAGCATGAGTAAGAAGAATGACCAAAAACCGATAGTCGCCGAGATGCCGATTCTTGCAAGACGACGATTGCCGGCAACCAACTGAGCCGAACCTGGCACTACAACCGTCAATAAAAGGAGCCACCACGCACGTCGGTGCATTTGTTGCGGAGTTGCTCGTTCGGTTAAACGAAACGGCCCAGTTGCCCGATATGTTGAACGAGCAGCTGTGCGCTGACTAAGCCTTGGATTTAAATTTGTGATTTTAGCTTCGCATTCTTTTCGGCAACCTGATCCTTCAGGTCTTCGCTGTAAGCAGCCATAACTGCTGAAATTTTTTCGTCGAATGCACCCAAAATTCGTGCTGCCAAAATTCCCGCGTTTTTGGCGCCGCCAATCGAAACAGTGGCAACCGGAATGCCTGCTGGCATCTGCACAATCGAAAGAAGTGAATCCATGCCATCAAGCTTTGAGAGCGAAACTGGCACACCGATAACCGGAAGAGTTGTAACCGAAGCCAACATGCCTGGCAGGTGGGCAGCACCGCCAGCACCGGCAATAATCACCTTGATGCCGCGCCCCGCGGCCGCCTTGCCCCACTCGATCATCTTTTCAGGAGTGCGGTGAGCCGAGAGAACCTCAACCTCATAGGAAATTCCAAAGTCTTTTAGTGCCTGTGCCGCATCCGACATGACAGACCAGTCGGAGTCAGAGCCCATAACAACACCAACAAGTGGCTTAGTTGAAGAATTGGTCATTTGGGCTCCTAAAAGATGGCGGCAACCATCAAATTTTACCCAAGGGGCAGTATTTATCCCCGCAGCAAAACGGCTGCAGCCGACCTTGCCTCTTCTAGTGCTTGTTCACAAGTATCGGCGAGCACCGTGATGTGGCCCATTTTTCTGCCCAACCTCGGCGACTTTCCGTAGGTGTGGATCTTGGCATTTGGATAATTGCCCAAAGCCCCAGAGTAGGCCTGAACGAAATTATTTTCGCTGTCTACCCCAAGAAGATTTACCATCACCGCGTGAGGGGCACGAGCATCGGTTGCGCCAAGCGGTAAATCAAGAACTGCTCGAAGGTGTTGTTCGAATTGACTGGTGACTGAACCTTCAATACTGAAATGACCTGAATTGTGTGGGCGCATGGCAAGCTCATTAATCAAGATGCGGCCATCGCGAGCTTCAAACATCTCCACCGCAAGAACACCGGTGACGCCCAGTGCTTCGGCTACTTTCTTAGCAATCTCAACAGTTCGCTCTAAATTGGCTGAAGTAACATCTGGCGCCGGTGAAAGCACGACAGAGCAAACTCCGCCTTCTTGAATTGTTTCAACCAGCGGCCAAGCTTTGAACTCTCCGCCTGGAGTTCGCGCGCTCAGCTGTGCAAGTTCTCTAACGAAGTCAACTTTTTCTTCTGCCAATAGTTTTCCACCGAAGGCCGCTAGGTTTTGCAACCAGTCGGCAGCCTCAGCGGAGTTTTTTACAACCCGAACGCCTTTACCGTCGTAGCCGCCGATTGGAGTCTTCAGAATTGCCACGCCATTATTACTGGCGATAAATTCATCGAGCTCTTCAGCGGTTTCAATTTCAGCCCAGACTGGCATCGGTAAGCCAAACTCGCCAAGCTTCTGCCTCATGTGTAATTTATTTTGTGCAAAAGCAAGTGCCTTGCTTGGTGGCTGCACACTAACTCCAGCGGCTTCAAGTGCCTGCAGAATGCTGATTGGAACGTGCTCGTGATCAAAGGTGATTACATCAACGGTTTTGGCAAACTCACGAACAACATCCAGATTGTTGTAGTCGCCAACCATCGTGGTGGCTTGCTCTGCCGATGAATCAGCCGCTTCAGATAGCACTTTCAAATGCAGGCCAAGGTTGATTGCAGGAACGCTCATCATGCGGGCGAGCTGTCCGCCGCCGATAACACCCACGCGCGGTGTCTTCATGGCCATCTTGTTCCTATCTAAAGTGATGCTTCTATATTGACGCAGCCAGGCGGTCAATCTCGACGGCAACCATTTTGTATTTTGGAATCCCCTTGATTTCCAAGGGTTCCTGGCCGTCAACGATGATGCTGATGCTTCGAGACCGGTTTATTTGAACGTCTTTTATCTGAGCCAAACTCAACTCTCTGCGGTTTTGGCCCAGTAGCCCAGACCTGTAGGTGAGTCTTGTTGTTGTGATTTCTAGATATGTGCTGGCAAAACGAAGCAAGGGAATCAGCCAGAAAATTAGCGCCAACGCCGCGCAGATAGACCAAAGGGTTATGTATTGCCATTGCTCTTCTAAGCGACCCGAAAAAAACGCGAAGGCAAAACAGCTCACGAACAAAACCAAATTTGGAAAAAATAATTTAGTTGCGCGGGGTCTCAAACGGGCAATTCGTTGTTCAGCTAAAAAACTCATCAGTTAATTGTGTCTTAGGTGCACAATATCTCCCGCAGCGACAGCAGTAACATCTTTGCTACCGGCTGGCTGCAGAATTAATCTGCCGGTGTCATCAATGCCAATCGCTTCGGCAAATAGCTCTTTATCGCCTGGCAAGATAGCTTTGACTTCACCGCGACCGATGGTTGAACATGCAGCAATTACCTCACTGCGAAGCCCACTCAACACGGCATCGCCGCCGGCCTCTACCCAAGCACTGTAAAGAGCCTTCAAATTCTTTAGATAACTTTCGAGAATTTCATCAAGAAAATTAGAATCTCTCGAAAAATTGGAGGCTCCCTCTATTACAAGCGATGTAGCAGTGGCTATGGGTAGCTCTTCTTTAGACTGCAAAATATTTAAGCCAGCGCCAATCACCACACCAGATTGATCTGCGATTAGCTCGCTTAAAACTCCTGAGATCTTTTGTTCTGAAACCAACACATCGTTCGGCCATTTGAGTGACACAGCGCGATCAGAGACAAAATGAGCTACGGTCTTTGTCATCGCCAGACCGGCCAAGAGGGGCAGCCAAGAGAACCTTGAAGGCAATAAATTTTTGGGCTTTAGTAAAACTGAGACAAAAAGGGAGCTGCCCGCTGGCGCCAGCCAATCACGACCGGCTCGGCCACGACCTGCGGATTGAAAGCCCGCAACCAAGACAGAGAAATCTGGCAAGTCGGCTGCCTGAGCCACGAGATCGGCATTGGTGGAGCCTGTTTGAGGCACAAACTCAAAATTTGCGCCAATCTGGCTACTTAGCGGGAATTCCATGGTCTAAGGCTACTCTCTGTAGGTTTGGCACAGGTGATTTGCAGATTCGCAGTAGCAAACAACCAAAGGAATGACCCATTTGTCTAGGTAAAGTGAAGTTCATGACCTTTGAGAACACATTCACCCAGGCAATCCGCATCAACCCTGACATTGCAACCACCAAGGGCAAGCTTGAGGATTTGCGTCTTCGCTATCACGAAGCGGTGACGGCGGCGGGCGAAACCGCAATTGCAAAGCAGCACGCTAAGGGCAAGAACACCGCCCGAGAGCGAATTGAGATGTTGCTTGACCCAGGCTCATTTGTTGAGATTGACGAATACGTTCGCCACCGATCAACCGCTTTTGGTATGGATAAAAATCGTCCTTACGGCGACGCAGTCGTAACTGGCGTTGGCACAATTCATGGCCGTCAAGTTGCACTCTTCTCTCAGGACTTCACAATTTTTGGTGGCTCACTGGGTGAGGCTGCCGGAAACAAAATCATCAAGGTGATGGACCTTGCCATTTCAACGGGTGTGCCAATCATTGGAATTCTTGATTCAGGTGGCGCGCGAATTCAGGAGGGCGTGATTGCTCTTGGTAAATACGGCGAAATCTTCAAGCGCAACACAATGGCCTCAGGTGTAATTCCTCAGATTTCTTTGATCATGGGTCCGGCTGCTGGAGGTGCTGTGTACTCACCTGCGCTAACTGACTTTGTGATCATGGTTGATAAGACTTCAAACATGTTTGTGACCGGCCCCGATGTAATCAAGACCGTCACCGGTGAAGATGTGGGCATGGAAGAGCTTGGCGGCGCACGTGCCCACAACGAGCGCTCCGGTGTTGCTCACTACCTAGCAGATGACGAAGCAGATGCAATCGACTACGCGAGATCTTTGCTTAGTTACCTGCCTGAAAACAATCTTTCAGAAACCGTTCAGTACGCACCAGAGGGTGAACTTGAAATAACCGATGCAGACGTGAAACTGAACACCATCATTCCTGATTCACCTAATCAGCCGTACGACATGAAGACGGTTATTGAGGGAATTGTTGACGGGCAAGAATTTCTTGAAGTTCAGCCGCTCTTTGCGCCAAACATTTTGATCGGTTTTGCCAGAGTTGATGGACGTAGCGTTGGAATCGTAGCCAACCAACCTCAGCAGATGGCGGGCACACTAAACATTGAGGCGGGCGAAAAAGCTGCGCGCTTTGTTAGATTCTGTGACGCCTTCTCAATTCCGATTCTTACTTTGGTAGATGTGCCTGGCTACCTTCCGGGAACAGATCAGGAGTGGGCCGGAGTTATCCGCCGCGGCGCGAAATTGCTTTACGCATATGCAGAAGCAACAGTGCCACTCGTGACCGTAATTACTCGTAAGGCTTACGGAGGCGCATACATCGTTATGGGTTCAAAGCAGCTTGGCGCCGACATCAACCTCGCTTGGCCGACTGCAGAAATTGCAGTGATGGGTGGCCAGGGTGCTGTAAATATTTTGTTCCGTGACCAAATCAAAAAAGCTGAAGAGGCTGGAATGGATGTGGCCGGAGTTCGCGCAAAGTTGGCGGCCGAGTACACCTACAACGTGGCTTCACCATTCTTGGCAGCAGAACGAGGAGAGCTTGATGGAATCATTGAGCCAAGCGCAACACGTATATCAGTGATAAAGGCCCTTCGAGCACTCAGAACCAAGCGCTCAAACCTGCCGCCTAAAAAACACGGAAATATTCCTCTATAAAAATGCCAGCAAATTTTAGAGAAATTCAAGAAGCCCTTCAGGTTGTCTCTGGCTCGCCAACCTCTGAAGAACTAGCCACCCTGATTGCGGTTCTAGAAGCTGCGCATGCCGAAGAAGAAGCCACAGCTAAGGGCTTTGAGAGACCTCTCAAATCTTCTTGGTCAAGAAACGTAGCGCAGTTAAGGCAGCCGATTGTGCCAGGTGCTGGCCAATGGCGAGGCGCCTATCGAAGCGGCTTGAACTAACAAACGTTATCTAATGTCCCCCCAAAAGGGGACCTCATTTTGGCTGAGCAAATGTTGGCCTAGGTCAATACTTGAACTAAGCACTTGCTGAGGTTTCGGGGAAACTGCAAGTACTTGGGGTCAGGTGTTTTGAAACCTGAATGGGGCGAAAAGGCGGTTCGAAAGAACCGCCCTTTTCATTTAAGCTCAATTTGTTGAAGCGCAGAAGTCTTTAGAACTTAAGCCAGAGGTCTGGCTTAGCTACTCCGGCGCGAGTGACCAATAACGTCACGTTCCAACTTTCGTTTGTTGGTGCCCGCAAAGTGATTCGACCCTCGGTGACTGTGTTAATTCCTTCGGCTACTTTTTCGAGAATTTCAAATTTCTTATCTGCAGGCAAAGAATCCAATCCACCCTCATCCAATATTGTGACTTCAATCCCTCGCCTTCTGGCGGCGAGTGCGGCGGCCCTGACCGATTCAGAAACTAGCTCGCGCCCTCTGATGTCATCTCGCAATGATGCTTCTAAGAGTCGGGCCTCGTTTTTTTGATCAGGCGTCAACTGGCCCTGCTGAGATTTGATGAGTCTGAGCATAGGCAATGCTCCAATTAAGGCACTCCCCAATCGATTGCGTCTAATTTCACTTGCTGCAGAATTAGTGGCTTGTTGAGTTTGAATTTCAAGAGTCTGCTGGTTATACGCCATGGTGTCTTTGAAAGCTTTTGCCAAACCAACAGAGATAGTGTGACCAGCAAACACCAGAAGCAGTGCGCCGGTTAAGCCGGTTTGAAAACCAGAACCCAATCCCGCCCAGAGCACAACCTGCAGAGCCAAAACCACGGTACCTAGCCAGGCCAAAAATCTTTGTTGACGCACGGCCGTTGCTGCCATGAGGGTTGCAATTCCAATCACGTACCAGGTGGAATAGGCAGTCATATCTTTTGGGTCTAGGTTGGCATCAATTATGAGCGGAACAAGACTGGCCGCCGCAACATTCAAAATCGCCTGAGCCATCGGTAGCTCTAGACCACGATACAAAAGCACAGTTGGCAATACCGTCGCGAGATAAAAAACAATTGCAAATACGGCCGGCTCAAGGTTGATGTATTCAGGTAAAGACCAGAGGCCAAGCACGGCGTGGTACGAAGCGAACAGCACACCCAAAAGAGAAAGTATCCAGCGTGGAATGCGAATCATTTTTGACTCCATTCGATGACTACGTTGGTGCCATTGCCAATTTTTGAATCAATGTGCACTTGCCCATTTACGGATTGCATTCTGCCGATGATTGAGAGCCTGAGGCCTAGCCGATCTTTAGGCACCCTGGATGGCCTGAATCCTTTGCCATCGTCTTTGACAACAATCTTCAAACCAGCCTTCACACCTTTGAGAAAAACCTTGCGCTGCACGTTTCTGCCCGCATGCTGAAGTGAATTTGCCAGTGCCTGCAAAGTTGATTCAGTTACTGCCGCTGCAACCTCGGCAGGTACAGAGAAATCGTTTGAACCCTCAACCGATATTTCAACCGATTCTGATTGTCTCCATATTGCAACTTCGAGTGCTGTAAATAAACTGTTGATCGAAATAGCCTCTCCTGAGGCTTCAGGGTCTGTGGCGGCATTCAATTTTGAAAGTGCGCACTTGGCCAATAATTCGGCTTCTTTATTTTGATCGGTAGAGTCGGCGGCGGCGGCAATCAGCAGTGTAGTAAGCACTGAATCATGAACCAGTGCATCTATTCGGTCTCGCTCTCGCTGAACCGCATCGGCGGTGGCCAATGCTATTGACGCTTGGGTTGTGGCCTGATTGGCCTCATCGACTTTGGCGGCTTCATAGCGAAGTACAGCAACACAGGCTGAAACCACGGTACTGAATAGAAAAGCAAACATGGAATCTTGAAAGGCAACAAGAGGATCTACTCGAGAGCCGATTTCAGAAACCTGAATCACGAACCAAAGACTTGGCAAGGCAACTAAAACCAGGCCGGCAATTACTAGTCTGTATGCGCCGATGGCAGCAACACCACCGATTCCGGCACTCCACCAAACCCAAGGTTGCTCACCTGGTGGCAGTCGAATTTCGCCCAGTTGCCAAATCCAAGTGGCAAGTGCAAAAAAAGTTGACAGTACTAACGCCCGATAAGCAAAAACAGGGTTACCGGCTAACCAAACGGTGACCACAATTGCCAGGTGACTTGCAAGCAGCAAGCCCAGCGAAAGCCAGAACCAAAATTGATTCAGGTTGTGATTTTCAATCTGGTGAATGGCATTCAAAAACATTTGTAAACCGATAATCGGAGCCGCTATTGAAAATACTCTGCCCATAAGAAGGTCGACTCTTGAAAGAGCAAGAGTCTGGTTTGTGTCAACCCTTCTAAATGACATAACTAAAGCGAACCCTCATCGAGGATGCCGTCTTCAATTGCTCTAACCAATAATTCGGTTTTGGTTGATGCGGGCCTGCCAACAACCGAGTACTTCACGCGAACCCGATCAATGTGCTCCTTAGCCGTTGAAACTTTGATGTTCAGCTCGGTTGCCACTTGCTTGAGTGCAAAACCGGAAGCGTACAAACTCAAAACTTCTCGCTCACGAGGTGACAGCGCGGCCGCCTTAAAGTCTGAATCAGAATCGATGGCCGCTGTGGTTTGCAAGTTGTTCACATAAACACCATCAGCAACCAAACGAATGGCGTTGGCCAAATCTTGCATTGATTGAGCTTTTGGTACCAATGTTGCGGCACCCGCTTTCAACGCTGCACGAACTAGGTTTTGCTTATCGGCAATGCTAAAGATCACAACCTGTGCGCCAGTTTTTATAAGTTTTGAAACATTCTCGGCAACTATGGATCCATCTGCTAGAGATAAATCCATGACGATTACGTCGCAGGCGATGTTGGGGGTTTTCTGTAGAAGTTCGTTTACCGAGCCGGCAGATGCGCAAAACTCAAATCCAAACTGGTCGCAGGCTGCCTTGAACGCAAACCTGATGGCATCGTGATCGTCAACAATCGCAACGCAAAGAGGTTTATCGGCTTGGCGAAGTTGCATGGCTAGTTCTTTCGCACCAAACTCGCGATTGCTTCAACGTGGTGGGTGTGAGGAAAAAGATCAAAAGCTCTGAGTGATTTGAGCTCGTAGCCACCTGCAATCAAGGGTTTCAAATCTCTTGCCAGTGCAATTGGGTCGCAGGCGATGTACACAATGTGCGCTGGTGCAATGGCCAAAAGCTGGTCTACCACTTTGGCGCCCGCACCCGCACGTGGCGGGTCAAGCACAACAGTTGAGTTGCGCGGACTAACCGCCTTGCCGCCCTTGTCTAGGTTTCCGACTCGTTCGTTCAAGAACCTTTCGGTCGCAGAACAAACAGCCTTGACCTTTGGTAGGTCTGCGAGATTTAGCGTGGCATCATCGGTTGCCTGTCTAAAAGATTCAACCGAAGTCATACGCAGGTCTTTTCCAAATTTTGCTGCGATTGCTCCGGTGAATAATCCGACACCACCGTAAAGGTCAAGATTGTCGGCCTCAAGATCTATGCCAACATCGGCAATCATATGATTCACGGCACCGGTCAAGACATCGGCTGCTTTTTTGTGAACCTGCCAAAAGCCACCGCCGCCGATTCTAAATGTGCGGCCAGCAGCTCGTTCTACTAAGCGCTCATCACCTTTTACTTTTTTGTCGATGCTCCACTGAACCTGGCCAGTACTTGAGACGGCAACCTCAATTTTTTTCACATCTTGAAAGTTCTTGTTTTGAAATTCAAGCTCGCGAATTTCATCCACAGCAAGCGGTAAATCGCGTACCTTCACAACATCGTGACTGCGCTCACGGTAAGGCCCCACGACTCCTGCTTCATCAACATGAAGTTGCACACGTGTGCGATAACCAAGACCGTTGGCCTCGTCATCGCCAGGGGCAGCCTCTACAACCGGGCGAAGTTCGATTCCGGCCATTCGCTGTAGAGCCTCTTCGAGTACATCGGCTTTCAACTCTCGCTGACGGGCAAGCGAGATGTGGCCAAACTCAGCACCACCGGCGCCGCCAGGCCCGGCCTGCTTCCAGAAGTGCTTCACGCGATCTGGCGAAGCCTCAAGAATCTCAGTTGGCTCTGCTCTACAAAATGAACCGCCGCGGTCTTCGTAGACCATTGCCTTCACTTTTTCTCCGGGTAGCACGTGCGATACAAAAATCACGCGTCCTTCATGACGAGCCACGAATACGCCACCGTGGGCGACCTTCTCAATAGTGAGGGATAAATTCTGGCCGACCCAGTTTGTAGTTTTGTTCACCTAACAAGTGTGCCAGAGTATCGGTGTGACTCGTTTAGTGCTGGCTTCAACCTCTCCCGCCCGTTTGGCGCTTCTTCGCGCAGGTGGAATCGAACCAATCACGATTTCTCCGGGAGTCGATGAAGATTTGGTAACCGCAAGAGCAACCGAGATGGGCCTGATTACTGGCACCGCCGACATGGTTCAACTGTTGGCCAAAGCCAAGGCCGAGGCCGTGGTGAATCACCCCGATGCTCAGGGCGCGCTGATTATCGGTTGTGATTCTTCGCTTGAGTTTGACGGCAAATCTTTGGGTAAACCGCACGAACCAGAGGTTGCCATCAAAAGGTGGCAGGCCATGCGTGGCCGCGCCGGCACTTTGTACTCAGGTCACTGGCTTATTGACAACCGCAATCCGTCAGGTGCGGGCCTAAGCCCCGCAACGGGCAGAGTTTCTAGCTCAATCGTGCACTTTGCAGACATCTCAGATGAAGAGATTGAGGCATACGTTGCTACCGGCGAGCCCCTTAAAGTTGCCGGGGCGTTCACGATCGATGGATTGGGCGGCGCGTTTTTGAGATCAATCGAGGGCGATGCCCACACAGTCATTGGATTGAGCCTGCCGACCCTGCGTGATTTAGTGATTAATCTCGGGGTGTCGTACCCGAGCCTCTGGAACAAGTAGAGGGTTTCACAACAGATTCGCAATTTTTTTGTGATTTCGAGCCAATAAATGCCCCTTTTTTGCCAATAGGCTTGTGAATTATGACTTCATCCCCAAAAAAGATCACCAAGGTACTGATTGCTAACCGAGGCGAAATTGCGGTGCGCATTGCCAGAGCCGCAAAAGATGCCGGAATTCTGTCGGTAGCGGTCTACGCAGATCAAGACCGTGATGCAATGCACGTGAAGCTGGCCGATGAGGCGTACGCCCTTCACGGCACCACCGGCCCTGAGACCTACCTTGTAATTGAGAAAATTTTGGCGGCCGCAAAAAAATCTGGTGCAGATGCCGTGCACCCGGGATACGGCTTTCTAGCAGAAAACGCCTCCTTCGCTCAGGCCGTGATTGATGCGGGCCTGATCTGGATTGGCCCATCGCCGAAGGCTATCGAGCAGCTTGGCGATAAAGTTTCTGCTCGTCACGTAGCCGAAAAAGCTGGCGCTCCCCTAGCTCCCGGAACACTGGACCCAGTTTCTGGCGCGGCAGAGGTTTTGGATTTTGTAAAGCAATTCGGCCTACCAGTGGCTATCAAAGCCGCCTTCGGTGGCGGTGGCCGTGGCATCAAGGTTGCCTATAAAGAAGATGAAGTTGCCGAGCTTTTTGAATCAGCTACACGCGAGGCAATTGCAGCTTTTGGTAGAGGTGAATGTTTCGTAGAGAAATACCTCGAGAAACCTCGCCACGTTGAGACCCAGTGTCTAGCCGATGCACACGGAA
>CAEZVD010000015.1_pt1 | contig 11537 bp, 10 predicted proteins | sample 7264661 | NCBI WGS metagenome assembly CAEZVD01 (sample SAMEA6813847, study PRJEB35770) | uncultured Rhodoluna sp. | biome: Freshwater; feature: Freshwater reservoir; material: water | place: Czech Republic | collected 2017-05-23 | depth 0.5m m
ATCTTGGACCTTAAACCAAGATGGTACTTGGCTACGTCACCAGAAGAACTCCCAAGGCGAGTTGCTTATCGATATGCAAGATCAGATCATGGATCAGATTTATTCAAAACGTAAATCACGAATCTAATGACAATTTACGCAGCAGGCGCAATTTTGTGGCGCGAAGAAAAAGGCAAGTTACTTGTTGCCATGATTCACCGAAGCAGACACAACGACTGGAGTTGGCCCAAGGGCAAAGTTGACCCAGGAGAATCACTTCCGCAAACCGCAGTTCGTGAAATCAAAGAAGAGACTGGGCTAAGAATTAAGCTCGGTCCATTTTTGAAGACCATGTATTACAAGGTTCCGTCTGGTCAAGACAAAGAAGTTCACTACTGGTCGGCACGAGTGACTGACAGCGCGCTTTTGAATTCAACCTTCAAACCTTCAGAAGAAGTTGCCAAGGTTGACTGGAAACAGCCGGCCGAGGCAAGGGCGCTACTCACCTACGCGATGGATCACGAAGTCTTAGATAGGTTTTTGGAGATCTACGAAAAAGGCGATCACCGCACCAAATCCCTGATTATTTTGCGGCATGCAAAAGCTACCCCAAGAAGTGAGTGGAAAGGTGGCAAAAATGTTGATGATGGCGCTCGCCCTCTACATGCAGATGGTCTTGTTCAGGCCAAGAAACTTATTCCACTTCTAACTGCCTTTGGCCCAAAGCGATTAATTACGAGCCCATGGGAGCGTTGCCTGACAACCATTGAGCCATTTGCCACAGCAAGAAAATTAGTAATTATCGAACGTTCTCAGCTGAGCGAACTCGGTAACAAAAATGGGCCAAAGAGAACAATAAAAGTAGTCAACGATATCCTGGAGACCAGCAGCAACACATTGCTCTGCTCGCACCGTCCGGCACTGCCGACGATTTTGGAAGTACTTGAACCCTATGCAAAGGGCAAGATCAAGCAAGAAATCTTGATGGCTACTGATCTTCGACCGGCCGAAATGCTGGTAGTTCACATCACCCGCACAAAATCGAAAATAGAGATAGTTGCCGCCGAGCGATACAGCGTAATCTAGGCACATGAACTCATCGGTGAGCCAAGGTCTTCCCCTGCTAAACAATGCGGAAGGTAAACCCGCACTATGTTTGGTAACCGGTGCAACTGGGTACATTGGCGGGCGATTAATTGTTGAGCTTTTGAAGCACGGTTATCGAGTTCGCATATTGGCCCGAAATGCCGAACGACTCAAATACCACCCATGGATTGATCAGGTTGAGGTATTTGAAGGAGATGCGCACAATGAAGATGCGCTGGCCAAAGCAATGGCCGGGGTTGATGTTGCTTATTATCTTTTGCACGCACTGATGTCTAAAGATGACTTTGAGCAAGAAGAACGCGAGATGGCAACCGGGTTCGGCAAAGTGGCCAAATCAAATTCCGTCAAGCGCATCGTTTACTTAGGCGGAATAATCGCGCCAGACGAAGTCATGTCACCGCACCTTCAAGCCAGAGAAGAAACCGGAGAAATCCTTAGAGCCTCTGGTGTGCCAACCATCGAACTTCGGGCTGGAGTTGTTATCGGCTCTGGTTCGGCATCTTTCGAGATGCTTCGCTATCTAACCGAGCGCCTGCCGATTATGACAGTACCTAAATGGGTGAATGTGAGAATTCAGCCGATTGCCGTTAGAGATGTGTTGCGCTATTTGGTTGGCGCAGCATGTCTAGATTCTTCGGTAAGTGGGGCATTCGATATTGGTGGTCCAGAAATATTCACCTATAAAGAAATGATGCAGCAATACGCTGAAGCAGCAGGATTGCCAAGGCGCATCATCATTCCGGTACCTGTGCTAACCCCTAGGCTATCTAGTGGCTGGGTTGGGCTAGTTACTCCCGTTCCTTACACTTTGGCAAGACGTTTGGTTGCCAGCTTGAAAAACGAGGTTGTTGCAGCCGATGACCGCATCCGATCTTTAATTGCAGACCCCGAGGGCGGTTTGACACCATTCAAGCGTGCTGTACAACTGGCTCTAACCAAAATTAAAGATGCTCGAGTTGAAACCAGATGGAGTGACGCATCGATTCCTGGCACACCTTCAGAGCCCCTACCGACAGATCCTGACTGGGCCGGCGGAACACTCTACAGAGATGTTCGAATCGTGCACACACCAGACAAAATTGAAGATGTATGGAAGCGCGTCGAGGCTATCGGTGGCGACAACGGATACTCTTTGGCTACCTGGGCCTGGGAAGTGCGCGGTTTGATCGACAAAATATTTGGTGGCGTGGGTCTTCGCCGCGGCAGGCGTGATCCAAACACTTTGCAAGTTGGCGATGCACTAGATTTTTGGCGAGTCGAAGAAATCATGAGACCAAAACTTTTGCGACTGCGCGCAGAAATGAAAATGCCTGGCTTGGCCTGGTTGGAGTTTGGTCTTGAAGTTGATTCTGCAACTGGTGGCACGGTCTTAACCCAGGTGGCGATTTACGCGCCTCGAGGTCTTTTGGGTCACGCCTACTGGTGGTCGGTTTGGCCAATGCACGGACTGGTATTTCCATCGATGGCAAAAAACGCGGCCTTCGACAAAAAGTAACCATCCGCCTCGATTAGGCTGGCAGGATGAGAAAAACAACTTGGGCAGCTTTTGCTCTGCTTGCTGTGGCGATAGCCTGGGGTGCCGCCTTCGTGCTTATGAAGGATGCCATCGCGGCTCAGCCTTTCTACGATTTTCTCGCAACTAGATTTACTCTGGCAGTTCTCGTCATGATTGCAATCAAGCCAAGTGTTCTTAAAGCTTTTGACGGCCCGCTGCTAAAACACGGAGTTGTCTTGGGAACCCTCTTGGCCTTCGGCTACATTACCCAGACCATCGGTTTAGAACTAACCACCGCTGCTATCACCGGATTCATCACCGGGCTCTATGTTGTTCTGACTCCAATTTTGGGCTGGCTGATGTTTGGCAACAAAATAAACAGGCAACTGATAATAGGTGTGGTCCTAGCTGTTTTGGCCCTCGCAATTTTGACCTTGAATGGTTTCAGCGTTGACGTGAATCAGCTCTGGGTGGTGCTTTGCGCGCTACTTTTTGCCGGCCACATCGTGGGCTTGAGCGTTTGGAGCCCCGGTAAAGACGTATACGCACTGACTGTGATGCAACTTGCCATGGTGGCAATTTACAGTTGGGCTGGTGCCATGCTTGATGGCAGATACGACCCTCCTGTGAACTTCGATGGCTGGTTTGCTGTTGTTTTCACAGCCGTGTTCTCTACAGCAGTTGCCTTCTTGGTTCAGACCTGGGCGCAAAGCATCATGGACCCGTCAAGAGTGGCTATTTTCCTGACTACAGAGGTGCTCTGGACCGCAGTAATCGCAGTTATTGTTGGGCAAGAGATTCTGGGGCTCAAGACGGTACTGGGTGGAGCGATTATGGTCGCAGCGATGCTGGTGGTCGAATGGCCAACAAAATCATCTAAGTCGCTTCCGGTGCAACCTCGCTTGTTAGACTAGTCAGGTTGTCTTTTGGGCCTAGGTTCAAAAGCAATTGCCAGAAATGGCAGTGGGCCTCTAGCTCAGTTGGTTAGAGCATCGGACTTTTAATCCGAGGGTCGTCGGTTCGATCCCGACGGGGCCTACAAAAGGATGCACCTCCTCGCGGGGTGCATTTTTTGTTTGCTAGGGCTACCGTATAACCGCAGCATTTAGTGCAGGCAAAATATAAGGCGCAAGGGTTTTGGCAAAGGTGTTGGTGAGGTGGCTATCGCCGCGGTAAACAATTACATTGCCAATTATTGGTGGGCAAAAATTTGGCTCACAAAAAACATTGTCAAAATCAATCAGTGTCACGTTTGCGGAATTAAGTCTTCGCACTGCCTCAACCTGTGCGTCAAATGCAAATGCCGATGAACGAGCAACCGAGCAGCCCCTGATTGAACCACCGTTTTGGTAACAATTTATGAAGTCGGCTCGAGGCGCAGGGTTGTCTTTGATGGCGATTACTTGCACACCCGCCGATTCGAGCCTTGACCACAAAGTGACCAAACCATCGATAGCAGACTCGCGTTGGTTGAGAGACCCGCTATTTACCCATTTGACCCCGCTCACCTGAGAGGTAATCACCGCATCGTAGTTACCAGCAATAATTAGCGCTTCAGCTGCCTTCACGAATTCAGCACAAGCCTTGGTGAGGGTCTTATCTTGCACTCTGACCGCATCAGAAAAAGGGCAGCCCGGCTTCCAGTAAAAATCAAGTTGCCACTGCTGCAAATTCGCAAGGTCTGTTATTGCGCCGAGGTAATGACCGGCATGTGAATCTCCAATTAGGGCGATGCGCACATCAGCTGAAGTGGCACCCAATTTACAAACATTAGGAACCGAATCAGCGCGATTCATTTCGCCGCAAATTTTTGGGTCAATCGCTCTATCTGAAGGTGCAGCATCAAAACCCGGAAAGATATCGGTGATTTCAGGGTTGGTGCATGGATCTTCTTTTGGCGCCCTTGCAGCGGCCCCAAAGCAACCAGGTTTATTTTGCGAAATCACGGCAGCTTCTTTGAGTCCATTGTCAATCTCTGTTTTTGCAAACGAACCAGCCGCACCAGAAGCCACTGCGATAACAGTTGAGATCACCAACGCAGCAGCAAAAATTGGCACTGGTCCAAGGCTTGGCCAACGACCGCCCGACATTAGGGGTTGCTCAATGAATTTGGTGGTTAGCCAAGACAAAAGGAAAGTTGCCGCAATTGCGATTAACTTTTGTGCGGTTCCGAGTTCGGCCCCGATTACAAATGGCAGCAGAACTATGAGTGGCCAATGCCAGAGGTAAATGCTGTAACTGTGCTTACCCACCCATTGAGTTGGCCAGAAGGCACCAATTCGGAAGAGAAGACCACTTTGCAGGTTCGCAACAATCACCAGTGCGGTGCCAATTACCGGGGCCAGAGCTGCAAATCCTGGAAAAGCTACCTGAGAGTCAAACAAGAAGCCAGCAACAAAAATAAGTGACAAACCGATAACTGCTGCGGCAAGTTTTGTACGGTTCTTTTTTAGCGCAGGAACAAATGCAAGCAACGAACCAGCACCAAATTCCCAGGCTCTAACCGGAGTTGAGAAATATGCGATTGCTGGCTCGTTGAAGGTCAGGTAAATGCCGTAGGCAAAAGAAGCAGCGGTTGCCAATGCAATTGAAATAAAGATCCATTGCAGACGCATTGAGATTCTCTTTGTGGCGGTTAGAAGCGTCGCGACAATTACCAATAGTGGCCAAGCAACATAGAACTGCTCCTCAACCGAAAGCGACCAAAAATGCTGAACTGGCGATGGCGAGTTGGCCAAAGCTAGGTAATCAACCGAATTGGCGGCTAATACCCAGTTTTGAAAATAGAAGGTTGCTGCCTGAATCTCACTGGTCCACTGTGGCCAATTATTAAATGGCACAAATATGAGAATCAGAACTAACGTTGCCGCTAAGACGGTGAAAGAGGCTGGCAGTAGCCGACGGATTCTTCTAGACCAGAACCAAAAAGCGTTGAAACGATTTTTCTCTACATCTTTCAAGATGTGGCTTGTGATTAAGAAACCTGAAATGACAAAAAATACATCAACGCCAACAAAACCGCCGGGAACACGATTGGGCCAGAGATGAAAAACCACCACCAGCAAGACCGCAATAGTTCGAAGCGCTTGGATATCTTTGCGCAGCACCAAGACCCCCAGCTAATTATTGCCCCGATGAAGACCGGGTGTTCACATTCTAACAAGGGCATATTTTCAGCATCCCTTTAGAATCTGGCTTTCGCTTAGACTTCAAATCATGAAACTTACTGTTCTTGGGCTTGGCGAGGCCGGTTCACTGATTGCCAAAGGCTTGGCCGATCAAGGTGTTGAGGTGGTTGCTTTTGACCCTGCAAAACCAAAGCATCCGATAGTGCCACTGGCTGAAAGCGCCGAAGAAGCAGTTTCAGATGCCGATGTGGTGTTCTCACTTAATTCATCTACAGTGTCTGTGAAAGTAGCCCAGCAAGTGGCCAACCACCTAAAGCCAGGTGCAATCTACTGCGACCTAAATACCGGAACCCCTGCATTAAAAAAGCGCCTTAGTGAAATCATGCCTGCTGGTTCTTTTGTTGATGTAGCGGTGATGAAGCCTGTGCCTGGGCTTGGTGAGAAAGTTCCATTGGTCATAGCCGGTGCCGGTGCCAAGAAATTTGAGGAACTCTTTGCCCACCTCGGCATGGACATAACTTATGTTTCTGAAAACGCCGGAGATGCTGCTGCCCGAAAATTAATACGATCGATTTTGGCTCAGGGCATGGCTGCCGTGGTGATTGACGCTCTTTGGGCGGCCAAAGAACTTGGTCTTCAAGATTGGGCCATCGAAGAAATCAATCGTGAGTTTGATACCAATTCGAGTAAGACCGTGAAGCGATACCTTGACGGTACCCAGCAATATGCAAAGCGCCGCTCAGTTGAAATGGCAGATGTTGTAGAAATGCTTAGCGACGCCGAGTACGAGAGCACAACGGTTCGCGGTGTGGAACTCACGCTCTCAAGAGTGATTCACGGAGTGCGTGTTCCCTTTGCCGAGCTCGATTAGTTATTAGTAATCGAGTTGCTTAGCTAACTGGTCTAGCACTTCGTAGCAAGGCAAAACACTGGCAACGCTGGCGTTTGGCTGGCGACCTTCTTTAATTGCCGCAACAAATTCTCGATCTTGCAGTTCTATGCCGTTTAGCGAAACATCAACCTGAGAAACATCAATCGGCTCTTCCTTGCCGTTGACCAGGTCGTCATACCTTGCAATGTAAGTGCCGGTATCGCCGATGTATCTAAAGAAGGTTCCAAGCGGGCCATCATTATTGAAAGATAAAGAGAGTGTGCAGATCTTTCCAGACTCGGTCTGGAGCTGAATCGACATGTCCATAGCAATACCAAGCTCTGGGTGCTTTGGTCCTTGAATCGCATTAGCCTTCACGATTTTTTCACCGGTCTGATACTGAAATAGGTCTACCGTGTGAGCTGCGTGGTGCCAAAGTAGGTGATCGGTCCATGAGCGTGGCTTACCCAGAGCATTCATATTGCTGCGTCTAAAGAAATAAGTTTGCACATCCATCTGCTGAATAGAAAATTCACCTGCAGTGACCTTGTTGTGGATGTACTGGTGGGAAGGATTGAATCGTCTTGTGTGCCCGGCCATAGCAACTAAGCCGGTCTGCTGCTGCATGGCAACGATCTGCTGAACGCCCGCCAGGTTATCGGCCATTGGAATTTCAACCTGCACGTTTTTGCCAGCCTCTAGGGCCTGCAGTGTTTGCGCTAGGTGCATCTGGGTTGGGGTAGCAAGAATCACACCATCAAGATCTGGCTGGCTGAGTAGTTCTGCGTAGTCGGTGAAAGCCGCTTTGGCACCGTACTTTTGAGCAACCTCTTCGGCAATCTCAATCTTGCTGTGCCCCACGTAGGCAATATTTGCATCGTCAATAAGGGCCAACGCATCAAGGTGCTTGATGCCAAAGGCACCAAGACCTACTACCGCGATATTTACAGTCATTAGATATCCTTTGGAGTCATGATCATGTGGCCAACAGCGGTGTTGGATGCAGGCACGTGATAGAAGCGGTAGACCTCGTCTACCTTCTCTCCCATTGCGCCGCGCATGATCAACCACATGATGAGCTCAACACCTTCTGAGCCGGCTTCGATCATGTATTCAAGGTGAGGCTTGTACTGCAGATTCTCTGGGTCATTCACTAGATCATCCATGAATTTGCGGTCCCACGGTTCGTTAATCAAGCCAGCTCTGGCACCTTGAATCTGGTGGCTCATGCCGCCGGTACCCCAAACTTGAACGCTGAGATTCTCATCAAAGTTTTCAACAGCGCGGCGAATTGCCTTGCCGAGAGATAGGCATCGCTCACCAGATGGCTGCGGGTTCATCACAACATTCACCGGAAGCGGAATTACCTTTGTAGGCCATTTATCTGGGGTGCCAAACATTAAAGACATCGGCACGGTCAAGCCGTGGTCTACTTCTAGAACATTCAAAATCGTCATGTCGAAGTCATCGGTGATTAGCGATGCAGCAATATGTGTGGCAAGCTCCGGCGCCCCCTCAACATCAGGTACCGGGCGAGCACCGTAACCTTCATCACAAATTCCAAAGCTGTCGCCGATTCCCATTGCAAATGTTGGCATGATCTCCATACCAAAATAAGAAGCGTGGTCGTTGTAAACAATGATTGCCACATCAGGAGTGTTGTCTTTCATCCACTTCTTAGAAAACTCATAGCCTTCAAACATTGGCTTCCAGTAAGCCTCTTGAGTTTTTTCAAGATCCACTGCCATGCCAACTGCAGGCACGTGGCTGGTGGTGATACCCGCTGTAATGCGTGCCATTAGTTTTCTCCTCGTTCTTTCTTTGAGCGCCAGCCTTCAACGTTTCGGCCGCCGTCAAGCATCATCTGCTTGTATTCATCTACCGTCAAGTCAGTCATGGTGCTGACCGCTTCAACATAAGAGAGCCCATCAGATGCAAATATCTTTGACAGAAAGTAAACATTGCCGCCAAGATCAAGCATCTTTTGAAAGTCGCGGTCGATGACGGCTTGCTTTTGCTCCTCGGTCATCTTCCATTCGTCGAGATACTTGCGGTTATCGGCCAAGAAACGTTTGCGGTTTTCTTCAGTGCGAAGGCTCATGCAAAACTGGTTTAGCCAAAAACCCTGACGTGCGTGGCCGAGGGTGAAAATGGTGGTACCTGGAATGTCCTTGAACTGCTCGAAATCAGGTTTCATTCTTAACTCCAATAGAGGTTGTTTGGGTTGGTTACTAGAAGCTTCTCTTGCAGAGCCGAAGTAACTGCAATAGAAGGAACATAATCTACGAGAATGCCGTCATCGGGCATTTCCTTTTTCATGTTTGGGTGTGGCCAGTCAGTACCCCAGAGCACTCGGTCTGAGAATTCCTCAACAATCGCCTTGGCAAATGGCACCACATCGGCATAAAGCGGTGAACCAGTTACGGTGAGGCGATCTGGGCAGCTTACTTTTGCCCAAACATCGTTCTGACGCATGAACTTCTGAAATAGCGCGAAATCTGGGTTGTCTAGCTCTTTTGTCACATCAGGGCGACCCATGTGGTCTACAACAATAGGCACCCCAAGAGAGGTGAAAAAGTCCCATTTTTCAATTAGATCTGCCGGTTCAAAATAAAGCACCACGTGCCATCCCAGAGGCTTTATCTTTTCGATAATTCCGCGGTAGTAGTCATCGGGTTTTGGATCCACCAAGCGCTTGACGTAGTTGAAGCGCACACCGCGCACGCCTAGCTGATGCATCTTCTCAAGTTCGGCAAGAGACACATCTGCCTTTACCGTCACTACACCTCGGGCCATGTCGCCTGAGTGCTCTAGAACATCTAGCAATGCTGAGTTATCTGCCCCATGGCAAGTTGCCTGGACCACAACGTTTTTCTCAAAGCCGAGAAAGTCGCGAAGGGCAAAAAGTTGTTCACGACTTGCATCGCAAGGCGTGTACTTACGTTCTGGTGCAAATGGAAATTCATCACCTGGGCCAAAAACGTGACAGTGGGCGTCTACTGCGCCGGCTGGAACTACAAATTTAGGTTTGGTTGGGTTTGGGTGCCAATCCAACCAATCTGCGTCTTTGGTAAAGGAAGCGCTCATAGTCCGGCCGCCTCAAGCTTTTTGTTTAGACGAGAGAACACGGCGCGGGTATTGCCCTCGAAAATATTTCGGCGCTCTTCGCTGCTAATTTTTGCAGCGTCTACATATCTCTTGGTGTCATCAAAATACTGACCAGTGGTTGGATCAATGCCTCGGACAGCACCGATCATCTCAGAGCCAAACAAAATGTTTTTGTTATCGATAACTTCAACCAACAGATCAATGCCTGGCTGGTGATAAACACAGGTGTCGAAGAAGACGTTATTCATCAGGTGGCCATCAAGGCTTGGCTGCTTGAGCATATCTGCCAAGCCGCGGTAGCGACCCCAGTGATAAGGCACAGCGCCACCACCGTGAGGAATGATGAATTTAAGTGTTGGAAAATCCTTGAACAGATCGCCCTGAATGAGTTGCATGAACGCTGTGGTATCTGCATTCATGTAGTGAGCGCCGGTTGCGTGAAAGTTTGAGTTGCAACTTGCCGACACGTGAATCATTGCCGGTACATCAAGTTCAACCATTTTTTCGTAAAGCGGGTACCAGTACTTATCGGTAAGAGGCACGGTTTGCCACATGCCACCACTAGGGTCAGGATTTAGATTGCAGCCAATGAAGCCGAGTTCATTTACGCAGCGCTCGAGTTCCGCGATTGATTCGGTTAAGTCGGCACCCGGCGATTGAGGTAGCTGGCAGACGCCAACAAAAGTGTCAGGAAATAGATCGACAACGCGCTTTATTAGGTTGTTGCAAGCAACTGTCCAGTCTTTGCTAACCTGCTGATCGCCTTCGTGGTGCCCCATGGCCGAAGCTCGAGGCGAAAAGATCGTTAGGTCTGAGCCGCGCTCGTTGATCAGCTTTAGTTGGTTGTCAACAATGGAGGCACGAATAACCTCATCTGAAATCTCAGGGTAAACGGGGCTTGGCTGCCCGACCTTAAAAGCTGCCAGCTGATCTTCACGCCACTGATTGTGCGCCTCCGGTGCTGTTGTGTAGTGCCCATGGCAATCGATGATCATTTTTTCTCCCATGCTGAGTTTGGAACGAATATGCTGCCCGACATCAGCATTCGGGCGGTTCTAAGTAATGCAGATTTTGTAATTTTGAGCTCACTGCCAGATGAATCAACTTGCATCTGAACGGTGAAGAAGCCAGTTGGGTGCTCAACTTCAATATCTAGAGCACCATTGCCGCCAACAGCGCCAGTTATTTGTTGAGCAACACTCCCCTGCAGTACACAGGCCGTAGCAACAGAAACGGCGCCTAGTACGCCGATTGCCTCGTGTGCGCGATGCGGAATGAAAGTCCTTGTGTTAATCATGCCGCCATCTTTGGCTTTTGAAAGAAGAGACATCTTTGGAACTGTCTTGTCGGTCACATCGCCTAGGTTCATGCGCTCACCCACGGCAAGACGAATTGCCTCAACCTTGGAGCGCAATTCTTCGTTTGCCTCAAGTTCGGCAGGGCTCTCGTAACCGGTGATACCAAAGTCTTCAGCTTTTAGGCAAACAACTGGCATGCCGTTGTCAATGCAAGTTACCTCAACACCATTAACAACATCCACAGCGTTTCCGGTTGGCAAAAGTGCACCGCAACTTGAACCTGCGACATCTTCAAAATTGATATTCACCGGGGCGTGAAAACCAGGTACACCATCAATTCGAGCTGTGCCCTCATAGTTCACAACTCCATTTGGGGTTTCAACAAACGCTGTTGCTTTTGACTCGGTATTGACCATATAAATTGCAACCGGTGTAACCCCAGAATTTGCTGCAACCAAACCTTTTTCAATTGCGAATGGGCCAACTGCTGCCAAGATATTGCCGCAGTTTTGCTGATCGCTAACTTCGGCCCGATCTGGCCAAACCTGCAA